>Ga0335085_10007591_pt1 | contig 16749 bp, 14 predicted proteins | sample Lox_Sample_45_FD_206712 | JGI IMG/M metagenome (GOLD analysis project Ga0335085, IMG submission 206712) | Soil microbial communities from Loxahatchee National Wildlife Refuge, Florida, United States - Lox_Sample_4.5 | ecosystem: Environmental > Terrestrial > Soil > Wetlands | place: USA...
CGGTGTTTCCAGCACTAGCGGCGGCATGGAGTCTCCCTGTGACTGCGCGCAACACTCTAGCACTTGCAGTCGAACGCCCGGCGGAGTAGTTTGCTCGGTCATGCAACTGGCGGACAAAGTGATCGTGGTGACGGGCGGGGCGAACGGCATCGGGCGGGCTATGTGCCGCCGTTTCGCCGCCGAGAGGCCCAAAGCCGTCGTGGTGGCCGACCTGCAGGCCGCGGCAGCGGCGCAGGTCGCGGCCGAGGTCGGCGGCCTTGCGGTCGAAACCAACGTGGCGCGCGAGAGCGACATCATCCGCCTGGTCGAGCAGGTCACGGCGAAGTACGGCCGCATCGATCTCTTCTGCTCCAACGCCGGCACTGGGACCAGCGGCGGCGTAGAGGTCCCCGACGCCGGCTGGCAGCGCGAGTGGGAGGTCAACGTGATGGCGCACGTGTACGCGGCCCGCGCGGTGCTGCCGCAGATGCTGCAGCGCGGCGAGGGCTACCTGCTGCAGACGGTTTCGGCGGCGGGACTCTTAACCATGATCGGCTCGGCGACCTACTCGGTCACCAAGCACGCGGCACTCGCCCTGGCGGAGTGGCTCTCCATCACCCACGGCGACCAGGGCATCAAGGTCTCGGCGGTCTGCCCGCTGGGGGTGCGCACCGACATGCTGCTCAAGGGCGACGGCGGCCTGGCCTCGTTCCTCATCGAGGGCGCCATCACTCCCGAGCAGGTGGCGGAAGAGGTGGTGAAGGGGCTGGCCGAAGAGAAGTTCCTGATCCTGCCCAACCCGGAGGTGGCGGAGTTCTTCCGCCGCAAGGCTGGGGACTACGACCGCTGGCTCAGCGGCATGCGCAAGTTCCAGGCCGCCAACCTGCCGAAGCCCTAGCGCTCAGCGTGGCGCGGACGGCCGCGGCGGCATCCACTTCTTCAATTCCAGCCGGCCGACCTGGTCGGTGTGGACTTCGTCGGGACCGTCGGCGATGCGCAGGGTGCGCACGTTGGCCCAGGCGGCGGGGAGGAAGGTGTCCTGGCAGACGCCGGCGCCGCCCCAAGCCTGGATGGCGCGGTCGAGCACGCGCAGCGCCATGTTGGGCGCCACCACCTTGATCATGGCGATCTCGGCGCGCGCCGCCTTGTTGCCCACCGTGTCCATCATGGAAGCGGCCTTGAGGGTGAGCAGGCGCGCCTGCTCGATCTCCATGCGCGAGTGGGCGATGTCGGCGCGGATGGTGCCCTGGTCGGCCAGGGTCTTGCCGAAGGCGGTGCGCGAGAGCACGCGCTTGCACATCACCTCCAACGCGCGTTCGGCCACGCCGATGCACCGCATGCAGTGGTGGATGCGCCCCGGTCCCAGCCGTCCCTGCGCGATCTCGAAGCCGCGGCCCTCGCCCAGCAGCATGTTTGCGAGCGGGATGCGCACGTCTTTGAAGCTGATCTCGCCGTGGCCGTGCGGCGCGTGGTCGTAGCCGAAGACGGTGAGCACGCGTTCCACCTTCACGCCCTTGGCGTCCATGGGCACCAGCACCATGGATTGCTGCAGATGGCGCGGGGCGGCGGGGTCGGTCTTGCCCATGAAGATGGCGACCTTGCAGCGCGGGTCGCCGGCGCCCGAGGCCCACCACTTGCGCCCGTTGAGCACGTAGGAATCGCCGTCGCGCTGGATGCGTGCCTCGATGTTGGTGGCGTCGGAGGAAGCCACCGCGGGCTCGGTCATGGCGAAGCAGGAGCGGATCTCTCCGTTCAAGAGCGGCTTGAGCCAGCGCTCCTTCTGCTCGGGCGTGCCGTAGCGGACCAGGACCTCCATGTTGCCGGTGTCGGGCGCGGAGCAGTTGAAGACCTCGGGAGCAAGCATGCTGCGGCCCATGATCTCGCACAGGGGCGCGTACTCGAAGTTGGTGAGCCCGGCGCCGTACTCGCTCTCCGGCAGGAAGAGGTTCCACAGGCCGGCGGCGCGCGCCTTGGGCTTCAGCTCCTCGATCACGCGGGTGGGCTGCCAGCCGCCGCGCTCGCATTCTTCCTCGAAGCGGCGCTCGTTGGGATAGATGTGCTCGTCCATGAAGGCGAGCAGGCGGCGCTGCAACTCTTTGCTCTCGTCGCTGAACTGGAAGGTCATGAGCGTCTCCTGTGGCCGGGAAGCAGGGCGGACGCGATTATATACAAGCGGAACTCCATCACCGCGGGGAGCGGCCTACATCACTGAAGTGGCACACCCCGATGTGATAAGCAGGAAAGAGGAAGCGAGGCCCGGCCATGTGCGATGAGTTGCCCATCGGCGCACAGGACGTGGAAGCGTACGACGCGCTGCTCGCGCGGGGTGGCGCGGCCGAAGGAGTCGACCGCCGCACTTTCCTGCACGCCGCCGCGGCCGCCTGCGCCGGCCTTGCCGTGGCGCGCTGCCTCCGAGCCGAGCCGCTGTTCGCGGCCTCGACCGACGACTCCCGCTTCGTCCGCGAGGCCGGCTTCTACCAGAAGCTGCCGGAGCGCGCGGTGCAGTGCAAGCTGTGCCCGCGCGAGTGCGTGGTGGCGGAGGGCGAGCGCGGCTTCTGCCGCGTGCGCGAGAACCGCCAGGGCACCTACTACACCCTGGTGCACTCGCGGGTGGTGGCGGCGCACGTGGACCCCATCGAGAAGAAGCCCTTCTTCCACTTTTTGCCGGGCGCCCTGGCCTTCTCCATCGCCACCGGCGGCTGCAACGTGAACTGCAAGTTCTGCCAGAACTGGGAGATCTCGCAGGCCCGCCCCGAGCAGTTGCGCGCCATCGATCTTCCGCCCAAGGAACTGGCGCAGGCGGCGAAGCAGAACGAGTGTCCCATTCTGGCTTACACCTACAGCGAGCCCGTGGTCTTCTCGGAGTATGTGCTGGACGCGGCCGAGGCCGGGCGCGCCCAGGACCTGCGCAGCGTGGTGGTGAGCAACGGCTTCATCCAGCAGGAGCCGCTGCTCCGCCTGTGCGAACGCGTGGACGCCATCAAGATCGACCTGAAGTCCTTTTCCGAACAGTACTACCGCGAGGTGGTGCGAGGCGCGCTGCAGCCGGTGCTGGAGACGCTGGTCACGGTGCGCCGCCATGCCAGGTGGATGGAGATCGTCTACCTGGTGGTGCCCACGCTCAATGACGGCGAAGCCGAGTTCCGCGGGGTCGCACGCTGGATCAAGGCCAACCTGGGCAGCGACGTCCCCGTCCATTTCACGCGCTTCTATCCCCAGTACCTGCTCACCAACCTGCCGCCCACGCCGGTGGAGACCCTGGAGCGCGCCAAAGCCATCGCAGACGCTGAGGGTCTGCAGTACGTGTACGTCGGCAACGTTCCCGGGCATCCGGGCGAGAACACCTACTGCCCCAAGTGCCACGCCCTGCTCATCGAGCGCGCCGGGTTCACCATCGCCCACATGCACCTGAAGAACGGCAAGTGCAAACAGTGTGGACAGGCTGTACCCGGGGTCTGGAAGGCATAGAATTGCCCTGAGGGGAACCATGGACAGCGGGCGCAAGAGCAAGCCTCTTCTCCTACTGGCGGCCGGCCTGGTGGCGGGGGCCCTGCTGCTGGTGCCATCCTCGCTGCGCCCAGCCGACAAAGAAGAGGTGCGCCAGCCGGCGGTGGCCGGCAACTTCTATCCCGCCGACCCCAAGGAACTGGAGAAGATGATCGACGGCTTGCTGGCGAGCGCGGGCGCGCCCACGACCCAGCAGCCGGTGGTGGCGCTGATCGCGCCCCACGCCGGCTACCAGTACTCGGGCGCGGTGGCGGCGCACAGCTACGCCCTGCTCAAGGGGCGGAAGTTCGAGCGTGTGGTGGTGATCGCGCCCTCCCACTTCGAGGCGTTCGACTTCACCTCCGTCTATGACGGCGACAGCTACGTCACGCCGCTGGGCGCCATCCCGGTGGACAAGGCCTTCGCCGCCAAGCTGGCGAGCCTGGCCCCGGGCATCCAGCTCTCGCAGCGCGGGCACACGCCCGCGGGTCCGCAAGGCGAGCACGCGCTCGAGGTCCAGTTGCCCTTCCTGCAGCGCACGCTGGGGCAGTTCAAGCTGGTACCCATCGTGATGGGGAACCAGAGCTGGGAGAGCAGCCGCGCCCTGGGCGTGGCCCTGGCCAAGCTGATCCCGGGGACGGACACGCTGATCGTGGCCAGCTCCGACCTCACGCATTACCGCAGCGCCGACGAGGTCAGCCGCATCGACCACCACACTCTGCAGGCGATCGAGGACTGGGACACGCTCAGCCTGTCGCGCAACTTCCAGGCAGGCGTGTGGGAAGCCTGCGGGGGCGCGCCCATCGTGGCGGCCATGATCGCCGCGCAGCGGCTGGGCGCCAACCAGGCCAGGGTACTGAAGTACGCCAACACCGGCGACGTCACCGGCGACCGCAGCCGCGTCGTAGGCTATGGTGCGGTGGCACTGTTGCGCGCGCCGCGCTCCGGAAGTCCAACCGGCGCGCTTTTCTCGCTCAGCGACCGCGACAAGCAGGAATTGCTGCGCATCGCTCGCCTCTCGGCGGAGACGGCGGTGCGGACCAGGAAGCTCTACGAGCCGCCGGTGCCTGCCTCCGCTGCGCTGCTTCAGGAGCGCGGCGCCTTCGTCACCCTGCGCGAAAAAAGCGAACTCCGCGGGTGTATCGGCTATGTCTCGGCGGTGAAACCGCTCTACCTCACCGTGCGCGACGTGGCCGCGTTCGCCGCCCTGCGCGACAGCCGCTTCCCGCCCGTCACCTCGGGCGAACTGGGGTCGCTGGAATACGAGGTCTCCGTGATCTCTCCCTTCCGCCAGGTGCTCGACGTCAAGCAGATCAAGGTGGGCCGCGACGGGCTGATGATCCTCAAGGGCGGCCAGGACGGCATCCTGCTGCCGCAGGTCGCCCGCGACGAGAACTGGGACCGGAACACCTTCCTGGAGCAGGTCGGCGTGAAGGCCGGGTTGCCGCCGCGCACCTGGAAGGATGAGGACGCCGATCTTTTCGCGTTCACCGCCCTGGTGTTCGCCGAGCCGAAAGCCCCGGAGGCCTTTACGCCCCAGCCTCCTTTTCCCGGCCGGCCCGAGCAGCCAACGCCGCCGGGAAGAGATTCAACACCGCGATAAGCGCGGCCGTCCGCAGGAATCCGAAGACCGGGAGGAAATACAGGCTGAGCGCGACCGCGCCCAGACAGGAGCCGGCGAGATCGAGCGCGTAGAGCGCTCCCGGGCTGCGCGCCGGCTGGTTTCCCCCGAAGAAGACCCGGCTGGCCAGCAGGAACTGGTAACCGCCCAGCAGCCCGGCGAGCAGCGCCAGCATGGGGAACAAGAGCTGGCCCACCAGAAAAAGTCCCAAGGGGCTGGCCACTCCCGCCAGTAGCGGCATCAACCCGCACAGCAACAGTGGGGCCAGCGCCGCCAGCAATTGCAGGCCGGCGAGCGCGCGAAGCTCCCGCGGTGTCGCTTCTTCCTTGCCGGCGGCGCGGCGCAGCGCCCACCAGCTTCCCAAGGCCATGCCCACCATGAAGGCGGCGATCACGATGGCGAGCTGGTGGTAGACGTAGCCGTACACCGCCTGGAACCCAAGCAGAAGCAGGATCTCAAGCGCGATCAGGGTGAAACCCATGGCGGCCATGCAGAAGCCGGCACAGGCCTGTCGCCGGTGTCCCCTTGAGATTGCTCCCAGCCCCACCGCCAGCAGGAGCAGAAGCAGGACGCCGCCGGCCAGCACCCATTCAAAGCCAATGCCGGCCACCGCGTGGAACCAGCGCCGGGAAGCTGGATGGAACTGCGTGCTCCACAAAGCCACGTCGAAGTAGTAAGCGATGGGCGCGAAGTCGCGGTTCATGGGGGTCTCGGGGCGAGGGCGGAGTGTTTCCTCCAGGTCCTGCATGCGCTCCGCCGACATGCGAAAGGGCAGGTAGTACTCGCGCACGTAGAAGGTCTGGAGATGGCGGGCTCGCAGCCGCGCCAATATCTGCGCCGGATCGGTGGTGAGGACGTTCGCGCGGTTGGCGGCCAGGAAGTGCGCCGTCTCGCCGGGAAGAACAGCCACCTCAGGGAAGGCGGCGGCCAGGGTCTTGCGGATGCAGCGCAGGAAGGCGGCGCGCTCCGGGTTCAGGTACTCCTCCGAAGCCTTGAGCTGGAAGGAGAAGACGCCGCCGGGCTCGAGTCGCGCGGCTGCCTCGCGGAAGAACTCCGCCGTGTAGAAGCGGTTGAGCTGCGCGGTCTGCGGGTCGGGCAGGTTGACCACGATCACGTCGAAGCGCCGCTCCGTGATCTTCAGGAACAGCCGGCCGTCGCGATGGTGCACGTGTACGCGCGCGTCGGCGCGGATGGGCTCCCATCCGGCCGGGAAGAACTCTCGCGCCAGGTCGAGGACTGCGGGATCCAGCTCGACATAGTCGACGCGCTCCAGGCTGGGATGCTGCAGGGCCTGGGCGAGGCTGCCATTCACGCCGCCGCCGATCAACAGCAAGCTGCGGGGCGCGGGGTGCTCCAGCAGCGCAAAGTGGACCGACTCTTCGGCCGACTCCGGGTCAGGAGCGCTGAATACGATCAGGCCGTTCTCGAAAAGGCTGCGGCTGCCCTCGTCGCCGGCCACGACCAGGTTCCCATAGACGGAGTTGCGCGTCCCCAGCACGTCGAAGCCCCGCCATAGGCGGGCCCGTGAGAGTGATTCCAATCTGGGCGCCCCGAAAGGCAAGACGACCGAGACCAACGCGACAACTAGCGCGGTCAGCAGGACGCGCCGGGGCCCGGACCTCCGCACCGTGAGCATTCCTGCGCTCAGGGAGTTGAGCAGAGCCACGATGGCCGCGACCTGAAAAGGTCCTAGAAAGCGGATCAGCAGCAGGCTGGCCAGGATGCCTCCCAGGCCCGAGCCCGCCGCCTCCAGCAGGTACATCATGCCGGTGGCCGTGGCTGTGGGTGCTGGGGCTTCGTGGGCATAAAGGCGGCTGCCCATCGTGAACAGCCCTCCGGAGACAGCGCAGAAGATGCTGAGCGCGAGGAAGGAAGTGAGCAGCATCGTCCCCGGCCCCAGGACCTCTCCCGGTACGGGATGGAAGAGGCCGCGGCTGGCGCGCACCGCCAGGATGGTGGCCGGGAACGCGGCCGCAACCAGCAGCTGCAGCCCGGCCAGCAGGCGGTGGGGGTCCGCGCGCGCCCCCAGGCGTCCTGCCAGGGCGCTGCCCACGGCCGTCCAGAAAAGCCAACTGGCCAGCATCAACCCCAGGGAGATCTCATTCCCGTAGAAGACCACCATCAATTCGCGCAGCAGGACGATCTGCGCGATCACGGCGGTGAGGCCGACCAGGAGAAACGCCGCGCGCAAGGCCCAAGGCATGCGGGTCGCCGGCGACCACAAAGCAGCCCGGCTCATGCTTGCATCCTCCAGCCGCAGGCTGCCGGCGTCAGTGACCTCCCGCACGGCCCCCGGTGACGGCAGGCTGGGGTTAGCGTCAGCTCTTCAGCGGCAGTGAGAAGCAGAAGACGGAGCCATGGCCGAGCTGGCTGGTCACGCCGATGGAGCCGCCATGGGCCTCGACGATGGCGCGGGCGATGGCCAGGCCCATACCGGTGCCGGCCACCAGCCGGCGCTGGTCGCGCCCGCGATAGAACTTGTCGAAGATGAGGGCCTGCTCGAAGCTGTCGATGCCCTGGCCGCGGTCGGCCACGCTCACCAGCAGGCGGCCGTCCTTGGTCTCCGCGGTGATGCGGATGGGCGCGCTCGCGGGCGAGTACTTGCCGGCATTGTCCAGCAGTTGCAGCAGGACGTCCTTGATGCGGCCCAGATCCATGCGCACGGGAGGCAGCGCGGAGGGTACGTCGATCTGGAGCGGGTGTCCCGCCAGCGCCTGCTTGGCCTCCTCCACGGCGCGGTCGATCGCTTCGCGGATCGGGTGCGGTTCGAGCTGGAGCTCGACCTGGCCGGCGTCGAGCCGGGCCATCTCCGCCGCCTCACCCACCAGGTGATTGAGCCGGTCGGTCTCCTCGTCGATCACGGTGAGCAGTTCCTTGTGCTGCCCCGCGTCCAGCTTGCCGTCGGTGAGCAGGCTGGTCACCGAGGCCTTGATGGCGGTCAGCGGCGTGCGGAACTCGTGGGTGACGGAGTCGAGCAGGGCAGAGCGGAGTTGCTCGCCCTCGCGGGCGGCCTCGGCCTTGGTGAGCTTCTCCACCGCGCCCGCACGCTCGACCGCGATGGCGACCAGGCTTCCCACCGCCTCCAGGGTCTCGCGCGCGAGCGCCACGCCGGAGATGCCGACGGCCCCCACCGTGCGCACTCCCAGCCTGAGCGGCACGAAGTAGAGGTCCCGGCCGGCGTCGGCGACCAGTTCGCCGCGGGCGGCCACCGCTTTCAACTGCTCGGCGTCGATGGCATGGATGTCGGGCCCGGAGCGGTAAATATCGGGGCGGCCGACCACGAAGACGGCGGCCGCGCGCACCGCGAATGCCTCCACCACGTACTGCGGGACGTCGTTCAGCAACTCCGCCACGTTCTCCGCCACCAGCAGGCGCTGGCTGAAGGCGTAGAGCCGCTCCACCTCGTGGCGGCGCCGGTGCGCCTGCAGCGCCTCGCGCCGGGCCCGCTCGGAAAGCTGGCTGGCGATGATGGCGGTCACCAGGAAGGCCGACAGGGCCACCCAGTTCTGCGGGTCGGCGATGGTCAGGGTGCCCACCGGCGGCAGGAAGAAATAGTTGAAGGCCAGCGTGGACGCCAGCGACATGAAGACGGCGGGCTTCAATCCCCAGGTGGCGGCCACGATCAGGATCGCCAGCAGAAAGGTGAGCGCGACGGTGGTGGGATTGGCGCGGAACAAGAGGCGGTACACTGCGGTCACCGCGGCCACCACCGCCGCCGTCGCCGCGGAGCGGAACACCGTCCTGGCCAAGGTCGGCTGCACGGCTGCATTGTATCTGGAATCGACTTTTCCAGCGGCCTCAAGGACAATAGGCGCCATGCCCCAGAAGAGTCCCGAGCAATGGCTGGAGGAGGCTGCCCCGGAGAAGACCGCGGGCGTCTTCAAGCTGTTCCTCGGCTACGCCCCGGGCGTGGGCAAGACCTACAACATGCTGAGCGAGGCGGTCCGCCGCCACAGCCGCGGTGAGGACGTGGTCATCGCTGTGATCGAGAGCCACGGGCGCAAGCCCATCGCCGAACTGGCCGCCCGCCTGGAGACGGTTCCGCGCCGCAAGATCGAGTACAAGGGCACCCTGTTCGAGGAGATGGACGTGGACGCCATCCTGGCCCGCCGCCCGCACGTGGTGCTGGTGGACGAGTTGGCGCACACCAACATCGAGGGCAGCAAGCACCCCAAGCGCTACCAGGACGTGATCGAGCTGCTGGACGCCAAGATCGACGTGCTCTCCACCATGAACGTACAGCACATCGAGAGCCTGACGCCGCTGGTGCAGCGCATCACCGGGGTGATCATCCGCGAGACCGTGCCCGACTGGGTGATCCAGCGCGCGGGCGAGATCGTCATGGCCGACCTCACGCCTCAGGCGCTGCAGACGCGCATGCAGCGCGGCGACATCTACCCTGCTGGGCGGGCCGAGCGCGCGCTGGGCAACTTCTTCCGCCCCGGCAACCTGATCGCGCTGCGCGAGCTGGCGCTGCGCCAGGTGGCCTCGGCGGTGGACCGCAGCCTGGAGTCCTACATCGAGCGCGAACACGACCAGCGCAAGGCTGGAGTGCGCGAGCGCATCGCCGTGTGCATCAGCTCCAACCCGGCGGCGCAGTACCTGATCGCGCGCGGCGCCCGCATGAGTCACGCTCTGGACGCCGAGTTCTACGTGGTTTACGTGGACGTCGCTGCCGATTCCAGCGACGAGAACAGGCAGACCCTGGCCGAGAACATCCGCTTCGCCGAGAACCTGGGCGCGACGGTGGTGCGGCTGGACAGCGGCGACGTCGCCAAGCGGGTGGCCGAGTTCGTGCGCGACAAGCACATCACCCAGGTGGTCTTCGGCCGCTCCGCCCGCAAGGGCTGGCACCGCTACCTCTACCTCTCCGCCATCCACAAGTTCCTGCGCGACGCACCCGCGGTGGACGTCCATATCGTCACCCAGGAACCCAAGTGAGCGCTCGATGAGCGAGCCCCGGCGCATCCTGGTGGTGGACGACGAGCCCCAGATCACGCGCGTGCTGCGCACCAGCCTCTCCTCCCAGGGCTACGACATCCGCGTGGCCAACGACGGCGAGGCCGCGCTGGAGATCCTGAAGGACTGGAACCCGGACCTGGTCATCACCGACCTCTCCATGCCGCGCATGGACGGGCTGGAGCTCTGCCGGCGCCTGCGCGCCAAGTCGCAGATGCCCATCCTGGTGCTCTCGGTGCGCGGCGAGGAGCGCACCAAGGTGCAGGCGCTGGATGCCGGCGCCGACGATTACGTCACCAAGCCCTTCGGGATGAACGAACTGCTGGCGCGGGTGCGGGCGAGCTTCCGCCGCGCCCCGGCGGAGGAAGAGGCCGCGGGCGGCGTGGTCCAGGCGGGCGACTTCCGCATCGATCTCGACGCCCACACCGTCACGGTGCGCAAGCGCCCGGTGCGGCTCACGCCCAAGGAGTTCGACCTGCTGGTCCACCTGGCCCGCCACCCCGGCAAGGTGGTGACCCACCGCGCCCTGCTGGCTGCGGTGTGGGGCCCGAACAGCGTAGAACAGCCCGAGTACCTGCGCGTCTTCGTGGGGCAGTTGCGGCGCAAGGTCGAGCCCGATCCTGCCAACCCCCGCTACCTCCTCACCGAGCCCTGGGTGGGCTACCGCTTCCAGCCCGGAGGCCACCCCTGAAGAGCGCCGTGCGACTTCGCCCGCTCAAGACTGGGCGCCGGGGCTCTCCCGCGTTCCTTGCAGTTGCGGAGCCGCCGGAAACCGCTCCAGCGCGGCGAGGCGGACCCGCATCTCGCGCAGCTCCCGGTCGGTGAGCTTCGCGGCGCAGCCGGAGACGATGCGGCGTCCCAGGTCCAGCAGTACTTCATGGTAGGAGCGGTCCGGGGTCGTTCCGGCGATGTCATCCAGAGCGCGCAGCATCCTCAGGCTGACCGCGACATCGGTTTGCGCGTACAGGCGGATCTGCTCGAAGGCGGCGTCCACCAGCCGGTCGAAGGTCGGCCACTGCAGGGTGACGCGGCTGACTCCGGGTGGATCGTAAAGCACCGGCTCGGGTGGCTCGCGCGCGGCAAAGCGGACCAGGACCCGGCTCAACTGGTCCACGCAGGTGATGGCCGTGCTCGGATCGTTGACCGCCGGCGAGATGGCCTTCAAGGCGATGTCCACGATCTGCAGGACGCCAAACTCCACATCCTGCTGCAAGGTTCTTGCGGGCCCGAGGTCGAAGGCGCTGAGGAACTCCGCCCGGTTCTCTGGAGACAAGCGGCTTTCCTTCGAGACCTTCAGCAGCGGGACGCCGGCCGGGACGAATTGGCCGACTCGGCGCAGCACCAGCACTTCCATCCGATAGGCCTTGGCCAGACCCAGGAGTCGCTGGAGGTCGACGAAGCGGACGTAGCCGGAGCTTGTGCTGGGAATCTCGGCTTGCCACGTGGGGCGCTGGGCGGAACCGACCTCCGCCCGCCGGCCCACCTGGTGCGGCGATGGCATCAGCTCGTCGATGATGGTCTCGGTCTCCGAGGCGATCCGATCCAGGATGTGGTTGACGCTGATGGCGTGCGAGATGTGATGGATGAAGAAGAGTAACCAGCCGACGCAGGCCAGCACCAGCAGCATGGCCCCCAAGACCGTGGCCACGGGCGCGAAAGGCTGGGGATGCTGGCGCGCCGCCGGCAGGGCCGCCATGCAGTAGGAAAAAGTCCCCAGAAATATGCCCAGCGTCCACTGCGTCACGCGGTCCCGGGTGAAGCTGACGATGATACGCGGGGAGAACTGCATGGAGGCCAGCGTCAGCGTCATCAGCAGGATGGCGAAGACGATTGAAACCACCGTCATGATGGAGGCGGCGATGCCTCCGAGGATCACCTGCGCCACCTGCGGATCGGCATGCGAGGGGAAGAGCGCGTGCGGGACCCAGTCGCTGAGGGCGGGAAAGGACTCTTCCAACTCCGACAACAGGGCGCCGGTGCAGCCCAGGGCCAAGGCGATGGTCAGCGGGCGGACCAGGAACCCGCCGCGCAGACTGTACATGGCGCGACGCAGAGATACGCGACCCGTTGTCAGAAAGTCTCCTCCACGACGGCCGCCCGAAAAAGGCAGGAAGTCCCGCTTTCCCCGTCCTTGGCGCGGGAAGTATAACCCCGGCAAGGAAGATGCGAGACGGCAAGCGTTGCGCGCCCGGCCCGTCTTTACGAATTCTTTACAGAGTCCTTACCCCACCTTTACTGCGCTTCGGCTGCAATACGAGCAGGAGATGCTCCGTGAGGCGAGGCAAGCACCTCTTCGCGGGACAGCGGTACAACCATGAATTCCTTCCTGACGTCGATCGTTCTGATCTCGATCATGGTGCTCGCGTTGGTCTTCATGGGCTGGTTTCTCTTCGGATTGCTCGGGGAAAGGCAGCGCTCCGTCGCCGACCGCAAGTCTGCGCTGGGCAAGATCCAGCGCCGGGGGATGCCATGACCCGGTCCCTGGGTTTGCGGGAGCTGGGGAAGTATCTGGGCCGGCTTCTGCGCGCCACGACCCAGCGCAAACAGAGTGAGCTCGTCCAGACCGGCGACTTCCGCATCGATCTGGAGAGCCATCGGGTGACCGTTCGTGACCACGAGGTGCGCCTGAGTCCGGAAGAGTTCGACCTGCTGGTATTCCTGTTGGGGCACCCCAAGAGGGTGGTGACCCCGCGCACGCAGTTGCGCACGCGCTGGGGCGGGCAGCAGACGCAGCACGCCGGGTTCCTGCGCGTGCTGCTGAGCCTGCGCAATAAGCTGGGCGTGGCGGACGACGGAACGCATTACATCCGGACCGAGCCCTGGGTCTTTTACCGCTTCGCTCCCCGCGCGACGTGAAGGAATCGTCTGCATGGAAGGAATCGTCATCGCCGGACTTCTACTGCTGGCCTGCTCGCAGCGGCAACGCATCATGTCCGCCGTGAAAGGTGAAGAGGGCCCCGCTTCCTAGCTATCGATCACGACACTCCAACGAGATCTTCGCGCGCCGACGCGCAGGACTGGAAAGGTTCGGACGCACTATGAAATCGGGAAAACGTGAGAACAGGTTCGCGGCGGTGTGCGGGGCGATGCTTCTCGCCGCATGCGGCTTGATCGCGACCCAGGGGACTGCCTGGGCCCAGAGCGCGGGCCAGGGAGAGAGCATGACTGCCGGGGCTGCGCCCGGCGGCTCCGAAGTGAAGACCAGCTCGGATGCCGCCGCCCGCGACCACGCCGAGATCCTCAAGGAACTCGAGCAGATGCGCGCCCGCATCCAGGAACTGGAGGCCCAACTGCAGCGGCAGTCCGGAGGCGCCGCCAGTGGCTCCGCGACGACGGCGCTCGCGTCTCCCTCGTACTCCACCAGCGCGACGGCAGCGGTGACCCCGCAGGAGGGCAGCCAGCCGGGTGCACCGGCGAGCTCCGCCAAGCCCGCCAAGTCGGAGCCCTTTGCCTGGGCCGACTGGAGTTGGCTGAACGGCAACCCGCGCATCAAGGAAGTGCCCTTTGACACCAAGTTCTTCACCCCCGAGATCCGCGCCGACGCCGACTACATCTACGACTTCAACCATCCCAGCGACAACACCATCGGCGGCTCCAGCGAGGTCTTCCGCGCCAACGAGGTGCAGGTCACGCAACTGGGCGTGGGCGGTGACTTCCATTACGACCACGTGCGCGCCCGCCTGATGACCCAGTTCGGCATGTATTCGGTGACGACGCCGCGCAACGATGCCAGCCCCGCGCGCGGGCAGTGGGACCTGGCCGACGCCTACCGCTACGTCTCGGAGGCTTACGGCGGCTACCATTTCGACGCCCTGCACGGCATCAACGTGGACGCCGGCATCTTCATGTCCTACGTGGGCCTGTTCAGCTACTACAACTTCGACAACTGGGCCTACCAGCCGTCCTACGTCTCGTCCAACACACCCTGGTTCTTCAACGGCGTGCGGGTGCAGATCTATCCCACGGACAAACTGAAGATCGAACCCTGGTTCACCAACGGCTGGCAGTCCTACGGCAAATTCAACAAGCGCCCGGGCATCGGGATGCAGATCCTGTACCGTCCGACCAAGAACTGGTCGATCCTGGGCAACCAGTACATGCTCGGCCGGGACGCTCTGGGCGTGACCGGACGCACCCGCTTCCACACCGACGACAGCATCCAGTACAAGTATTACGAAAATCCCGGGGCCTCCTGGGTGAGCAAGGCGGCGGCCTCGCTGACCATTGACCTCGGCTGCGAGAGCGGCGGGGGGGTCGCCTGCTTCGGGCACAAGCCGGGGATCCCGCGGCAGACCTTCATGGGGTTCATGTTCTATAACCGGCTGTGGCTGCACCGGGACCTGTTCGGCCTGACCATCGGCGGGGGCGCCATCGACAATCCCGGCCGCTACCTGGTGCTGCTGCCGCCCATCAACGGAGCGACCGCGGCTTCGGGCACGCCCTACTTCACCGAGAACCCGGGCGATTCGTTCCGCGCCTGGGATGTGTCGACCACCTTCGACTACATGCCCAGCCAGTACATCACCTTCCGCTGGGAGTACAACCATCGCGCGACGAACGTGCCCTACTGGTCGGGTGGCGGCGGGATCACGCCGCCGGGTGGCAACACCGGCGCCCCGGGTTCGGTGGTGCCCGGCTTCACGCCCGACCTGCGCAAGCGCGAGAACCGGCTGAACATGTCCATCCTGGTCATGTTCTGAGCCTGGAAGAGGTTAGGAGGACTGCCATGTTCGATCTGATCTTCGTCGCCGTGACGCTGGCTTTCTTCGCGGCCGCCATCGGTTACGTCCGCTTCTGTGACAAGGTGCGCTGAGGTGAGCCATGCACACTGAAACTCTGCTGATCCTCGCGGTCTGCGTGCTGCTGATGGTCTATCTCGGCTACGCGCTGCTGCGCCCGGAGAGGTTCTAGCCATGACCGCCAACGGATGGTTCCAGATCGCGCTCTTCTTCGTGGTGATCCTGGCGGTGACCAAGCCCCTGGGCGTCTTCATGGCGCGCGTCTTCGAGCGCCAGCGCACCTTCCTGGATCCTGTCCTGCGCCCGCTGGAGCGCCTGCTCTACCGCCTCACCGGCGTGGACGAGTACCACGAGATGCGCTGGACCGAGTACGCGGCCTCCATGCTGTTGTTCAGCTTGGTCTCCATGCTGCTGCTGTACCTGATGATGCGCCTGCAGGGATATCTACCCTTCAACCGGCAGCATCTGGGGGCGGTGGACCCGGCCCTGGCCTTCAACACCGCGGCCTCCTTCACCACCAACACCAACTGGCAGAACTACTCGGGCGAGTCCACCATGAGCTACCTGACGCAGATGGCGGGGCTCGCCTACCACAACTTCATGTCGGCGGCGGTGGGCATCGCGCTGGCCATCGCCTTCATCCGCGGCATCGCCCGCCGCCAGCGCGCCACCCTCGGCAACTTCTGGGTGGACATGACCCGTGCCGCGCTCTGGGTGCTGCTCCCGATCTGCCTGGTGGGAGCGCTGCTGCTGGTCTCGCAGGGCGTGGTGCAGAACCTGCGCCCCTACGACAGCGCGAAGATCGTCGAGCCGCAGCGCGTGCAGACCACCGCCCCGGACGGCAAGCCGGCCACCACGACCGTCACCGAGCAGGCGATCGCGCAAGGCCCCGTGGCCTCGCAGGAGATCATCAAGGAATTGGGCACCAACGGTGGCGGCTTCTTCAACGCCAACAGCGCCCATCCCTTCGAGAATCCCACCCCCTTCTCCAACTTCCTGGAGATGGTGGCCATCTTCGCCATCTCCTCCGGCTTGACCTACACCCTGGGTCGCATGACGGGCTCGCCGCGCCACGGCTGGGCGGTGTGGTCGGCCATGGCGGTGCTCTTCCTGGCCGGGGTGCTGACCGCCTACTGGGCCGAAGCCCAGGGCAACCCCTTGCTCAAGGGCGTAGACCAGCGCGTGAGCGCGGCCCAGTCCGGCGGCAACATGGAGGGCAAGGAGGTCCGCTTCGGCATCGCCAATACCGCGCTGTGGGCCACCATCACCACCGACGCCAGTTGCGGCGCCATCAACGGCTGGCACGACTCCTTCACTCCCCTGGGCGGCATGGTCCCGCTGGTCAACATGATGCTCAGCGAGGTGATCTTCGGCGGCGTGGGCGCGGGCATGTACGGCATGCTCATCTACATCGTGCTGGCCGTCTTCATCGCCGGCCTCATGGTGGGCCGCACCCCCGAGTACCTGGGCAAGAAGATCGAGGCCTACGACGTCAAGATGGCCATGCTGGTGGTGCTGGTCTTCCCGCTGGTGATCCTGATCTTCGCGGCCATCTCTGCGGTCAGGCCCTTCGGCACCTCCAGCATCCTGAACCCCGGGCCCCACGGCCTTACCGAGATCCTCTATTCCTTCACCTCGCAGGCGGCTAACAACGGCTCCGCCTTCGCGGGGCTGGCCACCAATACGCTCTGGTACAACACGGCGGGCGGCGTGACCATGCTGGTGGGCCGCTTCCTGATGATCATCCCCATGCTGGCCCTGGCCGGCAACCTGGCAAAGAAGAAGGCGGTGCCGCCCTCGCTGGGAACCTTCCCGGTGACCACGCCGCTGTTCGCCATGCTGCTGGTCTCGGTGATCCTGATCGTGGGCGCTTTGACCTTCTTCCCGGCGCTCAGCCTGGGACCCATCCTGGAACACCTGCTGATGCGCGCAGGCCACACCTTCTGAGGCAGACCATGGCTACGA
>Ga0335085_10007593_pt1 | contig 16747 bp, 8 predicted proteins | sample Lox_Sample_45_FD_206712 | JGI IMG/M metagenome (GOLD analysis project Ga0335085, IMG submission 206712) | Soil microbial communities from Loxahatchee National Wildlife Refuge, Florida, United States - Lox_Sample_4.5 | ecosystem: Environmental > Terrestrial > Soil > Wetlands | place: USA: Florida...
CACGACAGCAAAATGCGCATGGGTTGAGATATGAGGTACAACAAGGTTGAAGTCGACAGCGAACTTGCCACGGGCTAATCGTCGAAATTCAAACCACTTTAGGTTGGTCTCTTTTTTCTTAATGGAGCCGGAGATTACGCAATTCTCCAAAACTTCTCTGTACGGTGACAAATGGCTATTAATGGACTTTGGGAGTGGTTCTTGGAGAGGTCTCAAATCTTGTTGATACGGAAAGATGATGAATTGCTTAGGTATGGCCACCCAGTTGCGGATGTCTTCACCGGTCCCATATGCCTTCAAGTAACTCGGGGAAATCTGAGCTCTTCGAACGTAATCTGCAGACATGACAAAAGCATCGTCCTTCCCGGTGATAAACTGTGCGCCAATCGGTTCCGCACTGTAGGTGGAGAGAGGCTCCATCGAAGAAGTGCTAGACTCAACTCCGGTGTCTGGTATGAATTTCCAAGGCCATGTGCACATCTCTTTTCGAGTGCGATCGAGGACAACAACCTGAGCATTCGCAAATCCAGGTTCATCATGTTTTTCAGATAGAGTTCTCCAGAGTGCACTCTCTTCAGGTGGAGTTCTCAAGTCGCCCCCGCCGGGTTGGATTGCCGCAACCCGAACAAAATGACCCGCACCCTCGTGAGCGGTTTGAGAAATGCGTCTGCTTGTCGGTTCATTTGGCATACGGCCAAAGACTAGGCAAGTGGGAGTGCCATGTCCCGGAAATAGCAAACCCGAGCAATCAACGATCTTCTGAAGGTCCACAGAAGGGAAAAATGACTCTACCAATGGCTTGCCAAAATCTCGTTTGGCAAAAGCATTCGAGACGATAAAGCCGAGTTCCCCATTCAATCTGAGGAGACCAAAGCTTAAGTCAAAAAAAGGGCACACTAAGAGGTAATTCTTATAGCAGACGCGGGGCCAGCGGTTGGCCCACAGCGTGCGTTTCTCTGCATTTCGTGCTGTCACGAACGGCGGATTTCCGACCATGATATCGAATCCGCGTCTCTCGCCGGTAAAGATGCTCGGGAAGTCGACATACCAAGCAAAGTTGAACGGACTGTCGAAATCCGCACCTTCCAGCTTGCGCAGCTTCGGATAGAATTGCGAGTCAGCGTCGCGCCTTCGTAACTTCTGGAGTTCATTCTGGTCAGATCCCACTTTTGCGAGTGCACTTACCAGATTCGCGATCTCACGTTGATTCCTCTCGCGCTTCTTCGCGTCCGACGCATCGATCCCGAAGAGATTGTCCAACGATGAGTCCCGCGTGCGGATCTCCTTCAGTTCTTCGTCAAGGATGTCGTGGCTCAAACTGAGCCGCTTCTCTAAGATATCGAGGCGTAGGTTCTTCTTTCGTTCAGCCTTCTTAGCCTTGTGAAGTTCTGCACCTAGCTTTGAGATGCCGGCGAACTGGGAAGCATGTCGCGAGGCTCGCTCGGGTAGTATCACGACGGGTACGCCGGAGATGTAATCATGCAAGCTGTCGCCGCGGCGAAAGTTCATCTCAAGGTTTGGGAGTTGCGAGATGCGTTCGATTGCGCGGTTGAATTGGCTTTTTTCGGCTGCGAATGGATCGAGTCCAAGATCGTAGTCGACGATTAGGCTGAGCCATAGTCGGAGTCGACAGATTTCAATTGCCTGTTGTTGAATATCTACCCCGAAAAGACAGTTCTCAACAATCTGCGCTTTCGCCTGGTGTAGCCACTCAGATCCTTGGCTCATGACCGGATCTTTATAACCGTTTGCAACAGTTTCCAGTAGCCGGCGCAAATTCACTAGCTCGTGCATGAGTCCGACAGGGAAAGCACCGGAGCCGACAGCCGGATCACAGCACTTCAGAGGCAAGACAATATCTCGAACGAGGACCGCTTGCTCTGGGGACAGATGCTTCTTGAGAAACTGTTTGCCTTCTTCATCAATACCCTCCGTCGGGTCGATTGAGAAAAGGGCTTTCAGCCGAGGTCCCCAGGTGTCGCCTGGCAAATGGCTTAGAAGGTACTGGTAAAGCACTTCCTGACAAATGAAGTGCACCACGATCCTCGGTGTGTAATACGAGCCGGTGGCTTTGCGCTTGTCAGGAGCGACGGCATCGGGGTCGGCGGCTTCAGCATGCAGCACGATCGACTCGAAGACCTTGCCAAGCATTTCCGGATCAACGGCAACCTCTTGATTTAAGGGTGTGTCCTCGGTAACAGTGAAGTTGAATGCTTCCAAGAGTTCCTGAAACACGAATTTCATTGATCTATTTCGAACTCTGAGCGGAGGTGTGGTTTTCCGAAGATCCGCGGGTTGTCGAAATTCGTCATCGTCAAATAGACCGCCATTCAAAAATGGGATTCCTGGAAGCCGGCCGGCACCAGACGGGGCCGTACTGAGAGTCCAAAACAGCTTATCCAGGAAGTCGTGACAGTATGTGAATCCTTCAGGATTCTCGATGTGTTGCGATAGGCGTGAAGCGAGATATCGATGCTCCTGATTAAGCCATCCGCGATTTTGAAGGAAGTAAAGAAATATTAGTCGTTCCAGTAGTAACTGCGACTGCGTGTATGCCTCGGCAGACGAAAGGCTCTGATAGGTTTGAAGATCTCCCTTGATGGCTTCAAGTGCATTGTCGAAGCGCCTAAAGAAGTCTTTTGTAAGGGGCTCTTTATCGAAAGCCTTTGCCCAAGAAGATATCCACTTTTGTGCATTTGCCGTATCTTCGGGCCAGACAAGTGCTGGCAGATTGAATTCCACCACGGTTCGGTTGGAAGTATCCGGGGACCAGCCAAAGGTTGTCAGCTTAGCCGACCGCGGTTCGTCCGGTTTCGACCTGTAATAGGCAAATCGAAACGATTTCCAGTCATGTGTGCAAATGAAGAGTAGATGCTCTCGTTTCCAAGATGGCAGCCCTGCATCTTTGCGTCTCGATCCCACTAACCCCTTGAGGACCGTTCTCAACACCCCCGCGAGACCTCTTCTGGGGGATAGCGAACCCTCGTCCTTGAACTCAAGAACGAAAACTCCCCAGGGCTGACCAGTGGCAGATGGCTGGATTTGCCAAATGGAACCTTCGACAAGGCGTTGCTCAAGGCCCGTAGCCTTCAAGTCGTTTTGCGACCAACCATAGGCAATATCATCGATCTGCTCGGCATCCGCCAGGGGCCATTCCAGGGTTGTCGCAAGAAGGTCTTGAAAGAACGACTTTTGGTTGTGAACCTGTGCGAGCACATTTTCGATCTGCTGACTTGTCGGCATCTACTAATCCCTCAGCTCTTACGAGAGTTCCATCCACGCTCTCAGTGCAGGCTTGACCCCAATTGGCGCCTGAACTTGCCTCAAATAGGTGTTCTTGATGTGCTTTTCAACCTTGCCGCGAATCTCTGAAAGTGTTTTTTCAGAAACGTAGTGTTTACGGGGTGTCTCTGGTGTGCTGCGGATTAATGTGATAATCCGTGACGGCTCGCTTTCAATCGCTTCGCTTTCAATATCGAAAAGGTACCATTGTGTCGCGCCGCCGTGAGTAGTCCACGGCTGGTCTTCCGGGAGAGTGCCGTCGTGAAGAAGCGGCGGTGGGACTGGCATCGCATAACAAAAGAAGACAGCGCGAGATCCTGGAGAAGGGTGGTCTTTTCCACTGAAGAGTCTACCTGGAAGCGCGTCGAGCGCCTTGGCAAGTCCCGGGTTTTCTTGCAAAAGCCTTTGGTATTCGAGGTTCATCTCTTCGAGCGGTGATGTAGTTCCTTCGTAAGCGTGAGTGAAATCCTTCAGAGCCTCGAAATCGTCCTCTGGAGTGAGAAGCTTTTTGCCTTCAATTCCAAAAGTGCGAGAGATACGCAGGACCTTGTGCGAAACCCGGGAGTAAAGCTTTAGCAGTGCCTCTAACTCGTCAGGAGGAAGGAAGTTCCAGTAAATCACCATTCCCCGAATTGCGGCACGGTCCGGATGGTCGGCAGCAATTGCTGCTTCGATGCTTGGGTCCATTCGCCTGTCAACGCGGCCAATGCGCTGCATAAGGCGTACCGGGTTCCAGTGCAAATCGTAGTTGATCAGACGAGTAGCATCCTGTAGATTGAGACCCTCTGATAGCACATCAGTCGAGATCAGGATTCGAGTCTCCGTAAAGCCCTTGGCCTTTATCTGTTCCGAAGTCGTGCCGTTGTAATACGGAGCAAACTGATTGATTATGTCCCCTCGATCACGATCAACGGCGCTATCAACTTCATCGATTTCCGTGAAACCTGCGAGTGAGAGCTGCTGTTTGAGGTATCGGGCGGTTGCCATGTATTCGGTGAAGATGAGCACCTTATGCTTTTTCAAGACAGAATCAGTCTTCAGAAGCTTCAATAACGCCTTAAGCTTATCGTCGTGTTCCACTCGGAATTTTTGAAGTTCTTGCAGAAAGTCAGCGACTGTAACCAGATCATCGATTGTCTCATCAATCATGTCACCGACACGATACTGATCACGGCTCAACTCTTCGACCGCCTCAAGCATCTCCTCCGAGACAATGTCCTCATCTTCTTCTTCACTTGTGTCTCCACCAAACAACTCAAGCTGTCGGTCGTGACAGTAGCCTATGAGGTCGCGATATTTGTTCTTCCAGCGATCAAGCCGGTGCTTCTCGTGATCGGTCTGGCAATGCTTTATCAGCCAAGCCAGTAATTTCTCCATTAGAGTGCCACAGGAAAGCTCAAACGCTCGTGCGGAGCTTTCGAATCGCTTCAGGAATTGAGTTCTGATGAGGCTGACAACTTCCCGTTGACGCCCCTGTTTTAACGGATCGATACTTGCGTCGGGGCCCTTGTAATAGGCCAGCGGGTAATAGATCGCCAAGGCGAACAGGGGCTTCTCTTTGTTGAAGGCCTGCTCGATCATTTGGAGCAAACGTCCATAAGTCTTCTTCAGATTGAACTCGACCACTCTTGGCGGTTCGCGTTTAGGGAACAATGCTTTTGCCGCACTAGCATGCTGCCCTTGGCTCTTCTTCACATATGCACGGCTTCTTTGAACTACCAGTGCACGGAAGAGGGCATCACTAGCCAGAACCTCACTCGCTTCGACCTGATTTGTCTCAATCTCATCTGTAACTAACCCCTGCTGGATCAGCTGCTTTTCAAGCTCCTTTTCCATCTTGCGGAAGTGCCCAGGAAGCGAATGAATACCGAGCGGCGCGGCCTTGAAGTAGTCAGCTTTTCGCTGCGAGAACAATTCAATCATGTGTTGAAGGTCGAGTAGTCGATTGTTAATCGGCGTTGCGGTAAGGAGATAGACATCCTTTCCATCGCAGATATTCGAGAGTGCCCAGTAATGTGATAGCGGGTCGCTAGGATCGTCGCCTTTGATGCCCGGGTTGCGGAAATGGTGGGCCTCGTCGACGACAATAACATCCGCCAACTCCTTTATGCGGTTCAGTCGATCCGGGTAATCCCCTCCACGAAGCAAGTCGGTGTGGTTGTATATAGCCAGGTTGCTGTATTCGCCGAACAACTCAGGCAAATACTGCCGAAGTTTGCTCTCCCAAACCGGTTTACGCGCGGCCTTCGGTACAAATAAGGCAACCCGCTTGCGTTGTCGCTTGATAAGTGCTTCCAGAAGCATCAAGCCGATGAACGTTTTCCCCAGGCCAACACCGTCGCACAGAAATGCGCCGTGATACTGTTTGGCAATCCCAACGAGTTCGTGGTAGCCCTCCTGCTGGTAGTAATCGAGAATCTTGTAGATCCTCGATCCACCATTCGTCGGACCAGCGGTGAGCCATTCATAGTCGGTCATTTCGTGACGACGGAAGAACTCGTGAAGAGACCTTGCATAGACGTAGAACGGCGCATAAAGCGCCGTTTGGCGCTCGATCACCTGGATGATATTGGGAGTGATTTCCTCTGCTTTGTCCCAATGAAGCTCGAACCACTCTTGCAAGACCTCAACTTCTCGGCGAAGTTGTACATTGAGCTCTACGTTGTCAGTTAATCCTGGAACTGTAAAGTTGCTCGAGCCAACGAGCGCAGAGGAACCTACAACCGCTTGCTTCGCGTGGGTGATGTATGCCTTGGCATGGAACTTGTCTTTTGTGTAGACCCGGCAAGTAATTTGACCGGCTCGAAGCGCGTCCAAAATACCAGGGACACCAGTCAGGAAGTCGTTCCTTTCTTTCTCGGTCTCAATGCTGAAATCGAGCTTTTGTTTGATTCGCTCCAATCCCGCAAGAAGTGTCTTTTTCGTGCGCTTTGATACTTCATCTCCCATAAGAATGCGGATCTTGTCCAACTTCTGCCACTGGCCGTCGAGGATGAGCAAGGCACCGATTTCAAAATACCCTGTGGCAATATCAAAACTCTTGGCGAGATCTGCCCAATCCGAAAGGTAGCGACGGACCTTCCAGTCTTGGTCGCCATTATCGACGATAAAGAGATCGCCACCCTGCTTTGGAGGCTCTTGTGCCATTTTGCCGGATCCTGATGATCTAAATGTCTGTAACGCTATAGTTTAGCGCGTCGATATGCAAAGCTGCGGAAGCGATCGATATGGAACAAAAGCAATCCTGTTCGGCAATGCTGGTGTTGGCGTAGCTAGGATTCTCTCAACACTGTTGCGAGAATTTTCCAGACCCCGTCTGGAGAATCTGCCAGTCGTAATTTTTCAGACGTGTCTGAAAGAATCGTGATACTGGATCAGCCCATTCACAGCCCATGCCCAATGGACACAGACTGATTGATTTCGAGCGCCGCAGTCTTGGTCACTTCCGTTCCGAGTTACTGGCTCAACTTCATCGCGTCATCAGTAAAGATCGTCGCCTCGTGGCTGGCGCGGGAGACGGCGACGTAACCGAAGCGGGAGCTGAGCAGGTCGGGGTGTACCCCGGTGTCGGCATGAATCAGGACTCGCTCGGCGGTGAGCCCTTGGGCGCTGTGGCTGGTGACGGCGTAGCCGTGGTCGAAGTGGCGGTGCTCGGCGGCGTTGAATTCGATGTTGCGATTATTGTCGTCGAGTCGGGCGGCGATGCGCCCGTCGGGCGAAATCGATTTGATCACAGCGAGGTCGCGGTTTGCGACGCCGAGTTCCTTGTCTGGGGCGGTGAACTGGATACGGTCGCCGACGGAGAAATCGTGCGTCGTTTCCCGAAAGACGCTAACGCCTGCGAGTCGCCGGGCATCGTATGTGATGAACTCGCCGGAGTCCTTCTGCACAGTCAGCAGATTTTGCGAAGCATCAACTGCGGCAACCGTGGCGTAGGAACCGGCCTCGATGCCGGCGGCTTTGCTGCCACGCGCGTAGCGCACGATGTCGCCCGTTTCGTAATGATTTGCCCACGCTCGCTCTGCGCCGGTCATGTCCTGCCGCTGCACGAGAATCCGTACGCTGTGGTCATCGGTCGAAAGCACGCCGTTTGCCTTCAGCTCCTGTCGCACAGCGTTGTTCAGTTCGCGGCGCGAGGCGTTATCGGGCGATACGATCAGTGTATTCGCCGGCGATTCAGCGTATGTATGCGCGATTGATCGGATGCGTTCTCGTGGATTGGCGATCTCCTGAACGCGGCCCTGGCTCTGGAGACGATCCAACGCGACGGCGGATTGCCCCTGAGCGAGTAGCTCGACTGCGGACTTGAGGGCAGGGTCACGCTGGCGGACAATCTCGTCGAGTTTGGCGGTGCGCATCCCAGCCTGTTGCAACTGCTCGAAGGGCCGGCCGGCCTCAACTCCCTGGTGCTGCCGGGTGTCGCCGATGAGGAGCACGCGATCATTCGGTCCGAGCCGGGCCAGGAAGTCGCGTACGTGGCGAGTGCTCGCCAAGCTCGATTCATCGACAAAGTAGAACCGCCTTCGATCTTCCGCGGTGCCTGATTCCCTCGCACCAGCGAGGAAGCCCTGCAAGGTTCTCGCCTCAATTCCGGCTTCCCGCAGTTGCTTCGCAGCTCGCGAGGTGGGCGCGAAGCCCTGCACCTCGTAACCCCGAAGCTCGGCGGCGGTTCGCACGACGGCCAACGTGGTCGTCTTGCCCGCACCTGCAAATCCCTGAATGCCCTGGACGCGATCGGCCGAGCCGAGCACCTCCTCAACGACAGTTTTTTGCGCCCGGTTCAGGTGCGCATGCTCCCGCACAGTCTGGTAGGCTTCCTGGCGCGTCGCCACGGGCTGAACTTGGTTTTGACCCAAGCGGACGCGGTCCAGTATTTCTTTTTCGGCTTCGATCGTGCGGGCCGTTGTGAGCTTGCGACCGGGCATGTTGCCGGGCCGTTCGACGGCTTGGAATTCGCCTGACGCCAAGCGGGCATTGAGGTTCGTGCGCACTTGGGAGTAGGTAATGTGTCCCATACCGCGACGGAGAGCGTCGCGGACGATTGCCCGCTCGTCCACGACCGCCTCGCGCTCGAAGTTCTTTTCGCGGGAAAAGGTGACCGACTCCCGGACGCGCTGTTGCGGATTCACTTCCTGCGTCTGATTCCGGGCGCGCTCCTGCGCCGCTCGAACGACCGCTTCCGCCTGATGACCAAACTCGGCGGCCAGCTTCCGGTGCGCCGCCATGATTTCTCCGATCGAATGAATCTCCTTGTGATCTCGTGTCGAATGGGCAGCGATCTCCGCTGCTTCCTTCCCGATCCGGCCGGTGCGTTCCAGGTACTCGCGAATCTGTTGGCTGCGCGGGCTCGATGTGTCCAGATACTCCTGCGTGTAACCCTTGATCTCCGGCGCGCCGCTGCGTCCGACCGTGATTTCGTATCCGAGCTGACGCAGCCGGTAGGTCAAATCAGACTGGTAGATGGCCGTCGCGAACTGCTGCGAGGCGAAGAGGCTTTGCGGCTGCAGCGCGCGGTATTCTCCCGTCTCGCGCTGGGTGACGTTGAAAATGACTGCATGGGTGTGGAGCTGCGGGGCTGCATAGCCGTCCACGGGACGCGCGGTATCGTGCTCGAATTTGGCGGCGATAAACTTGGCCGTTGCCTCGGCGGGATGATTGCCGCCGAGGCGCGCCGTTGTGTACGACTCCAGTTGTTCAAGGGCGGCGCGGACAGCCTCGCGGTGCGCTTCGCGCACCCGGAAATCGCCACCGACCAGCGCAGTCAGCGAAACGGACTTGGGTGCAGAGAACGTCGCATCCCAGCCGGCCCGGTGTTCCATCGTTTTCGCCGTGTTCCCGTCCGCATTCTTATATATGTAGGAGGCGCGCTGCCGGACGAGCTGGTCACAAGTCTGCGGGTGCTGACCCTGGCTGAGCCGCGCAAAGTCCCCGGCGGCAACCGCGCCCACGAGTCCGAATTTCTCAGCCAGCCGGCCCTGCCACTCGCCGGCAATCTCCCCGCGCTGCGACCAGTAGTTCTGCTCTTTCGAGATAAATTCCGTCTTGTGGTAGTTTTGCGCCTGGGTCGCCGAGAGCGGTTTGGAGATCGTAAGCACGACTCTGATTTTCCGATCTTGGGTGAAGTCAAAGGTTTCTCTTTACCGTTCAGGCCGTTCTCGAACTTGTTTACGCTTCCGGATTTCCTGGTGCTTTTCCGTCCGCGGTCGTCGCGGTAAATCCCAATCGGCGTTGCTGAGGATATAAATCCGAATGCCAAATACTGCCCGATTTAGTCCTGGGTGGTTGCTGAGGCTGCTCCGTGGTGATAAGTTCGTCCGCAGTTCGTTCTGAGGTATCGCGTCTTGCCAACGAGGGCAGATGTCCGATCCGGAGGTTGTTAAGAGTCCCAAACCCGTCTCGGTTGGATCTTGGCCTTACATCGCCGACGGCCTCGTTCGCCGTATATTAAACCGGGAGGAGAGTGACTCGATATATTGTCGAGCGTTGAGCTCGCCGAAGGACGCCGCAAAGGTGCCCGTCCGCCAATATCCGGATTCCCGAATGGAGGTGACCAGTTCAGTCCAATCATCTTCATCCCAACCACGGAAGTGATTCCATATCCAGACCTCAGGTTCCCCGCTCTCTTTCCAGCCTTCAAAGCCGGACTTTGCTTCCGCGGAGATTCTCTTGTAGTCGGGGGACCATTCGTTCTTGTGGTGGCACACTTGGCAGGTCCAGCCCTCACACGCCTGCAGAAGAATTAGCTCCTTGTCCTTTTCCAATCTCTTGGGATCGGCTCCCCTAGATAAGCCAATCATGATGTTAATTCCCATGTGGAGCGCAGCCGCGCCTACAAGCTCCGCCATTTCCTTGGCAGTGATGCAGATTGCGTTCAAGCCTGGCTCAAATGTTGTTTCGCAGTTCTGGCACCTTAAGACTAGGCGCGAGGTAGACTCTCTATCCTTGGCGTAGGTTCTGGGGTTAGTCCCAACACTTCGTGGCGTATCGCCGTGTTTGTTCTGGCGGTTCTCATCGGCTCCGTGAGCAAGGAGTTGTACCGCAACACCCAAACTAGCCGCTCGCGCAGCTCTGAAAAGCGGCGTATTACCGTCATCGTCGCTGGGGTCGACCTCGGCTCCTCCGGCGAGCAGTCGCTCCGTGACCCTCCAATCGTTGGTTTCTGCTGCGATGTGAAGGGGAGTCCGGCCACTCCTGTCGATGGCACCCGCTTCGGCACCGCTCGTCAACAGGAATTCTACTGCTTCTGGATTTCTCTTTTCTGCTGCGATGTGTAGCGGTGTGCGTGACTCCCTGTCCGTGGCGTTGATCTCAGCACCGCCGGACAGCAGCAGTTTCATGTTCTCCACTCTGCCGTAATAAGCGGCGGTGTGAAAAGGCGTAGATTCGTCGTGCCCTCTGGCGTTAACCCTGGCACCGCTAGCCAAAAGTATTTTCACGACCTCGGAATCCCCTTCATGTAGCGCTAGGGCGAGTGGAGTATCTCCGGAATTGTCTGCCGCGTTTGGATCCGCGCCCTTGGCCAGCAGGTTCTTTAGGATCTTGTAGTCTTTCCTAAGATAACTCGGGATGTATATTGCTATGTGAAGGGGAGTCCGACCGCTCTCATTCCGTGCGTTGACCTCGGCGCCGCTGGCGAGGAGCATCTCGACAATCCTGTGGTCCCTGCTTCCAGCTGCGGCTATGTGGAGTGGAGTTTCTCCGTAGAGACCTCTGCTGTTAACCTCGTCCCGGCCCTTTCCGGCAAGCCGCCTCAGAGAGTTTGCCCAGAGGCGAACCCTGACCTCGCCCACTAGACCTCGTTCAACGACTTGATGGATAGTTTCCCGACTCATTGGTCTAACCCCCTGGGTTCCCCGACCGTCAACTCCGCCGGAAAATGCGGCGGAGTTCCGGTCGAAGGGTGAAACAGCTTTGCCTAGTTGCTGTGGTTCGGCTTCGCTCTGTTAGAGCCTCCGTGGCTCGCCGGAAGCGATGAGTGCCAAGATGGTACCGACTCGCACTATCACGCGAGAGTCGCGGCGACTGCTTTTTCCACCGACTTCCAGGCCGTCGATGTCTGCGGCTCCCTGATGACTAAAAGAGGTTGAGGTGGTCCCGCCGTCACAAGCTGCGAGAGTCGTCAAGTTTTGAAGGAAACCAAAAACGTCGTGAGTATACTCCGTCTCGTGGTAGCTCTGTGCCTGTCCCGCCGAAAGCGGCTTGGATATGGTCAGCATAAGATCTCAACTTCGGCGCGCTCGCCGCGTTGAATGGCACATCGACCGTCGTCACCTTGCGTCGACCCACGCGCCCTTTTCGAAACGATAGCGTCTCTGGGATATCTGGGCCTCCGTCCCTTCTTGCACGAACGAGCGAATGAGTTTGCAGCCTCCGATCATCCCGTTTCGGAACGATACTGGCTCGTCGTCCCAGCCACCCCAATCAGATTTGAAGACGATGGCCGTACCTATTAGATCGCTTTGGTTTGCAAGTTTCTTACCGGGATAGACTTTTGAGAAGTCATGTGATGGTTCTACTGAGCAATTTCGCCACTGATGAAAACCTTCGACCGGTAAATTCTCAAGCGCCGCCCGAAGATGCACTCGTTCGGCGCCCGTGCCCAGTTTTCCGTTAATCGAGCGCAGGTAGTCGGCGATATCTTTCTTTTCGCTGAAGAGAGCTAAGTCCAGCGGCGTCTCTCCGTCAGCATCGCTCGCGTTTATATTTCCTCCCCTGTCAACGAGTTGCTTGACTGCGCCCAGCGTGCCGCGGAGGCAAGCGAAGTGCAGCGGAGTGATTCCCTGAAATGTTAGATTCCAGAGCGACGGCATGTTCAAGCCGCCTATTTTTGTCACGCGCATCTCGCTAAAGGTATGGTCCACCCTTGCGTTCGGATTGCCGCCTTTTTTGTAGAAATACCAGATTGCTTCGGGAATCCCATGAGCTGCCGCATCGCAGATAGCCTGATCGTAGTCTGACCTGCCTGTCTCGGCACCCTTGCTTCGAAGATACTGCCAGACCTCCCGAGAATCTGCGATGTCGAGCGGAGTGTACCCTTTCGGATAAATGCTTTCGCCAGTCGATTTGTAATTTGGATTCGCTCCGTGCTCAATCAGCTTCTGCACCACTGAAAGTTTGTCGAACCGCACTGCATCATATATCACTGGGGTTCCAAACTCCCCTGGAGCATTTGGGTTGGCTCCGGCGTCTATGAGTGCGAGTATGACCTCCTCCTGCTTCCCGACGCCCCTTGGAAAGGAGTCGTTGCTCCAGCTCCCGGCCGCGGAGTTCAGGGGCGTGTTACCTTCATTGTCCAAGGCGTTGACGTTGGCACCGGCTGCTATGAGCCTCTTCACCGCCGCTATGTCTCCGTCCGCTGCGGCCCGATTGAGATCGCTCGCCTTGGGAGAAGCGCAGATCGGGAGCGAACAAAGCAGAACTGCGGCGAAAGTGACTGGGACATCCACGCAGCGGCTCAAAATACGCATTCTTCAGTCGCCTCTCTCTTGATTAGCGGTTGGGTTTCGGCCTTTCTGCAGTTGGGGCCGAGTCTCGGCGTTCAACGTGCAAAGGTAACCTCTTGCAGCTTTCCAAAACTGCTCCATACAAGATGGCCAAACAGCGGTTTGCCATCACTCGTGGCGTAGTTGCCTTTAGGAGACGCATTCCCATCCACGATTCCGTTTTCTTTGACCGATTGACCGAAAAGATTGACCGCATAACCATTCGCGAATGGAATTACGGCGGGCGACCGTTTGAAGGCTTCGAAGTCAAAACCGGGCCTGGTTGTAATGTTGCTTGACCCGGTGAGATCCAAGTTCCCAATGGCTGTTACTCGAGGAGTCCAAACCAAACCGGAAAGCGAAATGTATGCAAACTGCTTGCCAGTCATGGGATCCATGTTCCTCATTTGAATCAGTACACCCATCGCGGCAATTGTTCCGTCGGGAGCAGGTATTCCGGTGGAAGCCACAAAACCGGCGCCGTCGTGCCTTAGCGTGAATACACTCATGCTCTGGCCGAAAACCTGCATCTGTTGCGGCGCACCATTTGCGTATTTCCCTTGATCACAATCTTGCTGCCAGCTTCTTAGTTCAGATGTAACATCGGCCTCAGCAGCTGAGGCGTTCGGAGGTGAAGGGGAAAAAAATGTTGACGCCCGCGCCATTTGATCGTGCAGCTCTTGAATATAAGGGCTGGGTGGCAGCGGCGGGATGTCTATTCCACCGTGTTGGCGCAGCAACTCCACCATGTCCTTGTATCCTCCTGCGGAGGCATAATGAAGAGCCGTCGCGCCATTGTTAGCTTTGGCGTTGACATCGGCGTTACTCGAGAGCAGCAATTCCGCCACATTCGTGTATCCGTTTGCGGCCGATGCATACAGGGGCGTCACACCGTCGTTCGTCCTGGCATTAACCTCGGCATGGTTCGCAAGCAACAGCTCCACGATATCCGCATGCCCCTTCCCCGCTGCTGCGTGCAGAGGCGTCGCGCCGAAAACGTCTATGGCATTGACGTCCGCGTGGTAAGACAGTAACAATTCCACCACGTCTTTGCGGTCCATACCCGCCGCCCATTCCAAAGGAGTGCGACCAGATTCGTCTTTGCTGGAAACCAATTCCGGGCTGCGCTTGAGCAGCTTCTTGACTGTTTTCAAGTCGCCGTCTCGGGCAGCGTCATGGATGGGGCCGCAAATGGCTGGCATCGGCGCTGCGAGAGCGAAGACCAGAATGAGGGCGAAGCGAGAAACGCGAGAATGAAAGATGTGGGTTTGGAACGGGCGCATATTCAGTCTTTCTCCGATGTCTGACGCGCTGAAGGCAATTTGTGAGCCTTTGGGTTCCGCACGGGCCGATTCGCTGGCGCGGCAATCCCATCGCGGTATGCAGCGAAGAGCGCCGGTTTCCTGGGGGGAGATTGAAAACGCCATCAGTATACTCCTGGAGAACGGTTTGGAGATGGTGAGCACATTGCCTCACAGCTTGTTGGTGTCAAAGGAAAACGTCTCTTGCCGTTGCTTCGGTGAAGGCTGTTTCCCACGCTTCGGAGCCGGGTCGCGGACGATAGGCCGGACCACATCGCGCAGGTCGCGCCTGACGAGGCCTTCGGCGATTTCAGGCAACTCCACCTTGGGCAGGCGGAAGCGCGTCACGCAGTTCTCATACTTCAAATAGCCATGTAGGTCGGGCAGACCTTCGATCTCCGAGGCCATCACCAGCGGTTCGATCTGCCGGTCGAGCGTGAAGTTTCGGCCGCGTCGCGTGCCGTCGTAGTGAGTCTCCTTCAGGCGTTCAATTTCCACGTCGCCGATGGCTTTGCTGATCCATTGCGACGAGGGCGGATCGGTGACGCGGAAATACATCTTCGAGGCAGGCTGCGAGAGCATGGAGCTCGCCTCGGTGCCGTAATTGGCTTCGAGCTGCGCCGCATTCTGGAAGCCGAGCACGATGGGATTGCCCCACTTTCTGCTTTGGGTCAGCGCTTTGTGGAGCGAAGGGAGCTTTTGGAGGTCCGCCAGTTCGTCAATTACATACCAGGTGGGATGATGGTGCGGCTCCGGCCGGCTCAGGAGACGCATGACCAGCAAGTCAAACCAGACCGTAATCAGCGGCCGAATCGGCTCCAGGTAGCTCGGGAAACTGGTAATGAAAATCCATCCTTTGCGCTCCCGCGCCCACTCGCGCGCCGTCCATCGTGCCCTCGTTTTCTCAACAGGTGGCAGGTAGCGTAGCGCATTCGCCACCATGCTGAGCGAGCTGAGGACGCCCGCGCGCTGGTTAGGCGCGTACGCGTCGATCAGTTCTTCCATCTCGGTTCCCTGGACCTTCTTTTCGATCTCGGCGGGGTTCGACATCCACGCCACAAGGTCCGCCGGGCTGGGGCCGAAAGTGACGAGATAGGCGAATATCTTGCGCGGCGCGTCGATAAAGAACTGGTTGATGTCGTTTTTCGGGAACAGCGCCGCTGCCATGGTTTCTGCCTCGGCCATATCCTCGACCTCATCGACCGGGGACCAGTAGGGGCAGCGCGCGTCAACGGGGTTCAGGATAATATCGCCGCGCTTTTCGTCGTAGAACTGCTTCAGGAAACCGGCGGAGGAGTCGTACAGTATCGCGTTGTCGCCGCGCGCGCGGACTTCGAGAAGAATTTGCCGGATGGCCGTCGATTTCCCAGAGCCCGTGTCGCCGATCACGGAGAGGTGCTTGTTTTCGGCAAGCGCGGGCAGGCGGACAACCGTGCCCTTCTTGTTCACAACGAGGCCCAGCCCGTGCGGCTTGAACTTTTCCGTGAACGCCGTCGGCTCCAGCATCTCAGGCCCCCGCAGTCGGCGGCCGTAGCGAAGCTGCCTGCGGCGGGCGATGTCCTTGGGGACAGCCAGTACCAAGGCGATCACGAGAAGGACAGGCGCGGCCTCAAGCGGTCGGACGAAAAGTTGAAGCGGTCCCTGGCCGACATAGACCCACCGTGAGAGCCAGGCATGGAGAGCCGCGTTTTTGTAGATGCGCTCGGGTTCCCGGAAGAGTATCCGTGCGCCGCTCTTCATGTCGTCGGGTGAGAGCTGCAAGGGAATTGGCTTGCCAGTCGGCTGCTCGGTCTTGCCTCGTTTCACGTCGTCCGGCAAAACGGGCCGGAGTTTGCCGCCGGCATCGAGGACGTAAAGTAATTGGTATTTTCCCGCGGGCCGGATGGCGCCGGCCATTTCACTGCGCAGGTAGTACGGCAAATAGTATTGTTGAAGCGGGGAGAGGACGAACAGGAAACAGACGTACATGAAGGCGGCGGTTAGAAAAGCGCAGGCGAACACAGCCGACCATGAGTAGACCGGCCCGTGCGGCGGCCAGATCACGGACTCGTTCCTGCCCCATTTATAGATGTCGGCCATCTGCCTTTTCCTCCTGTGCCGCTCGTCGGGCGAGCAGCTCGCGTGCCTTCGTTTGCTTCGTTGCCTGGATCTGTTCGACGAGTTTTTGAAATTGGTCGGGTCCGATTTTCTGGCCCGACGCAAGCGGCTGCAGGACGTTCATCAGGAGCAACTGGAGGCCGACAAGTTCCGTGAATGCGTGCTCAGCGAAGCGTTCTTCTGTCCCGATTCTGACCGCACGCGACAGCAGCTCCCGCGCCCATTCACCGGGAGTCCGACCCTCTGCCCACGCGAGTTTTTCGAGTGCGCCGTACTCGGATTCGCTGAGACGGACACCGACCTGGCGGCTTCGCACATCAGGTCGTTGAGCAGCCTCTGACTTGTTATCCATCACCGAGGTCGTCGCCATTATTGACTCCAAATGCGCAATATCAAACGAGAACGCCCGGTAGCAATTGCTACCGCTACGCGGTCAACCGATTCATTCCAAACGCGGTACCATTTGCTACCACGCGGTAGCAAACGCAACCCTTTCAGGGGTGGAGTGTCGAAATAAAACCGGCGCGCAAGCGACGCACGGGCTCACTCCGCCCCTACAGCGCGCTTCGCGGACCGCGAATCTAT
>Ga0335085_10007594_pt1 | contig 16744 bp, 12 predicted proteins | sample Lox_Sample_45_FD_206712 | JGI IMG/M metagenome (GOLD analysis project Ga0335085, IMG submission 206712) | Soil microbial communities from Loxahatchee National Wildlife Refuge, Florida, United States - Lox_Sample_4.5 | ecosystem: Environmental > Terrestrial > Soil > Wetlands | place: USA...
TCGACTTCAAGATCTGAAAGACGTCGCGATCGCGCGGGCCGTAAACTACCGGCGGGCGTACGATGACAGCACCGGGACACCAGCGGGCGGCGGCGCGCTCGGCTTCGAGCTTGGATTTTCCGTAGTGCGAGACAGGATGCGGCGCGTCGTCTTCGGTGAGCGGCGCGCCACCCGTGGTGGGACCCATCGCCGCCAGCGAACTGACCGCCACGAAGCGCACCGGCCGTCCGGCCAGCAGGCGAGCCAGGGTCTCCGTAACGCGCACATTGCCAGTGTAGTAATCGGCCGTGGCAAGCGCCTTAGTCACTCCAGCCAGGTGGATGACCGTATCGACGTCCTGGAGCGCCGCTTCGATGCCGCGGCCACTGGCCCAATCGGCCTCGGCCGTTTCGATGCCGGGCGGCAGAGTGCCGGGACGGGCGCGGCGCACTATGCAGCGCGCCGGAACGCCGTTCGCCCGTAGTTTTTCGAGAAGATGGCCGCCGATGAATCCTGTGCCACCGGTGACCAGGTACATTTATTGGGCCGCGCTACGAAAAGCGACTTCTCCAAAGTAGCTTTCCGCGGTGGCCCCGGTGTGTTGGGAATTGATTTGCAGCCGCAGTCCTTTCACGCGCGGAGCGGGCTTGCCGTAGGCACGCTGATAATCCGCGGCAACGTTCTGGCTCTCCGAAATCCACTGGTTCAGCATCCCCGATCCGGATTCACAGACCACCGCGAAGACGTGTACCAGGGGGATGAACCCGGTGATTTGCGAGGCGCCTTTGGGTGCGGTGGAGTCCCAGATGTAGCTGAGGACCTTGCGGTCGGCGAAGGCCACCAGTACCTGGGCCGCCTGATCGTCGGTGGCCGAGCGGCGGAAATCGCCCGTGGGCGGGAGCTGGGTGACCTTCCAGCGCCAGGTCAGCAAAGGCAGCTGGTTGGGATCGACATCCACATTGCGTTCCAGCGAAAAGGACGATTTGACGCTCTTCAGGTGCAGCAGACAACCGTCCTCGGTCTGGCACAGGGAGACGTCCGGTTTGCCGCGGTTGACCTCGATCTTCCAGTCGGTGTTGAACCCGCCGGCGTTCCAGCTTCGGGTATCCAAAACGATCAGTGCCAAAGGGGAACTGTGGGCCAGGACCACGAACACAATTATGGCGCAGGAGAGCAGTAGCTTTTTCAATTCACCTCACTGGGGCGGCAATGCCGGGCAACCACCAATATCGCATGATTACGCAGGGCTTCGCCAGTTGCAGGAAGTCTACAGGGATACCCACGGTCTGTTCGATCATTCTCCAAACGGCCCGGTTTCGTTAAATTTTGGGATCGTTCGATGGATCGGAACGGACGGGGATGCGGAAAAGCCCTGTTGCAACACGAACTGGGGGACAGGAAGGGCGCGCAAGGCCTATCGCGGCTGCGCGCAGCGATACATATACATGCCGAGCGCTACGATGGCGACGACGCCGAGACCGACGTAAGAGTAGGGCTGATTCTGCTGCATCCAAAGCTGCCCGTGATCGCAGGCTTGCATGAGGCTCTCGCGCAACGGAGGCGAGATCCACAGGAACCCTCCTCCCAATCCGACCAGCCCGAACATGGTCATCAGCCGCAAACCGTTTCAAGCCTCCAAACCGGATTGTAGCGCCGAACAGGGACGGGGAAAAGCCGCGGAAGTTAACATTAACTCCCACTAACCTCTACTAACCATTGACGGTTACTAACCGAAAGGAACAATCGCCGGGGCATCCAGCCGGAAAATGAGTCCCGCGGCCCGCGATCCCCATCGCTGCTACGTAGAGGGCCGGAAGACGCGCCAGGCCAAGCCCACGCAGATTTTCCGGCAGGGGCGGTCCACGCATGATTCGAAAGGAGTTCGGATGAAAGCAGCAGTGTGTTTTTGGCGCATGGCGACGCCGGCCGTGGTGGTATCGGCCCTTCTGTGGGGCGGCGCGGCGATGGCCGCGCAGGCGCCGGCAGCCGGCGAAAAGCGGCCCAACATTCTGGTCATCATGGGCGACGATATCGGGTGGTTCAACATCGGCGCCTATCACCGCGGCATCATGTCCGGCAAAACGCCGAATCTCGATAAACTGGCCGCGGACGGCATGATCTTTACCGATTACTACGCCGAGGCGAGTTGCACAGCCGGGCGCGCCAACTTCATTACCGGCGAACTGCCGATTCGCACCGGCTTGACCACCGTGGGACAGGCCGGCGCCGATGTCGGTATTCCGGCGCAAGCCGTGACGCTGGCCACCGTGCTGAAATCGATGGGCTATGAGACGGGGCAGTTCGGCAAGAACCACCTGGGCGACCTGAACAAGTATCTGCCCTGCGTCCACGGGTTCGACGAGTATTTCGGCTACCTTTACCACCTGGACGCCATGTCCGATCCTTATTGGTTCGACTATCCGCAGGACTGGATTGACAAGACCGGGCCGCGCAACCTGACGCATTGCTGGGCTACCGACACCAATGACACCACCGTGCAGCCGCGCTGGGGCGCCATCGGAAAGCAGAGGATCGTGGATGAAGGGCCGCTGGCGCCGTTCCCCAACATGACCGGCCTGCAGAACTGGCAGCAGAGCCGCCCGGCCAAGTACGACATGGAGACCTTCGACGAGGTCCTGGTGAAGCACACCAACGGCTTCATGGACAAGGCCAAGAAAGACGGCAAGCCGTTTTTCATCTGGCACAACACCACCCGCATGCACGTCTTCAGTTACATCCCGCCGAAATACCAGGCCATGATGAATTTCAAGAGCAATTACAACATTGAAGAAGCCGGCATGCAGCAGATGGACGATTCCATCGGCGAGATCCTGCAACACCTGCAGGACATCGGGGAAGCCGAGAACACCATCGTGATCTTCACCACCGACAACGGAGCGGAGGTGTTCACCTGGCCTGATGGCGGAATGACGCCGTTCAAAGGAACTAAGGGGACCAGCTTCGAAGGCGGCTTCCGCGTGCCGGCGATCATCCGCTGGCCGGGGCATGTGAAGCCCGGCTCGGTGGAGAACGGAATCTTCTCCGGACTCGACTGGCTTCCCACCCTGACCGCGGCCGCCGGCAATCCAAACATCACCGATCAGCTTCTGAAAGGTGTGACGCTCGGCGACCGGACCTACAAGAACCATCTCGACGGGTACAACCAGTTGGATCTGATCGAGTGCCGGGGACCGTCGGTGCGCCACGAGCTGTTCTACTTCAGCGGGGCCAATCTGGGGGCGTTGCGCATCGACGATTTCAAGTTCCAGTTCCTGCAGCAGCCCTACGGCTGGCCCGGAGAGAAACTCACGACGGACATGCCAACGATTGTCAACATCCGGCAGGACCCGTTCGAGCGCACATCCACACTGCGAGGCGAAACCACAAATACGGGCGCCTTCGGGTACGGCAACGACTTTTACGCCCGCGAGTTCTGGCGTTTCGTGGTGGTGCAGCAGGTGGTCGCTAAGGCGGCTCAATCGGCGATTGACTATCCGCCGATGCAATCCCCCGCGAGCTTCAATCTGGACGCGGTGAAAAAGAAGATCGATGAGATTATGAAGCAGCACGAAAGTCAGTAGGAGGTAGGTGGCGCGGGCGGGACGGGGGGTCCCGCCCGGCCGATCGCCACTCACCCATTGCAACGGCAAGCCGCAGTACAGAGGCCTGAAGGAACTACATGAAGGACAGCCCGGCCACCTTCTGATGCACAAGCTTGCCTGCAAGACGTACATCGGCGAAAGTTGCGGTCACATCGAGTTCTTTTACCCTGCACCTGGCCGTACCTGAACCGATCTCTCGGGACGCGATTTCCAGTTACTGCCGAATATCAGCCGGATCGCCTGATGCGCAAGCCGGCCCCTGCGCCCGCTATGATGAGCCTGATGCGCGTCTCGAGGCGGAGTTTTCTGGGAGCAAGTGCGTTGTTGGCCGGCTGTGCGGCCCGGCGCGGGCCGGTGACAGGCGCGCCCGCTGGCGTAGCGCCGCCAGCGCGTCTGGCGCGCGTGCGGGTATCGCCCGACCGCGTTATCCGAGCCATCACCGGGCTGCGGCCGTTCCGTCCGTCGGGATTTGTGGTGCGCGGCGAGAAGCGCGGCGAGAAAACGGTCGTCCACAACTACGGGCACGGTGGGGCGGGGATCACGCTTTCGTGGGGCACGGCGCAACTCGCGGTGGAAGAGGGCGCCAAATCGGAAGCGCGTGACTGTGCGGTGCTGGGCTGCGGTGTCGTGGGACTCTCCACCGCTCGGCTGCTGCAATTGCGCGGCTACAACCCGGTGATTTACGCGAAAGAGATGCCGCCGTTGACCACGTCGAATGTGGCGGGCGGTTATTGGGACCCGGTAACGTTGTTCGATGGCGACCGAGTCACGCCGGAGTTCCGCCGCCAATTTGCGGACGCTGCCCGGTTCGCCATACGGCGCTACCAGTCGCTGGCGGGCGACCCGTACGGAGTCCGCTGGCTGCCGGTGTACTCGCTGAGGGCGAACCGGCCTTTTGCGCCTGCGGGACCCCAGGATCTCTACAGCGAAATCGAGCCGCTGTTCCCGGAGACCGAGCGGCTGGGACCGGGGCAACATCCGTTCGGCGAACTGTATGCGCGAAAGCGGTACTCGATGCTGATCGAGCCGGCGATTTATCTGAATGCCCTGGTGCGCGACTTTCAGATCGCCGGCGGGCGCATCGTGATCCGTGAGTTTCACGGGCCGGAAGAGATCGCCGCGCTGCGCGAAAGCGTCATTTACAACTGCACCGGGCTGGGCGCCCGGGCGCTCTTCGGCGATCAGGAGTTGACGCCGATCAAGGGCCAGTTGGTGTTTCTGCTGCCCCAGGCGGAAGTGGAATACATGACCGTGGGTCCCGGCGACATCTACATGTTCCCGCGGCATGACGGCGTGCTGTTAGGCGGCACGCACGATCGCGATGTCTGGGACACCAGCGTCGATCCGGCCGTGACGGACCGGATCCTACGGGAGAACGCGGCGCTGTTCGGGTCGATGAGGGCGGCGACATAGGCAGTCGCGCCTCACTCATAACGTAAAGCGATCAGCGGGTCCAGCCGTGCGGCGCGGCGGGCGGGGAGCCAGGCAGCAACCAAAGCCGCGGTCGCGGCCAGCAGAGCGACACTCACGGACGTGGCGCCATCGGCGGGGCGCACTTCGAAGAGGAACGTCGTCAGCACGCGGGTAACAGCCAGCGATCCGGCGGCGCCCAGGATCAGACCGATCGCGGTCAGCACGGCGGCGCGGCGCAGGACCATGCCGGTCACGTCGCCGTGACCGGCGCCCAATGCCATGCGGATGCCGATTTCGCGGGTGCGCTGCTCCACCGAATAGGCCAGCACAGCATAGATGCCGAAGGCGGTCAGTGCCAGCGCCAGGAGCGAGAAGGCCGCCAGCAGACGCGTCTGGAAGAGCGGCTCGGCAGTGGTCTCGGCCACCAGCGACTCCATGGTGTCCAGCGACTCGGCCGGGATCGCGGGGTCGGTGTCGCGCAGAGCGCGGCGCATGGCCGGCGCGAGCGCCGTCGCTTTACCGGGCGTCCGGACCACATAAGTCATGTGGCTGAGGAAGCCGGCGAGGTTGATCTGCGGATAGGGGAAGTAGATGGCGGCGGCGATGGGCGTGCGCAGGTCCTGCTGATGAATATCCTCCACCACGCCGACCACGGTCAACCAGTCGCCCGGCTTTGGATGGTCTTCCATTGAAAGCCGCTGGCCGAGGGCGTCCTCGTGCGGCCACAGCGTGCGGGCCACCTTGCGGCTGATGACGATCACGCCGGGCGCCGAGGCGTCGTCCTGCGCGGTGAATTCGCGGCCCTCGATGATGCGGATGCCCATGGCGCGGAAATAGTCCGGGCTGACGGCCGGTTTCGCCACCAGGAAGCCGCGCGGACGCTTGCCGCGCTCCGTCTGAAAATCGCCCATCGCCAGAAAATTGCCGAGTGGCCGGAAGTTTACCGCCGCGGCCGCGGTGGCGCCCGGGATCGCCGAAAGCTGCTCCAGCATGCGCCGGCTGAAGTTCTGCAAGCTGGCAGCGGTGCCGTAAGTGGACGGTGGCAGGTCGACTGTGACGGTGAGCAGGTGATCGGGGTGGAAGCCGGGATCGACCGCGCGAATCCGCAGGAAGCTCTTCAGCAGCAGTCCGGCACCCGTCAGCAGGATCAAGGCGAGCGCCATTTCGGCCACTACCAGCGCGCCGCGCAAGCCTTCGTGGCGTGCGGTCGAGGTGCGGACCGCGCCCAGCACGGCGCGCAGTTCGCGTTGCGTGACTTGCAGAGCGGGCGCCATTCCGAAAGCGATGCCGGTGAGCAGGGCTAATCCCATGGTGAAGACGAAGCCGGTGACATCGATGTGAATCTCGCTCGCGCGCGGAATGCGGCCAACTGGTGCAAGCGCCAGCAGCGCCGGCACTGCCCAGATCGCCACCAGCATGCCGAACAGGCCGGCAGCCAGGGAGAGCGTCACGCTTTCGGTCAGCAACTGGCGGACGAGGCGTCCGCGCCCGGCGCCCAGCGCCACCCGTACCGCCATTTCCTGCCCGCGCGAGGCGCCGCGCATCAGCAGCAGGTTGGCGACATTGGCGCAGGCGATTAACAGAACGAAGGCCACCGCTCCCGCGAACACCAGCAGGGAAGTGCGCGATTCGCCGGCTACCACGTCCTTCAGCGGCAGCAGGGCGGTCTCGAAGTTGTGGGTATCCTGCTTGGCGGCGGCATAGACGCGTCGCAGGACGGTTTGGAACTCGGCCTGCGCGCGGCTCGGATCGACGCCTGGTTTCAGCCGCCCGACCACGTTCAGCATGAATGAATTGTGGCTGTTGAGTTGGACGATCTTGGGGGTCCACACATCGGTTCCGGGCGGAAAGGCGAAGCCCGGCGGCATCACACCAATGATGGTATGCGGCACGCCATCGAGGGTGATGGTCTTGCCGAGCACCGCGCGGTCGTCCGCGAACTGCGTGCGCCAGAGCCGGTCGGAGAGGATCGCCACGCGGTCATGCCCGGGCAGACCCTCGCCCGTTGCAAAGCCGCGTCCGCGCGCCGGGGAGACGCGCAGCACATCGAAGAATTCGGCGGTCACGCCGGATAGGCCGACGCGTACCGGCTCGTGTGTGCCCGCCAGAGCCGCGGGCTGCGGAAAGTCGAACACGGCCGCGCTCAGCGAGGCAAGCGAGTCCTTGATCTCCACGTAGGTGACGTCCCGGATTCCGATGCCGCCGCCCAGGACGTGGCGCACCGGACCGAAGGGGCTGTCCTTGGGGTTCGAGGTGGGGAAGTAGAGGCGCTGCGAGTCGGGGAAGGGCAGCGGCCGCAGCAGTACGCCGTTGACCACCGTAAACACAGCGGTGTTGGCGCCGATCCCGAGGCCTAGAGCAAGCACCGCGGCGATGGTGAATCCGGGGTGGCGCGCCATCATGCGGGTGGCGAGTCGGATGTCTTGGAGAAAGTCGGGCATGCTTGTGGTTCCGCGGGAGTCGGGCATGCCGTGCGCCACTCGGGAACGCTTGATTCTCTAAGCGCAGGCGATGCCAGCCGGCGCTGGCATGGCCGCCGGTGGGATGGGCGGTGTCCGGAAGCGGACGGTCGCCGGCGACCTTCCTCACCGGTGGCTGCGGCCGGAATTGGGCACGAGTGAGCGCCGCCATCCCTCGCGGTGGGCAAATGCGCACGGCGGAATGTCCCGCGGGCAGATCCGCGCGCCGGAGCCGAAGGCCGTCCGGACGGGGGCCGAGCGGGAGCCGCGACCGATACTGGATGCGCCGGATCGTATCGAGATGCCTGTGGCAGGCTGCTGAAAAGGGTTGACAGGCTGAACGCCTGTCCCACAAGCAGCCGCCAGCCGTTGATCCTGCGCTGTGGGCAGGCGCTTCCGCCTCCCGCCTCCTCCTGCAGCCTTTTTCGGCGGACTGCTCAGATCGCTGGTGGCGTCGATGGCAGGATCTACGCGCGGATGGTTCGATTACAATCTTGATATGACCAGGCGTGAGTTACTCGCCGCAGGTGCGGCCTGCGCAACCACTCTATGGGCCAAAAGCCACATCGATAAATCGAACATCAGCGCCATCACCGACGAGATTGGCGAATCCACGGACGAGTCCCTGGCATTTGCGCGCCAGTACGGGCTGCGCTGGGTCGAGATCCGCGACCGCAAGAATCCCGGCAATCGCAAAGAGTACTTCACCCTGACGGAGCCCGAGATCAAGGCGGACGCGCTGCGCTTCCAGGATGAAGGGCTGAAGGTTTCCTTCGTCAATACCAGCCTGCTGAAGTTCACCTGGCCGGGCACGGAGCCGGCTCGCAAACGGCAGGAGGACGACGCCGCGCGCGAAAAGCGCCTGGCCAACGAGAAGGCCCGCTTCGACCGGCGCGCCGAAGATTTGCAGAAGGCCATTCGCTGCGCGCAGATCATGGGCTGCGACCGGCTGCGCGTCTTCACCGGCACGCGCGTCGCGGAGCCGCACACGGTTTACCAGCGCATCGCCGACGTGATCGGCGAGATGAGCAAGACCGCCGAGCGCGAAAAGGTCTACCTGCTGATCGAAAATGAAGGGTCGCAGAACGTCGCGCTTTCCACGGAACTGGCCGACATCGTGAAGATGATTCCCTCGAAGTGGGTGGGGATGAATTGGGACCCGCACAACGCTTACGGCAAAGAGACCAGCTATCCGGACGGGTATGAGTCTCTGCCGAAAAAACGTATCCTCAATATTCAGATCAAGGCCAAAGGCATCATGCCTTCGAGTCCCGAGAAGGAGGACTGGAAGGCCATCATGACGGCGCTCGAAGAGGACGGTTACAAGTATCGCATCGGCCTCGAAACCCACATTTTCGATAAGACCCTGGTGGACTGCGCGCACACGTCGATGGACGAGATTTTCCGCATCGTAGGTGAGATTTGAAAATTCAGAACGGCTTTTTGACCGCGTTCGCCGTCGGCATCGCGGTGATTGCGGTGGCCGTAACCGCGGTAGTCTACATGCAGCGCGGCGCGCGCGTGGGCCTCACCGGCAAAGTGCTGAAGGTGCGGACGGCGCCGCTCGACGAGAACAGTTCGGTGGCCGTGCTGGATTTCCGGTTCACCAATCCCAGCAGCTACCCGTTCAAGGTCCGCACGGTTACGGTGTTGCTCGAAGAGAAGGATGGCAAAACATTCGAGGGCGACCCCGTTTCGGAAGTGGATGCCAAGCGCCTCTTCGAGGCCGTCCCGCTCTTGGGTCCGAAGTTCAATGACACGCTGCTGATGAACGATACAATTCCGTCGCAGACTTCGCAGGACCGCATGATCGCCGCGCGCTTCGCCGCGCCCGAATCGAGGCTCACGAATCGCAAGCGATTGATCATCCGGATCGAAGAAGTGGACGGCCAGATTACGGAAATTTCAGAAACCTGAGGCATCACCCGATGCGCTCAACGATACGAAAATTTACCTGGCAGCGTGCTGCGCCCCAGTCCCTCCCCGCCTCCGCATTTGCCCCGCGTTCTAGCAGCCAGCCCGTTTGATTGCTAACACTTACATCAGTACCGCGAATTGCGCAAATCGAAACTTTTTGTTTTCACAATGGCGGCGCGTGTGCTACAAGATTGGTAAACCTGCCGGCTTGGCCAGCGTCCAATCAGGTAGGCAGGTGGGGAATGAGGGATATGAACTACATCGCCATACCGGGCACCGGCACGCACGAGTTGCCGCCCTTATTGGTGCATACGCCGGCCGGCCACACGGGCAGCGAGGAAGTCTCCGATCTCCGCTCCGTGTTGGTGGAGGCGGAGGAGATGCTGCCGGATCGTGACGCCGATTCCGAAGAGATCGAACGGCGCAAGTTCGATCTGGCCTTGCAGCTTGCCGAGCAGTACCGCGGCTTGCTGTCTCACTGGCATTGGGGCGATTCGGTGCTGGAGTGGATCCGCCAGTGCGAAATCACCTTCGAATCGCAGGAGGTCCTGCGTGCCCTGTTGCATCCGGACATCTGGCCGCATGCCAGCCGCGCCAGTTTCGTGACCCTGCTGATGGACAAGCACGTGCCGACGCACGGTGTAGCGTTGGATCGCGCCGTGGGCCTACGCCTGACGTTCCGGCAGCCGCCGCCGATCAATTGCTTCTCCAACCAGTTTCTGATTTATCTGAACTCCCCTATGGCGGCGGGAGCTTATCAGACCTGGTCGCAGCTGGGTTCGGATCAGCCCGCGCATTTGCCGCCCGAGCGCTTCCATTTCGAAGTGCTGGACATCGGCAACTGAGCCGCGCCGGTAGGGATCCGGCCTCGAGTAACTGGCGTTCAGCCCTATCCGGCACTCTTCCTCCGCTGGTCCTCCGCTGCCCCGCCGGTGAAGAACTGCGAAGAACGGCTGAACTGGCGGTTTCAAAGCTGATTCTCGTATAATTACGTGACGCCCTCAAGACAATCGGTGTCAACCCCACACGCGATATTGCTCCCATGAAGGTGTTGCTGGTAAACCGAACGCTTGCCTCCCGGACCGGCACAGAAATCGTTACGCGAGACTTGGCAATTGGGTTGGACCGCGTCGCGCAGGAAGTCTGCGTGTTCTCGCCGAAGCTCGGTGCGATCGCCGAGGACATGCGGGGCTGCGGAGTAAAGGTGGTCGACCGGCTGGCCGATGTTCCCTTCCAGCCGGATGTCATCCACGGTCATCACCAGGTAGAGACGATGCTGGCGCTGGTACATTTCCGCCGGGTTCCGGCGATCTTCGTCTGCCACGACCGTTTGAGCTGGCACGATAGCCCGCCACGGCTGAACGCGGTGCGTCGCTATGTTGCGGTGGACTGGAATTGCCGGGAACGCCTGGTGATTGAAGCGGGCATTCCGGAAGAGCGGACGCGTGTGATTCTGAACGCCGTGGATCTGCGACGCTTCGGAACGCGGCAGCCGCTGCCCAGTAAACCGGCAAAGGCGCTCGTATTCAGCAACTACGCCGTGGAAGGCGCCGAATTGGAGATCCTGCGCGAGAGCTGTAGCGATCTGGGTTTGGAGATGACCATCGCCGGGGAGGGAATGTCCGCGTTGGCGAGCCATCCGGAGGAAATCCTCGGCGCCTACGATCTGGTATTCGCTAAGTCCAGGTGTGCGCTGGAAGCGCTGGCTTGCGGCTGCGCGGTCGTCTTGTACCACGGGAGGAGACTGGGACCGATGGTCACCAGCGGGCAGATGCAGGATCTGCGCCGTTGGAATCTGGGAATGCGGTGCCTGCAGGAACAACTGTCACCGGACGCGGTCCGGTGCGAGATCGCTCGCTATGATCCTGCCGACGCCGCTCGCGTCACGGAAATAGTCCGAACCGGCGCTTCGCTGGATGCAGCAGTGACCGAGTACGTGAAGCTCTATGAGGAGGCGATTGCCGAAGCCGGCGACGTTTCCGTTTCGCTCGAGGACACTCTGGAATCGCTTGCGCGCAACACTGGGAACATGGAATCGGTTCTGCGCTCCGTGGGTGAGCGGTTCGCCATGGCTCCTCTTCCGGTCCAGGCGGCCGCTCAAATCAGACTCCGCGTCTCCAACAGGATCGGGAGATTGGCACCCGGATCCCTGAACAACGTAGTCGTCGAGATAGAGAATCGTTCCGCGGAGGCGCTGGTGAGTCTGGCGCCGTATCCTGTGAAACTGTCTTATCACTGGCTCGACGCCAGGACGGGGGAGTGTCGCGTATTCGACGGAGTGCGTACGCCATTGAGCGCGCCGGTGCGACCCAGATCCGCGCACACAAAGGAAGTGCGCGTGCAGGCTCCCCAGGAACCGGGTGAGTACACGCTGGTTCTGACCCTGGTGCAGGAGGACCAGTTCTGGTTCGATCAGCTGGCGCCGCCGGTGGCGGTGAAATGGCAAGTTACCGTCCGCTCGGAAGAACCGGCGTCTCTGGGGGAGGTGATGTTGTCTCAGGTGGCTGCCTGGACATCCGCCGAGGTGATTCGGGATGGTCCGTTCGGCAACCTGGGGTTCCTTTCCGATCCTAAGAATCGAATGCTGTCGTTTGTGGACGCCCGCCAGTTTGCCGCTGCCGCCATAGCTTGCCCGGAGATCGTATGCCTCCTCACGACGCCGGAGTTGGCAGATCTTTTCCCGCACCGGATCGCCGTGGCCGTGGCAGCCGACCCGAAGCGTTGTTTCTTCGAGATCCACAATCGCCTGGCACGGGAGACCAATTTTTACGGAATGGACTTCGTATCCATCATCGATGCGGGCGCTGAATTGCACCCGCGCTGCTGGGTAGACGAAAAGAATGTCATGATTTCCGCCGGGGTTCGCATCGGACCCAACGCAAGCGTCGTGGGGCGCGCGTTTCTGGATGAGGGGGTAACCGTGCATGCGGGAGCCGTGATTGGGTCGGTGGCCTTCCAGGCCAGCGATCGGAACCGCGCCCGCGGCGCCTTCGAATTACAACACGCCGGGGGGATCGAGATCGGCCCGGATTGTCATATCTTCGCCAATGCGGTGATCGCGCGGGGCGTGTTCCGGCAGTGTACTTCCCTTGGGAGGGGCTGTCGAGTGGGAAATGGCGCCATCGTCTCGCATAACTGCGAGTTGGGAGATTGGGTTTCCGTCGGCCATGGAGCGGTAGTGAATGGAAACGTGAAGATCGGGGCGAATGCCTGGATCGGGCCGGGCGCCACAGTGGTGAACGGCGTGGTCATCGGCGAATCCGCACAGGTGAGCCTTGGCGCGACGCTCATCCGCGACGTCCAGCCCGGCCAGCGAGTCACCGGAAGCCTGGCGATGGAACATCGCAAGATGTTGCGACTGATGGCAAGAGCGGAAAAGGGACGCGACCCTGACGGGCGGCCGCGATGAATGCCGCGCCTGCGCCACACGCTATCGACAAAATCTTGGTTTCGCGCATGGCCAAGGCCCGCCGTAGATCCGCTGCGGAGTAGTCCGCAAATCAATATGACATGATGATCAGGATGGCGATCTCGAACACCATTCCGGATCTGATCCTCGCTGCCGGTGCCGACCGAACCGCCGTGTTCGTTCCAGAAACCGGCTGGAGTATCAGTTACCGTAGGTTGGGAGATCAAATTGCTTCGATGACGGATTCCTTGGCGGGCATCGGAATCCGGAAGGGCGATCGAGTGGCTATGGCGTTGCCGAATGGCCTCTCGTCGATCGTGAGTTTCATAGCCGCTTCGATTGCCGGCACGGTCGCGCCGCTGAATCCGGGATACCGCCAGGAGGAGTTCAGTTTCTATCTCGAAGACACCTCTGCCAAGGTTTTGCTTTGCCCGCCCAACGGAGCGGCGGAAGCACGCCGGGCTGCCGAGTGGCGGCGGATCCCGGTGTATTCCATCGTGACCGGAGCCAACGGAGAGGTTCTCATGGCGGACGCGCCGGCCGGCAAGACCCCGACGGCACCCGGTCCGGACGACGTGGCATTGGTTCTTCACACCAGTGGGAGCACCGGCCGGCCAAAGCGCGTACCCATCCTGCATCGCAACGTAGCCGCTTCCGTCGGCAATATCGCCGCGCATTACGGTCTGACCCCCGAGGATGTTTCTTTGTGCGTGATGCCCTTGTTCCATGTGCACGGGCTGGTTGCCTCTACCCTGGCGACCCTGTTCTCCGGAGGAACCGTGGTCGCGCCGCTGAAGTTCGATCCGCTGGCGTTCTGGCGGACCGTGCGGGACACCCGCGCGACCTGGTATTCCGCGGTGCCCACAATTCATCATCTGCTGCTCTCGCGAGCGGGGAGCGAGCGTCCTCGCGGCGCCGAGCATTTGCACTTCATCCGCTCCTGTAGTGCCGCGCTTCACCCGGACATGATGCGAAAGCTGGAGTGCCTCTTTGGGGCGCCTGTGCTCGAAGCCTACGGAATGACGGAGGCATCGCATCAGATGGCCTCCAATCCGCAACCGCCGGGAGTGCGGAAGCCAGGCTCGGTGGGACCCGGCACCGGTGTCGAGATCAGTGTCGCGGACGAATCCGGCCGCCATCTGGCGCCCGGAGAACGCGGCGAAGTGGTGGTGAAGGGTCCCAACGTGATTCCCGGGTATGAGGACAATCCGGAGGCAAATGCGAAGTCTTACACGGACGGCTGGTTTCGCACGGGCGACCAGGGCTTCCTGGATGGCGACTGCTACCTGACTCTGACGGGACGCATCCGGGAACTCATCAATCGGGGCGGAGAGAAGATTGGTCCGCGAGAAATCGACGAGGTTCTACTGGCTCATCCCGCCGTAGACGTAGCCGTGGCATTCGGAGTTCCGCACCCGGTGTGGGGCGAGGAAGTGGAGGCCGCGGTGGTCCTGAAGGAACCCGGTGGGGCCAACGAGGCCGCCATTCTGGGCTTCTGCAAGGAGCGTCTCTCCGAGTTCAAGCGCCCCAAAAAGCTTCACATCCTCACCACGCTGCCGCATACCGCCTCGGGAAAGATCCAGCGCGGAGCGGTCGCTCAGGCCCTGATTTCGGGGCGCTAGAGTGCCGGGATCGCGGGCAAGCGGACTGCCCATTGGGTCAGCAGTTGTTCCGCAGAGCGCACGGATGCCGCGAGCCCGTGAACTTCCACTATCCCGCCGCCCGCCGGCCCGGCTTATTTCGCCTTGCCAGCGTTGTCGAGCACACTCTGCGCCAGGTAGTTCTGAATTTTGGCGCTGTTGCGCGCCACTTCGTAATAGGCCGATTGCAGAAGCTGGTTCTTGCGATTGAGCAGCGTCTCGCGGATCTCCTGCTGCACGCGCGGGTCCTGCAGGTCGCGCTGCCCGGCGGGTTCCCGCGAGATGACCTTCAAGATGCGATAGCCGTCCGGCAGATGTACCGGCCCGGAGGGCACACCGGGCGTCAGCGAAACGATCATCTTGCGCAGTTCCGGACTGGCCTTTTCCAGGCTGGATTCCGGCACCATCCCCATATCGCCTCCGTTGGGCGCGAACTGCGTATCCTCGGAATAGTTCTGCGCCAGCATGGAGAAATCCTCGCCGCGCTGCAGGCGGGCCTCCAGGTCCTTGATCTTGGCCTGCGCCTCGGCCTCGTTCGCCGCCTTGCTGTTCTTCAGGTTGTGCACGTTGGGGTCGGGATTCGGCGTCACCAGGATCTCCGCCATGTGGATGAGCGGTTCGGCGCGGTTGTAAGCTTTTTTGTTGTCCTCGTAAAACCGGGTCACTTCCGCGTCGGTAACGGTGATGTGCGAGGTGATCTCCTTGTTGATCAGCTTATTGACGGTCAGGTCGCGGCGGATCTGGGTTTTCAGGTCGTCCAGGGTCATGTGCCGTTCGGACATCAGCTTGTCGAACTGATCCTTGGTGTACGGAGCGCGCATCTTGTTCAGTTCGGTATCCACGTCCGCATCCACCGCCGTCAGCCCCATCTTGTAGGCTCGCTGCAGCATGATCTCGCTGGTGATCATGCTGTTGAGAAACTCCAGCTTCTGAGTCATCAGCGAGTCTTCGTTGACGGCCTCGCCGGCCTGGTTCTGCGACTGTACCTGCGTCTGAAACATCCTGTCGAGTTCCGCGTAAGTGATGGCCTGACCGTTAACCTCGGCGGCCACGCCGGACGGCGCCTTGTGCTTGCAGGAAACCTGCGTCAGCACGGAAAGCGCCGCGGCCCAAAAAACAAAGTAACGCCACATGGGAGAACTTTAATTGTAACCGCTATGGAACACGCCACGCTCCGGGTACAATAGATCGTTCTATGAGAGTGGGAATGATCGGATGCGGCGCCATCTCGCACAAGCACGCGGAGGTGTACCGCAACATCGGCTTTGAACTGACCGTTTGCACGGATATTTTCGAGGCATCCGGCCGGCGCTTTGCGGATCAGTACGGCGCTGAGTTCGTGCCCACTTTTCAGGAGGTCTGCCGCCATCCACGCGTGGACTACGTGGATGTCTGCACCTTCCCGGATTTCCGCCTCGAGCCGGTCGAGCTGTGCGCCCAAAACGGAAAGCACGTGCAGGTGCAGAAGCCCATCGCCACCACCCTGGAGACTGCCCGCCGGATGATGGATACGGCACGGCGGGGCGGCATTCTGCTGGGCGTGGTCAGCCAGCACCGCTTCGATGATGCCTGCCGGTTTCTTTCGAAAGCCTTCGCCGAAGGCCGCCTGGGCAAGATCCTGCAGTGCGACTGTTACGTGAAGTGGTACCGCTCGGCGGCCTACTATTCGCGACCCATCAAAGGAAGCTGGAAGACCGAAGGCGGCGGCGCGCTGATCAACCAGGCCATCCACCAGGTGGACATTCTGCGCTGGCTGGCAGGTCCGGTGGCGGAGGTTTTCGGCGTGTGGCAATTGGGCGCGCTGCACAAAATCGAGTCGGAGGACGTGGTGAACGCGGTGGTGCGCTATCGCTCCGGCGCCACAGGCGTGCTCCAGGCGTCCACCGCCTTCTGGCCCGGCTATACCGAGCGCACCGAATTTCACGGCACCAAAGGCACCGCCATCATCTCCGGCGACAAGCTCACCACCTGGGACGTCGAAAACGATAGCGGCGAACCGGCGCCCGTCGAGACCGACGTCGCCTCGGGTTCCAGCGACCCGATGGCCATCTCGCTCGAGCCGTTCGAGCGTCAGTTCCGCGATTTCGGCGAAGCCATCGAGAAGGGCCGCCAACCGCTGGTTTCGGGCGAGGAAGGCTACGCCGCGCTCGAGTTGGTGGATGCCGTCTACCGTTCCTGCCGCAGCGGCGACAAAGTCGTGCTGCCGGAGTAAGACCAGCGAGAGGAAGCTGGACTTGTTCTGAGCCGCGACCGCGGCCATAACTACCGCGGCGCTCGAGTTGCAGTCCAGAACGCTGCCGTTGTCGCAGCTCGGAACGGGATCGA
>Ga0335085_10007595_pt1 | contig 16742 bp, 16 predicted proteins | sample Lox_Sample_45_FD_206712 | JGI IMG/M metagenome (GOLD analysis project Ga0335085, IMG submission 206712) | Soil microbial communities from Loxahatchee National Wildlife Refuge, Florida, United States - Lox_Sample_4.5 | ecosystem: Environmental > Terrestrial > Soil > Wetlands | place: USA...
GGGGGATGGCGCGGCGCCATACGGTACGCGACGAGTATCCTGTTTCACGCCGGGCGCGGCAAGCGCCTTCCCACACTGCGGGAGCGCAAAGTGGTTGAAGCGGCGGGGCCTATCCGCTATCTTAGGTGGCTCATTTGCTCATTGCAGCCTGCCTGATGGCAGGCAGTCCGCGGAGGAAAGAATGGCCAAGCGGAAAATCCGTGTAGTCCAGTACGGCGTGGGGCCCATCGGCGCCTCCGTCGTACGGCTGATGCGGACCAGGAACGCGCTGGAACTAGCCGGCGCGATTGACAAAGACCCGGCGAAGATCGGCAAGGATTTAGGACATGTGGTGGGTGCGGAGGACGCGCCTTGGGGCATCACCGTTTCCGGCGAGGCCGGCGAGGTGTTGAACCAGGGCGTGGACCTGGTGATGCACTGCACCTCGTCCTATCTGAAGGAAGTGGCCGGGCAGCTCTTCGAATGCATCCAGGCGGGCTGCTGCGTGGTGTCCACCTGCGAAGAGCTGGCCTATCCCTTCCGCAAGTATCCGGAGATCAGCGCCAAGCTGGATGCGGAAGCGAAGGAATGGGGCGTGGCCGTGGTGGGCACCGGGGTCAACCCCGGCTTCATCATGGATAAGCTGGTGCTGACGGTGGCCGCCGCCTCCCAGCAGGTGGATTCCGCGCGCGTGGTGCGCGTGGTGGATGCCGCCAAGCGCCGTCTGCCCCTGCAGAAGAAAATCGGCGCGGGCACCAGCCCGGATGAATTCCGCGACCAGGTGGCCGCGGGAGTGATCCGCCACCACGGCCTTCCGGAATCGGTGGCCATGGTGGCGGATGGGCTGGGCTTCGAGCTGGACGACATCATCGAGAAAATCGAGCCGGTGATCGCGGATAGCCGCCTTACCACGGACTACCTGACCGTGGAAGCGGGGCAAGTGGCCGGAGTGGCCCAAGTGGCGCGGGGAATTGAGGACGGCCAGGACAAAATCTACATGGAATTGAGAATCGCCGTGGGTGCGGGCCCCTCCTACGACAGCATCGAGCTGAACGGAGTGCCCAGCCTTTCCCTCACCCTGCCGGGTGGAATGCACGGCGATCTCTCCACCGCGGCGATCGCCGTCAACGCCATCCCCGTTCTGCTGGAAGCCAATGCAGGCCTGCGCACCTCACGCGACCTGCCCATGTGCTATTTCCCGCCCGCGGCCCTGCCGTGAGCCCCGAACACGCGGCCACTCTTTTGCACCCTGCCGCTTGCCCAAATCATTCCGGGTAGCCACGGGCAGTGATTTTCTGACCGTGGGACTGTGGGATCTGAGCGCGGTAAGAGAGCCGCTTCATTCGCGTCAGGCCCCTCGGACACCAGTGGTCCACAGAATCTCGAATGCCTTCTCCAGGCTCTCAAAGTCCCTGTCCCCCGTGGCGAGTGCCGCTCTCCTCTGCCGAGCCAAGGAGGCGGCAAAGGAATCAGCGTAAGGAAGCTTGTAGCTCGCTCGAATCTCTGCCGCTAGTCTCGTACTGTCCATGTCAGCGTTGATAATCTCGATCGGAAGTTGGGCGATCTCAGCCGATGTTCGCCTTGCGGCATCCTGGCCATGCGCCCGCCAAACCGCGTAGTAAACCTCTCCCCAATTGACGACGCTCATGAACAGCTCTCGCTTTCCTTCCATCGCCAAGTTGATGATCTCTTCGACTTTCACGGCGCCAGGCTGCCCCTCGAAGAATGCCATGAGAGCGCTGGCATCCATGACAATGCTCTTCACAGCGCGCGCTCCCGCCGCCGCTCCGCCAGCAGGATTTCGAGCGCCGAGCCCCTTCCCTTCAACGAGCCGCGCAGCGAGCGTACGAACTCAGGAGTCAGCGGTTGGAGTACGAGCCTGCCGCCCTCCTCGACGAAAGCGACCTGCGTCCCTTTGCGGATGCTGTGTTTGCGGCGGAGTTTCGAGGGGATGACCAGTTGCCCCTTGGACGTCACCGTGGCGATTTCAGCCTTCATCGCTTGCTCCCGGGCAGGATACCCTTACGAAAGTATCCCATTCTGATGAAAGTAAGTCAATATTCAAACGACTTACCTGATCGCTGCGCGAGGAGCAGGGCCCGCTCGAAAACCAGACTTATCTCTCCCAGAAGCGGGCCACGGCGGCGTAGTCCAGGTCTTCTTTCGCCGCGCCGAGCACGTAGTTATAGACCTCGCGGGCCGCGGCCGCGGCCGGCAGGGCCACTCCCGTTTGATTGCCCAGCTCCAGCGCGAGACTCATGTCCTTGTGCATCAGCCGCAGCGGGAAACTCGGCGCGTATTTTTTTTCGAGGATCACCGGCGCCTTCACATCCAGCACCGGAGCCCGGGCCATGCTGGATTGCATCACCTCCACCAGTTTTTGGCCGGCGATTCCCGAGCCGGCCACCAGCGCCAGCGCCTCTGAAAGCGCCTGGACCTGGAGCGCCAGAATCAGGTTCATCGCCAGTTTTACCGTTTGCCCTGCCCCGTTCTCACCCAGATGGAAGAAACGCTTGCCCATGGCTTCAAACACCGGGCGGGCACGCTCCAGCGTCTCGCTCTTGCCGCCGATCATGAACACCAGCTCGCCCTTTTCCGCGCCCCAGGTGCCGCCGGTGACTGGAGCGTCGAGAAATTCGATGCCTCGGGCGGAGCAGTCTGCGGCCACGCGGCGGGCCAGCGCGGGAGAAACCGTGCTGGAGTCGATCAGCAGGCTGCCGCGGGCCATGCTGCCCAGCGCCCCTTCGGCCCCCCAGAGTACCGATTCAAGCGCCGGCGGGTCGCTTACGATGGTGATCACCACGTCGGAACGCGCGGCAACTTCCTTCGGGGCGGAGGCCACCGCCGCCCCGGCGGCAGCCAGGGGCTCCGTGCGCGCCCGCGTCCGGTTCCAAACGGTCAGCGGGAAACCCGCTTTCAATAAATTCAATCCCATCGGGCGGCCCATCAGGCCCAGTCCGATGAATCCAACGCGAGCGGCCATGGCAGTCTCCTCGTAGCGGGCGCAGGGGGACACTATAACCGCTGTGGCGGAGTAGAAAAAAGAAAAGAAGAAATGTGCGCCGGGCGGCGTGGAAGCACGCAGAACACAGTACCGCGGGAAGCAAGACGGAAGAAAGACCCGGTCAGCGAGGTCAGGTCTGCTCGGCGGGCTTGCGGAATCCCATCACCCGGACGTCCGTGGCGGCATCCGGAGAGAGCGGCAAATCGGGGTCATATTCCTTGGAAGGGGCAGGAGCGCTCGCGCTTTCCTCCAGGCGGAGAACGCAACTGTACGGGATCTCCCAGCGAAAGGTCTGCACGCGGCCCCGCAGGACGTAGTGCTCCTCCAGGAATATGGAGCGACCGGAATCGGCCACAAGTCGCGCCGTGGCCGGCAGGGTAATTTCGCCCGCGCGGTAATGAACCAGGACGCGCTTGCCCATCAAGCTGGCATAGCGGGCCATACACGCGCAGTTTGAACGGCAGGGCCGAACTCTTCAATAGTACTTTGGGTTTGGTACGACCGCTCCCACCCTGTACTCCCTCAACGGTTTGGGGGGCGATCCAGCCTCACGAAGCTATTCCGATGGGTGGCGAGACCCCTCCCGGCACTTAAGCGTCTCGCCAGGCGGGTTTCCGGCCCCTTTAGTGGTGGCCGCTTCCGTGGGTAGATGGGCCTGCCAAAGCGGCCGGGGCAGGCGCCGGCATCACCCGCAAGTCCGCGGTGGCCATCGTGGCCAAGGCAGAAACGCAGCCATAGCCGAGCAGTCCGAACAGCGCCGGGGCGGCCCAGCCCAACATGGAATCCGCAGGCCCGCTCAGGCGCACAGCCAGATAGCCGGCCGCGATGCCCAGGGCGGAAGCCACCACGCGGCTGGACACTTGCACCTGCAAGTGCTGCCCACATCCCGCGCACACGAAATCGTCGGTGTGCGCGGCCACCTCGCTCATCGGCGCCGTGGTCAAACATGCCGGACATTTGCGGATGGCCATCTCTCTCTGCTCCCCGGAATTCCCTCCCGCCAGCGCGCCGTCTATTCCGCCTGCGGACATTCCGCCGCACGACGATACCGCAGCCGCATGCGAATGCCAAGCTGCCAGGCTCCCACACTTGAAATCCCCTGGCAGAGAGTCCCGCGAGCCGGAATTTTTCACATCCCAGGTGCCGGTTCTATCCCGCGCAGTCCGAAGCCAGCCGTCCTGCCTGATTCTGGAAGCGCCGGCGCTACGCTGGCCGCTCCACGCTAAAAGGGCGCGCCTCTGCGAAAGAACTCCCGCGGCGTGGTGAGAAAGTCCCGGTTAGCTCTTCAGATAAGCCACCGCATAGAGGCGGGGTTTCGAGTCCGCGCGGCTCTCGATTCGTACCACGCGCGCGGGGATGAACACATTGGCGGCTCCGGCGGTGAAGGGAGCGGCCACCTCGATGATCGACCCGGGGTAATAGATGTTGGCGGTACGGAAGCTCAGCCCCCCGCGCGAAATGTCTTCCACCGTGACCTTCTCTTCCGTACCGAAACCTGGTTGGAAGAGGCACGCTGTGGTCTTCATTCGCACCCGCGGGTGTTTGCGATGGTTTGCGCTTTTCGATGCGCCGTTCTTCGGCTTCTCCGTCGCAGCCGCCCGCGGCTCGCGCACCGCCTCGCGGTCCGCGGCAAATTCATGCGCGGCCAGGTGCCAAATGGTGGGTTCGGCGCAACGATCGCACGCGCGCGTAATTTTCCTCTGGGATTCAAACACCTCGGATTCCAGCTTGTCCAGATACACCAGTTCGCGCTGGCTGCACGCGTTGCACTCCAGCAGCACGCGGAACACCGCCTTCTCCGCCTCCGAAAGCGGAGGAAAATTGATATTCCAGAGATTCATCTCGGAATTAAGCAGGGTCAGGCCGTAGACGCTGCCTTCCTGGCGTCCGCCCATGGGCCCAATCACTTGCGCTGTCGCCTCCTTGCCGTTGCCCAGGTTGCGGATGGTCACTTGCTGGAGTGGCGCCAGGCGGCTCCGCAGCACCACCGCCGCTCCATGGCGGCTGAGCAGGTGCGTATGCGTGCTCTCAAAAAAATCCTGGCCGGTAATCTCGGTGCCGAACACCTCCACCGGCATGGAGATCGAGATGCGGTCGCTGCGCCGCGTCTGTTCAATCTTCTGATCGATGCTCACTCGCTCGCTCACTTTCCAAGTCTACAGGCCCGCGCGCCACACGCCGGGCGATATACTCCACTCCGCCCGCAGGATGGGCCAGTGCCGAAGCCCGGGCAATGGAACCGCAGTACTGGAACCTTGTCTCTCTGTGGCACTGCTTCGAAATGGCACACGGTCAGATCACCCGGGCCACCGCCGGGATGCGCCGCAGCGCCGCCGCCGCCCCCCAGGAAATTGCCACCGCGCCCAGCGTGACCACCACTCCCTTGACCAGCCCGGAGAGCGCAGCGCCCAGCAACGCGTACTGCAGCCAACTGACGCACGGGTAATGCAGGATGTAGATCCCGTAAGCGTTGTCACGCAGGCTGTCTGCGATCGCCGAGCCGGAGTTCACGAAGCGCACAAACAACGCGCAGAAGGCCAGGGACGAGGCCGCGCAGGAGAGAGCAAACGTGATGCCGCCCAGCGTGGTCCACATCCCCAGTGAGGATTTGGCGGAAATGACCGCCAGGAACACGCCGGAGGCGGCGACGAACGCCAGAAACGCGGCCACCATCCACAAGAGCCATCTGCGCGCAAGCATCCCCCCGGAGGAGAGCAGGCCGCGTTGCAGTCCCCACGCCCCCACCGCAATCCCCGCCAGGTAGTACACAAAATAATGCAACAGCCGCCCGGTCTGAAACGCGAAAGGCCCCACCGTGGTCCAGCGGAAAGGATCGAAGATCAGAATCAGGGCGAGATATGCGGCCGCAGATGTGCCCGCGAGCAGCCAGTAAAATCTGCCCGGATGTTGCCCCGCGCGCGAGACCAGCCGGCCCAGCGCGTCACCCCAGCCAGGCGCCAACGCGTAGAGTCCGGCGGCCATGGCCGCAAATGCCAGCAGCAGCCACAAAAACCACGCTGGCCCCGCAGGCCAATCGCCTTGAGAAAGCCACACCGCCATATATCCACGCACCCCGGCCGGCGCGGCCGTTTGCAGGTAGGCTGGGTAATACGCCAGGGGCGCCACAACCGCCGCAGCCGCTACAAACGGAATGCCCAGACGCACCGCGCGGTCGCGCAGAAAGTGCCGGGTGCCTTTGCGCTCCAGGCTCTCCCAAACGAACAGGCCGGAGAGAAAGAACATCAGCGCCATGAAAAACGTGTCGTTGAATCCGGTGAAAATGCCAAAACCGCTCCAGTGGTGGGTATCCACCACGGGAAAGGCCCGCCAAAGACGCGGCTCCGTGAGCAGCGACGCCGCCGGCGGGGCAAAGGGCGTATAGGCCAGCACCGCGTGATGCGCCACCACCAGCACGGTGATGAAGGCGCGCAGATATCCGATGGGCAGGTTATAGGCGCCCCGCCGCGCCGCTGGGTGCCCGGTGGTTGCTGCGATTTCCTGCGGCTGCGAAGACACGGGTAGCGTTGCCGTACCACTCATGGTTGATTTCTCCTTTCTAGTTCAAGAAGTTGTCGGGGAAACCGGCTTCACCTGCTCACAGTGCCATGGCCGTGCCGTGCTGCCGCAGGGCCAGCCACCGGCGCACGTGCGGCACGCAAAAACGTGCGTAAACCAGCGCGCCGATCAGAAAATAGATCCACAACCAGCTCAGAAAACCCCAAAGAATGATGTTGCTGTATGCCTCGGCCAGTTGCTCGAAGAGTGGGTGTCCTGCCGCGGCCGGGTTCACCACCACAAACGGAAAGCCGTGAATCATGGGTACCTGCATGGCCAGGGCGATCCCATTGATGATCACGCGCACTCCCGGAAGCAGCCAGGTCCATTCCGGCCGCGCCAGGTTGGCGGCGCGCTGTGCGATCCCGGCGAGCAGCAGCAGCAACACGGGAAGATAGAAGTGATGCCATGATGCCGCGAGCTCCAATCCCTGCGCCCAGGTGCCGAATAGCAACCCGGGGAAGTAGGGCACAGCCGCCCACCAAAGCGTGAAAATGCTCCAGACCACCAGGCCGGAGAGGGAATGCCACCGCGCGATGGGCAGATGCGGCGAGAGCGCAGCCGGAGGGTAATACCAGGGCTGCGGATACTTCCGGCGGATCCAGTTCAGAATGACAAACGTCAGCGTGACGCAAAAAATCTGGATCAAAAAAGGGAGAATAAAGGGCTCCAATGAGAAGGGAGCTTTGAAGAGATACACGAACACAGCGGTCAGGCCGAGCGCGATTGTCAGGTTCATCCCCAGGATCATCAGGTACATGGGGAAGAGTTCCGGACCAATCAGTTCGATTCCGATATTCAGGCTGGGCCGATCCTGGCGGTAGCCCCGGGCCACCAGCATGGGATCGCCATGCTGCCGCAGGAACTCCATCTCCTCTTCTTCCGTCAGCGCGCGGCCCAGCTCCTCCTGGCGCTCCTCCATCTGCGAGAGCAGATTGGCGGAAAGCTCCCGGGCGATATCCTCGCGTTGCTTCCGGGGGAGATACAGCTTCACCGCTTTTACGTAGCTATCCAGCAGTTGCATGGCGCGGCTCCTTCAGGATTTCTTCCAGGGAAGCGCCGATGGCTTCCCATTCCGCCAGAAGTTGCTTCAAAATCTCTTCGCCGCGGGGTGCCAGGCGGTAGAAGCGCTTGTTGCGTTTTTCCTCCTCGCGCCACTCGCTGGTCAGCAGGCCCTGGCTTTCCAGCCGGCGCAGCAGCGGGTAGAGCGTTCCTTCATCGATTTCCATGCCCTGGTCGGCCAGGGATTTTCGCAGCGTGTAGCCGTATTGCTCGCTGCGCAGCGCAGCAAGCACGGCCAGGATCAAGCTTCCGCGGCGCAGCTCTAGCCGCAGGTTTTCAAACAACTCGTTCGCTGAGGAACTGGGTTGCATATAGTATGTACCACATACTGTATTCAACACAGTGTAAGATGTCAAGCATTTTCTTCCCCCGGTGGAAATGCCCGTAAGCGCCATTGCTGGAATGCATTACAGGAGCATTCCGCTGTCCGGAGAGGACCGTAACCCTCCAGGCCCGGCATCTCTAAGACGAAGCCAACTCTGGGCGGTTGCGGTCTTGCGGACCACAGCTTTATGCTTTGCTGATCGGGGCGAATTTCAAGCGGCGAACGGGGGCGTCGATGTCTCAACCGATTACCGCGACGATTGCAGATTGAGTTCCTTCGTCAACCACCTGCGGCGGTCGGAAGTTGACTGAGCGTCGTTGAACTCGTGGCTGGTGAGGTACCAATGTTGTTCTTTGGGGCCGCCAACAGCCCGGTAATATTCATCCGCAGAACGCCTGCTGATGTACATGTCATGTGTGGCCCACTGAAAATAAATCTTTGCGGGCCCGGTATTTGAGACAAAGTGCTCAGGATTGTAGGGTTCCAGCCCCGCCGCATACTTTTGAAACTCCTCCCGGGAATTCGTAGCGCGCTGCACCTGGCCATAAAAACTGTCGTCGTCATAGTTCGTGATCGACGGCAAGCCTCCCATCAGTACAAACATCCTGATTCGCTTTTCCACCGCCGCGAGGGGCCCTCCCCAGGTCGCGCCCAGGGAATGGCCAACGTAACCGACGCGGTGCGGATCCACGTCCTCTCGCGCCACAAGCAAGTCCACGGCACGGCGCAGGTCCACAACCAGTTGGATGTAGGTATCGCGCTCTGCTTCGGCCCGATTCTTGGATGTCGGGGACGGCACGTCAGGCCGCCAATAGGGGGCGTCGATCATGACCGAGAGCGCGGCGCGCCTGGCCATTTCCACCCCCTCCGCCAGCCACTCGCTCTTGTTTCCCTGCCCCCAATGCATGTAGACGATGCCTGCAAAGGGCCCCTTGCCCGGCGGAACAACCAAAAATCCCGGCACCCGCCCGATCTTCGGCGAGTCGTAAGAGATTTCGATTACGCGGATCGAGCCAACCTCTTCCGATTTCTCCGTTTTAAAGTTGAGTGGTTTCTTCGCGTCGTAGGAAAAGACGGCATGAGGATCGAGTCCAGGAGCACTTTGGGCGGCCACCGTTACTGTGAGGGCGAGGAACAGAGTTGGAAATCGCATGCATTGCCTCCGGCCGGCGGGGCCTCCGCCGCCGATGAGCAGCAGAATTCTTACGCCGGGAACCGGGCCCTCAGCAGATCTGCCTCGCCTCATCGGCAGTCGTCTTGACTCAGTATCGGCCACCGCGCCGCGCGACCCGGGGATCCAAGAATCGACCTGCTCCGTCAAAGTCTACTGACCAAAGCAAATTCGACTCGGCGGAACAGAGGGTCAATGCGGTCCGCGCGCACCTGCACCCGGTCCCCCAGGCGACAAATTATCTGGCCATCCTGGGCCACCACCAACCGGTCCCGCTCCCGAAAGAAGCAGCGCTGGCTCGCGAATTCCTCCAGCGACACGATGGGGATTAAGCCCTCGACATACACGTCGAACAGCTCCACATACACGCCCCATTTTTGCGCGCCGATCACCAGCGCGGCATATTCCTCCCCCAGGTGCTGCTCCATGAATTGGGCCGTCTTCCACTCCATCAGCTCGCGCTCGGCGGCGTCGGCGCGGCGCTCCGCTTCCGAAGACTCCAGCGCGATTTCTTCCAGCTCTGCGCGAGTGTACGGTCCGGGACGAGTCTCCGCCGCCGCATCCCGCCGCACGTCTCCGGCCGGCGGATGACGCGGCACGGGCGGTTCTTTCCGGGACGTCGCCGGCGCAGAACTGTGTGCTCCGGGATGTGCCAGGGCCCATTTGAGCACGCGATGCACGATTAAATCCGGATAGCGCCGGATGGGAGAAGTGAAATGCGTGTAATCGCGCGCGCCCAGTGCGAAATGCCCCAGCGGATCGGCGGCGTAGCGCGCCTGTTTGAGCGACCGCAGCATCAGGTAAGACAGGATGCGTTCCTCCGGCCGCCCGGCAATCTTCCGCGTCAGGTTCTGATAGTGCTGCGGACGGATGGCAAATTCCGTGGCCCCGGGCAGGGTAACCACCATGGGTCGCTCGCGGCCCGCGCCGCGGCCGCGCTCACCGCGCGCCGCGGGCTGAACCCGGCCGTGGCGCACCGCCACCCGGCGCACCGCGAGATCCTCAACCCCCAGGGAATGCCCGAAGGCCTGGGCCAGTTCTTCGAACTCCAGCACCTTTTTCGGGTCGGGCTTCTCGTGCACGCGGAAGAGCAGGCCCAACCCGCGGCCCTCCAGGTATGCGGCCACCGCCTCGTTGGCCGCAAGCATGAACTCTTCGATGATGCGGTGGGCGATGTTGCGTTCGCTGCGCAGGATTCCCTTCATCCGGCCCTGCTCGTCAAATTCGATCACCGGCTCGGGCAGGTCGAAATCAATCGCCCCGCGCCGGGTGCGCCTCCCATTGAGCAGCAGGGCCAGCTCCCGCATGTTGTGGAAATGCGGCGCCAGGGCCGCATATTTTTGCGCGGCTTCGGCCTCGCCTTCCAGCACGCGGAAGACGTTTGTATAGGTCATGCGCTGGGCGGAGCGGATGATGCCGGGAGTGAACTCCGCGCGCGCGGTTTCTCCCTGCGCGTCAATTTCCAGCAGCGCGCTCATCACCAGCCGGTCCACGCGGGGATTGAGCGAGCAGATCTGGTTGGAGAGTTCGAAGGGCAACATGGGCACGGCCCGGTCCGGGAAATAGACGGAAGTGCCGCGCAGGCGCGCCTCGTGGTCCAGGGGCGATCCGATGGCAACGTAGTGGGCCACGTCCGCGATGTGCACCTGGAGCTGCCAGCGCCCTCCACTCAGGCGGGCGACGTACACGGCGTCGTCGAAATCCTTGGCGGTTTCCCCGTCAATGGTGACGATGGGAAGTTCGCGGAAATCACCCCGGCCCTGATGATCCCCCTGCCGGACTTCCTGCGGCACGGCCGCCGCCTGCGCCGCCACTTCGGGCGGAAAGCGATTGGGCAGATGGTGCTTGCGGATGATGATCTCCACATCCACGCCCATCTCCCCGGTGTGCCCCAGAATCTCGATCACCCGTCCCGCGGCGTGCACGCCACCACGCGGAAACCGGGTCAGTTCCACATGCACCACCGCCCCATCCAGTTCCTTCATCCGCAAGCGGCGCAGCGACGCGGGATTCGCCAGCACCTCCGCGCGGATCCCCGCGCGCAGCTCCGGCGTCAGCTCGTTGCCGGCGGGAATGAAAATCTCCTGCTGCAGGCGCTCCTCAAACGGCCGCACGAAGTTGCCGGACGGGGTGTAGCGGAAAATGCCCACGACGGTGGGATGGGCGCGCTCCAGAATGCGCAGCACCACCGCCTCGGCGCGCCCAGGCCCGGCCCGCTGCGGCCGGCGCTCCACGCGCGCCAGCACGCGGTCTCCGTGCATGGCGTCTCCGCTCGAATTCCGGCCCACGTAAAGATCGCCGTCCACACCGGCCACGGGATGCTCCGGCACCAGGAAGCCATAACCGTCTCGATGCATCACCAGCCGCCCCGTGGCGCGATTTGGGTCTGCCCGGCGCGCGGGAGGCTCGGCTGCGCTGGGGGCCGGCTCCTGCGACGGCTGTGTCCGTGGCGATTCCCCGCGAACTCCCCGTGCGTGTGGCGCGGGCCGCCCCATCCCTGCCTCGGCCGCAGCCACGAGCGGGCGCGGCAATCGAAACCGGCCGCGTCCCGCTTCTTCCACCTCGCGGGTGCGGACCAACTGCTTCAGTATTTTCTTCAGATCGCGGCGCCCGGTATGCGTCAGGTCAAGCAACTTGCAGATTTCCCGCATCGCCAGCGGGTGGCCGCCGCTTCCCAGGCAGGAAAGCACCTCGGCTTTGCTCAGGCGGCCGGCATCTGCGAAGTCAGGCACTGTTCTAGGTTATGTCCTTTCTAGAGGATACAGGACTCCCGGGAGCAGCGGGACCGCGCCTGTGGAAATTTGCATCTTTTTTAAATTTCAGGCAACTTTCACCGCTAAAGTATGCTCCAATTAGGCAGGTTGAATCATCAACCGCCCGCTGGGATTCCAGCGGGTATCTCCACTCCTAGGGCGCAACGAGGAGGCGGCTTACGACCTGGGCCGCCTCCTTATAATTTAGGGCGCGTGATTTTCTCCTCCCGCAAGGCTTCGGTCGCTCGAATTCCTTTTCCATGATTCTCCTCAGGAGAGGCCGGTGATGATCACCCATCCACTGAAATTCCTGGTCGCCGCGTGTGCCGCGTTGCTGCTGGGCCCGGTGGTGCAGACTCTCAGTGGGACTTCCGATTCGAGCCAGGGTGAATTCGTCGCCATACTGGCGCACGCCTCCTGTGCGCCGTGGGACGGGCCTGCTGTTGCCATCGAGTTTTACACCACGCCCACGCGCTGTGGAGAAGCCAAAATCGCTCGCCTCAACATCAACCTGTGGCGCAACCTTCCGCTGAAAGCGGGACAGAAATTTGAATTGTCCCGCGCCACCACCACAGGCGTGGCCTCGCTCTGCGCCCGGGAAAATCAATGCGAGGCGGCGGAATCAGGAACGGTGTGGATTGAAGAGTTCGAAGCGGGGAAGAGCGTCTCCGGCCGCTACGAATTCTCATTTCAAAAAGCGGGCCGCCGCGCCGGTAAGTTCCGCGCCAAATGGTGCGACCTGCGCATGATGTGCGGTTAACCCTCCAGCCGGAGGGAACCGGAAACGGCGGCGACCGCCTGGCTTCTCCCTCTCCCAGCACTGGCCGAAAAGCACCAATCCATGGTGTATTGCGGCCATCCGTTCTCCTCCCGGTTGGGCCCCCGCCTTGTAAGTCCCAATATCCGATGGGCTTACGTAGGCATCCCCTTGGAAGGAAAGTTGCATCCCGTAAAGTGGCTAGGTGTTAGGAGAGGCCTATGAGGACCCCGTATCGAACCCTTGCAGTGAATGGCATTCTCGCAGTCATTTTGAGCATCGCCACGGCGCCCGCATTTGCGCAGGACGCTTCCCCCGGATCATCCCAGGACGCGCCGCAGCAGTCCAATCCGGCGCAACCGGCGCAGCCGGGATGGCAGAAATTTGACGGCGGATGGGGAAGGCAGGCTGTCCCTGCGCCGAACGGAAATGGCGGGCAAGACGCCAACGCTCCAGGCGCGCAGCAGCCGCCGCAGCAGGCGCCCGCATCCCCGCCGCAGGCGGGCTATCCGCCGCCGGCCACGATCACTTTGCCTGCGGGCACGTACATCACCGTGCGCACTGCTGAGCCGCTTTCCTCAGACCACAACCAACAGGGCGATATTTTCACCGCCACGCTCGCGCAGCCGGTGGTGATCAACGGTTACGTGGTGGCCCAGAGCGGCCAAACTGTTTACGGCCGTGTGGCCGATGCGAAAAAAGCCGGCATGGTGAAGGGAGTTTCCCAGCTCAAGCTCGAGCTGACCGGGCTGATGCTGGTGGACGGCCAGACCGTCAATCTGCAATCACAGCTTGTGGGCCGCAAAGGTCCCACCTCCGTCGGGCGGGATGCTGCCGCTGTGGGAGGCACCACGGCGCTGGGCGCGGCATTGGGCGCGGCTGCGGGATGGGGCACGGGCGCGGCCATCGGCGCAGGAGCGGGCGCGGCCGCCGGGCTGATCGGAGTGCTGTTTACCCGCGGTTATCCGACCATCGTTCCACCGGAATCCTTGCTGACCTTTCAGCTCTCGGCTCCCGTGACCATCGACACTTCGCGGGCTCCCGGGGCCTTCCAACTCGTGCAGCCCTCCGATTACCAGCAACAGCCGCCACAGCAGGGGCAGAACCAGAACGCTCCGCCAACGATGAGTTACGGCTGCGGACCCTACGGCTGCCCTCCGCCCCAACCCTATTACGCTTACGGGCCTGGCTTCTACCCGTATTACTACTCGCCATTCTTCTACGGACCGGCGTTTGGATTCTTTTACGGCCCGCGCTATTTCTATCACGGCGGCTATTACGGCTACGGCCGCGGCTACTACCGCGGCGGATACGCCCGGCCGGTGCCGCATGGTGCCGGAGTCGCCCACCACTAGGCAACGCAGGTTTTCTCTTGCGCCAGAAGAATGCGGAAGCGGGCGGCGTCTTGCCGTCCGCTCGCCTGCTGTGAACCTTACTCGATGGGTGCGCGCGCCAGGCGCATGGGGCCGGATTCCGCTCTCAGCCCGCAACCGCTGGTACCCTGCTGCATCATCTGCTGCGCCAACTGCAAGATCCGGGCGGCGGCGTGCGGCGCGCTGAGACCGCGGGCGTGGATGTTGGAGACCAGGTTGCGATCGGCATCGGTGTGCCCGGGGCGCGGCCGGTAGGCCATGTACGCGGAGAGGCTTTCCGCCGTGGCCAGCCCGGGGCGCTCCCCGATCAGCAACACCGCCACGCGCGGCCCAAGCAGTTCTCCCATTTCATTCAACACGCCCACGCGGCAGTAGCGAATCACAAACGGCTGCCCAGCGGTCCAGCCGCGCTCCCGGGCGCCTGCGGCGAGCAGCGGGAGCAGCGCCGGAACCTGCGCGGCAATCGCGGTCACGGAAAGCCCGTCGCCAATGGCCAGCTGCAGGTCCGCGCCGGGGGAGCGGCGGCGCACGATTTCGCGCCGCGCGGGGTCGCACAGGTGCCGGCCGCGCTCCGGCTCGAGCAGATATTCCTGCTTCGAGCGCGCCTCGGTGGAGACCCGGAAGAGGTCCCATTGGCGCACAAACTCCGTGCCGAACGCGGTCTCCAGCTCCAGTTCCGTGCGGACCGCGTCCCGCGCTTCGGCGTGCGCCTGTCGCAGTTCGAGCTGCGTGGCCGTGCGGTAGGCCGCACCGGCGCGGCCCGCCAAAATGCGCGCCGGGGTGCGCGCGCGGATGCGCCGCAGCAGCTCCGGAAGATCCCCGGCAGCCAGCGGCGATTCCTTTTCCGCTGCCACTAGACCCTCTCCTCGAGCGAAGACTCAAGGCCTTGCATCAATTGGCGGCGCGCGCCGGCCTCCAGCCGCACAGGTTCCGCATTGCGGTAAATCCCCGCGCGTTCCAGCCATTCCAGAAACTCGGGAGCGGGCCGCAGCCGGAAGAGCCGGCGGGCCGCCAGCGCGTCGTGATAGCTGGTGGACTGGTAATTCAGCATGACGTCGTCCGAGCAGGGCACGCCCATAAAGTAGTTGCAGCCCGCGGCCGCCAGCAGGAGCAGCAGGTTGTCCGCGGAGTTCTGGTCCGCGGCCGCATGGTTTGTGTAGCACACATCGCAGCCCATGGGCAGCCCCAGCAGTTTGCCCAGGAAGTGATCTTCCAGGCCCGCGCGCAGGATCTGCCGTTCGTCGTAGAGATACTCGGGGCCGATAAAACCGACCACACTGTTCACCAGGAATGGCTCGAACACCCTCGCCACGCCATAGGCGCGCGCCTCCAGCGTGAGTTGATCCACGCCGTGATGCGCCTCCGCAGAGAGCGCGCTGCCCTGCCCGGTCTCGAAATACATCGCCTGCGTGCCCTTCCACTCCACGTCGCGCCCGCGGTGATGCTCCAGCACCCGCTCGCGGCCTTCCCGCAGCAGCGCCAGGCTGATGCCGAAGCTGCGGTTGGCCGCTTCCGTGCCGGCCACGGATTGAAATAGCAGGTCCACCGGCGCCCCGCGCCGCATGGCCTCGAGTTGTGTGCTGATATGCGCCAGACAGCAGGATTGCGTGGGCACGCCGCAGGCGCGGATCAGCCGCTCCAGGCCGCAGAGGATGGCGTGGACCGTCTCGACCGAGTCCGCCGCCGGGTTCACTCCGATCACCGCGTCGCCACAGCCATAGAGCAGCCCCTCGAACGCGGCCAGCAGGATTCCGGCCACGTCGTCCACGGGATGATTGGGCTGCACGCGGATGCCCAGGACGCCGGGACCACCCATGGTATTGCGGCAGCGCGTGACATTCCGGATTTTTGCGGCCGCCAACACCAGATCCTTGTTGCTCATGATTTTCGCGGCGGCGGCGGCGATTTCCGGAGTGATGGCCCATTGCAAATCCTTCAATTGGTCCCCGCTGGTCGCGTCGTCCAGCAGGAATTCCCGAAACTCGCCCACGGTCATGCTGCGGATGGACGGGAACCGCTCGGCGTCGTGGGTCTCCAGGATCAGGCGGGACACTTCATCGAGGGAGGGATCAATCACCGGCTGGGCGACAATTTCTGAAAGAGAAAGGTCGGCGAGCTGGCGCTTTGCGGCCACCCGTTCGCGCTCGTTGCGGGCCGCAAGTCCGGCCAGTTGGTCGCCGGATTTTTCTTCGTTGGCTTTGGCCAGCAATTCGCGCAGGTCGCGGAATTGGAATCGCTCGGGCATGAAACCGCCGGCAGCAGGCCACTACCGGCTATCGCCCCCTTCGAAACTTTGGTGCCCAAGAGAGGACTCGAACCTCCACGCCGTTGCCGGCACTAGACCCTGAATCTAGCGCGTCTGCCAATTCCGCCACTTGGGCACGTCTCACCGGAGACGATCTGCGGTTGGTGAACCTATTGTCCTTGCCGCGCCGGGCGTTGTCAATTCTCCGCGCCAAAACGCAAGCGAACGTCTCGCCCCGCATTGGTCAGCGCCACCCGCAACCACCCACCTCCCCCTCCGCGCTCCCCGCACTTACGCACCGAGCGGCTACCCTCCTGTCCTTTCGTACCTGTACCGCGCCGGCACCGCGTTCGGAAATGGTACCGGCGAACAGGTGCTTGATTGAAAACGACACGGGGCATCACGAAATTGACCGTTGGCAAATGCAAGCGTAGTCTTGCGGTTAGCTCTCTCTAATTCCGAAACGGGAAGGATGGCTGCTTCATGGACCTCAGTACAGAGGCCAGGCCCCGCGAGCG
>Ga0335085_10007596_pt1 | contig 16741 bp, 16 predicted proteins | sample Lox_Sample_45_FD_206712 | JGI IMG/M metagenome (GOLD analysis project Ga0335085, IMG submission 206712) | Soil microbial communities from Loxahatchee National Wildlife Refuge, Florida, United States - Lox_Sample_4.5 | ecosystem: Environmental > Terrestrial > Soil > Wetlands | place: USA...
ATGCCGGGCCCACCCTTGCGCGGGATCTTGTCGCCCTCGGCGACGTCGATGACGTAGATGGTGGCGTCCACCAACTCCGGGCTGAACGTGGCCGAGAGGTTGTCTCCCCCGCTCTCCACGAACAGCAACTCCAGTCCCGGGAAGCGGCTCATCAGGTCGTGCACCGCCTCGAGGTTGACCGAAGCGTCCTCCCGTATCGCGGTGTGCGGACAGCCGCCGGTCTCGACCCCCACCACCCGGTCGGCGGGCAGGGCGCCGCGCCGGATCAGGAACTGCGCGTCCTCCTGCGTGTAGATGTCGTTGGTGATCGCCGCCATGTCGAAGTGATCGCGCAGGCGCCGCGCGAGCGCCTCCACGAGCGCGGTCTTGCCCGAGCCGACCGGGCCGCCGATGCCGATCTTGACCGGCTTCGGGAGCGGCGTGGCCATCGCGGGATCGCCGGTCATGAGCGGAAGAGCCGCGCGTCCAGGCGCTCGTGCAGCATTCCCTGGATGTCGAGCCCGGGCGTGAAGCTCCAGAGGTCGCCGGGGGCCCGCTCGGCCGCCTCGCGGGCCACCCGCTCGATGACCGGGTGCAGGCCCCACAGCACCGCCTGCCCCTCGAGCTGCCCCATGGGCAGGAGCCGGAGCGCGGCGCCTACCAGCAGCGACGTGGTGGAGTAGAGCAGCGCGGTCGCGGCGGCGTCCGCCTCCCAGCCGAGCGTCCCCGCCACCATGCCGAAGGCGACCGCGTGGTGGCCCGGCGCCCGGCGGGCATTGACGTCCTCCAGGTAGGCCTCCAGGCGCTGATCGCCGGTCAGCGCGGCGGACACCCGCAGCGTCTGGCGCCCCATCTGGCGGCTGCCCTCCCGGAACTCCTTCACGACCTTCATCGCCTCGAGCGCCTCGTCGAGCCGGCGACAGGCCTCGAGGTCGGCGCGGCCGAGAGCGCGCAGGGCCCCCGCGGCCGCGGTGGCGTCGCAGGGGCCGCCGCTGCCTTCGAGCTGGGTGACCAGGAACCGCTCGAGGCCGTCCCGGTCGCGGACGATTCCGGCCTGACAGTAGCGCTCGAGCCCGAACGAGTGCGCGTACCCGCCGGTGGGGAACGCGCTGTCCGCGAAGTGAAGCAGCGAGACCAGCCGGTGGTCAGTCATCTCCACCGCCCCCGAGCGGCGCGTACAGCCCTTCCCGCCGCTCCCACCGGACGCCGAGACGCGTGGCAAGCTGCTCCATCGCCAGGTCGTCGGGAACCAGGAGCGCGTCTCCCTCCACCGCGAGCGTGAAGTGCCGATTCCCCACGTCGAAGGCGATGCGCACGGCCTCGTCGTGGCTCCGCGGGAAGATCGCCAGCAGAGCCTCCGGGCGCGCCTCCACGGTCAGGTACCAGTCGGCCTCCACCGCGAGGACGGCACCGGGCTCGAGCGCGCTGCCGGTCGGCAGCGCGAGAGCGACCTCCCGGCCGCCGGTCGTGGTGATCCGCCGGCGGGTCCACCGCCGCTCCTCCCACCCGAGACGGAGGGTGTCCCGCTCACGGCCCGCCAGGGCCGCCTCGTCCACTGCCAGCCGCGCCGCGGTGATCACCACCACGGGCGCTAGAAGAGGAAGTAGCGCTGCGCCATCGGCAGCACGCGCGCGGGCTCGCACGTGAGCAGCTGGCCGTCGGCGCGGACCTCGTAGGTTTCGGGGTCGACCTCCATCCGCGGACAGTACGCGTTGTGGACCATGGCCGCCTTGGTGAGCCCGCGACAGCCCCGGACCGCGGCGGTCATCTTGCGGAGGCCCAGCCGCGCCGCCATCCCATCCTCGACCGCGGCGCGGGAGAGGAAGGTCAGCGAGGTCGCGTGCATGGCCGTGCCGTAAGCCGCGAACATCGGGCGGTAGCGCACCGGCTGCGGCGTCGGGATCGACGCGTTAGGATCTCCCATGGCGGCGACCGCGATCAGGCCGCCCTTGAGCACGAGCTCCGGCTTGACCGCGAAGAACGCGGGCTTCCACACCACCAGATCGGCGAGCTTGCCCACCTCGATGGAGCCGACCTCGTGCGAGATGCCGTGGGCGATGGCGGGATTGATCGTGTACTTGGCCACGTATCGCTTCGCGCGGGTATTGTCGTGCCGGCCGTCGCCGGGGAGCGAGCCCCGCTGCACCTTCATCTTGTGCGCGGTCTGCCAGGTGCGCGAGATCACTTCCGCGATGCGCCCCATCGCCTGCGAATCGGACGAGAGCATGCTGATCGCGCCCAGGTCGTGGAGCACATCCTCCGCCGCGATGGTCTCGGCGCGGATACGCGACTCCGCGAACGCGAGATCCTCGGGGATCTTGGCATTGAGGTGGTGGCACACCATCAGCATGTCGAGGTGCTCGTCCATGGTGTTGACCGTGAACGGCATCGTGGGATTCGTGGAGGACGGCAGGCAGTTGGCCTCTCCCACCACCCGGATGATGTCCGGGGCGTGCCCGCCCCCCGCGCCCTCGGTGTGGTAGGTGTGGATCGTCCGACCCTTGAAGGCCCGAATCGACTCCTCGACGAAGCCCGCCTCGTTCAGGGTATCGGTGTGGATGGCCACCTGGATGTCCATGGCCTCCGCGACCTGCAGGGCCGCGTCGATGGCGGCCGGCGTGGTCCCCCAGTCCTCGTGGAGCTTGAGCCCGATGGCGCCGGCCTCGACCTGCTCGCGCAGCGGCTCGGTGCGCGACGCGTTGCCCTTGGCGAGGAAGCCCAGATTCATGGGCATGGACTCCGCCGCCTCGAGCATGCGGTGGATGTTCCACGCCCCGGGGGAGCACGTGGTGGCCGACGTCCCGGTGGCGGGGCCGGTGCCCCCGCCGATCAGGGTGGTGAGCCCGGCCGAGAGCGCCTCATCGACGAGCTGCGGGCAGATGAAGTGGATGTGACTGTCGATGCCGCCAGCGGTGACGATGCGCCCCTCGCCCGCGATCACCTCGGTGGACGCCCCGATCACCATGCCCGGGCTGACCCCGGCCATGATGTCCGGGTTGCCCGCCTTGCCGATGCCGACGATGCGCCCGGTCCGGATGCCGATGTCTGCCTTCACGATGCCCCAGTGGTCAAGGATGAGCGCGTTGGTGATCACGAGATCCAGCACGCCCTCCCCCGCGGTGGCGCGGGCGGACTGCCCCATGCCGTCGCGGATCACCTTGCCGCCGCCGAACTTGACCTCGTCGCCGTATGAGGTGAAGTCGCGCTCGACCTCGATCAGGATATCCGTGTCGGCCAGCCGGACGCGGTCGCCCACCGTGGGCCCGTAGAGATCGGCGTACTGCCGGCGCGGGAGCCGCAGGCTCATGCGCCCGCTCCCTCGAAGCCGCCGTCGGCCGCGCGCTTCACGCTCTCGCGCCGCCGCCTGTCGCCCGTCGACCCGTCGGTGAGCGCGTTCAGGCCGTGGACCTCGCGGGCCCCCGCGAGCTCCACGAGTGTCACCACCTTCACGTCGCCGGGCTCGAAGCGCACCGCGGTACCCGCGGGCACGTTGAGCCGCATGCCGAACGCCTGCCCCCGATCGAATCGCAGGGCGCGGTTCGCCTCGAAGAAGTGGAAGTGCGAGCCCACCTGGATCGGCCGATCCCCCGTGTTGGCCACCGTGAGCTGCGCGGTCCGCCGCCCCGCGTTCGCCTCGATGTCCCCCTCCCCGAGCAGGTACTCACCAGGAATCATGTCCACCCCTTCCCGATCGAAACGAGCGTCCGCCGACTGGGGGAGTGCGGGGGCCATTTCTGGGCCCCCGCAGATGAATGAGGTGCGGATGCGCTAGCCATCACCGGATCGGATGATGAATCGTCACCAGCTTCGTCCCATCGGGGAATGTGCCCTCGACCTGCACTTCCTCGAGCATCTCGGGCACGCCGTCCATCACGTCGTCGCGGGTCAGGATCGTGATGCCGTACGCCATCAGATCCGAGACGGAGCGGCCGTCGCGGATGCCTTCGAGGACCTCCGAAGTGATCAGGGCGAGGGCCTCCGGATAGTTCAGCTTGAGCCCGCGCCCCTGGCGGCGACGGGCCAGCTCGGCGGCGGTGAAGATGAGTAGCTTGTCCTGTTCGCGGGGGGTCAGGTGCATGAGCGGGAGTTTAAACCGTCAGGTGCTGCCGGACCATATCCTCCCGGAGCTCCTTCGTGGCGCCCTTGGACACGATGGTGCCTTTCCGCATGATCGCGTAGGCGCCGGCCAGCCGCCACGCGAACTCCAGGTACTGCTCGACCAGCAGCACCGAGATGCCCTGAGCCTTGATCCGCTCGATGGCCTCCTCGATCTGATCGATCACCGAGGGCTGGATGCCCTCGGTCGGCTCGTCCATCAACAGGAGCTTCGGGCGCGCCAGAAGCACCCGGGCGATGGCCAGCTGCTGCTGCTCGCCCCCCGAGAGCACGCCGCCCTTGCGACCGAGCAGCACCTTCAGCTTGGGGAACAGCTCGAACACGTGCTCGAGCGGATCGTCGTGGCCGTTGCCCGCGGCGTGGCCGCGGCCGAGCAGGCCCATGCGCAGGTTCTCGTGCACGGTGAGGTTCGGGAAGATCTCGCGTCCCTGCGGCACGTAGCCGATCCCGCAGGACGCTCGCTCCTCGGGCCGCCGACCGCCCAGGTCGGTTCCGTCGAACGTGACGCGCCCCGATCGAAGGGGCAGCAGGCCCATGATGGACTTGAGCAGGGTGGTCTTGCCCACCCCGTTGCGGCCCATGAGGCACACCACGCTGCCCGCCGGGACGTCCAGCGACACGTCCCACAGGACCTGACTCTCGCCGTAAGCCACGTTGAGGCCGCGCACCTCAAGCATGAGCGGCGTCCTTCTCCGAGCGACTCCGGCCGAGGTACACTTCCCGCACTCGCGGATCCTGTTGTACCTCGTCCACCGAGCCTTCGCAGAGCACGCTGCCCTCGTGCAGGACGGTGACTCTCCGCGCCAGGCTCCGTACGAACTCCATGTCGTGCTCGATGACGAGCACCGCGCGATCGCGGGCGATGGACTGCAAGAGGTCGGCGGTGCGCGCGGTCTCCTCGTCGGTCATGCCCGCCACCGGCTCATCGACCAGCAGGAGCTCGGCCTGCTGCACGATCACCATGCCGATCTCGAGCCACTGCTTCTCGCCGTGGGAGAGGCCGCCCGCCCGCTCGGCTCCGCGACCGCCCAGCCCGATCGTCTCGAGCGTCTCCTCGATCCGGCTTCGCTGCGCATCGTCGAGACGCGTTCGCAGAGTGGCCAGGACCCCCTTGCTGGGACGGGCCAGCGACAGCTCCAGGTTCTCGCGTACGCTCAGGTTCGCGAAGATCGACGGGGTCTGGAACTTGCGCCCGATACCCAGGCTCGCGATCTCGTTCTCGCGTCGCCCGACCAGGTCGGTGTTCTTGCCGAAGATCACGCGGCCGGCCGCCGGCTGCACCTTGCCGGAGATCACGTCCAGCAGCGTGGTCTTGCCGGCCCCGTTGGGGCCGATCACCACGCGCAGCTCACGGTAGTCCATGAAGAAGTTCAGATCGTGGAGCGCCTTGAACCCGTCGAACTCGACGGTCACGTTCTCCAGATAGATGATCGAGCCCTGGGGCGCCGCCGCGGTGAAGGTCATGTTTTATTCACCCGCGCCTGGACGTGGGGGACTTCACTCGGCGGTGTGGCCTCTTCGGGCCGTTGGCCCTCATCGGGTCGCCCGCCCAACCGTGCGTCCGCTGGCTTGAACCGCCGCGTCTGGCCCAGAAGCTTCTGGGCGGTGCCGACGATTCCGTCGGGGACGAAGAGCACCACCGCCACGAACAGGCCGCCCAGCACCAGCAGCCAGAGGTCGGGATAGCTCGTGGTGAGGATGCTCTGCAGCCAGTTGACTCCGATCGCCCCCACCACCGGGCCCAGCAGGGTCCCCCGCCCGCCCACCGCCACCCAGATGATCATCTCGATCGACGGCAGCACACCGATCTTGGCCGGCGTGATGATGCCGACCTGCGGCGCGTAGAGGGCGCCGGCCACCCCGGCCAGCACCGCGGAGACCACGAACACGAAGAGCTTGAACGCAGCCGGGGAGTAGCCGGAGAACAGCACACGGTTCTCGCTGTCACGGATGGCGATCAGCACGCGTCCCGCCGGGGAGCGGGTGATGTAGCGGCACAGCAGGAACGCCCCGCACAGGCAGAGCGCGGTGGCCACGTAGAGCCCCCGCTGGGTGGCCGCGCTGTTCAGGATGAAGCCGAAGATCGACTTGAAGCCGCTGAGCCCGTTGGTTCCGCCCAAGTTCATCGCGTTGCGGTTGAACATGAGCCAGGTGCTCAGGGCCAAGGCCTGGGTGATGATCGAGAAGTAGACGCCCCGGATCCGGCTGCGGAACGTGAGGTAGCCGAACACGAACGCGAAGAGCGCGGGCACCACCAGGATCGCCAGCAGGGTGAACGGCACGCTGTAGAACGGCTTCCAGAACAGCGGCAGCTCGGTCACCTGATTCCACACCATGAAATCGGGGAGCACGTTGCCGTAGACGCTCCGGGTGCCGATCTCCAGCATCAGGTGCATACCCATCGCGTAGGCCCCGAGCCCGAAGAAGACGCCGTGGCCAAGAGAGAGCACCCCGGTGTAGCCCCAGATCAGGTCGATGCCGAGCGCCAGGATGGCGTAGGCCAGAAACTTGCCGAAGAGGTTCAGGGTGAAGTCGGAGACGCGCAGGGGGGAGCCGGGGGGCAGGGCGTTGAGCGTCGGCAGGACCACCACCAGCAGCAGCGCGGCGCCGAGGAGGCCCCAGCTCTCAAGACTCCGCATAGCGTCCCTTGCTGGCGAACAGACCCGAGGGCCGGCGCTGGATGAACAGGATCACGAGCACCAGGATCAGAACCTTGCCGAAGACCGCACCCATTCCCGGTTCGATGATCTTGTTCAGGCCGCCGATCCCGATGGCGGCGAGGATGCTGCCGAGGAGCTTGCCGACTCCCCCGGTCACCACCACCATGAAGGAGTCCACGATGTAGTTCTGGCCGAGCTCCGGTCCCACGTTGCCGATCTGGGTGATCGCGCAGCCCGCGAGCCCAGCGAGCCCCGCGCCCAGGGCGAACGTGCCCGCGTCCACCCAGCGCGCGCGGACGCCCAGGCATGCGGCCATGCCGCGGTTCTGGGTCACCGCCCGGATCCGGAGACCGGCGTCGGTGCGGAACAGGAGGAGGTACATCGCGCCCACCGAGACCGCGGCGAGGGCGATGATGAAGAGGCGGTTGTACGGGAGCTGGACACCGATCATCACCGGGATCCCGCCGGAGAGCCAGCGGGGGGCTGTGACGTCGACGTTGGCCGCTCCGAACCACAGGCGCAGGCCCTGCTGGATGATCAGGCTCACGCCCCAGGTGAGCAGCAGCGTCTCGAGCGGGCGGCCGTAGAGGAAGCGGATCACGCCGCGCTCGAGCAGGAATCCGGCGGTGGCAGACACCAGGAAGGAGAACGGCAGCGCGACCAGGAAGTAGTAATCGAAGTGAGCCGGGAAGTAGGCGGTGAACCAGCCCTGCATCAGGAACGTCGAGTAGGCGCCCAGCGCCATCAGCTCGCCGTGGGCCATGTTGATGACACCCATCAGCCCGAACACGATGGCCAGCCCCAGAGCCATCAGGAGCAGGATCGACGACAGCGACAGGCCCTGGAAGGCGATCTCGATCGCCTGGGTGAAGAGCCCCCAGCGCTCGATGCGCTTGATCGCGTCGCGCGCCGCCGCCGCGAGTGGTGGGGGAGATTGCGGGTCTGCCGCGATCTGGTGGAGCGGCTCCATGGCGTTGGCGCTGCGAAGCCGCCCCAGGGTCTCGGCGGCCGCCACCCGCTCGGCCTCCCCGCCGGTGCGCAGCCGGATCAGGGCCGTCGCCTCCCCGAGCGCGAAGCGGACCCATCGGTCGCGCTCCTTGGCGAGCGCGTCCTCGAGCACCTGCAGGGTGGCGGCGTCCCCGGTGTAGCCCATTTTGGTGGCGGCGGCCCGCCGGGTCGCCGGGTCCGGGTTGATGAGGTCGTTCTGGCCCGAGAACGCGTCGATCAGGGGGCGGATCGCGACCCGGAGGCTGCGCCCGGTCGACACCTCCTCGAGCGTGGTCAGGTCCGCGAGCACCGGCTTGCCGTCGGGGCCGGTGACGGGCTCACGGCCGTAAGCGCGGAACAGCGGCACCAGGGTCTTGTCGCCCTCGGCGACCTTGTCGCCGACGATGACGGTCTCCTTCTTTCCCCCGGCGAGCGGCCGCAGGTACACGCTGCCCTCGCGCAGGGCCTCCAGCAGCGGCAGGATCTTCCGGTCGCCCGTCTTGCCCAGCGCCACCGCGGCATCCTGCTGCACCGTTGCGTCGGCCGAGGCCACGCCGGCGATGAGCTTGACGATCTCGGAGGACGGACCGACCTGCGATCCGGCCGCCGATGCCCCCGCGCTCTGCGCCGCTGCCGGGGCGGTGAGCCCCGACAGCAGCGCGAGCGCGAGGACGAGCGACTTCCACACGATGGGCTTACGCCTTCTTCTGGTACGTACCCTGGTGCTTGACCCAGTCGCAGCCCTTGTCCGGGCTCGTGTACTGGCTCCAGGGCTCGGCCTTCACGAGGCCCTTGGAGCGCGACACGACCTTGAACTGCCCGTCCTTCAGGATCTCACCGATGAGCACTGGCTTGTAGGTGTGGTGGTTGGACTCGTCCATCTTGATCTGACCGCCCGGAGCGAGGAATGTCTGACCGTAGACCGCCTTGCGGACCGCGGCCACGTCGAACGACTTGGCCTTCTCGACCGCCTGCTTCCAGATGTAGACACCGAAGTAGGCCGCTTCCATCGGGTCGTCGGTGACACGCTTGTCGCCGCCGGGTAGGTTGTTCTTCTTCGCGTAGGCCTTGAAGGCCTGCACGAACTTCTTGTTCTGCGGGGTGTCCACCGACTGATAGTAGTTCCAGGCCGCGAGGTGACCGACCAGCGACGCGGTGTCCATGCCGCGCAGCTCGTCCTCGGCCACGCTGAACGCCATGATCGGGCACTGCTCCGACCGCAGGCCCTGGTTGGCGAACTCCTTGTAGAAGGGCACGTTCGAGTCGCCGTTGATCGTCGAGAGCACCGCCGAGCTACCGCCCGAGGAGAAGCGCTTGATCTTGCCGACGATGGTCTGGTAGTCCTGATGGTTGAATGGCGTGTACTCCTCCGCGATGGAGTCCGCGGGAATCCCCTTGGCGAGCAGGAACGCGCGCAGGATCTTGTTGGCCGTCCGCGGGAACACGTAATCGGTGCCGAGCAGGTAGAACTTCTTGTACCCACCACCCTCCTTCGACATCAGGTACTCGGCCGCCGGGATGAGCTGCTGGTTCGGGGTGGCGCCGGTGTAGAAGACGGCCTTCGAGCACTCCTCACCCTCGTACTGCACGGGATAGAAGAGCAGGCCTTCGTTGTTCTCGAAGACCGGCAGGACGGACTTGCGGCTGACCGAGGTCCAGCAGCCGAACGTGACCGCGACCTTGTCCTGGAGGAGCAGCTGCTTGGCCTTCTCCGCGAACAGATCCCAGTTCGAGGCGGGGTCCACGACCACGGGCTCGATCTTCTTGCCCATGACCCCGCCCTTGGCGTTGATCTCCTCGAACGCCATCATGCAGACGTCACGCAGCGAGACCTCGCTGATGGCCATAGTGCCCGACAGCGAGTGCAGCACACCGACCTTGACCGTCCCCCCGCCCTGCGCTCTCAGGACGGCCGGGAAGCCGAGGCCCGCCGCGGCGCCGATGCCCACCGCGCCCGCGGTCTTGAGAAAGTCCCTCCGAGAAACTGCTGCCATACGGGTCTCCTTTCGCTCCGATCAGTGAAGTGGTCGGACCCGTCGTTGGGTCACAGTCCGTAGACTCTCCCGGCGCATGGTCTCCGACCCCGCTGTCTCGGCGCGCCGCCCGGTCCTGGAGCAATCCGCGTGCCCCTTCCGGCCGTCATGAATATCACGTGGTTGCCTCCTCAACCTGTCCCGGAGACCAAAAGGACTGCCTACTCGGTAGGCAGTCCTCTTGGTGTGCCCGAGAAAGCGGCAGCGCTTACAGCTTGGCCGGACGGGCGTGTCCCATCTCTTCGGTGAGCAGCAGCGCCTGCGCGACCTCGGCCATCGGCTTGCGGGTGTCCATGGCCGTCTTCTGGATGCGCCGGAACGCCTCCGGCTCGCTGAGGCCCATGCGCGTCATCAAGATGCCCTTGGCGCGCTCCACCAGCTTGCGCGACTCGAGCTTGCGCTTGAGTGCCTCGTTCTCCTTGCGCATCGCCTCGATCTCCCGGAAGCGATGCACGGCGACGTCGAGCGTCGGGCCAAGCTCCTCGGCCCGCACCGGCTTCGCGAGGAAACCCAGCACCCCCGCGTCGACGGCGCGGGCCACCACCGGGGCATCCGTGTGGCTCGTGACGAGGACCACCGGACACGATGAGACCGTCATGACCTCGCGGGCCGCCTGGACCCCGTCGCCGTCGGGGAGGCCGACCGCGAGCACCGCCACGTCTGGCCGATGCTTGTCCACCAGGCGCAGCACGTCCTCGGCCCGGCTTCCGTTCCCTACCACCTGCCCGCCCTGGGCCGTGACGGCTTCGGCCACCGCGGCCCGTGACGGAGCGTGATCGTCGATGATGAGCACTCGCCAATGTGGTTTCATGCCGACGGAGACGAGCAAGCGCAGTGCCAGACGCCCTGCGCCTGAAATCAAAGAGTTGAACGCCAGGGGGGGACGCGGGCTGCTCAGGCGGCAATCAACCCGCCTACCGCCTGAGCAGCCGCGGTCGAGTCAGAAAATCAGACTAGAGGCTAGATGTCGTAGTAGAGGGCGAACTCGTACGGATGCGGGCGCAGCCGGACCGGGTCGACCTCGTTCTTCCGCTTGTACTCGACCCAGGTCTCGATCAGGTCGGGCGTGAACACGTCGCCCTTCAGCAAGAAGTCGTGGTCCTTCTCCAGGTTGTCGAGCACGATGTCGAGCGCGCCGGGGAGCTGCTTGATCTTCTTCTGCTCGGCGGGCGGCAACTCGTAGAGGTCCTTGTCGATCGGCTTGCCCGGGTCGATCTTGTTGGCCACCCCGTCGAGGCCCGCCATCACGCAGGCCGCGAACGAGAGGTACGGGTTGCAGGTCGGGTCGGGCGTGCGGAACTCGATCCGCTTGGCGCCCTCCGACTTCGAGTACATCGGAATGCGGATCGCCGCCGAGCGATTGCGCTGGCTGTACACCAGGTTGATCGGCGCCTCGTAGCCCGGCACCAGCCGCTTGTAGCTGTTGGTGGAGGGCGCGATGAAGGCCAGCAGCGCGGGGGCGTGCTTCAGGATGCCGCCGATGTAGTACAGGCAGGTCTTGGAGATGTCCGCGTACCCGCCCCGCTCGTAGAAGAGGTTCTTGCCGTTCTTCCAGATGGACTGGTGGGTGTGCATGCCCGAGCCGTTGTCCTGGAACAGGGGCTTGGGCATGAAGGTGGCCGTCTTGCCCCACTTCTTGGCCGTGTTCTTCGCGCAGTACTTGTACCAGCACACCTTGTCCGCCATCTTGGTCAGCGTGTCGAAGCGCATGTCGATCTCGGTCTGCCCGCCGGTGGCCACCTCGTGGTGGTGCACCTCGACGCGCACCCCGACCGACTCGAGCGCCAGCACCATGTCGGACCGGATGTCCTGGAACTGGTCCATCGGGGGCACCGGGAAGTAGCCCTGCTTGTAGCGAGGCTTGTAGCCGAGGTTCGGCCGGTCTGGCGTGCCCTCGGCGCCCGTGTTCCAGGCGCCCGCCGCGGAGTCGATGAAGTAGTAGCCGCAGTTGTAGGTCTGGTCGAAGCGTATCGAGTCGAAGAAGAAGAACTCGAGCTCGGGGCCGATGTAGATCGTGTCCCCGACGCCGCTCTTCTTGACGTACGCTTCCGCCTTCTGGGCCACGTAGCGTGGATCGCGAGTATAAGCCTTCCCGGTGATCGGATCCTTGACGTTGCAGATCAGGACCAGGGTGGGCACCGCAGTGAACGGATCCATCTGCGCGCTCGACGGATCGGGGATCAGCAGCATGTCCGATTCGTCGATGGTCTGGAATCCGCGGATGGAGGAGCCATCGAAGCCGAGGCCGTCCTCGAAGATCCCTTCACTCAGCTCCGAGACCGGAATCGAGAAGTGCTGCCACAGTCCGGGGAGATCGATGAAGCGCAGATCAATGATCTTGACGCCCTTCTCCTTGGCCAACTTCAACACGTCCTTCGGGGTCATCCTTCTGCCTCCTTGTCGCCTCAGCGCACTGGGGGTGGGAAGATCGGGGGCGGGCGGGACCTCACTGGCGCCGCCGGCCACCAACGATAAGTGTTTTGCTACGAACTCGTCAAGCGGGCTCCGCCTCTTCTAGTGGCTCGCGCGGGGCTTGGCTTCCGCGGGCTTCACGCTCTCGAATGCGCCACCGCCCATCGAGTATTCACCGTACGCCGCCGACCCGCCGAACGCGTACGCGGTTTCCGAGTGCTGCGAGAGATCGAGACCGGCCATCTCGTCCTCGTCCGTGACCCGCAGGCCCATGATGGCGTCCAGCACCTTGAGGATGATCGTGGTCATCACGAACCCGAGCACCCAGGTCACCAGCACCGCGACGAACTGGATCCAAAGCTGCTTGGGATTGCCGTAGAGCAGCCCGTCACCGCCCGCGTCGTTGACCAGCTTGGTGGCGAACAAGCCGGTGGCCAGCGCGCCCCAGGTTCCCCCGACCCCGTGGACGCCGACCACGTCGAGCGAGTCGTCGTAGCCCAGCTTCGACTTCAGGTTGCAGGCGGTGTAGCAGATGACGCCAGCCACCGCCCCGATGACGATGGCGGCCATAGGGGTCACGAACCCGGCCGCCGGCGTGATGGCCACGAGCCCGGCCACCGCGCCGGAGGCCGCCCCCAGCACGGTCGGCTTGCCCCGAGACGACCACTCGGTGAACATCCAGCCGAGCGCGGCGGCCGCGGTCGCGGTGTTGGTCGTCGTGAACGCATGGGCCGCGAGACCGTTGGCGGCCAGCGCGCTGCCCGCGTTGAAGCCGAACCAGCCGAACCACAGCAGGCTCGCGCCGATCACGGTGAACGGAAGGTTGTGCGGGGGCATCGGCTGGTGACCGTAGCCCTTGCGCCTGCCGATCATCAGGGCCGCGGCTAGAGCCGAGATGCCCGAGGAGATGTGCACGACGGTCCCCCCGGCGAAGTCGAGCGCGCCCAGGTTACGCAGCCAGCCTCCCACGCCCCAGACCCAGTGAGCGAGCGGGTCGTAGACGACGGTGGCCCAGACCAGGATGAACACGAGGAAGGTCGAAAACTTCTTGCGCTCAGCGAAGGCCCCCGTGATCAGCGCGGGCGTGATGACCGCGAACATCATCTGGAAGACCATGAACGCCTGGTGCGGGATCGTGGCCGCATAGTCGGCGTTGGGCGTCTGGCCGACGCCTTTCAGACCGACCCACTCGAGGCCGCCGATGATGCCGCCCTTGTCAGGACCAAACGCCAGGCTGTAGCCCCAGAGGACCCACTGCACCGAGATCAACGCAAGGATGATGAAGCTCTGCATCAGTGTGCCCAGCGCATTTTTCTGGCGGACCATGCCGCCATAGAAGAGAGCCAGGCCAGGAGCGGTCATGAGCAAGACGAGCGCGGACGACGTGAGCACCCACGCGGTGTCACCGCTGTCGATCTTCGGGGGAGCCGGCGCCGCAGGGGCCGCCGGCGCGGTGGGAGCCGGCGCGGCAGGCGCAGGGGCCATGGACTGGGCGAAGGCCCCCGGTGCGATCATCAGCGAGAAGGCGCACAGCGCCAGCGCGACGATCACCATCGAACCGTTGCGTCTCATTGCGTGGGTATCCTCCTCTGGTGGTGACCTTCGAGTGATGGCGTCCGACGCGGCGTAGGAACGCGAACGCTCAGAGCGCGCTCTCGTCCCGCTCGCCGGTCCGGATCCTGACCGCCGTGTCCACCGGTTGAACGAAGATCTTGCCGTCACCGATGTTGCCGGTCTTCGCGGCACCCGCGAGGACCCCGGCCACCTTGTCCACCAGGTTGTCCGGGACCACCACCTCGACCTTGATCTTGGGGAGGAAGTCGACCGTGTACTCGCCGCCGCGGTACAGCTCGGTGTGGCCCTTCTGCCGGCCGAACCCCCGGACCTCGGACACCGTCATGCCGATGACCCCGATGCCGGTCAACGCCTCCTTGACGTCGTCGAGCTTGAACGGCTTGATGATGGCTTCGATCTTTTTCATTTAAGCCTCCCGGCGGCGCTGCTCTGCACTGGCCGTGCCGGTGCCGAGCAGGCGGGAACGATCAAGAAATCACATGATTGCGGGAAGGCCCCTCGAGGACCGAGAGTGCCTGGTGACCACTATTTAGGCAGGCTACCCCGAAGTGCCTTTTGGCTAGGCAATCAGGGGAGAGAGCGGAACGTCAGTCGCGCCAGACTCCATCCTCGACGGCGACGGGCTGTTTGGCCGACGCCATCACCTGGGCAGCCGCCGGGGTCGCGGTTTGGAGGGCCGCCCACAGCTCCTTGAGATCAGGCGTCTTGGCCGCAAGGTACGCGCCGGGGATCTGCGGGCGATCCGCCTCCGTGAACGCGCCCGAGCACACGATGACCTTGGGCCGAGGGCTACGCCGGCTGAGGCGCTGGAGGAAGTCCATCCCATCCATCCGGGGCATCTTTAGGTCCAGCACGATGACATCAGGTCTCACCGCACCAAGGACGGATAGCGCCTGATAGCCATCGGTCGCCTCGAAGAGATCGAACTTGCTCTCGAGAGCCATGCGGTACAGGTTACGCCAGGCGGGGTCGTCGTCTACGAGCAGTATGCGGGGCATAGAGCCACCTCCGGCGGCTCACGGAGGCAAGTCTACTGCCAAGAATCAGCCACAAACTTTTCAGGTAGTTAGGGACCAGGATCTAATGAGGCGCGGCAGGGATGTGACAGCAGGGCCGGACAGGCTGTTGTAAGGGAGACGCGGTCAGGCGCGACGCTGCGGGATGCCGTGCCGCCTCATCTTGGAGTAGAGCGTGGGGCGCCGCAGACCGAGAACCTGGGCTGCCGCCTGCTTGTTCCAGCCCGTGGATTCGAGCGCGCGAACGATCGAGACTCGCTCGATCTCCTCCAGAGAGCCTGGCGGCGGGGCTGATCCGCCTGGAGAGGGGTCGGCCTGGAGCGGCTCGGGCAGGTCCGTCAGTGCGATCTCCTTGCCCCGGGCCACGAGAACCGCCCGCTCGATGGCGTGTTCCAGCTCTCGGATGTTGCCGGGCCAGCCGTACGAGAGCAGGCGCCGGTAGGCCTCGGGGTCGATGCTCTCGACCTCGCGGCCGTGCTTGATCCGGAACCGCTCGAGGAACGACTTGGCGAGCAGCGGAATGTCCCCGGAGCGGTCGCGCAGCGAGGGAAGCGCCACCGTCACCGTGTTGATCCGGAAGTACAGGTCCTGTCGCAGGCGCCCCTCACGCAGGGCCGTCTCCGGCTCACGGTTGGTCGAGCAGATCAGCCGGAAGTCGACCGGGACGGTCTTGGAGCCGCCGAGCCGGCGTACCGTGCGATCCTCGAGCACCCGAAGCAGCTTGGCCTGCAGGTCGAGCGGCATCTCGGTGATCTCGTCCAGCAGCAGCGAGCCCCGATGCGCCTCCTCGAGGAGACCTGGCTTGTCGGTGGCCGCTCCGGTGAAGGCGCCCTTGACGTGGCCGAACAGCTCCGACTCGATCAGATCCTTGGGAAGCGCCGCGCAATTGATCTTTACCAGGGGACCGTCCACCCGCGTGCTCTTGGTGTGCACCGCGTTGGCCGCGAGCTCCTTGCCGGTGCCGCTCTCGCCCACGATCAGCACGTTGGCGTCGGAGGCGGCGACCGATTCGAGCATCTCGAAGACTCGCTTGATGGCCGGCGACGAGCCGAGCATCTCGCCGTACGCGGCCTGCTCGGCGAGCTTGCGCCGGAGATCCGACGTCTCCGCCAACAGCCGGCGGCGCTCGAGGGCCTTGCCCACCAGCATCAGCATCTCGTCGGCATCGAAGGGCTTGGCGACGAAGTAGAAGGCTCCCTGCTTGGTCGCCTCCACCGCCTTGGAGATGGACCCGTGTCCGGTCATGATGATGACCTCGATCGAGGGGTCCTTCGCCTTCAGCAGCCGGAGCAGGTGCAGTCCGTCACCGTCCGGCAGGATCAGGTCGACGATGGCGAGGGCGAACTCGCGGGTTTCCATGCGCAGCATGGCCCCGACCGTGTTGCCCGCCGTCTCCACGTCGTGCCCCTCCCGCTCGAGGGTGAGGCGCAGGTTCTCGGCGATGACGGTCTCGTCGTCGACCACAAGGATGCGGGGCTTCATGCGGCGACTCTCCGGGTCAGCATGGCAACTACGAGCCTAGCATAGCCGGATTTTTTCGACGTCACCCCGCTGACACTTGCCGACCGGCGGCGCCTTGACAGGCCCCAAGCCCGCGAGCAATATGCGGGGCATGCATTTCGGCTTCGCGCTGCCGGGCCGTGGTCCGCTTGCGACGCCAGAGGCGCTCACCAAGCTGGCCCAGACGGCGGACGGCCTCCGGTACTCCTCGCTCTTCGTCACGGACCATGTGGTCATCCCGACCACCTACAATTCGCCCTACCCCTATTCGACCTCCGGGCGCTTCGCGGGTGACTGGACTAACGGTTACCTCGAGCCGATCGCGCTGATGGGCGTGCTCGCCGGGGTTACAACCCGGGTCAAGCTCGGCACCAGCGTGCTGGTGGTACCGTACCGGAACCCGGTGGTGACCGCCAAGATGCTGGCCACCCTCGACGTGATGTCGGGCGGGCGGCTCATCCTG
>Ga0335085_10007597_pt1 | contig 16739 bp, 8 predicted proteins | sample Lox_Sample_45_FD_206712 | JGI IMG/M metagenome (GOLD analysis project Ga0335085, IMG submission 206712) | Soil microbial communities from Loxahatchee National Wildlife Refuge, Florida, United States - Lox_Sample_4.5 | ecosystem: Environmental > Terrestrial > Soil > Wetlands | place: USA: Florida...
AGGCACGAAGAACACGGAGGTAAAAACGGAGAAGACCTCTTGAGTTTTCTCCGCGCTTCCTCCGCGATCTCCGTGTCTCGGCCCGAAGCTGATGCGGAAGCTGTCCTGGTTCTGGAAGCACTTCCGCGGCCAGCGAGTGGATATGGCGGAACATCAGCACCGTTTCAAGACGTGGGAGTTCGAAGAGTGAGGCCGATGACCTCACCACAGAGGCACGAAGAACACGAAGGTAAAACGGAGAAGACCTCTTGAGTTTTCTCCGCGCTTCCTCCGCGATCTCCGTGTCTCTGTGGTGAAAAACAGCGCTACTCGTGCCCGAAGCGCAGCACCGGCCCGAAGCTGATGCGGAAGTTGTTCTGGTTCTGGTGATCGAACGACGTGCGATAGAGGCCCGGCTCGATACGAAACGCCAGGATCTTCGTGATGCCGATATCCACGTTGGCCCCCAGCATCACGGCGAAGCGCGTCTGGCTTTCCTGCGATCCGGGCTGGAACACCTGACCCTGCACGCCGCCCAGCAGCGTCTTGGCCGTGGCGTTGATGCGCTTCAGGTTCAGGAAGCGAAACTGCGGCCCGGCCAGAAAGCTGGATTCGTGCAGGTCGGCATTGGCGAAGCTTCCGGCCGACGAGGGAGCGGTTCCGTACTGCTTGGAAAGCTCGAAGGCCGCTCCAAACCAGTGGTGCGCGAACACACCCACTCCGGCGACGAATCCAGTCAGCCCAGCCTTGGGCACGGCGGCCTCCGGGCTGGCGTTGGTGTAGTTGAACCCTCCGTACAACTCCGCGATGTCGCTGGTCTGCGCCGAAAGGTGGGGCAGCGCCCCTAACAGCGCGCAGAATCCCAAGCCGGCAATTCGATTGAGTTTCAGCATCTGTGCCATCTCCTTAGAAGAACAACTTCATCGAGAGCTGAATCTGCCTCGGGAAGTTCAACTGCGTTGCGGGCAGCACTCCGAAGGTCGAGCTCGGGAAGGTGGTGGACGGGTTGCCGCGGATGGGAGTGTTGGTCATGTTGAACGCTTCGGCCTTGAATGCCAGGCGGTAGCGCTCGGTGAAGCCGGTGATTTTCTCGACGGCCATGCCGACCTGCGGCTCCGTCGGCTGGTTGACATTGCCGGAGAAGCGCGGCGGCAAATAGGTGAAGCTGCCGGTGTTGGTGGGCCACTGAGCGTAGCAACTGGCGTTGTTGTTGAACCAGCTCGATTGGCTGGGATTGGTTGCGCTCCACTGGCCACAGTAGTTGATCAGGTTGGGCAGGCCGACGGGCTGGCCGGAAACGTACTGGATGATGTAGTCGATGCGCCAGCCGCTGGCGATCTTGTCGCCCACGCCGTTCAGACCGCTGGCGAAGCGGCGGCCTTTGCCGAACGGCACATCCCACACGCCGCTGATGGCCACCTGCTGGGTTTGGTTATTGGAGTCCATCTGGTAGCGCAGATTGGTATCGCCGGGGATGGTGGAGTAAGTCAGGCCATTGGGCAGAGCGCCGTTGTAAGTCAATTGCGCCACCGTGTTGGTCATCCAGCTATAGCCGCTGTTGCAGCACAGCAAGGCGTACTCTTTGCTGAAGGTCCAGGAGACGATCCAGGTCAGGGTGCCGGCGGCGCTGTTGGAATCGCCCAGCGCGCGCTTCTCGAAACGCACCTGCAAAGCGTCCGAACGGAAGGTTTCGCGCGAGATGTTGTTGTCGCTGACCGGTCCGCTGCCGGTCGAGCCGCCCCACAGCGGATAGGAGTTCATCAGGCTGGCGGCGGTGACGGTGGACGCCGACCCGCGGCTGGTCGAGGCCGGTTCGAAGCCCTGGAACGGATTGGCTACCGTGCGGCTGAAGAACGTCGGATCGACGATGCCCTGCTGATACAACGCCAGGCCGGACGTATTGCCGGGCCACGAAATATCCTGGCTGTACTGGGTGATGCCGGCGAAGTTGCCCGCGAATCCCACTTCGAGCACGGTGTTCTTGGGAAGCTGCTGCTCGACGTTCAATGAGTACTGATAGGTGCGCGGAATCTTATACGTCAGCGTGGTGGCGCTGGCGCCCTGGCCGTAGTTGGAAAGGAGGCCCAGCGACGATCCCGGCGCGGCGGTCAGGCCGTTCGGGAACGGATTCACCAGCGAGTAGGCGCCGGTGGGCGGGCCGCTGGCACAGGCACTGCTGCCGGCCGGGCAGGCCGACGGAAATTCGCCATCCAGCGAGTTGACGTACGAAGTAGTCTGGCTGAAACCGGTCTGGCTATTGCCGGTGTTGGTCATCGATTGATAGAACGTGCCGAACCCGCCTCGCACCACGGTCTTCGTGAGCGCGTGGTAGGCAAACCCCAGGCGCGGCGCGCCATCGGTGTAATCGGTGTAGAACTGGCGCCGCGGCATCCCGTTGACGCCGGCGAAGGTATACGTGCCCATGATCGCCGCCGGCGGCGTGGGATACGGATACTTGTTGGCCGGGTTGGCGTTGTAAGCCGCCGCGTCGGCATTCCAGGCCGCCAGAATCTGGGCGCTTTCCGGACTCACCTGGTTCAGGTCGAAGCGCGAGATGCGGCGGTTGTAGCGTTCCTGATAGGGAAGCTGCACGTCGTAGCGCAGCCCGACCGTCAGGGTCAGCTTGTTGTTCACCTTCCAGTCGTCGGTCAGATACACGCCGTAGTAGGGGCGGGTATCGTACGAGGTGGCGTTGTTGTCGATGCTGCCGCTCTGCGGCAGGCCCAGCAGCATGCTGGCCACGCTGTTGTACTGATCGTTCGTCAGCACGTTCTTCTGCGACTGCTGGCGCGTCCAACTGGAATCGAAAGTGAAGGTGCCGTAGGCATTACCCAGGCTCTGGCTGCCGCGCGCTTCATAGTGATACTCGAAGCCGGTCTTGAAGGTGTGGCGTCCGTGGGTCCAGGTCAGGTTGGGCGTGATCTGCCACGAGTTGTAAGGCTGCCAGGTGTAGCTGCCCGAACCGAACAGGTTCGAGGTGCTGTTGCCCATGCCGGTGATGATGATATTGGGAATCACAGAGTTCGTCACCGTCGGCGCATGCACCATATTGGTCATGCCGACCGATTGCGCGCTGATGGCCTGCGCCTGCGACGTGTAGCCGGGACTCAACTGCACAAAGCGGAAATAATTCGCGCGTACGTCCAGCACCATCGTCGGGGTGATGACGTGGGTCTCATCCAGGTTGATGCCGGTATAGGTGCGATTGTTGTAGGTGTTGCCTACCGAAAGCGGCGGCGGGAATCCGTTCGAGGCCCGGAATTCAAAACCATGAAACTCGGAGAACATGGCGTTGAATTTATCGCGGTCGCTGAAGTTGTGGTCGTACCGGATGATCGGCTGGTTGTACCAGTAGCGGCCCAGGTTGGGATTGGATACGTAGTCGCCGGAGATGCCGCCCTGGCCCTGCCCGACCGCATTCGGCGCCGGCAGGTAGGAGAGGATCTTGGTGGCCACCGGGCTGATGCGGTTCGCCGGAATCTGGTTGCCGGGGAACGGATTCTCCCAGTACGTCGATTGCGAGCACGGCTCAGTCGAAGCGCCGCAGGCATGCCGCGTCAACGGATCGTAAATCTGCATGCCGTAAGCCGGGTTGGAGAAGTTGCCCGTGCGCATATCCAGCGGCACAGTGGTGGTGGTAGTGGGGAAGGGCAGCACTTCCTGCCAGCCTTCGTAGCTCAGAAAGATGAAATCGGTGCTCTTGCGGATCGGGCCGCCCAACACACCGCCGAACTGGTGCTCGTTATGGAAGCCCTTGGGCGTGCCATTGATGTTGTTGTTGAAGCTGTTGGCGTCGAAGGCGTAATACCGCCAGTAGTCGTAAACGTCGCCATGCCAGTTGTTGGTGCCGCTCTTGATGGTGGTGTTCACCACACCGCCGGCTTCGTGGCCGTACTGCGCGTCGAAGGCGTTGGTCTCGACCTTGAACTCCTGAATCGAATCCACGCTGGGGGCGAACTCCCAGGTGCTGCCTTCATTGCTGATCAGCGCGCCATTCATGAGGAAGGCGTTGTTGCCGTTGCCGCTGCGCGCGCCGTTGAACTTGTAAGCGTTGGTCACGTCCCAAGCGCGCGTCCCCGAGTTGCCGTTGGGGCCGAATGTGAAAGTCGTGAACAAGACGCCCGGGGTCAGCATCATGAGCATGTAGCTCTGCCGTCCGTTGAGCGGAAGTTCCTGCGTTTTCAAGGGGTCAAACGTCACGCCGCGGCTGGCATCAGCCGTGTCGATGATCTCTTCCTGACCCGCGACGGTTACTTCGGTGGTCGCCTGACCGATGGTCAGGGTAGCGTTGAGATTCAGTTTCTGAGCCACCCCTAGGGTGATCTGCTCACGCCGCAGTACCTGGAATCCGGCGGACGAAAACTCGATGGTATACGGGCCGGGATCGAGATAGGGGATGGTGTAGACGCCCTGCCCGTCCGTCTGTACTTGCTTGGTTTCCGTGGTTGCTGTGTTGATTGCCTTGACGGTTGCGCCGGGCACTACGGCCCCGGTAGGATCGGTCACTGTGCCCACAACAGTGGCCCGAAAATCCTGCGCCAATAACCCGCTGCTTAATACGAAAAGAAGCGAGACGAGGCTCCTTTGAATCGACATATCGCAGATTGTATAACGCAGCAGGTAATTCTCTAACGATTTTTACAAAACGCATCCGATTCTATTTATCATAGATTCTGTACAGCTTTCGGAAGTCTGCGGCCCAATGTTTTCAGCCTTCCAGTTATGTAGTTCGAATTCTTGAATCCGTCGGTGATGTTCCACACACCCCTCAAAAGAGTAACTCGCCGGACATAGGAATGGCATTACATTTGCCTGCACCCGATAATCCCGCCTGTCCGCGACCGGACTGGACGACGCGTCCGAACATTCCTTCGACCGTCGAAGCAGCAATAGACCATTCCATAGTCCCTCCGCCGCGCCCTGCGGAGACTCGGCCACGACGTCCGCGATGCGCGGCGCCCGCCGTCGCATCCCCTTCGCGATTCTCGCCGGACGCCCCCCATCAGCCGTATGACGCTGACCCGCATCGAGAAGGGCGATCCCGGCGCGTATCTTGGAAACTATGCGGCAGTGCTCTTTTCGCTGGCAATGATCGACCGCCTGGCGGGTGTTGCCCACCCGCGTGATGACGCCTGGGGACGCGAGTTGGAAGAAGAGCACCCCCCGCGACGCATTCGCCTGCCGCGGCGGAAGCCCGGCAAAGCGGGCACGTGATGGAAAAGGAAGTCTTCGTCTACGTCGACCTGCAAGGCGAGACCTATCCGGTAGGGGAGGCTCTGGGCACGTCTTCGCAAAGACCCGGAAGGCGCCAGCTTCGAATACCACAAAGGCTGGCTGGACCATGCGGAGCGTTTATTCTCTGGTGAGGGTTGCGGGAAAAATGGTTCTTCCGGTGGCGGAAATCGACCCCATGGCTTTGGAATTCGAGCATGAAGATGCCCAAATCGCCAAGGCGCTCAAAACGCCACGCGCACGGTCTTCACGTTGACGAACTCTCGAATCCCCCAAGCGCTCAGCTCCCGGCCATAGCCGGAGCGCTTAATGCCGCCGAACGGCAGCCGCGTATCCGACGCCACTATCCCGTTGATGAAGACCATGCCTGCCTCGAGTTCGTCGATGAACTGGATCTGCTCGGCGAAGTCGCCCGTCCAGGCGCTGGCGCCCAAGCCGAAAGTGGTATCGTTGGCCAGGCGGATGGCGTCGGAAATGCCGTCGGCGCGCATCAGCACGGCCACCGGGCCGAACAACTCCTCCTTATATGCCGGCGATTCGTAGGGCACGTCCGCCAGCACGGTGGGTGCATAGTAATTCCCGATGCCATCCAGGCGGTGGCCGCCGAGCAGCACCCGCGCGCCCATCTGCACCGAGCGCTGCACCTGCCGGTCGAGTTCTTCCAGAATCGCGGGCGTCGCCAGCGGACCCACCTGGTTGCTCTCGTCGCCCGGATCGCCCACGCGCAGCGATTGCATGGCGGCCACAAAGCGCACCTCGAAGGCATCCGCCACCGAGCGGTCTACGATGAAGCGCTTGGCCGCGATGCAGGACTGTCCGTTATTGATGGTGCGGGCCTCGGCGGCGGCCAGCGCGGTGCGGTCCAGGTCGGCACTCGGCATGACGATGAAAGGATCGCTGCCGCCTAACTCCAGGACCGTCTTCTTGAGCTGTCGTCCCGCCTGGCTGGCCACCTGCATGCCGGCTGCCTCGCTACCGGTCAGCGAGACGGCTCGCACCCGCGGATCGTCGATCACCGCGGCCACCTGGTCCGAGCCGATCAGCAGCGTCTGAAACACATCGTCGGGGAAGCCCGCGCGGCGAATCACTTCTTCGATCACCATCGCACAGGCCGGCACGTTGGAAGCATGTTTGAGCAGTCCGGCATTGCCCGCCATGAGCGCCGGCGCGGCGAAACGGAACACCTGCCAGAACGGGAAATTCCACGGCATCACTGCCAGGATCGGCCCGAGCGGCTGGTAACGCAGATAACTGCGCCCGGAACCGGCCTCGATCACCTCATCCGCCAGCAGGCGCTCGCCGCAGTCGGCGTAGTAGCGGCAGGCGGTGGCGCACTTGACCGCTTCGGCCCGCGCCGACAAAATCGGCTTGCCCATTTCGAGCGTCATGAGCCGCCCGAAGCGGTCCTTCTCCGATTCCAGGATGTCGGCCGCGGCCAGCAGACATTGGGCACGATCCCCCAGGGCTGAGCGGCGGTACGCCCGCCAAGCCCTCATCGAGCGGTTCAGCCGCGCGTCCAACTCGGCTTCCGTCAGGGGAGGGAAGGTGCGCATTACTTTGCCGTTAGCTGGATTGATCGAGGCAATCATGGTTCCTCAAACGGGTGCGGCTTGGACTCACCGGGCAAGTAGTTTCAGTACTTACGATAGCAGGGAGTACGCCCGCGCGGATCACCGAATCGAACCGCGGTCGTCCTGACCGCACGCCCCCTCGCTCCGTCCAAGCCGCCGTGCGCGATATAGGGGCAGCTCGAGAGGTTCGTGTGCAGGCTGCCCTTGGCCTGCTCACCGCGCCGTGGCTCTGGCGGCGCAGACGCGCCCCGCGTCCGATGCCGCTGACGTTCGGAGCCGCCGGCGGATGCCACGGTATTGATACGGTGTACACATCGCGGCGCGATGCCAGAACGTAAGCGCCAGCCAGGCCGCAGCACCGCCGCTCCGCCGCTGCGTCATTGCCGATGCCCGGCTCAGCCACGAATCCGCTGGACACCGTAACGATTGAATCGCCACGGGCGCCGCGACACCAGCGAGCTGCCCGGGTTCACCGTGACAATCGCCCAAGGCGGACCCAAGCTGCACCGGGCGAGGCGCAGGGCGCGCGCGCTGTTTCTCCTCACCGGAGGGCCCTCCGGGGCAAAGCAACCCGGGCTGTATGGAGTCGGTCAGAGTGCCCGTATCGTAATTTCGTGGTGGATTCCGCGGCCCGGCCGAGCGCTGACGGAACCGCCCGTTTTACAATAAGGGTAGCCTCCCCTTAAAGGCCGCTTTGCCTTGCGATGAATCTGGCTACCCTTCTGTCCGACCAGTTTGAACCCTCCGTGCGGAACCGCGGCAAAATCTATTACTGGCAGAGCCGGGTGCGCATCCGGCGGGGCTCCGAAACCGGGGTGCAGGCGACCGTCCGTGGCTCGCGCCCCTACGACGTCAACCTGGATTTCGCCAATGGCACCCTCAGCATGAATTGCGATTGCGAGTTCTTCGACTCGGGGAACCCGTGCAAACATCTGTGGGCCACGGTCCTGGCGGCGGATGCCAAGGGCTATCTGGTGCAGGCTCGCGGCACCCCGAAAGTGGTCGCGGAGCCGTTCTTGGTCAGTGAACCAGCGGCTGACCAGACCAGCGGCGGGCTGCACACCCCGTTCCTGGTGCCGCAACCGATCGAGTTGCCGCCTCCGCCTCACTCCAAAGTCCCGGCTTGGAAAACCGACCTCGACCGCATTGTGGGCAGCACGCTATTGGAGCCGGCAATCGAAGCCTGGCCCGCCAAGCGCGAGCTCGTCTATGTGGTGGACGTACCGGCCAGCAAGACTGCCCAGATCCTGGTGCTTGCCCTGGGCACGCACGACCGCAAACTGGATGGCGGCTGGAGCGCTTTTACTCCGCTGAACCTCAAACGCGAGCAACTCTCGCGCCTGCCCTCGCCCGACCGTGAAATCATAGCCTCCCTGGCCGGCGGTGCCGAGCACCACGGCTGGGGTTTCCAGAACTACTCGCCCATTACACCCGCGAGGCAGGTGCCGTATGCTTTGGCGGCCGGTCTGCTGCCCGAGATGGCGCGCACCGGCCGCTGCTTTCTCGGCTCCGGCTTGCGGCCCGATGGCTCGTCGGAGCTCACCTGGGACGATGGTCCTGCCTGGCAATTCCAGTTGCTGTTGCGCCGCGGCAAACGCGATCGCTGGACGGTGACCGGCCAGTTCGCCCGCGGCGAAGAACGCCTGGAGTCGGCCGCGCCCGTGCTGGTGCTGCCCGGCGGATTTCTGTTCACTTCCGGCCGGGTGGCGCGGCTGGCTCCCGATACCGCCATGGCTTGGTTGGCACATTTCCGCAATGGCCAGACCATCGATGCCCCCGAGCCCGATGGCGACGCCCTGCTGGCCGAATTACTGAGCGCCCCCGACGCACCGGAAATCGATGTGCCGGAAGAACTGCGCTTCGAAGAAGTCCGCATCCCGCCCCACCCGGGGCTGCGCATCCACGGTCAGAAAGGCGCCTACGCGGGCAGCAAACTTTCGGGCGACCTGTCATTCGAATATGGTGAGCAGGTCATCGCCGCGGATGGGAAGCCGCGCGGCTATTTCGATCGCCAAACCCGCCGCTTCGTGCGCCGCGATTTCGAGGCCGAAGGCGCCGCCAAGAGCCTCTTGGAGAGCGCCGGCGCGAAATGGCACCGCTGGTACGGCGATCCCAGCCACTACGAAATCGCGCCGAGCCGCTTGCCCAAGCTGGTCCGCACGCTCGTCGAAGCCGGCTGGCACATCGAAGCCGACGGCAAGATTTTCCGCCGTCCGGGCGCCTTCCGCCTGGGCGTGGCCAGCGGCGTGGACTGGTTCGAACTGCACGGCGACGTGGCCTACGGCGATACCAGCGCCAAGTTGCCCGCGCTGCTCGATGCCGTCCGCCGCGGCGACAACCTCGTGCGCCTGGACGACGGCACCTACGGACTGCTGCCCGAAGACTGGCTGAAACGCATCGGCATGCTGGCCGGAATGGGCGAGGCCCAGGACGGCCACATGCGCTTCCGCCGCAGCCAGGCGGGCCTGCTGGACGCCTTGCTGGCCGCGCAGCCGGAAGCCACCTGCGACGAAACCTTCACACGCATGCGCCAGGAAATGCGCGAATTTACCGGCATTCACGCCGCGCAGCAGCCCGAAGGCTTCGCCGGCCAACTCCGCGATTATCAACGCGAAGGCCTCGGCTGGATGGAGTTCCTGCGCCGCTTCGGCTTCGGCGGCTGCCTGGCCGACGATATGGGCGTGGGCAAAACCGCCCAGGTCCTGGCGCTGCTCGAAACCCGCCGCCAGTTGCGCGCCCAGGGCGAGCCGATTCCGCCCTCCCTGGTGGTCGTGCCGAAGTCCCTGGTCTTCAACTGGATTCAGGAAGCCGCCCGCTTCACCCCGCAATTGCGCGTTCTGGACTACACCGGCCTGGCGCGCGAAAACTCCGAACTCGATGGCTACGACCTGATCGTCACCACCTACGGAACGCTGCGCCGCGATGCCCTGCGCCTGAAGGACATCGAGTTCGATTATGTAGTGCTCGACGAATCGCAGGCCATCAAAAACTCCAATACCGAATCGGCCAAGGCCGTGCGGCTGCTGCGCGGCAAGCATCGCCTGGCGCTGAGCGGGACGCCGGTGGAGAATCATCTGGGCGAACTATGGTCGCTGTTCGAGTTCCTCAACCCCGGCATGCTGGGCGCGGCGACGGTCTTCAAGCTGGCGGGCACCACGACCCGCAATCCCGACCCCGAGACGCGCGCGTTGCTGGCGCAGGCGCTGCGTCCCTTCCTGCTGCGCCGCACCAAGGAGCAGGTGGCTCGCGAGCTGCCCGCCAAATCCGAGCAGACCCTGTACTGCGAGATGCCGCCCACGCAGGCGCGCCTCTACAACGAGCTGAAGCAGCATTACCGCCGCTCGCTGCTGGCGCGCGTGGAGCGCGAGGGACTGGCGAAATCTAAGATCCAGGTGCTCGAAGCGCTGCTGCGCCTCCGGCAGGCCGCCTGCCATCCCGGCCTGCTGGACGTCAAACGCGCCAGCGAGCAGAGCGCCAAGCTCGACCTGCTGATGGAGCAGATCGAGGACGTGGTCGAGTCCGGCCACAAAGCGCTGATTTTCTCGCAGTTCACCAGCTTTCTGGGCATCGTGCGCAGCCGTTTGCAAGCGGCCGGCATGACCTTCGAATACCTCGACGGCGCCACCCGCGACCGCCAGGAGCGCGTCGAGCGCTTCCAAAACGACCCTGCCTGCCCGCTGTTCCTCATCAGCCTCAAAGCCGGCGGCTTGGGCCTCAACCTGACCGCCGCCGAATACGTCTTCCTGCTCGACCCCTGGTGGAACCCGGCCGTCGAAGCCCAAGCCGTCGACCGCGCCCACCGGATCGGACAGACGAAGCAAGTGTTCGCCTATCGACTGATCGCCCGCGACACGGTCGAGGAAAAGGTGCTCGAGCTGCAAAAGACCAAGCGCGATTTAGCCGCGGCGATTATCGGGGAAGATAATAGTTTGATTCGGGATTTGGGGCGCGAAGAGTTGGAATTGCTGCTGTCGTAGAGATCAGCCGGTTGATCGTCGGCAATGACGGCGACGTTGCGTCTCTTGCATCTGTTTGGCTGACACCAGTCAATCAGCATCATGGCGTTCTTGAAGAGATCCTTGCCAATGTCCAGGCCGACGCGGCTAAAGAAGGTTTAATCTCATCGTCTTAGGGATGAAACGATTCGGTGCTTTCGAGCACGAATATGGAGACAACTCAAAGAGGTTCGGTGAACTATCTAAAGGCTGCTTTGATCGCCAGGCTTGAAACGGCCAAAGGAGCATCAATGCCATTACAACCGTCCGGCAGGTTAGGCTTGGCGAAAGCCGCTGTCGTCTGTCGAAAGGCGATACGGGTAGGCTATATCTCTGACCAAATTACGGGCATTAAGGCTCTGAAGGTCATCGGCTTTCCGGATCAGGACTCTATCAACAACAGCCTGATTCCCAATCTGGGCCATTTCTTGCCTTCGCGTGGGAGAATTCACCGCACTTCGAATCCACGCGCGACTTCAGCTACGGCAATTTCGTGTGGTCCACCCGTTTCAAAATGATTAGCCGCTCCTGGACTGCGCAATCAGGAGCGCGGGTTTACTTCCGGCCATACGCAGGTTTCGAGTACGGGAAGAACCTGGCGAGCGCAGTCGCAGCGGCCAAAGACCAGACGGTAACGCGGCCGCTCATTGGAAGCACGTTCACTTGAGTGGTGCCGATCAAAAGGGACGCTTCATTGAGCGTGACAGCTGAGTACGTCCGCCGCTGGCCTGTCCGCGATGAGGTGCTGACTTCAACCGACACTACGGGTAACGTCGTAACCACATCCATAAACACCAAACCCCGCGACGACGTCAACGGCGGGATGAGCCTGGACTTCACGAAGTACGCGGGAGTGCGGTTTGGCTACGAGCGCGGTTCGGTTCCGCCGGCATTCAGGTTCGTCGACAACAAGGTCACGTTCGGGTTAGTGATAAAGGTGAAATGACATTGGTTTGCCTGAGCGAGAGACGCGAACGCATGGGTTAGCTGCGCTGACTCTCCTGCTAGTAGCGCTTTCGGAATTGGCATTCGCAGGTCAAGGAATGCTGAGTCGAGCCGCTTGCGGGCGGCCCGCGATGCCAACTTCCACCGAATCCGACTGTAGATGAGGCTCGCAGTTTGAGGCTCGGCCTTGGCCAATCTTAGGCAGCATGAGTGAGTGCGGACGCGCTGGACCTGGTTGTTTTCTTCCTATGGAAGACTAATACCTTTCAGTGGTAAAAGTGTGTCCCTTAGTGCCTGCATTTGAAGCTTGATAAAATACTTTTCCGGTTCAAAAACGTCAACAGGTCGTCCTGTTAAGCGCGGCTTCGCGCCGCAACAACTTTCAGCACCGCGACGATCTGTTCACGGGTTACGTTGAACTACTCTATAATTCCACGATGGTCGCACCCGACTCAAGCTTCTCAAAAGCGGTCGATACCGAAGCCGACTCTTCGGGGTTCGACAGAAACTTCACGATTGAAAACCTGGGCTTCTTCCGCTTCGTTGAAAATCTAGCAGCCCCTATTCAGGAACTCACGACGGCGATTGATAGGGAAATCGTCAGTAAAAAAGCCGCTGACCCCGATTGGGACATCAAGAGGTCGCTGATCGTGCTTCCGGAAGCCTTCAATCTTGGTCGCCCTTACGAACGGTCAGATGCTTCGCCGTCCGTCGAGGCTAAAGCCATGCTCCATGCACTTCGATTCGATATAGCGCAACATCACAGCGTGGCGCTCATCGTAGGCCTTCTTGAGGAGAAGCCTGGTCGCAGGAATTCCGCCTACTGGATCGATGCCGAAGGCGAGACCTTGATGTGCCACAAAGTCGATGAAGATGAGACCGGGCTTTACCGGCCCTGCCGCGACATCAATCCGGACCGGCTCAACCCCATCCTTTGCCACAATGCGCAGGTAGGCGCTTTGATCTGTCTGGATGCCTTCACCGAATGCCATTCGTGCGTTCAACAACGCCGGCGACTCCTGAGGGCCCGCCTCAATCATGAAAACAAGATTGTTGGCGTTTGCGCGCAGACTACCCTCTATGGTCCGAATCGCCACGCCCCGACAGACGCTGAAGGCTGCTGGTACGTCGTCGCTGACGGAAATTATAACGGCGAGAGCCTTGTGCTGCCGCCGGATGATCGCACCAGGGGGGGTTAGCGCGTCGCCGCCCGACAGGAATGCGGTAAGACTCTTTCCCTTCGCATAGTTTTTCTCCCGTCTCTACGTGGCAAATCCGCTACGCGGACTGCTCCACCGGTCCCTTCAGGTCCACGTCCATCGCGGTCGGCAGCTCACGGCGCAATTCTTTCAACACACCGCAGGCGCCTCATTCGATATCCCGCACGGCATCAGATTTATACGCCCGGCGGCGGGACACCACCGCTCCGCTGCCGACTAATCTACTTTCCTTCCGTCTTGTAATAATTCGGGAACGACGGGCGGCGCAGCTTCGGCGGCGGATTCTTCTTCATCTCCTCCAGCACCACTTCAACCGCCTTCTCCAGTTGCGGGTCGTGGCCCTTGCGCACCAAAGCCGGGTCCTGCTCCACCTCGATATCCGGTCCGACGCCGATGTTCTCCACTTCCCACTCGCCGGTGATCGGGTTGTAAATCCCCGAGCTGGGCGCGGCGACGAAGCCGCCATCCATCAACGCGGGCGATCCGTTCATGCCCACCAGGCCGCCCCACGTCCGCGTGCCGATCAGCTTGCCGACGCCGGCGCGTTTGAAGTACCACGGCATGGCGTCGCCGCCCGAGCCGGCGCGTTCGTTGATCAGCATGGCCTTCGGACCAAAGATTCCCTGCGGCTGCAGCAGCGGCTCGCCCACGCGATTCGAAGCGGCGCTCATCGGCTTGCGGCTGAGGATCTCTGAAATGTCCGTCGCCAACAGTCCGCCGGAGTTGAAACGCTCGTCCACAATCGCGCCTTCCTTTCCGATCTGCGCGTAGAAGTAGCGGTTGAACGAGGTCAGCCCGCCATTGGCCGTATCGGGCATGTAGATGTAAGCGACCTTGCCGCCGCTCAACTGATCCACCTTGCGGCGGTTGTCGTCGATCCAGGCGAGGTTGCGCAGGCGGCTCTCGTCGGGCACCGGCACCACCGTCACTTCGCGGCTCCCGGCGCCTGCGGCATCCGTGCCCACGCGCAGCACCACCGACTTATTCGCCATGCCTTCGAAGAAGCTGTAGACGTTCGCCGGCGGACGCACGTCGCGGCCGTTCACCGACAGCAGATACTCACCCTGCTTCACGTTGACGCCTGGCTGCGTCAACGGCGCGCGCAGTTGCGGATTCCAGTTCTCGCCGCTGTACACGCGCGCGAAGCGGTAGCGGCCGTTGGCGATTTCGTAATCGGCGCCCAGCAGTCCGGTCTGCACATGCTTCACCTCGGGCGTATCGCCGCCGCCCGTGCCCATGTGGCTGACCACCAGGTTCCCGAGCATCTCCTGGAACAAATAGGTGAGGTCGTTGCGCGACGCCACGCTCGCCAGGTACGGCTCGTACTTGGCCTGCATGGCCTTCAGATCCAGGCCGTGGCTGTTGCGGTCGTAGAACCAGTCTCGCTCGATGCGCCAGGCTTCGCGGTACATCTGCTTCCACTCCTGCACCGGATCCACCTGGATTTCGATGCCGCTGGTCTTCAGCGCGCCCTGGGCGCCGCCGGCCGGAGGAGTCGGAGGCGCGCCACCGCCGCCCGGTCCATTAGCCATCGGCCGCAGCGCCGCGATAATCCAATTCTCGCCTTGCCGGTAGAGCGCCTTTTCGCCGCCGAAGGACATCTGAAAGCTGCTGACACCCGCGATGGCCACGTCGCTCTTGCGCGATTTCAGATCGTAGCGGTGGACCGTCAGCCCGCCCGGACCGCCTTCTCCACCGCCACCCGGCGTGGGCGCTTCGAGCGCCAGCAGCACGCCCGCCTTGCCCACTTGCAGGCTCGTGTACCGCCGTGTGGGAAGCGGCACGGAGAGGATGCGCTGATCGATGCCGTCCAGGTCGATCTTGATGTCCTTGGGCGCAGCGCCCGGTTTCGGGCCGCCCGCTTGCGGTGGTTTCTTGTCGTCGGCAGCAGATGCATCCGGCTTGGCGCCATCGCCCGCCTTGCTGTCTTCGGCGGTCTTCTCTTCGTCGCTTTCGGGCGCGAACGGCGACGGCTGCGTCTTATCCAGCACCACGAGGTACACCGAACTCGTGGCCGTGGCTTCCACCGCGTGAATGTCGAGCCCCAGGCTCTCGCCCGAGTTTGTGCTGGCCGTGAAATATAGATACTTGCCGTCCTTATCGAACACTGGATTGGCCGCGTCGCTCATGCCGTCGGTCACCTGCGTGGACTTGCTGTCCGCCAGGGAGTACAGGTGAACCGCGCTCAGATCGTTCGGCAGCACCTTGGAATACGCCAGCCATTTGCTGTCCGGCGACCACGCGCCCACGATATCGCCGGCCCGCATCTGGTACGTATCCTGCGCGACTTCCACTTGCTTCTTAGTCTCCAGGTCGACATACCAAAGCCGCTGGAAGCTGTCCACCAGGGCGATCTTCTTGCTGTCCGGCGAATAGCGCGGCGAGCGGTAAAAACCCGGCTTCAGCTCGATCTTCTTCACTTCAGCCTCGCCGTTCTGCGGATGCAGGTGGATCGCGTACTCGCCCGATTCATCCGAAAGATACGCCACCATGCGTCCATCCGGCGACCACTGCGGTTCGCGCTCCATCACCCCCGGCGAGTTGGTCAGGTCGCGCGCATCGCCCTTCTCCGCCGGCACGCTGATCACTTCGCCGCGCGCCGTGAATACCGCCCGCGCGCCGTTCGGCGACACCGCCGGCGATCCCAGGTTCTTCCCGACATTCACGAACTTGGGCCGCAGTTCGGTGAAGTCACCCTCCACGCGGATCGGCACCGGCTTGGTCTTGCCGCTCTTCAGGTCGTACAGCGAGATCCCGCCGAACTGCTCATAAACGATCGCGTCCGGTCCGAGCGAGGCGGACTTGAGGTCCAGGCCCTTGTTCGGGATCGCTTCCTTTACCGCCTTGCTCTTGATGTCGTACCAAAACAGCGTGAACGCCCCGTTGCGATCGGAAAGGAGATAGACGCGATCGCCCGCCCACATCGGGTTGAAGTCGTTGGAGTTCGTACGCGGAATCGGCACCACGCTGCTGTCGGACATGCGCGCCACCCAGATCTTCGACGTCGTGCCGCCGCGATATTTCTTCCACATCCCGAATGCCCGCATCACCGGCTCATAGGCCAGTGATTGGCCGTCGGCCGACATCGACGCTCCGAAGCCGCTCGGGAACGGCAGCTTTTCTTCCACGCCGCCCTCCACCGGCACGGTGAACATTTCGCCGTAGCGTGAAGAGGCGCTGCGCGTCGATCCGAAGATGATGTGCTTGCCGTCCGGCGTCCACCCCATCACACGGTCAGGGGCCGGATGCCACGTCAACCGCTTCGGAACGCCGCCCGCGGCCGGCATTACGAACACGTCCACATTGCCGTCGTATTCGCCGGTGAAAGCGATCTGGGCGCCATCCGGCGAAAACACCGGATCGGTTTCGATGCCCGGTCCGCTGGTCAGCCGCACGGCGCTGCCGCCATCGCGCGGTACGCTCCACAGGTCGCCCGCGTAGGCAAATACGATGTGCGTTTTGCTGAGCGTCGGTTTTTGCAGAAGCAGAGGCTGATCCGCCGCCGAGACTGCGTACGGAATCCCCAGGACCAGGAAGGCCAGTGTCAGGCGCATGGGATGCTCCTTTCGGTTTGAATCCAGGATACACCGGTTGATGTGGCGTACGCTCTCAAGCGTGCGGTCTCGACACTCGTCTCGAGACTTCAGATGGCTCTGCCGGACGGTTGCTCGGTGGGATCGAACCGCAAATTCAGCGTCTGCAGCACGGGCGGGAATTCTTCTTCGAAGTGTACGCCGCCCTCCCCGGATCGTGCCAGGCGCGCCGAACTCCAGCGGGCCGCCAGCGCCAATGCCAGC
>Ga0335085_10007598_pt1 | contig 16738 bp, 15 predicted proteins | sample Lox_Sample_45_FD_206712 | JGI IMG/M metagenome (GOLD analysis project Ga0335085, IMG submission 206712) | Soil microbial communities from Loxahatchee National Wildlife Refuge, Florida, United States - Lox_Sample_4.5 | ecosystem: Environmental > Terrestrial > Soil > Wetlands | place: USA...
GCCGAGCACCCGCAACAGCGGCTTCGGCCGCGCCCTGCGCGAGCGCGGCCAGAAGCGCTCGCCCGCTCCGCCCGCCATGATCACCGCGTGGAGCCGCGGATCGGCGCGCACGTTCAGCGCCCTACGCACTCGTAGTGGAAGCCGGCGGCGCGTAGCGCCGCCGGGTCGTAGACGTTGCGCAGGTCGACCAGCACGGGCTGGCGCAGCAGGCCGCGCACGCGCTCGAGATCGAGCATGCGGAACTGGTTCCACTCGGTGACGATCACCAGCGCGTCCGCGTTCTCGCAGGCCTCGTACTCGTTCTTGCAGAGCGCGAGCGCGGGAAGCTCGCGCGCGGCGTTCGCCATCGCCGCCGGATCGAAGGCGCGCACGCTCGCGCCTGCCGCCAGCAGCGCGCGCGCGATCTCGAGCGCCGGCGACTCGCGAAGATCGTCGGTCTCGGGCTTGAACGAGAGGCCGAGAAGCGCCACGGTCTTGCCGCGCGCGTCGCCGCCGAGCGCGCGCGCGATCTTCTCGACGGCGCGCTGGCGCTGGCGCTCGTTCACCCGGATCACGGCCTCGACGATCTCGAGCCGCTCGCCCGCCGCGCGCGCGAAGTGCGCCGCGGAGCGCGTGTCCTTCGGGAAGCAGGCGCCGCCGAAGCCCGGCCCGGGGTGGAGGAACTTGGATCCGATGCGCCGGTCGAGGCCGATCCCGCGCGCCACCGCGTGCACGTCCCCCCCGACGCTCTCGCACAGGCTGGCGAACTCGTTGATGAACGAGATCTTCGTCGCGAGGAAGGCGTTGGCCGCGTACTTCGTGAGCTCCGAGCTCGGCAGGTTGGTGATCACGAAGGGCGTCTCGTTCAGGTAGAGCGGCCGATAGAGGTCCCGCAGGATGGCGATCGCCTCGGAGTCCTCCGCGCCGATCACCACCCGATCCGGGCGCATGAAGTCGCCGATCGCGGCGCCTTCGCGCAGGAACTCCGGGTTCGACGCGACGCTGAATCGGTGTCGGGCTCCCTTGGCGGCCAGCTCCTCCTCGATCCAGCCGCGGACCCGGGCCGAGGTGCCGACCGGCACGGTGCTCTTGGTCACCACCACCTTGTAGCCGTCCATGGCGCGGCCGATCTCCCGCGAGACGGCCTCGACCGCAGCCAGGTCGGTGCTGCCGTCCGCGGCGGACGGCGTCTGCACCGCGATGAAGACCACGAGCGACGACCGCACCGTCTGCGGCGTGTCGGTGGTGAAGGCGAGGCGGCGCTCGCGCAGATTGCGCGCCACCAGGGCGTCGAGGCCGGGCTCGTAGATCGGGATCTCGCCCCGCTCGAGCGCGGCGATCTTGTCGACGTCCTTGTCGACGCAGGTCACCTGCACGCCGAACTCCGCGAAGCAGGCGCCGGTCACCAGCCCGACGTACCCGGTCCCGACGATACAGACGTTCAAGCGCGCCCCCTCACGCCTTCAGGCTCTCGATGGTGCGCCGCAGCCCCTCCGCCAGCGGCACCGCGGGCTCGAAGCCGAGCAGATCGCGCGCGCGAGAGAGGTCGGCCAGGCTGTGGCGCACGTCGCCCGGCCGCGCGGGCTCGTGGATCGGCTCCAGCTCGGAGCCGACGATCTCCTGGATCTCCGCCAGCAGGCGGTTCATCGTGATGCGCCGGCCGCCCGCGACGTTGATCACCCGCCCCACGGCGCCCGGTGCGTCGGCGGCCAGGAGGTTCGCGCGCACTGTGTCCGCCACGTAGGTGAAGTCGCGGCTCTGCTCGCCGTCGCCGTGGATCCGCGGCGGCTCGCCGCGCAGGCAGGCGCTCGCGAAGCGCGGGACCACGGCGGCGTACGTGCTGCGCGGATCCTGGCGCGGACCGAACACGTTGAAGTAGCGGAGCGCCACCGTCTCGAGCCCATACAGCTCGTGATAGAGCCGGCAGTAGACCTCGCCCACGTGCTTCTGCAGCGCGTAGGGGGAGCGCGGGTCGGCGGGGAGCGTCTCGACCTTGGGCAGCACCTCGGTGTCGCCGTAGGCGGACGAGGATGCAGCGTAGACCAGACGGCGGACCCCGGCGCCGCGCGCCGCCTCGAGCACCGCCAGCGTGCCGTCGACGTTCACCCGGTTCGTGCGCACCGGCTCGGCCACGCTGCGGGGCACCGAGGGCACGGCGCCCTGGTGGAACACCAGCTCGACGCCCTCGACCGCGCGCGCCGCGACCTCCGGATCGGTGAAGTCGCCGCGCAGCAGCTCGAAGCGGCCGCGCGCGTCCGCGAGATTCTCCTCGCGCCCGCTCGAGAAGTCGTCGATCACGCGCACCCGGAAGCCCTGGTCGAGCAGCGCGTCGACCAGGTGGCTGCCGATGAACCCGGCCCCACCCGTCACCAGCGCCGGGCGCTGCGCGCCCTTCACGGGCTTCCCCGGAGCCAGTCGGCGAAGCGCGCGATGCCCGCCTCGAGCGGCACTCGGGGCTCGTAGCCGAGCGCGGAGCGCGCCGCCGAGATGTCCGCCCACGTGCGGGACACGTCGCCGACCTGCTGCGGCAGCCACTCGATGCGCGCCTTCACGTCGAGCGCCCGCTCGAGCTCCTCGATCACCTCGAGCACCGAGACCGTGCGTCCCGCGCCGAAGTTGAGGATCACGAAGCCGAGGTCGCCGTCGAGGGCGCGGACCAGTCCGTCGACCAGGTCGTCGACGTAGGTGAAGTCGCGGACGCTCGAGCCGTCGCCGTACACCGGGACCGGCTCGCCGCGCAGCATGCGCTCGGCGAACTTGCGGATCGCGAGATCGGGGCGCTGCCGCGGCCCGTAGGCGGTGAAGATGCGCGCGCAGGTCACGGCCACGCCGTGCGCGTGATGGATCGCGTGCAGCAGGAGCTCGCCGGCTCGCTTGGTCGCCGCGTACGGCGAGATGGGATGGTCGACCGGGTCGCCTTCCGCGAAGGGCCCGCCCTCGCGCTCGCCGTAGACCGACGAGGACGAGGCGAACACCAGCCGCGCGACGTCGTGTCGAACCGCGGCCTCGGCCACGACCGCCGTGCCGCGCACGTTGACGTCGGCATAGAGCGCGGGGCGCTCCAGGCTCGGCCGCACGCCGGCGAGCGCGGCGAGGTGCACGATGCCGTCGAAGCGAGCGCTCCCGACGACGCGGGCCACCGCGTCCACGTCGCGCACGTCCGCCACCACCAGGCGGAAGCGCGGCGAGGCGAGCGCGCGCACGAGATTCGCCCGCTTGAGCGCTTCCGGGTAGAAGGGGTCGAACGAGTCGACCCCGATCACCTCGCGGCCGTCGGCGAGCAGCCGCTCCGCCAGGTGCGAGCCGACGAAGCCGGCTGCGCCGGTCACCAGGATACGCGCCGCCTTCATCGCGCCCCCGGCCCGCGCCGCCGCCGCCCGCTGGCCCGCTCCTGCGCCTCGAGGTCGGCCTCCACCATGATCTGCACCAGCTCTCCGAAGGAGGTGCGCGACTCCCAGCCCAGCTCCTGCTTGGCACGGCCCGGGTCGGCCAGCAGCGTGTCGACCTCCGCCGGGCGCAGCCGGGCGGGGTCGACGCGGACGAAGTCGGCCGGGTCGAGCCCGACGTGGGCGAAGGCGGCCTCGATGAAGTCGCGCACCGAGCTCTGGCGCCCGGTTCCGATCACGTAGTCGCGCGCCTCGGGCCGCTGCAGCATGCGCCACATCGCGTCGACGTACTCGGGCGCGTAGCCCCAGTCGCGGTGCGCCTCGACGTTCCCGATCGGCAGCTCCTTGGCGAGGCCGAGCTTGATCCGCGCCACCCCCTCGGAGATGTGGCGCGACACGAACTCGCGCCCACGGCGCGGCGACTCGTGGTTGAACAGGATCCCGGAGACGGCGAACAGACCGAAGCTCTCGCGGTAGTTCACCGTGATCCAGTGGCCGAAGAGCTTCGCGACGGCGTAGGGACTGCGCGGGTAGAACGGAGTCCGCTCCGACTGCGGAACCTCCTGCACCTTCCCGAACATCTCGGAGCTCGACGCCTGGTAGAAGCGGATCTCGGGGTCCACCAGGCGGATCGCGTCCAGCACGCGCGTGACGCCGAGCGCGGTGAACTCTCCGGTCAGCGAGGGCTGCACCCAGGAGGTCGGGACGAACGATTGCGCCGCCAGGTTGTACAGCTCGTGCGGCCGCACCTCGCGCACCACCGCGGTCAGCGAGCTCGGATCGAGCAGGTCGGCCTGGTGCAGGGTCAGCCGGCTGCGGAGATCCGCGATTCGCTCGTACGGCTCGGTGCTCGCCCTGCGCACCATGCCGTGCACCTCGTAGCCCTTGTCGAGCAGCAACTCGGCGAGGTACGAGCCGTCCTGACCGGTGATGCCGGTGATCAACGCGCGCCGTCCGCTCACCAGCGCTCCTCGTCGGCGGGGCCCCGCACGGGCGCCGGCGACTCGCCCACGTCGAAGAAGCCGAGATTCCGGAGCAGCCGCAGCGTCAGCACGATGACGAGCACGAGGAACAGCAGGGCCGCCCAGCCCTCGAGGTTGGTGAACGAGACGGCGATCACGCAGAAGCACACCGTCAGGAAGTAGATCGAGAGCACGGCGGCCCGGTGCGAGCCCTCGGATTCGAGCAGGCGGTGGTGTATGTGCTGGCGATCCGCCGACAGGATCGACCGGCGCCGGCGGATGCGCCGGTAGATCGAGAGCGCCGTGTCGAGCAGCGGGACCGCGAGTGCGAGCAGCGGCACCACGAAGGTGAGGACCGCGAGCTTCTGGTAGCCCTCGAGCGCCAGCAGCGAGAGGTTGAAGCCGATGAACAGCGCGCCGGTGTCGCCCAGGAAGATGCGCGCGGGCGGGAAGTTGAAGGGCAGGAAGCCCAGCAGGGAGCCGACGAAGGCGAGACCGGCGAACACGCCCACCCATTGCTGGGCCTGGAAGCAGATGTAGGTGAGCGTCGCCCCGATGATGGCACCGACGCCGGCGGCCAGCCCGTCGAGCCCGTCCATCAGGTTCATGGCATTGGTGATGCCGACGATCCAGAGGCCGGTCATCAGCCAGACCACGGGCGCCGGCAGATACCAGACGTTCCACGCGATCGGATCGCTGATGTGGTCCACGCGATAGCCGTACAGGATCGCGACCGCGGCCGCGACGATCTCGACCGTCAGCTTGGAGCGCGCGCCCAGCGGCCAGCGGTCATCCACGATGCCGAGCGTGATCAGGATCAGGCTGCCGAGGATCTGGCCCTCGATGTGGTTCCGGTACTCGGCGTGCTCGCCGGTCAGCAGCTTGGCGACCGCGAGCCCGACGTAGAAGCCGAGGGCGACGGCGAGGCCGCCGAGCAGGGGGATGTCCTGCCGGCGGTTCACCTTGCGCTCGTCGGGCCGGTCGATCACGCCGACCGCCCGCGCGAGCTGCCCCACCATGGGGGTGGCGAGCGCGGTGACGGCCGCCGCCACCAGCGGCGGCGCGAGCCAGCTCGCGGGGGTCACGGCCGAACCTCCGCGCCGCCGGGCGGATCTCCGCGGAGCGTCCGTCGAGAAGCGATGGACCGGGCGCGCTCGAACAACTCGTTCCCTCGAAGATGGCTCAGTAGCCGTAGCGCCCCGGATTGGTGTCGGCCCCGTTCAGCACGACCCCCAGCACGCGGCGGCGGTCGAGCACGTCGAGCGCAGCCTGCACATCTTCCTCGGGGGTCACATCGGCGCGCACCACCAGCACCAGTCCGTCGGTGAGCTCGCTCACGGTCTTCGCGTCGGGCAGCGCGAGCGTGGGCGGCGTGTCGAAGATCACCTGATCGTAGCTCCGTGCCAGCTCCTCCACGAGGGCGCGCATCCGCTCGGAGGCCAGCAGCTCGGAGGGATTCTTCGGCGTCGCGCGCACCGGGAGCACCTCGAGGCTCGTTCCCTCCACCTTGAGCAGCGCGCGGTCGAGCGGGCACTGATCGGTGAGCACCTCGGCCAGCCCGAACTCCGGGCGCAGCCCCAGCGCCTGGTGGACCTTGGGACGGCGCAGGTCGCAGTCGACCAGGAGGATGCGCCGGCCCACGCTCATGGCGGTCACCAGCGCGAGGTTCACCGCGGCGGTGGTCTTTCCCTCGCCCGGCATCGCGCTCGCCACGGCGAGGGTGCGCACCGGCCGCTCGCTGGCCAGCGAGTCGAGCCGCACGCGAAGCGTGCGGAACTGCTCGGCGACGAAGCAGTCGGGCTGCAGCAGGGAGATGCGGCGCTTGTTGATCGCGGTGGCGTCGTCGGGCACGCCGGGCTCGCGTGCGAGGCGCAGCCAGCGGGCCAGCGCGCGCAGGCGGCCCCGCTCGGCGCCCGCGGCGTCGGGCGCGCGCCCGAGCGCGGCGTCGAGCGAAGGCGCGACCGCGGAACTCGTCGCCCCGCGCTGGCGCTGCGCCTCGGCTCGCCGGAGCGCGTCGTAGACCTTTCCCATGGCTTCGTCTCTCCTGTCGCCGCTTCAGCGGAACATGTCGCGCAGTCGGCTCCGCCAGCCGCCGCGGCGCGCTCCGGCCCGCGAGACGGCTGCTGTCTCTTCGTTCCTGCCGGCGCTCTCGTCGACGAGAGCGAGGTCCCGCGCGACCTCGTCGATGACCCCCTCGTCCAGCACCGCGAGGTCCCGCGAGTAGCCGGCGAGCAGGGCGCCGTCGCAGACGGTATTGATCAGCCGCGGTACGCCGCCGGTCACGGCCTGGAGGCGCCGCAGCGCCCCGCGGCGAAACAGACCTTTTCCGGTGTAGCCGGCCAGGCGGAGCCGCTCCTCGATATAGCTCGCCGTCTCGTCGGCGTCGAAGGGACGCAGCCGGAAGCGCAGCACGATGCGCTGTCGCAGCTGGCGCAGCTCGGGCCGGGCGAGCAGGTCCTCGAGCTCGGGCTGGCCGACCAGCATGATCTGGATCAGCTTGGAGGTGGGCGTCTCGAGGTTGGAGAGGAGTCGGATCTCCTCGAGCATCTCGGTCGAGAGATTCTGCGCCTCGTCGACGATCAGCAGCGTCGGGTGGTCGTGCTCCAGGCGCTCGATCAGGAATCGGTTCAGGGCGATCAGGTACTCGCCCTTGGTCGCGCAGGGCGTCTCGATGCCGTACTCCTCGAAGAGGACGCGGAAGAAGTCGAGCGGCTCGAGGCGCGGATTGAACAGATAGGCCGACGCCGTGTGCGGGTCGAGCTGCGAGAGCAGGGCGTGCAGGAGCGTCGTCTTGCCGGTCCCGACCTCGCCGCTCAGCATCACGAAGCCCTTGCGCGCGCGCACGCCGTACACGAGCGTGGCGAGCCCCTCCTGGTGGGTCTCGCCCAGGTACAGGAAGGCCGGATCGGGCGTCATCTCGAAGGGCGCCCGGATCAGGCCGTAGTGCTCGAGGTACATGTGCACGGCGCGCCGCCTAGCCGGGCTGCCCCGTCGGCGCGCTCGCGCCGGCGTCGGGCGCAGGCGCGGCCTCGGGCGGCGGCGCGGGCGCCGGGGCGGCGGACCGCGGGGCCTCCGCCGCCGACGACGGCGGCGCACCGCCGAAGAGCTGCGTGTTCATGTAGAGATACCCGGCCATCGACGCGAGCAGCATTCCGCCGGTCACGGCACTGGCGATCAGGATCTCGCGCACGCGCTGGCGGCGCCGCGCAATTCGATCTGCGTCGAGCAGGATGCCGGGGATCGACGCCAGCACCGGGATGCGCAGCGCCTCCTGCAGCCGCCGCGGGTTGTGGTACGAGGAGTCGGCGGCCTCGAGCATCACCGCGACGCCGCCGCCGATGCCGAGCCCCAGCAGGAGCCCGATCAGCCAGATCAGGGGGCGGTTCGGGGACGTCGGCTTGGTGGCGGGGAACGCCGGCTCGAGCACGCGGAACTGCTCGCCCTTCTGGCGGCGCTCCATGTTCGCGGCGACGCCCGCGTCGAGCCGCTTGTTGGTGTACTCCTTGAAGTTCTCGGAGAGGCTCGCGTGCTCCCGCTCGAGCGCGTCGAGCCGCTCGGCGACGCGCGGCGTGTCGGCCAGGCGCTGCTGCGTCTTGTCGATCTGGTCCTGCAGGCGCTTCACCTCCACACGCCCCGCCTCCGCCTGCAGCTGGGCGCGGCTGGCCTGCGCGTTCGCCTCCTGCTCCGCGGCCGACGCGGGCCCGTCCTTGGCGTCGCCCTTGATGCGCTGCCGGAGCTGCTCGATCTCGGCCTCGGCGTCGACCACGTCCGGATGCTTGTCGGTGTACCCCCGGGCGCGCAGCTCGCCGACGCTGATCTCGAGTTCCTGCAGCCGCAGCGCCGGCGTCACCGCGCGGCCCTGGACGTCGCCCTTGCTGCCCTCGGTTACCCGCGCCACGGCCGCCTGCTGCTGGTAGAACGCCCGGTCGCTCTCGGCCATCGAGAGCCGCGTCTCCGCGCCGCGCAGCTCCTCGAAGGCGCGCTCGATCTGGCGCTGGTTGGCCTCGATGTCGGTCGGCAGGCTCCCGGCGTTCTCGCTCTTCACCTGGGCGATCTGCGCCTCGACGTCGCGGATGCGCGTCGCCAGGCGGCCGAGCTCGCTCTCGATGAACTCGGCGGTGTCGCCCGAGATCTGCACGCGATCCTTGATGTGCTCGTCGATGAAGTCGTTGGCGAGGCGGTTGGCGACGGCGGCGGCCGTGTCCCTGTCCTCGTGGCGGAAGAACAGACGGAACGTATTGATCTCGATCTCCTTGGTCGAGTTGCGGCGGATCTCCTCGGTGTCGAGCTCCGGCAGCACCGGCTCGATCCAGATCTTGTCGCGCATGTACTCGATCACGTCCTCGCGCGTCTTCCGCTGCGACAGCCGCGGGTAGAGGTGGAGGTCGTCGATGACGCGGGAGAGGCGGGCACGCGAGAGGATCTGCATGGTCAGCAGGTGGAGGCGGTTCATCAGGTCGCCTTCCTCCAGGCCCGCCTCCACCAGCTTCTTCGAGATCGTCTGCGGCTCGACCAGCATCGTCGAGTACGACTGGTACTGGTTGGGAAGCACCGCGGCGACGAACACCGAGAGCAGCAGCACGATCCCGGCCGTGATGGCGGCCGCCTTGCCGCGGCGCCGCAGCAGGCCGGGGAGATCGCCCAGTTGGATGCCTTGCTCGTCCATGCCTACAGGTCCTTCGTCCAGAGCGGGATGGGGGTGAAGGTATACGTGAAGCCGAACATGATGCGGACGTCCTGGCGGGTCTCGTTGGGCTGGAGCTGGCCGGAGTTCGTCTGCTGCCACCAGGTCAGGTTCGTATTGACCGTGAGGCGCTTCGACAGCTTCCGCCCCACGTTGAGCTGGAGCGTGTAGCTGTTGAACTCGAAGGCATCGTTCACGAGCTTCGATGTGATCCCGACCGTCTGCGCCAGCGGGAAGGTGCCGGTGCTGAGGCACTTTCCGCCCGTTGGAAGCACCTGGGCCACCTCGCAGAAGGAGCCAGTACCGGGGGCGACTGCAACGAGAGGCTGCTGGCTCTTCGAGGTGGCGGTCTGGCGGTTGTACGAGGCGGTCAGCGTGGCGAACCATTCGTTGGTCGGGATCCAGGAGATCGAGGCCCCGACCGTGTCGAGGTTGGTGCTGGTGGCGAGGCCACTCGCCGTGCTGGCGGTCCGGCTGTACGTCAGGTTCGCCGTGATCGTCTCCCACTTCTTCTCGAGCGTAACGTGCCCGTAGTAGGTGAGCGTGGGCTGGACCTGCGAGCTGTTCGCCGGCAAGAAGGGTACGTCGACGACCGCAGCCGTGTTGATGAAGTTCGGGCGAGTGAACAGCGGCGGCGTCTGCGACGGGTCGAAGACCAACGTGGGAGGCGGCGGCGGCCCCGCCTGACACGCGGTCGTCCACACCCGAACGTTTCCCTGGGACGGGCAGGTATTGGCATTGATCGGATTGCCGCTCGCGTCGGTCGGAAACGCCCGCACCCGAGCCTGCTGGCTCTGGACGTTGAGCTGGTCCGGGTCGTCGACCGCAGGACCCGCCGACGCCGAGAAGGTGAGCGTCCGCGTGATCTGATAGTTCACGATCCCGAAGGCGTTGTAGATGGTGGTGCCGCGACCCTGCTGGCCGCCGGCGGTCTCGAACTCCTGCCGCGTCACCGAGCTGCCGAAGCCGAGCGTGAGGCGCTGCGACACGGTGTTGGTGAGCTGCGCCGAGCCGACCATCGAGCTGCTGCTCGACTGCTCGACGCCGAGCTGGTTGTTCTGCGGGTAGTCGAAGGTGGTGTACCCGAACGAGAACTGCGACTGCCACCTCGGAGTCCAGTTGTGCGCCAGGGTGGCTCCGACGTCGTTGACCTGCAGCTCCTGCCGCGCGTTCTGCTCGGTCTGCACGAGCCCCGCCGTCGTCGACTGGCTGGTGAGGCTCTGATACGCCGAGCTCGCCTGCGTGAAGTCCTCGTGGACCGAGAGCCAGGTGGCCCCGTTGAACCGATAGCTCCCGGTGGCCTGCACGAAGTGCTGGAAGTCGTTGATGCCGCTGACCGTCGGGAAGTACTCGTAACGCATCCGGTACTGGATGTCGTATTGGAGGGATCCCTGCTCCTCTCGAAGATCGAAGTTGGGCCCGGCCACCGTCGAGGGGGCCGACTGCTCGTTGTTCACGCTGCGGAAGATGTTCGAGTCCCACGCCCCGTCCACCTCGAACCCGGGCACGAGCTCCGCCGCGGTCGCGCGCGAGGCGACCGTCGCGAAGCCGAACAGGATGGCGAGCGCGCGCCGCATGGTCCCTCTAGTCCGGCACCACGATCGTGTCCCCCGGCAGGAGGCGCAGGTTGGACTCCGGATGCTTTCCGCGCAGGAAGGCCTTGTAGTCGAACTCGTAGGTGACCACGTTGCCGTCCTTGCCCGGGCGCAGGATCTTGATCGAGCCCTTCGCGGCGTACGGCGTGAAGCCGCCGACCGTCGCGATCGCGTCGAGCGCCCTCATGTCCGTGTTGAGCTGGACCGCCGACGGCCGCTGGACCTCGCCGACGACGTACACGACCTTGGACTTCACCTCGGACACGATCACCGTGACGTCGGGCGCCGTCACGTACTCGGAGAACTCCTTGGTGAGCATCTCCTTGAGCTCGTGCGTGGTGAGGCCGGCGGCCTGCACGTCGTTCAGCAGCGGGACCGAGACCTTCCCGTCCGGGCGCACGGGGACGTCGACGCTCAGGTCCGGGTTCTTCCACACCATGATCTTCAGCATGTCGGAGGCGCCGATCACGTAGTCGTCGCGGTCGAAAGTGCCCTGCTCCGGCGGCGGCGGCATCGGCGACGAGCACGCGGCGAGCAGCGCAGCGGCCATCGCGAAGATCGCCGCCGCGACCCTCCCGTGGTTGGATCGCACGTTCTCCCCTTCCCCTCTCGCGCGCTCAGTTCGCATGGCTGAGCCCGCTCTCCTTCATCTTGTAGAGCAGCGCCTTGTAGCTGATCTGCAGTCGCTCGGCTGCCTCCTTCCGGTTCCACCGCGTCTGGTCCAACACGCGCTCGATCACGCGCCGCTCGGCGATCTGCGCCGCGCGCTTCGCGATCGCCTTCAGGTCCACGCCCTTGTTGTCGGAGAGGTCCACCCCGAGCGCGTCGAGGTCGAGCGAGGCGGTGGCTCCGCTGGCGGCGTTTGCCGCCGCGGTGCGCAGCGCGATCTCCTCCAACACGGTCTGCTCGGTGCCCAACACCACCATGCGCTTCACCATGTTCTCGAGCTCGCGCACGTTCCCCGGCCAGTTGTAGGCGCCGAAGACCTCCAGGGTATGCGGCGAGAGCTGCTTCAGCTCCCGCCCATACTGTCGGTTGTACAGGTTGAGGAAATGTTCCACGAGCAGCGGGATGGCGTCGCGCCGATCCCGCAGCGGAGGCAGCTGGACCGTGACGACGTTGAGCCGATAGAAGAGATCCTCGCGGAAGCTGCCGTCCCCGACGGCCGACTCCAGGTTGCGATTGGTCGCGGCGATGATGCGCGTGTCCACCCGCACGTCGGCATCGCCGCCGAGGCGCGAGAACTCGCCGTCCTGTAGCACCTGCAGGAGCTTCGCCTGGAGCGCGGGGTGCATCTCGCTGATCTCGTCCAGGAAGATCGTCCCGTGGTTGGCGTACTCGAACTTCCCGAGCTTCCTGCGCTGCGCGCCGGTGAAGGCCCCCCGCTCGAAGCCGAACAGCTCGCTCTCGAGGAGCTCGGAGGGGAGCGCCGCGCAGTTGACCTTGACGAATGGCCGGTCGACGCGACCCGAGAGGCGGTGCAGCGCGCGCGCCACCAGCTCCTTTCCCGTGCCGCTCTCGCCCCGCACCAGCACCGTGATGTCGGTGTCCGCGACCTGCTCGATGATGTCGCGCACCTCCTTCATCTTCGGATCGTCCCCGCACAGCATCAGGAGCTCGGCCTCGGAGCGCACCCGGCCGCGAAGCTCCTCGACCTCGCGCCGCAGCGCGCGCTTCTCGAGCGCCTTGGCGCAGGCGACCTCGAGCTCCTCGACCTCGAACGGCTTGCGCAGGAAGTCCGAGGCGCCGAGCTTCATCGCCTCGACGATGCTGCGCGCCTGCCCGTGGCCGGAGAGCATCACGACCGGCACGTCGGGCATCCGTTCCTTCAGCCGCCGCAGCGTCTCGAGTCCGTCCATACCCGGTAAGACCAGGTCGAGGGTCACGAGGTCGGGGCGCAGGTCGGCGAGCCGCTTGAGCCCGTCCTCGCCGGTCGCGGCGGTAACCACCTCGTAGCCCCGGCTCACCGCCAGCGCCTCCAGGTAGTCCCGCAATCCCGGGTCGTCGTCGATCACCAGCATTCGGTACGACTGAGCCATCTCTGCCTTGCCCTCGTTCGAGCTTGAGCGACCGGGATCGCGAGGCAGCTCCGCCCGCGGCCCGTCGCGCAACTCCGGTCGCTCCATCCTGGAAACACCCGCACCCAAAGCCCTACAGTGTGTAAGAAGATTCTCCGCTTGGGAAGATGGCTTCCACTTGGGAACGCGGGTTCCTTTCCGGGGTAAGTGGGAGGGTCCCAGGCAAGGTGTCAGGACAATTCGGGCTCGAATCGGGCTCCCGCCGACCCCGCAATGCATTCGGCGGATGCTGCGCCGTCCTGAAGCTTTCTTGCCGCCTGGAGGTGGGCGCGGTTCGTGAAGAGGAGCTGGCGGAACCGTCCGGGAGCAATCCGCATCGGCTCAGACGCACCGAGCGCGCCTCCGAAGAGCGGGGTGCGTCACCTCGGGCCCCGCTCGCCCACACCCATTCCGTCGAGCGCGCATCGAACGCGGATCGGCTATTCAAAAGGGTTCGACATGGAACGCGTCCCCTCGGGAAGTCCGGGCAGGTCCTCGACCCGCCCGCTCTGGCGCCGGCTGCTCGACGGCTGGCTCGAGATCGCCGCGCACTTCGGCGAGGTGCAGACGCTCGTCCTGCTCGGACTCATCTACGGGCTGGTGGTCGGTCCGGCGTCGCTGGTCTCGCGCGCGGCGGGGAGCGACTTCCTCTCCAAACGCGGGCTGCGGGAGCGCAGCTCGGCCTGGCGCGACGCGGACAGCCGGCCTGCCGATCTCGAGAACCTGAAGCAGCCGTTCTAGGAGCCGCACGGCAGATGGCAGACGCATGAACCTGCTCGGCATCTCCTGCTTCTACCACGACGCCGCGGCCGCCCTCGTCCGCGACGGCCGCCTCGTCGCCGCCGCCCACGAGGAGCGCTTCACGCGCAAGCGCCACGATCCCGACCTGCCGCGACACGCGGTGGCGTACTGCCTGCGCGAGGCGGGCATCTCGATCGACGAGGTCGACTACGTCGCGTTCTACGACAAGCCCTTCGTCAAGTTCGAGCGCATCCTGCTCACCTACCTCGCCACCTTCCCGCGCTCGCTCCCGTCCTTCTCGAAGGCGATCCCGGTGTGGCTGAAGGAGAAGCTCTGGATCCCGAACGCGCTCCGCAAGGAGCTCGGCTTCCAGGGCGAGGTGCTCTTCGCGGAGCACCACCAGTCGCACGCGGCGGCCGCGTTCCTGCCCTCCCCGTTCGAGGAGGCCGCGATCCTGACCGTCGACGGCGTCGGCGAGTGGGCGACCGCGACGCAGGCCGTGGGACGCGAGAACCGGATCGAGATGGTGCGCGAGATCCGCTTCCCGCACTCGCTCGGGCTGCTCTACAGCGCCTTCACCTACTATCTGGGGTTCAAGGTCAACAGCGCCGAGTACAAAGTGATGGGCGCCGCCCCGTACGGCGAGCCGAAGTACTACGACCTGATCATGAAGGAGCTGATCGACGTCCGCGAGGACGGCTCGTTCAAGCTCGACATGCAGTACTTCGCCTACGACTACGGCCTCACCATGACGAACGAGCGCTTCGCCCGGCTCTTCGGGCATCCGCGGCGCGACTCCGAGTCGAAGATGGAGCCCTTCCACTGGGACTGCGCGGCCAGCATCCAGAAGGTCACCGAGGAGATCATGCTGCGCATGGTGCGCGACCTGCACGCGCGCACCGGGATGCGGAACCTGTGCATGGCCGGCGGCGTCGCGCTCAACTGCGTGGCGAACGGCCGGATCGTCCGCGAAGGCCCGTTCGAGCAGCTCTGGGTCCAGCCCGCGGCGGGCGACGCCGGGAGCGCGCTCGGCGCCGCCCTCTTCGTGAATAGCTGCGTGCTCGGCAATCCGCGCGGCTTCCGCATGGATCACGCCTTCTGGGGCCCTTCGTACTCCGACGAGGAGATCCGCCGCTTCCTCGATGCGCGCGGCCTCCCCTACCACGCGATGACCCGGGAGGAGATGATCCGCGACGTCGCGCGCCGGCTGCACGAGCAGCAGGCCGTGGTGGGCTGGCTGCAGGGGCGGCTCGAGTGGGGCCCGCGCTCGCTCGGGATGCGCAGCATCCTGGCGGACCCTCGCAACAAGGAGAACTGGCAGCGCGTCAACCTGAAGATCAAGTTCCGCGAGAGCTTCCGGCCCTTCGCGCCGGCGGTCCTGGCGGACAAGGCGTCCGAGTGGTTCGACATCGACCGCGAGAGCCCGTACATGCTGCTGGTGTGCCAGGTGCGACCCGGCCGCGACATCCCCGCGGTGACGCACGTGGACGGCTCGGCGCGACTGCAGACAGTGACGCGCGAGACGGCGCCGGAGTTCTACGACCTGCTCGCGGAGTTCGACCGGCAGACCGGCTGCCCGGTGCTGATCAACACGTCGTTCAACGTCCGCGGCGAGCCGATCGTGTGCACGCCCGAGGACGCCTATCTCTGCTTCATGCGGACGAACATGGACGTGCTGGTGCTCGGCAACCAGGTGCTGCTCAAGGAGGAGCAGCCCGAGCTGCGCGAGGACGTGGATTGGCGCGAGCTCTACGAGCTCGACTAGTCGGGAGAGAGGACGCGATGGCGAGGAGCAGGGGTGGACGGCTGGAGAGCCTGGGGATCTTCGGGCAGCTGTGGGCGTTCATGCGCGTGCGCAAGAAGTGGTGGCTCGGGCCGATCCTGGTCACGATGCTGCTGCTCTCGCTGCTGATCGTGCTCACCCAGGGCTCGGCGGTGGCGCCGTTCATCTACGCCCTGTTCTGAGCGCCGTCGGGAGCGGGACGAGACACGTGGCAACGGATGCCGCAGCCGCGGCCGCGCGGGCGCCCGATTCGGGCGCCACGCGGCGGCAGCAGATCATCATCGGCACGACGGCGCTCGCGTTCGCCGTCGCGATCTACACGCCCATCCTCTACTACATGGGCCTCCACTGGTACGGGTCCGAGGCCTACTCCCACGGCTTCCTGATCGCCCCGCTCGCCGCCTACTTCGCGTGGGAGCGCAGGCCGCAGCTGCGGCGCGCGCGCATCGAGCCGAGCTGGTGGGGGCTCGTCCCGCTCGCACTCTCGAGCGTGACGCTCGCGATCGGGCGTCTCGGCGTCGAGCTCATGAACATGCGCGTGTCGTTCGTGCTGGCGCTGATCGGCCTCGTGGTGCTGCTGTTCGGCCGCCAGGTGTTCCGCGTGCTGGCCTTCCCGCTCTGCTTCCTGTTCCTGATGGTGCCGCTCCCCAACTCGCTGCTGCTCCCCATCGCGTTCCCGCTCCAGCTCATCGCCGCCGACTGGGCGGTGAACCTGCTCTACTACCTCCACATCCCCGCGCTGCGCGAGGGCAACATCATCCATCTCCCGAACGCCACGCTGTTCGTCGAGGTGGCCTGCAGCGGCCTGCGCTCGCTGATGGCGCTGATCACGCTGGGCGTCGTGTTCGCGTACTTCTTCCGGCGCAGCTGGGGCGAGCGGATCATCATCGTGCTGTCGGCGATTCCGACCGCGATCGTCGTGAACGCGCTGCGCGTGGCGATCACCGGGATCCTCACCTATCGGTACGGCGAGAAGGCCGCCGGCGGCCTGGTGCACGAGTTCCAGGGACTGGTGACGTTCGGCGGCGCGTTCCTGCTGCTGCTGCTCGAGGCCTGGCTGCTCGGGCTGGTCTGGCCGGAGCGCTGGAGGCCGAAGCGGGGTGGCGCCCGGAGGACTGCGACGTGAGCAAGGCCCTCGCCGCCCTGGCCTTCCTGGCGCTCAACTTCTACATCTACCAGTTCTTCGCGACCGCCGAAGTGATCCCGACCCATCTGAGCTTCGCGAACTGGCCGCTGCAGATCGAGGGCTGGTCCTGTCCCGAGAAGGGCAAGATGGACGACAAGACGCTCGCGAACCTGGGCGCCTCGGACTACCTGATCTGCGACTACCGGCGCGCCGATCCGCCCGCAGCCGTCGACCTCTACGTCGGCTGGCACGAGACCCAGATCCGCCACGAGGGCGGCGGCGACTATGAGAACTCGATCCACCCCCCGAAGCACTGCCTGCCCGGCTCGGGCTGGGAGATCATCGACGCCACCCAGGTGCCGCTCGACCTCGAGGGGCTGCCCCAGCGCCCGGCCCTCGTGAACCGGCTGGTGATCGCCAAGGGC
>Ga0335085_10007599_pt1 | contig 16737 bp, 17 predicted proteins | sample Lox_Sample_45_FD_206712 | JGI IMG/M metagenome (GOLD analysis project Ga0335085, IMG submission 206712) | Soil microbial communities from Loxahatchee National Wildlife Refuge, Florida, United States - Lox_Sample_4.5 | ecosystem: Environmental > Terrestrial > Soil > Wetlands | place: USA...
CGCTTCGTGCGTGTGCAGGTGTTCGATCCCGACGGCTACCGGGTCGAGTTCTACTTCTACTAGACCGGAGCGGGACGGCCCCGAGCCGAGCCGTCTCCCAGACCGCCGCATCCGACTCATCGGAGTACGCGCGCCGCAGCCGCCAGCTGAAGGCGGAGCTCGAAGCGCTGCTGGGAGCGGCTGCGGAGCTGCTCCGTCGACGCCCGCGCCGCCGCCCGGGTGGCGCCGGCCCACTGCCGCGAGGCGGATCCTTCGGAGGCCGCCTGGCAGTCCGACCGCCTCCGTTCGTACATGCGCGAGGCCGAGTCCGTCCGGGCGCGGGCCGAATCCTGAACCCCCGTCGGGGCGGCGAGCCTCACGGTCGGCAGCCCATCGGGCGCCGCAAGAGCCTGAACGCGCGAGGCGTCCGTGCGCCCTCGCGACACGTGTGGACGCCAGCTCGGGGCGCCGCCGCCGGCGGCGCCCCGAGGGCGTTCGAAGCCCTTGTGCGGGTTGGCAGCCGGGCTAGTAGCCGTGGCCTTCCCAGCTCGCGGGCAGCGTGACGCGCGCGACCTGGCCGCTCAGGCCACCCGGCCCACCGCTCGCGGGCAGCACGCCGAAGTTCGAGACGTAGACGGCACCCTGCGGCGTGACCGCGAGGCCGGTCGGGAACTCGAGGCCCGTGGACGCGAGCACCTGCTGGGAGCCGTTGCGGTGCACGCCCACGATGGCACCCGGGGCGGGCAGCGATTCGGTCGCGCCGAAGGCGTCGCCCAGGCCCTTCTGGTCGATCTCGAGCACGAGCAGGCGACCCCGGCGATCGAACGCCACGTCACCGATCGCGGTGAAGCCGCTCGCGACCACCGTGGGAGCGTGGCCGGGTACCACGCGAAAGACGCTCGACGTGCCCGGGACGAACGGCTCGCCGCCCAGCTCGCCGACATACAGAGCGCCGTCGGGTCCGACCGCCACGGAGTCGGGGACCGGCTGCGCTTCGACCGGCACCGGCGTGGTCTGCGTCGGCCCGAGCGTCCCCGGGGGAGCTTCCTCGTGGATCGTGGGGAACACGGCGAGCACCGAGATCTTGCCCCAGGGCGAGACCCAGAGCAGGTCGTTCCCCGCGGCGTCGGCCACCGCGTAGCCGCCGTGATAGGGCACGAACGAGTAGGGGTCGCTGTCGATCGCGGACTCGGCACCGATTTCCACGCCTGTGCCCTCACCGTGATCGGGGTTGTTGGCGGCCTCGAACGGACCGAAGCTGGCGAGCACGTTCGGCGCTGCGTGCTGCGAGAAGTGCACCAGGTCGCCGAGCAGCGCGCCCCCGGGACCGAAGCCCTGTTCGCCGGTCGTGGGGTTGATGTTCGTGTTCTGGAAGAGCACGTCGAGGCCCCAGCGGCTCCAACGCGCCTCGACCGGGCCGGTGGCCGAGCCTTCCAGGCCCACCGACGGAAGACCGCCGACGACCGTCGTCACCTGGCCGGAGGGCGTCACCTTGTCGATGGCGCCGGAGCTGTCCAGGCACGGGGGAAGGTCGGTTTCCGAGCAGCCGGCGCCGGAGGAGCCGTCGCCGGAGAGGGCCACGAGCAGGCTCCCGTCGGGCGCGGCCGTGAGCTTCTTCGGCTGGTTGAGCCCGCTCGCGACCGGCACCACGGTGCCTTCACCGGATTCGGGATGGGGCGCTTCAGGATGGTGCCTGTGACGGTACCTCGGGGCGCCGAGCGCGCCCGTGTGGTGATGATGGTGCCAGCTGTCACCTGCATGGGCGTGCCAGGTGTGCGCACTCGCAGGCGAGAGCGGTGCGAGCGCGAGCACGCCGGCTGATGCTGTGGCCAGCGCCATTGTTGTGGCGAGCACCAGGCGTCTTCCGTGCATCTTGTCCTCCTTGTCGTTGGCTTACTCCCCACGGGGTAGCTCCTCGTGCTACCCGCAGACCGCCCAGTAAACACAGCGGCGGCCCGCGACGCCGGGAGGTGGCCTCAGATTTCCGCTATTTGCGGAAATCCTGGCCGCCTCGCGCCCCGCTCAGGTCCTCGATCCCGCTACCTCAACGGATCGGTGATCGGACCGGGCAGACGACGATACACCGCGAAGAAATCGCGGTCGTCGGGGACCAGATAGCGATCGGCCGAATGGTTCGGCTGGGGCTCGACCATCTTCGGCACGAGCCGGCGGCCGTGGGTGTAGGTGATCAGCGTGTGCCAGTACGGGTTGATATCGAGCTCCATCGCGCGCACGGCGCCGATGTGTCGCAGGAGCTTCGCGATCGAGATCACGGTCTGGCCTTCGGCGGCGACGAACATCAGGTTGCCATGGCGATCGATGCCGACGCCGGTGCGCCACACCCGCGTGACGCCGCCGAGGGTGAACCCCCACGCCTGGCTGTTGGGGTCTTCGTTCAGGCCGGGGTTCAGGCGCCCGTTCCACACGATCGGGGCGAGGCTCTGGCGTGTCCAGGCGACGTCCGGTCCCGCATTCGGCCCGCCACTCCACCTGACGATTTCGACGCGACCGTCGCGGTAGCCGACGAGCGTGGCCTTTCCGTCCTTGAGCGGCTCGTTGACGGTGCCGTCGACGGTGGAGCCGTTTTCGCCGTCTTCGTATGTGAAACCGCCGTTGAAGGTCGCGAGCAACCGCGAGCGCTCACCGTAGGGCACCATCATCGGCCCGCGCACGGCCGCACTGGGCGGCTCGTAGCGGCCGGGGTAGTAGCCGATCGCCGTGCGCGTGTGGTCGAACCACGCGACGTACGCGAACAGCTGCGGATATTCGGCTTCCGGCCGGAAGCTCGTGACCAGCACCGGCGGGCCGCCGTCGACCGGCGGCCCCGTCGGCTTCCAGATCCCTTCCCCGGGCAGCGGCCGCGCGAACACCGTCGCGATCGGCGGCGGCAAAGCTGCACCGATGCCCCCGGGCGACAGGTTCAGCCCGACCGCGGGGAGGCGCTTCGGCGCCGGTCCGCCCTTCTCCGGCGCGTTCGCCGTGTAGTAGATGTTCTCGAAGTTGTCGACGATCGTGTTCCCGAACGGCACCTCGGCTCTCACCCACTCGACGCTGCGCGCCCCGAGCGACATGCTCGTCGGCTTCAGCATCCAGATCGCATAGGAGCAGGCAGCCCAGACGAGCAGGCCGACCAGGGGAACCCCGATCAACAGGACGCGGCGGCGGCGCCTGCGTCGCGCCGCAGCCCTGCGCCGCTCGCCACGGCGCGCCTCGAGCCGCTCGAGAGCCGGGGAAACACGCGCTGGCCCAGCCGCCTCGGGCGGATTGCTTACACCTGTGCCGGCCCGGCCGAGACCGGATCTTCCCTCCGACTCATACACCCGGGAGTGTTCGCGCGCCGACAAGGCTCGAACATAGGTGGCGGCGGGTCGAAACCCGGTGAGAATGCCTTCATCAGCGGTGCCGAGCAGGACCCGGGCGGGCGGCTATCCACGCCGCGGCTGCACGGTGGGCCGCGCGTTGCCCCGCGCGGGGTCCACCCGCCCGGCTCGGTCAGCCCTTCGCCGTCGAGGGTCCGTAATCGCCGAACGGCTCATCGCGCTGACGCACGGCGGCGCGGAATCCCTCCCGAGCGGCGAGGGCCTGGAACGCGTACCCCTCCTTTGTGTGGCGCGCGATCCCGTCGAGCAGGGTGCCGAGCACCTGCGTCGCGTGCAGCCCCTGCAGCTCCAGAGACTGATTCACCAGCAGCTTCATCATCTGCAACTGGTTCAACGGCAGCCTCGCGATCCGCTCTGCGAGCGCATCGGCACGCTCGTCGAGGTTCTGCGGCTCAGGCGCCTCCACCGCGAGCCCCCAGGCGAGCGCCTCCGCGCCGGACAGGCTGTCGCCCGTGAACAACAGCCGCTTGGCCCGCTGCGGGCCAAGCCGGTATGCCCACATCGAGGTCGTTGGCGAGCCCCACACCCGCGCCGGCGGATAGCCGATCTTGGCGTCGGCGGCGATCACGAGCAGGTCTGAGCACAGGGCCATGTCGGTACCGCCGGCGACACAGAACCCGTGGACCTTGCAGATGACCGGCTTGCTGCAGCCGTGGAGCGACATGAAGGCCCGGACGTTGCGGCTCATCATCGCGTAGTCGACCATCGGATCCCATTGCGCCGCGGGGTCGTGGTTGGCCGTCACCACGTGCGGGTCCAGCGGCGAGCCCGGCGACCCGCCCGACGCGGAAGCCGCTGCCTCGTCCGGGCCACGTTGCTCGGCATGCTCCACGAGGTCGTAGCCGCCGCAGAATCCCTTGCCATTTCCGGACAGCAGCAGCACACGTACGTCCGGGTCGAGATCGGCGCGTTCGACGGCGGCTTCGAGCCCATCGAGCAACGACCGCGTGATCCCGTTGCCGCGCTCGGGACGATTCAAGGTGATCCCGGCGATCCGCCCGGTCACCTGGTAGAGCACCTCGCTCATATCGGTCCTGCGGGATCGGCTACGTCAACCGTGATCATGCCTGCCTCTCAAGCCACCCTACAGGTAGCCCAGAGCGGCGGCCACTCCCCGGATGGGCTCCCGGAAGCCCAATCGCGCGCCGTAGAGCTCGACGGCGTCCACGTCGTCAACGATGTATCGCACGCCCACTCTGGCCATGACCGGCTCGGATGGCTGTGTGCCCGCGGCCTGTCCATGCCAAACGGCAGGCTGCAGCCGCCGCCTCCGGGCGCCCGCTTGGGTTCACGTTTTGGATCGAGAGAGACGTCGACCTGGAGCCTGGTCCGGCAGAATGGGTGCCCGCATGGAACGTGTGCTCGGAATCGGTGGGTACTTCATGCGCGCCGCCGACCCGGTCGCCCTGAGCGCGTGGTATCGCGACTGCCTCGGCCTGGAGGTCGATGAGAACGGCCTCTGGCGCCAGCAGGCCGGGCCGACGGTGTTCGCGACGTTCGAGCCCGAGACGGAGTACTTCGGGTCACGCGCCCAGCAGACGATGGTCAACTTCCGGGTCCCCGACCTGGATGCGATGCTCGCGCAATTGCGCGCCAAGGGAGCTGACGTGGCCGAGGATACGCAGGAGATGGAGGGTGTCGGTCGATTCGGCTGGGTCACCGATCCCGAGGGCAATCGCATCGAGCTGTGGCAGCCCGTCTGACCGCGTCCCGAACGGGACGACCGGCATCCGCGCTTCGGGCACCCCCGTCGACGCCCGGGGCGTGGAGGCTCATCCGGGGCCGCGCACGCGGCTCTTCAGAGACGCTCGACGGTCGTCGAGAGGGTGGGCGTGCTCGCGAGTGTCTGGTAGACGACGCAGTACCGCTCCGTGAGCCTCTCGAGCGTCGCAATCTGGTCGTCGTCGGCATCTGTCTCGAGCTCGAACGAGAGGCGGATCGCCGAGAAGCCGACGGGCACACCCGGCGCGACAGCGAGGGTACCGCGAAAGTCGAGGTCACCCTCAGCACGGACCCGCCCCGCGCTCACGGCAACGCCGAGCGAGGTCGCCACGGCACGCAGGGTCACGCCCGCACACGCGACAAGCGCCTCGAGCAGCATGTCTCCCGAGCACAGCAATGATCCGTCGCCGCCGGTGGCTGGATGCAGGCCCGCCTCGGCGAGTGCCCGTCCGGTCTGCACCGCACACGAAACGCCCTCCCCGAGGATCCCGTCCGCCGAGAGCGTGATCCGCGCGGCACCCGGTTCTTCGCGGTAGCGATCCTTGAGCGGCGACTGGAGCGCGCGTAGCTCATCCTGCTCCATGGCCGAACCCTAGCGACGGGGGCAAACGGAGAGGAGCGACGAAGCTCGCAGCCAGCCGCTCTGGAAGGTCATCCGGAGGCTGCGTCGGAAGCGGCTCCGTTGAGGCTCGCAACGAGCCCAGCGACCCGCGCCGCGATCTCATCGCGAGTCGCCCGGACCTCGGCCAGAGGGCGGCCCTTGGGGTCGGCGAGGTCCCAGTCGATGTAGAGCTTGCCGGGGATGTACGGGCACTCGTCGCCGCAGCCCATGGTCACGATCACGTCGGCCTGCTCGGCCAGCCCGTCTGTGAGCTGCTGGGGGCGGCGGCCGGCGAGGTCGATCCCCAGCTCGTGCATGACCTCGACCACCTCGGGGTGGACCCGCTCGCCGGGAGTGGTTCCGGCCGAGAGCGCCGTATGCAGCCCACCTGCGGCACGCTCGAAGAGGGCCTCGCTCATCTGTGAGCGGCCGGCGTTGTGCAGGCATACGAAGAGGACGGTGGCCATGACTCCCGACCCTCAGCCGCCGGCCACCTGCGCGGCCGCCCCACCGGGGTCCCGGTGGGGCAGGACCACCTCTTCCGCCTCTTCGGCGGTAACCGGGTAGAGCACCCGCACAACGATCAGTGCGCAGATGCCACCCACGACCTGAGCGGTCACGAATCCCGGCACCGACGACGGGGCGATCCCGGCGAACGTGTTCGAGAACATCCGTCCCACGGTGATCGCCGGGTTCGCAAAGCTGGCGGAGCTGGTGAAGAAGTAGGCGGCCCCGATGTAGGCGCCCACCGCTGCCGGGGCCACGCTGGCTCGCCTGCTCCGGACCAGCGAGAAGATCACGAGCAGCAGGCCCGCGGTCGCGATCACCTCCGAGAAGAGGTGCGCCGGGGAGGCGCGATGATGGGTCGAGACGCTGACCGCGGCGAGCGAGAACATGACGTTGGCGGCGAGGACCCCGAGCGAGCAGCCCGCGACCTGCGCCGGAAGGTACGCGGCCGCGTCGCGCCAGCTCAGACCACCGAAGGCGGCATCGGCGAATGAGACGACCGGGTTGAAATGCCCTCCAGAGACCGGACCGAACATGAGGATGATCGTGAACAGGCCGGCAGCCGTGGCAGCTGCGTTCTCGAACAGCTCCAAGCCGACGTCGTCGGGCGAGAGCGTTTGAGCTGCGATGCCCGAGCCCACGACGAGGGCGCCAAGGAAGGCGGATCCGAGCAGCTCAGCCGCCAGGCGGCGTTTGAGGGGCGGCACCACCGTTTCCACGCCGCTGATCCTATTCCATTGATGTCCGTCGCTTGAATTGATATATGTAGATCGATGAGCATCGATCTGGAGCTGGCTCCGAAGACGAAGCGCCCGGCGGGTGAGCCTTGTTGCGACCCGGTCGTCTACCCCGATGTCGAGCGCGAGCAGGCGATCCGCCTCGCGGAGGTGGCGAAGGCGCTCGGTGACCCGATCAGGCTGCAGCTGGTCGACGTCCTGCGCAAGCACGCCGGCAAGGTGTGCGTCTGCGAGCTGGTGCCGCTGTTCGACATCGCACAGCCGACCCTCTCACATCATCTCAAGAAGCTGCGCGACGCCGGGATGGTGAACTCGGAGCGCAGGGGTCTCTGGGCCTACTACTACGTGATCCCCGAGGCGCTCGATGAGCTGTCGGCATGGCTGAGCTGACCGACTCGCACCTGACCGCGTGCTGCGGCGAGGACGAGCAGGCATCGTGCTGCGAGCCGGCTGACAGGGCGCACTGCTGCTCCCCACACTCGGATGAGTGCGCTTGCGCGAGCAGGGAAGGCAACGAGGCCGAGCCGAGCCGAGCTCCCCCCGAGCGCCCGGCCCCCGCAAACGCCCAGCCTGCACGGGCATGACGCCACGGGCCGTCCACCTCTTCGACCCACAGACGCTCTATCGCCACTGGGAGGAGGGTCAGTGGAGCCCCTGGGATGTCGACCTGTCGCGAGATCGCGAGCAATGGCAGGCTATGGACGACCGCTCGCTCGTGGCCTTCGTCCTCGGATCGCTGATGGTCGCCGAGGAGCGCATCACGACGAAGTTCTCAGGGCTGGTCGGCGCAGACGGCAACGAGGAGGAAGTGACGTTTCTCGCCACTCAGCAGGTGGACGAGGCACGCCACATGCAGTTCTACGCGCGGGTGCAGGATGAGGTCGTCGCCGAGCCCGGGGTGATCGCCCGCCACGTCGAGCGCGCCCGCGCCCAGGTTTCCCCGGCGTTCCGCACAATCTTCGACGAGAAGCTCGTGGCGGCTCACGAGCAGCTCTTGGCAAACCCCGGCGACCGCGCAGCCAAGGTCACGTTCGTGACCCTCTACCACCAGATCCTCGAGGCGACCCTCGGACTGACGACGTTCGAGTTCGCCACGCGGTACCTGGAGCGGGAGGGCCTGCTTCCCGGATTCGTCGCCGGCTACTCCAGGATTCACCGCGACGAGCAGCGCCACATCGCCTACGGCACCTGGTACCTCCGCGAGGCCGTGGCGGATGACGCGGCAATGGTCGACGTCGTCAGGCAAACCCTGCGCGACCTCCTTCCCGCGGTCGCCGAGTCGCTGACGCCTCCGGAGGGCGCCGACGCGTCCGTCCTCGGCGCCTCAGCCGAGGAGTTGCGCGCCTTCGCCCTCGAGGGGCTCACGCGCCGGCTGAAGGTGATCGGCGTACCGCTGGAGACTCTCTGAGTCACCACCCGGGCGCTGCCTGAAATGGGCAAACGTAGTGCGCTTCGCGCTACACACGACGCGTGGCGTCTGCACCCCATCCGCTCTCGCTGCGACTCGGCCGAGACGGACTTGTTGCACTTGACGAGATCGCAAAGCAAAGGGGGCTGAGTCGCGCGGAGGCCGCGCGCCAGGCGATTACCGAGACGGCCGAGCGCGAGCGCAGGCGCAGCGGGCTCGCAGCTGAGGCGCGGCGTTTGATGCAGGACGAGGCGTACGTCCGCGAAGCGCGCGAGGTCGCGGATCTGATGGAGCAGCTCCGTGGTCCGCGGTGACGTCCACCAGGTCAAGCTCCCGGGCCGTCGCGGCCATCTGCGGAAAGGGTGCCGCTTCGCGGTGGTCGTCCAGGCGGACGACCTCCTGAGCCTGTCCGCCGTGGTCGTCTGTCCGACCTCGCGCTCCGCGTTCCCGGCAAGCTTTCACCCAGAGGTCACCGTGGCCGGTGAGCCCACGCAGGTCCTCTGCGAGATGGTCGGCGCGGTCGATGCTCGGGCGCTCGGCGAGCATGTCGGCCATCTCGGCCACGACGAGCTACGCGCAGTCGAGGACGGGCTCCTGCTGGTGCTTGACCTGCCGTAGGACCACTCACCAACAGGGGCCGAAACGGGGAGAGAAGGACGAAGCTCGAAACACGACCTCGCGTGGGAGCGCATCGAGGAGCTGCACGATGCCGTGCCCAGGGAGCCATGCCAGCCCGGGCTTCGAACCAGAGCGAGTCAGGTCGGTACGAGATCGGCCACAGGCACGGGACTTGTGAGCATGGGCACACAGGGTTGTATTCCGGGACCGCTTCGAGGATGATCATAGGGTCGACGCTCGCACGGCGAACTCTTGCGGGCACCACTAGCGAAGGGGATTGCAATGGCCCCCGCGAAAGACGATGCGCCAGGGAGCATGGCTGACGTCCATGACGCCGGTCGGACTCTGGCTCACCGACTGGACCGCATCAGCGATGAGCTGGCGTGCGAGGATTGGGCTCCCAGGCGGCAGACCGCGCCTGCGAGAACCCCGGAAACCCGGTACGCGCGTAGCGGCGACCTGAGCATCGCCTATCAAGTCACCGGGAAGGGGCCCGATCTCGTCCTCGTCCCCGGATCGCTCTCTCACGTCGAGCTTGGCTGGGAGACCCCGGCAACTTCGTTGCTATACCCGCGGCTGTCGCGATTCTCGCGCATGATCACCTTCGACAAGCGTGGGACGGGCCTCTCCGACAGAAGCGCGGAGCTTCCGACGCTCGAGGAGCGCATGGACGATGTCCGGGCCGTCATGGACTCGGCCCACTGCGAGAGGGCTGCCGTGGTAGGCATCTCCGAGGGCGGGCCCATGGCGCTGCTGTTCGCGGCCACCTATCCCGAGCGCGTCCGCGCCCTTGTCCTCTGGGCAACCTTCGCCCGCGTCACCTGGGCGCCCGATTACCCGCAGGGAATCGACGCGCAACTGGGGGAACAGTTCTGTGACCAGATCGAGGCGAGCTGGGGTCATGGCCGGGTGTGGCCTCTGATCTCCACGCATGACGCGCCGGATGACGAGGCGACGCGCCGCCATTTGGCGCGCATGGAGCGCAACTCCGCGACTCCAGCGATGGCGGCGGCGGCCAACCGGTTTGCCTTGCGTATCGACGCTCGCCATGCTCTGAGCGCGATCTCAGCACCGACGCTGGTGGTCCACCGCACCGGCGATCCAATCACCAGCGTCGTCCACGCCCGCTATCTGGCCGAGCACATCCGTGGAGCCCGACTGGCGGAGTTCCCAGGCGAGTTCCACCTCAGCTACCTCGGCAAGGACGAGGACATACTCGACGAGGTCGAGGAGTTCCTCACCGGGACTCGTCAGCAACCTGACATCGACCGCGTGCTCAAGACCGTGATGTTCACGGACATCGCCGGATCCACGGCCCAGGCGGCGCGTAGCGGCGATCGGCGCTGGCACGAGTTGCTCGAGGCCCACGACTCCACGGTGCGCCGCGAGCTGGACCGATTCTGTGGGCAAGAGGTGAAGAGCACCGGCGACGGGTTTCTCGCCTGCTTCGACGGGCCCGCACGGGCGATCCACTGCGCGAGGGCGATCAGCGACAAGGCCCAGACGATCGGCCTCGAGGTTCGTGCCGGTTTGCACTCCGGCGAGTGCATCCCGCGCGGCGACGACTTCGCCGGCGTAGCCGTGCACATCGGCGCACGCGTCGCTGGCCTCGCCGACCCCGGCGAGGTGCTCGTCACCAGCACTGTCCGTGACCTCGTCGCCGGGTCGAACATCGAGTTTGCCGACCGCGGTCGTCACACGCTCAGGGGCGTCCCGGGCGAGTGGCAGCTGCTAGCGGTCGCGCCATGATGGCGCAGCCGCAGTAAGCGGCCGTGGTCGCCTGAACCGGGCGCGCTGACGGCGAGCGCATTCGCGTTTGACCGGGCGCGGCACGGATGGGCGACCGGACCACATCCTCCGGTGCGCGCCCCGATCGTCCCCGGAGATCGGCGATCGGAGGGCACCGTAAGGCGACGCCCAGCTCATAGCTGCGCGCCGTCACTGTCGCTCCACCCGCCGGTCATGATCGGGTCACCGGACACCGCGTCTACTCGCGGCTGACCCTGAGGCCATGCACACCAGGTGAATCCCGACGCGAGGATCTCGACGTATCCGTCGCGCCCGTCCAATAGAAAATGGACCGCGTCCTCTGATTGACGGCGCGATCGCTGGCGTGCCGCCCACGAGCGCCGCTCGGCCTCGAGCCATCTGGAGTTCGGCGAAAATAGAAGCTTGGATCTGGGCATACGCTGGCTCCGGGCCATTTGGCTTTCTCGTGCTTCAAGCCGCCAGCGCTGCCATCACTCGGTCTCGGGACGATCTCGTAGCCGGACACCTCGACCAATGCCTCATCGTCTCGATGAGGCTTTGCCGAGGCGAAAGCAGCCAGCTCGAACTCGACCTTCACCCAAAGTTCCGGGTGTGGGCGAGTTGGCCGAGCGACCAACGCCCCGAACTCCACCGAACACTCGGGTACCACGTCGGTGTCGGAGTGAGTCAGCTTGATCCCCCAGGGCCAGATCCTCCACGGGAGGGTGCACGCGTGGAAGGTGTCACTCATCGAGCGGAGTATGGCCGATAGGGACTCATCACCGGCAACGGCTGTGGTCGCGGGCTCTTCGAGCGGCTCGCGACCTACGCCGTCCGGGCCGCGAGCGCCCATCCAGGAACCGGTTATCCAGGCCAAAGACGAGTGACCACGCGGCCATGCCGTTGGGCCTTCGAGTGCTCGGGCATGGCAACCCCGAGCTGCATCGACCGTAGGGTCGTTCAGGGCCGAACGGGGAGAGAGGGACAAGCTCGAAACACAACCCTGCGCGGGAGCGCATCGCGGAGTTGCATGCTCGGCGTCGGCCAGCAGCCTGGAGCCCGCTCAGTGGCGGCGAAGATCCTCCACCGGGCACGGAGGATCGGGGAGCTCGACGATCTCGGGATCACCGGTGAGCAGCACGAGATCGTGGGCAGCCGCCGTCACGAGCGCGAAACAATCGCCGAGCGCAATGGGCGCGCCGGCCTTCAGACGTGCCGCCTCGATCATCCTGGCGGTTCCTGGGAGCTCGAGGGATAGCGCCGAGCGCAGCGATCCCAGCGTGTCGTCAGCCGCAAGCCGCCCGTGATCGCGCTCGACGCGGTAGTACACCTCGACCAGATTGATCCAGCTCACCACTGGCCGGGTCGAGATCACCCCCTCGACCCGGGACATGGCCGGGGCCTCCCCGTCAAGCCAGGCGAGAATCGCCCAGGAGTCCAGACAGACGCTCACCTGGGCTCGCGGGCCCGGTCCTCAAGCAGCCGCGAGGCCATACCGCTGTTCGCAAATCGGCCGCCCAGTTCAACCGGGGTCCGCCGCGCCACCAGGACGATCTCCTTGTCGCGCAGCTCGAACTCGACTTCGTCACCGGGCTGGAGGTGCATCCGATCCCGCAGCGCCTTCGGGATCACAACCTGCCCCTTGGCCCCTATACGCCCGGTCATACTTGGCCAGTATAACGAGCCGGCCCGTTGAGCTCCTGCGGCGACCCGTGAAGAGGTCGGGCCGCCGCGCATTGACTGCAAGTTGCGGCGAGGCCGAGGCGTGGCGCTACTGAGCGTCGTAGCGACGTATGGGGCGCGTTTGAGGTCACGACCCAGGGCGGCGGCTACCCAGGGCTAGCATCAGCTGCAAGACATGACTCGATCGATGCGTCTTCTGCTATCAGCCTCCCGGCGCCTTGACGTCCAGCAAGTAGAAGTTTTCCGGACCCGAGAGGAGGGGCGTCAGGACCCATCGACCAAGTGGTTCGCCGAGGAACCCTCCTTCGCATTTGAAGCGCGGCAGCGTAAAGCTGCTCGCCAAGTCCCAATCCGTGTTCAGCAACTCTTCGTGCGTAACGGTGCTGCCAAGGTTGGCGGCGACTGATTCCGCGGTCGCGCAGCGGGTGGGAATCTTCAGTCCCAGCAGGCTCACCGAGGTGATGTTGACGTTGAACTTCGCCGGCACCTGCAGAGTATCGTCGCCCGACCGCGTTTCGCTCGGGGCCACAGTGCCTTCAAGGCCCCCCACCTGCGAAATGCTCATCCCGAGAGTGACCGGGATACCGCCGAAGAGCTTGAGCTTGGCCGCGAACGCCGGGATCGAGAGGCGACCGCTCACCGCGCCTCCGCCCGTTTCCCCATTGACTTCCGCCGCGCCGTTGAAGGTGGAGCCCGCGGGCAGGGTGATGGACTGACCTAGCCTCTTGTCGACGAGGGTGCCCGAGACGACCGCCGAGATATCCGAGATCGGCGCCAGCGAGTTGCCCGGGGCGATCGACGAGCAGTTCTGCGGCGCAGGAATACCCAAGAGGCGCTCGCCAAGCCAGGCGTACGCTTCGACAAGCCACGGTACCGCCGCGAGGATGTGGCTGAGATCTTCGTATTCGGTGTATTGGACGGTGACGCCGCGACTGCAGTACTCGCGGGCGAGGGTGCGCACGTCGCCGGCGATCATTACGCCGTCGCCCCTGCCGATGCCGGGCTTGTCGCCCGGCGTGCCTTCGAGTTCGCCGCCGGCGCCCTGAACCATGAGCAGCGGCACCGTCGGGGTGCCGTGGGTACCCATGATCAGCTTGTTGGCGTCCGCCACGAAGAGCGGGATACTTTCGGGCGTCGGGTATTCCGGCTTGGTGAGTTGCGGCCACGTGAGTCCCGAGTAGACGAACAGCCATTCGAGGAACGACGTGTGCTGGAGGTCTTCGTCCAGCACCATCCCGTATTCGCTCAAATATGGCGTTGCTTCCGCTTCCTGGTGGAACGAGCGTGCCACGCCGATTATCGAGGCCGGGATGATGCCCGCCCACTCCGTGCTGCCTTCGACGTAGCGCAGGTTGTGCGCCGGGTCGACCAGTGTGCCGCCAAAGGCTGCGCCGATGAGGCGCGAGTTGATTTCCGGCGCGTACGTGGGGGCCAGTTCGGCAGCCCACTCCGTGGCGATGGCGCCGCCGGAGTAGCCAAGCAGACCGATCTTGGAGGCACCCGCCAGGCCGGTGGCCGGCGAGCTGAGCGCGGCGCGCAGCGAGTCGAGCGTGTTGTACCCGTATTCCGTCCCCGCGGCGAAGTCGGCGTTCTCCCCCTCGGTGTCGGGTATGACCACGGCCTCTCCCGCGAGCAGCGCCGGCGCAATCAGCACGGACTCGAGGTTCGGCAGCAGACTTCCGAGCGACACGGGGCCGCCGGAGATGGCGTATGACGGGTCGGCTTCAGTGGTGAGCGAGTCGTACAAGGATTGGTAGGACAGCACCGGCGGCGTCCCCAGTCGCAGCGGCGGCAAGAGGACCGAAGTGACATTGACCGTCGGCTGACCGAGTTGCCCCGTTGACCGGTACAACAGCTGCACTGCGGTGACTGGCAACGCGATTTCCGCGACGCGGTAGGACTCGGTGCGCGTCTTCAGGACCGTCCCGGGCGCGATCTCCGACAGCGGCGTTGACCCTTCGTAGTTGTAAAACGGATCCTGTTCGGGCGGAAGGGGGGCTGCCTGCGCACCAGGCGCGAGCAGTGCTGCCCACGCGGCAAGCAGCACAACGACGGACGCGCAGGCACCCAAATGCCTCCGTACGACGCGGGGAAAGGAGGACACGAGGTTTCCCGATGTATCCGTCTGTACCACAGCTGACCTCCCGATCGTGTTGTGGCCGCAGCGGCACCGCAGCTCGTCGCGACGGCGATGCTGGCCGGCACAGTCAACGCGACGAGGAGTCCACACACGACCGCGCGAGCCAGGAACTAAACGAAAAGAGTAGCACAGCCATACCAGATGTAGCCCGAACGCCCAGCGTGGCAGCGGGACACCGGTGATTCGGTCGCTGGACCTGCCGGGCGCCAGACGGAAGATCGCCTGGATGCAACCTCTGCCGGTGGTGGCGCACGGACACGTGGCGCGCCGACCACGTCCTGCGCCGAGCGCAAACCGCAGCGCTTGAGCCCCGGCTCGCCTACCAAGACTCAGACGTCCGCACGGCATCCTCAGCCACAGGCCTCCCGGCTCATGACTGGCGAACGTTCCTGGGAACTACGCATAGCGGCCTCCGACCGAGCTGCACCCCCAACGCGGTCATGGCCGGTCCGAAACGGACCCGCCGCCTCACCGAACACGACACCGACGATTGCAGCGAAACGGGGTGTGAGGGACGGAGTTCGAAAACGTACCTCGCGCTGAAGCGCATCCGCGAGCTGCGTCTCTGGCGCGACGATTCCACGGGCCGACCTCGAGCCTAGGGCCGATCTCGGCCATCACCAAGGGCGATGCCAGAGCCGTCTATGCACGAGCGACGAGAGCGTCACCAGCACCCTTTCAGCACGTCCCAGCGTGGCCTGTTCGCGCCCTCCCACCCACGGCGGGCCGTCTCCAGTGCGCGGCGGCTCCCGGATTGGTCTGACCGCCGTTGCGCACTCACGCCCCCGAGGCCCGTTGAATACGCTCATGCGATGACCGATCGCGGAACGCATGCCCCGCCAGAAGATCCGGCGCTGGCCGAGGTCGCCTCCGCGATGCAGTCGGCCGGGCACTGGGGTTACGTTGTCGATGACCGCTGGCGCACCGTCTTCGCAACGGACGAGTTGCGCCTGACCTTCGGCGGCCACCTCGTTCTGGCCGACTTACCGCTTGGTGTGCACTTCTTCGGCCCAGAGATGATTGCGGCGACGCACAACTGGCGCTTTGGTTCGACGACCATCGAGCTCATGCGCCGGAATTTCGCGTCTCTCGGAGGGTGGGTTCTTGCCGACACCCCCGGCGGGCAGGAGGAGTTGCGCGGGCTCGTCGACCCGGCGATTCGAGACATGGTCGACGGACTCGTCGCCGACGAGCGGACCGCCCTGTGGTTCGCCGGCACAGGAATGGGTCTAGCCGAGATCGGGATCCCCAACCTCGGGATCCGCATTCGCGGGCACGCTGGCCGGCTAGCGGGCACAGCGGTCATCCACAAGCCAGCCGCCGGTATGGCAACGCTCGGCGCGATCACGTCGATGACCGACCCCAGCCACCTGCGGCGAATGCTTCAGGTCGCCAAGCCCGACCGGCGGCCGGCCGCGATCCTGTTCGCCGACTTGGAGGCGTCGTCCGCGCTTTCGCGACGACTCTCTACCGCGCGTTATTTCGCCTTCGGCCGCCGCCTCGCGCGCGCCGCCGACCATTGCATCATCGACGCCGGCGGCCTGCCCGGGCGGCATGTCGGCGACGGTGTGGTGGCATTCTTCCTCGCCGAGACGGCGGGGTCGGAGTCCGCCGCCGCGCGCTCGTGCATCACGGCCGCTCGCGCACTTCGCCACTTACTGCCCGATGTGGCAACCCGAAGCGACATCGAGCCGGAGGCCGTCGTGCTGCGCTTCGGGTTGCACTGGGGATCGACGCTCTACGTGGGAAGCATCACGACCGGCGGACGCAGCGAGGTCACGGCGCTCGGCGACGAGGTCAACGAGGCGGCACGCATCGAGGCATGCGCCGGCGGGGGGCTCGCGCTTGCCTCGAAGAGCCTGATCGAGCGACTCGACCCCGATGATGCAACCGCACTCGACCTCGATGCCGATGCCGTTTCCTACGCCGTCCTCGGCGACCTGGCAAGCGCGACCGAGAAGGCGCGACGCGACGCTCCCGCAATCGCCGTGTGCCAAGTCTGATCGCGGCGCTCCGCGAGGCTCCGGGGCGGGCACAGCCCCATCAACGATCGCTGGCAAAGGCGTGAACGGAGAGGGAGGGATTCGAACCCTCGAACGAGGTCGACCCCCGTTACGCGATTTCCAGTCGCGCCCGTTCAACCGCTCCGGCACCTCTCCGGGATATCGCAACAGGAAGGCTACGACACCGGCGGCCAGGAGCGACGTCACGGC
>Ga0335085_10007600_pt1 | contig 16736 bp, 17 predicted proteins | sample Lox_Sample_45_FD_206712 | JGI IMG/M metagenome (GOLD analysis project Ga0335085, IMG submission 206712) | Soil microbial communities from Loxahatchee National Wildlife Refuge, Florida, United States - Lox_Sample_4.5 | ecosystem: Environmental > Terrestrial > Soil > Wetlands | place: USA...
ACCCCGCCATCCACAACGGTGGGCATTACCGCAGTCAGACGTATGTTGACGCGAATGTCAAAGTTATCATCACCACTAGGAGAGAACGCTTACGATTCTTCGATTCTAACATTCTCTGTGTGGAAGATCTTGGCGAAGATGTCGCGATCGCGCGTGAAAAAATCCTTCCATATATCCACCCGACAAAACCGTCTGACTGGTTCATAATCGGAATCGATCCCGGGAAACGTACCGGGGTCGCTGCCTTCATGAACCACCGTGAAGTAGAAAGCAGCGTGCTTCAGTCAATAGAGGGAACGATTTCAAGAGTTTGCGCACTAATTGACAATGCCCCTTCTATAAGGAAAATCGTGAAGATCGGGGCGGGAAATGCTTCTCTCGCGCGACAAATCGCAGAAGTGCTGCAATCTCGTTATCAGAACAATGTGAGGATTCAGCTTGTAGACGAGAGCGGTACTTCGTCGCTTTCACGTAAAAGAGGTAGGATCCCCTTGACGGGATTCGAAACTCGGGACCAGCGCGCAGCCAAGTTGATAGCTTTCAGAGAAGGCCATGACTTCATTAAGGCAAGCTGATTCATACACCGGCAAATCGCTTCGTTATCCGGATATTCTCTCTGTCCTCGCCTTCATAATCTCTGGGCGTTTCCAGAACAACGGGCAGCCCCAATAACCTCTTTGAAGTTAGGATGGCCTTCATTCCCTCCTTTCCAATCGCTCCTTTTCCTATTGATTCATGCCGATCTAGAGCGGACCCGAGCTTTCCTTTCGAATCATTCAGATGAATCAAAAATAGTCTGGACAGCCCTATTTCAGAATCAAAAATATCGAGCGATTTTTCAACTGAAGTCTCGTTCGAAAGATCGTAGCCGGAAGCAAATGCGTGGCAGGTGTCAAGACAGACTCCCATCCTTGATTTGTCTTTCACGAGATCAAGGACCTGCGCAATCGTGCGAAAATTTGAGCCGACGCTGTTCGGATCCGCTGAATTTTCCAGTAGCAAGCGTACGTTAAGATCTCTGGTCTCCTCTATCGAGTTTTTGCAAGCTTCGACGATTCTGTCTCTGCCCGAATCGATGGTTGTATTCAAGTGACTGCCAAAGTGCAGTATCAAATATCTTATTCCGAGCTCCCCGCAACGTCTGATTTCTCGAGTCAGGACTTGCTTTGACCTCTTGTAAAAGCCGGTCTCGGGCGAAGAAAGATTGGGTAAGTACGGCATGTGGACGAAGACTTCATACTTTGAGTCTGATACCTTTCTTTTGAAAGCTGCGACCTCGCCTGAATCCAGAAACGCCGCATCCCATCGTCTAGGACTGCACGTGAATATCTGGAATGCGCCAACGCACTCCAGGGCTAGCGCACGATCAACGCTTTGATCGAGCTTGCCTGAGATCGAAACATGAATTCCGATCGAATGCGAGACCTTCCCTTTCAAATCGGAATCAGGGCTGCGAGGATCGATGGACAAAGTGGAATTTCGATTTTTTCCCGTCAACCTTTAATACGCTAATCCGAGCGATTGTTACTTCACAAGCAGCCTAGCGGGGTGGGGAAGCCAGGTTATCCCGGCGGGCTCATAATGTAGATTTTTTCTTTTTCCTCAGAGGAAAAGGGGGAACTTTCCATGAGATACCCGCAGAGCGGTGGTTCAAAATGATGACAGGGAGTGTACTTCTCCCTGCGTTAGTGAAACTCCACCCCCCGCTACTGTATACTTACTCTTGAACTCTCGGCGCCAGATAGAATCGAATGTACCCGTTGCTGTTTTCCCCCAGCTTGAAATCCATGCGGAGCGGCATCTTGCTGGAGTACTCGAAATTGATGGTGTCAGAGGCTGAACCCGCAGACTTTGTTATCTTCAACAGATACTCTATGCTGTAATTGGACTTGCTTTCTTTTTCGCTCGTAAGGCTGACAAGGTCGCCCTTGCCAGTGTCGTCTTTTTCTAAAACAACATTTGCCCGGCCGGTATCGCCTTTTCCTGAAAAAAGAACCCTATCCTTTCCAGATTCTATCGAAATGTAATTCGAGATCGCAGAAACATCATTCAGAATTCTGTCGAACGCAGGTTCAGTCGTCACAAATTTCGAATCGTATGTCAGTTTTGGAAGAGGCGTGTTGCTCTGACTGGATTCAATCAGGTGAAGCTCGAATTCCCGCTTGTACCCGTTGCTTAGCTTCAGGTTCAACGATTCAGCCCCGCTTCTTGAAATCTCGACGGAATCCTTGTTCTCCGCGCGTCGGATAAGTTTCGCAAAATCATCCATGCGAACAGTGAACCGGTCTGGTTTCTCGCAAGAGAACTTTTGAAAATCAGCATTTGGCCAAAAGAGATCTATCAACGCGACGTGTGAAGGATCCATCGCCCGAAAAGTAATCCCATCTTGATTGACCTCGAAAGTGGCTTCTTCGACCAAAGTCTGGATTGCAGCCGTGACCGCCTTCCACTGGCCTGGAGACTGCGTCCTTGCAATAAATCCCGTTGATTTCGACGGACTAGCCTGCTGTTCTTCTGCTTCTGGCAATTTTTCTTCGATCTAGCCGGAAGGAGCGAAAATTTCGGTTCAAATAGTTTTTCGAGCTAGCTGTACTGGCGCCAGGTGTGACCGCACTTTTCACACCTGAAAAACTGCGTCGGAGGCTCGTCACCGCTTCTCGTTTGAAGGAACCACCAAAAGGCCACGTTGTGACCGCACTTTGGGCAATCGACGTTGGTCGTGGGCATCGTTTTGATTTTATCTTCCTTGTCACCCAGAACTTTCATCGTGGAGGAAGTCGAATCCGGCTCAACCGGCTCGGGGGCAGCTACATTTGGCCCGGCGGCCTCGGTATAACCACACTTTTCACAGACGAGCTTCGGATCGTCTTTCTGAGGCTTGTACTTTAATCTGGTACCGCATTTGGGACAGAATTTCATATCAAATCATTCTTGGGGTAAAATCGTGATATCTGGTAATTCCGAAAACTACCGAAAGCTACATCGAGCCTAAAAAACATCATTGAGGATTTAGGCAGAATCGCCGGAATCCGGCGGAATGATCTCGGCTGTCTCGACATGCGAGGACCGATCGCGCTCTTCGGGAGGAACGCTGCCCGCGGGTGCGATAGGGAAAATCTCTTTTGCCAGCTTCAAAAGTTCAGAAACTCTTTGCCTCGAAAGGTTGACAGCTTCCTCGAGAGCTTTTGTAGGATTGCTAGAGTCGGTACTGACCTCGATAGTAAGAGTCTTGATCAGAGGATGCGGAGGGGGGACGCCGGCAAACTTGACATGTTTTACGTTCATCAGCTCTTTGTGAACAATGTCTGCGATGCTGTAATCTTCTCGCTCGATTACAACCTGAAGCGCGCCATCGCCGACTGAATTAATTTTGAGATTCAAGGATAAGATTAAACTAAACAGCCGCGTTCCCTTTATATGTTTTCTTTAAAGCGGCTTTTCCCTCTCTTCTAGGGACTTTGACCACGGGAGAGCTTGATGAAATCGTCGGAGAGAATCCGTTCGTCGACAAATCCGCACTCTTTGCACTTTATTCGGTCTCTGCCTAAAGCGATGACGTTACCGCCGCAGTTGCTGCAGACTGTTTCAATGACCCCTGTTTTGGGGTCATCCAGAGCTAGATGATAAATTGAATTTTTTGTGCTGATGACTTTCGCCCTAATAACGTCGCCAGACTTGATGGGGCTGGTTGTTCTCCTACGCCTGTCCTCTCGCATGGAAAGCATACCACTGAGCTGCTTGTCGTTCGGCTTGTCACCAACTGCAAGAATCGTAATTTGTGCCATCGAAGGCTGAGCACTGTCCACGTGTCCAATCACGATATCGCCCACTTTTGGCAGACCGTCTTCCGCACTTTTAACGGGCCTAACATTTATGACGCGGTTTGCCATGTCGGGCTCGACATCTCCTACAACGGTAGAAACTATAGAGTCATTGACGGAAGCTGACCCGGTCCCGGGAACAAACTCCTCAATCGTTGCGAGCCGGTCGCCCGGAATGGTTGGCCGGCCGGGCTTTAACTTTTCATTCTTGCTTGTAATATCTTGCATAAACTCACTACAGCCAGTGCTTGCGTTCAAACATTTCCATGCTTACTTCATTGCCAGCGAGTAGCTTTAACAACGCATCGGTCTGCGGGACGCTGAGTACTGGCTTACCAAAGTTGTAGCCGTCAACACTGATCCTGGGACAGCCGGTCTGTACAAACGCGTCGATGTCTGTCATAGCGTTTATCCTGTCCGCGGTGATTTCACGCAGGGCAATTAGCTGAACGTTTTTACCGAACTTTTCAAGGTCCTCCTTCAACCGTACTGATTGGTCGGTCATCATCTGGCCCTCCTTCAGACCGATTATCACGCCAAAGCGATTTGCATCTCTAGCCTTGTAAACAGAAAGGACAGCTTTTTTCAGTCGCTCATTGGCAAGCACGCTCACGTCGACCACTTCGTTCTGATAAGGGTCAAGCATGTATGTCGGCTTGCCGCTGGATAAACAAAGGCCGAGCGCGTGGAACATGCTCTGGCCGAGAAGGAGCATGACATCGACTTTGTCGCGGATGTTGTAAGCAGGATAAAACTCGCATCCGAAAATCTGGCCGTCGTGCAGTTGACCCAGTCCCTTTCCAATTAGGGCAGACAAGCCGTTTGCTTCTAGAACCTTTGAAACCACCGGGAGCTCGCTTACGTGTTGTGCGAAAGTAGCCAGCCCGGCAGTCGAAAAACCCTTTTCCTTCATTAACCGGGCCGCAGTCTGGGCAACCGTAGCAAAAGACACGTCGTCGGTTGCATCAATTGAATATGTAATTTTGCCAAACTTCTTCACGGTGACATTGTGCCCAATGTGGAAGGCAAGATCTGCACCGAGACGCTGAGCGTCGACATCAACCGTGTCGCAAGAACCGTAAGTAGGATCAGCAATCACGATCGCTTGCAGTCCCATAGACGATTCTAGGTCTTTCGCGATTGCCCTGGTTTCTTTTAGCAGGCCATCGGGAGCGTTGAAAACAATGCGTTTTGGATGGTTTTCCCTCACTATAGTTTCCATCGCCTGCCTGTCTATCTTGATTGCCAATGGATAAATTTCACAAACCAAATAATTTCAAAAAACGGGAGCTCAAAACAAGAAACTAAAACAAAGGAGCCGCCAAAAAAATGGCGCGCTGTTTCCTATGCTCAGACGGTGACAGCTGGCGCCTGCTCAGTTGTCTTGAGGGGTTCAATTAGGACGTGCGTAGGCATCGGCAACTTTGTTGACGCACTCCTCATAGATTCCTTCCCTTTTTCGAGGTTTTCTTTCTTTATGTAAAGCTCCAAAATGACAGAGCCTGGCATTACTCTTGCCCCCAGACCCATCGGCTTTCCCCAGGCCTTTCGCATGCCTTCTTGCAGACGATCGGCTCCAGCAGTGGCAATCATCCTGTTCTCCCTGAGGATCACGTGTGGATATACTTTCACTCTGAGAAAGTAAGCTGCTTCGCCAATCGGCGTTAGCTTCTTGTTGGCAGCTACTCGAGCTGCTTCCAGAGCGTTGTGCCGAATCTGAACCTTTTCAGTGCTGACTAGTTTCAGGACATAATCGTAATCAGGGGTCATCGTTCCGGTGCTGAACCTTGCAATCTTTGAGTTGGGCGCGCCTGGCGAGTAAACCTTGCTTGTAAGCGGCATCCCGCTGGTCAGGCGGTAATTTTTTCCATGCAAACGAATTTCGCAAAAAGGCCTTTAGGCCGCTCAGTACTTAACCTTACCCGTCAACCTCGAGACTCTATCCGCTCAGCCTGAGCCTGGGTAGAATCGAGAGGTTTCTGGATCGACATCAGGACCATACTGTCGGTGACAGTAAACTTTGGGCTCACCGAAGCATTTGTCTCGAACATCGTCGAAAGCATGGATTCCAGGGCCAACGACCACTTGCTACCGTAGTTGTGTCTTAAGGTAATGACAAGCTCATTTTCGCCGCTAGTGCTGTGGAAGTTAGCCCACCTCATGTAATCACAGATGATTGTCTCGACGAATTTGAGGCAGGTTTTAAGATCGTTCTTTTGACCTGTGAATAGTATAAGGTCCTTCGGAAACCTCTTGCCGCTTTCGGAAGCGAGGTCACGAAGGGTCTGGTCATCGAAAGAATTGATTATCCGAATAAAATCGTGAACCGAAAGCGTAAGAGTTCCGAAGTCTTGCAGAAATCTGTCAAAATTCACCCACTTTCTTAGGATCTGATTTGTCAAACTGTTAACGCTCGTACCGCGGCGAGCACTCTCAATTTCAAGTGATTCCAGAACATCAGCATCCAATCTGAAAGATTTCGTCTGCGTCGGGTTCTTGTCCAATTCGTTTGCGGTACTGGTCTGATCACTATTTAAATGAAGATGGACAATTGCTGTTTAATATCCTCTTCAAGATTTCAGCGTCTTCAATTTTCGGATATGTATCGACTGTATGAAGAAACAAAAATTCATTTGTGTGCTTTCTTTTGCGCAGCTGTCGCTACTAGAGATTGCAAGGTTGAAGGATTCTGGAGAATATGCGTTTGATATCATGGCAACTTCGGCTCAAACTGCGTTAATTGAATGCGACGGAGAGACCGTGAAACACCTTTCTCGAGCATTTGGCGGAGTTTACAAAGTCGCGAGGGCATGCGGAAACTCCATTGAAGGAATTGAAGACTGTCTCCCCTTGCCCGACGAACCCAAGTTTAACTGGACCATTTCAGGCTACTGTTGCAGCGCTGAAAGCCTAGAGTCTGCGAAGGAATTTGTTTCGGTGATCTTGAAGAAGTCTTCACTGGGAAAATCAAGATTTGTCAGACCAGAATCGGGGCTAAATATTTCCGAGCTTAAGATTGCGGACCTGAAAAAAACTGTTCTTGTCAATGACCAATCCAGGTCCCGAGGGTTTGACATAGTCGTCGATTCTTGCAATGTGCCCCCAAATTTCGGATATACTGAGTTTCTATCTGACGTTGATGGCTTCCTCGAAAGAGACCTATCGAGACCGTATCAGGATCCTACTTTAACAGTGGGGACCCGCGTTGCAAGATCGCTCGTTAATCTCTGCGGCCTCAAGAGACAAATGACAATTCTTGATCCATTTTGCGGTGTCGGCACGATTCTTCAGGAAGCTCTCGTAATGGGGCTAAATGCGGTGGGCGTAGAAATTTCTTCAGCCGAGGCTTCGAGGAGCCGGGAGAATCTAGAATGGCTAAGACGGCGGTTTCGCTTGTCTTCAAAACTCTTCGTAAGAATAATCCGATCAGACTCGATGTACTTGGAAAAATCCAATCTGCCAAGAATTGATGCCATTGCGACTGAACCAATCCTAGTACCAAAGCTCGAACGAAATCCCGACGGGGAAAGCGCGCGCAAGATCATAGGAGCCTGCGCGGAGAAGTATTCCCGAGCATTCAGTGTGTTCCGCGATGTACTGAATTCAGAATCCCCCGTCGCAATAATTGCTCCCGACCTCATCGATGACCGGGGGAGAGTTCACGGTTTAGATCTCTTCCAGATAGCAGAGAAGCATGGATTCAGCCCCCTTCGGCCAGTTGTTTCAGGCGCTGAAAATCCCTGTCGTGTTCCAACAACTAAAAGAAAGATAATTCAGCGGAAAGTATTCCTCATGAAGCGCGAGTAGAAAGACGATGGATTTTACCTGCAGCCTTCGAAGCAAGACCTGTTAGAAGATAAATTTCCCTTAACGAAGGATCGCTCCTATTGAAAATGCGTTCCAGGCTTTCTCGGAGAAGATCCTCCTTGAAGAGTTGAAAGTCCGAATCTCGTGCCAATTGCAGAAATAATGACACCGCTCGTTCTCTTTCCTTTCTTGTTGAAGGAGCAGGATTTCCCTTTCCATTGTTTGATGAATGCTCCTTTACGTACTTGCGTCCCAAGTTTCCAAAAACGTAGAGTATCACTGCCGCGGCATGCGATATGTTCAGCGTGTTGTAAGATGAGTATGTCCTAATTGTAAGATTAAAGTCACATTGCCTTAGTTCCTCGTTGGTCAGGCCTGTGGTATCCCTTCCAAAGACAAAACAAGCCAAACTTTCTGATTCTACTACTCTTTCAAAAACCCGTTCTGCGCACTCTTCCGGGGCCAGATTCCTCCGGGTCAGGTTTGATTTTCGTCGAGCCTCGATCGCTGTTGTGCCTATCAAAACACTGTACCTTCGTTTTAGGCTCTCAAGTGATGGTAAGAACTCAATATCCTCTATCAGGCCTCGTCCGTGAGAGGAAAATAACAATGCCTTGGAGAGAGTATCTTTACTCAACGACTTTTTCGAGATAACATGGAGTTTCTCGATACCAAAATTTGCACTCGTTCGTGCGAGATACCCCAGATTAATACCAAATTCTGGTTCAACGATAGCAACGGAAAACCGTCTTAAGGGTGAAATCTTGGTACGACTTGAAGTTCTCTTTTTCTTCGGGCGACGCAACGATAAATTGGAGTCTCTTAACATTTCATTCATTCTTTTGCTCTACTGATCACAAACAAGAATAGAGTCTCAAAGAAAAGTGATTTCTTGTCTACCCTTCTTAGATCTAGATGATTAACTTCACAGTAATCATTCAACGAATCCAGCGAATTTTCGCTCGATAGCAACATCACTACTATTCCATTGGGCTTGAGGGCCTTCAATGCGCTAGATAGGAATTTTAGGGGAACCTCCATTCCGTCGATTCCACCATCAGTTGCCAAATCGAATATTTTTCCAGTCGGAACGTAGGGAGGGTTAAAAGCGATCACATCAAAGACATTAGGCCTGAAACAATTAGCCCTGTCGGCTTGGATAAGCTCTGCAGATCGGGGAACGGCGCGTCTTAACGAAATCAAATTTAGAAGGTCTGTTCCTACGACAGATCCGAATTTCCCTAGTGCCACCAAAATGTTTCCTCCATTGCCGACTCCAATTTCCAGATAATTCCCCGATTTTTCAAATGCCGAAAGAAACTCTCCCAGAAATGCCGAATCTTCTGCATAAATGTAAGGATCAGTATTCAAAATGTGGCCGCTTCGAGCACTTGAATAATTGTTGAATAAACCAGCGGAGAAATTTTTTCTACTCTCTCAGCGACGACAGCGTCACGAATTTTCAAATTCCGCAAATCGAGTTTTTTTAGAACTGATGATAATTTTCTCCCTCTAAACGAGAATATGAAATCGATAACTCTCATTCTTTTCTCGTTGAAATATGGCTGTTGAAATTGGTTGTTGGGGGTAAAACGGATGGCATCAGACTGGACCCTTGGGGATGGAGCGAAACTCTTTCTGTCTACCGCAAAAAGATGTTGGATATTGAATGAGATCTGAGTGATCACGGAAATGGCTCTAAAGGATGAATGTCCGGGGATTGCGATCAACTTGGATGCGAACTCTGATTGAACTATTGCCGAAGTAGACAAAAAGAGATTCGACCTTTCAGCTAACCATTTTGAAAATCGAAGAGACTCAGAGTACGGAAGGCTGGTGATACAGCAATCAAACTTTCGATCTTTCAGGTTGTAAGTAAAAGCGTCAGAACAGACAAGCTCGAGATTTCTAAATGATGACAACTCAGTACGTGTCTTTTGATACAAGTCCGGGTCTATTTCGATGCTTAATACGAAGCCAGCTTTCTCCGCGAGCCTTTTAGTTATGATTCCATCCCCAGTTCCGATTTCCAACACTCGACTAGTTGGAGTAAGATTGCACGAATCGACGAATTCATCTGCTACACGTGGAGAAATGAGCATATGTTGTCCGTGTCTTACACGGAATGGAATCGCACGAACCTTGCCTATCTGAGTCACCAGTCGTCATCTTAACGGTGAATGAACATCGTAATTCTCGATCCTCCGGATAACTCTTCCACTATTCTTTTCGCGATTAGTTTAGCTGGATCCCTGACTCCAACCCGTCTTTCTAGGTCGGAAAAACTCTCGAATCTCTTTCTTTCCCTCTCTGCGACAATTTGTTTCATGAATGTCTTACCAATCCCCGGTATGAGCTCGAGTCCGTGCAGTCTAGGAGTAAGGGGTTGAAGTTCGTTAAAGTACGATACGTAAAACGCCTCGTTATCACTCACTAACTTTTCAAGAACCTGCTGAAGCTCATTTTTCGATTCTGAGGTTAGCTCATCATAATTTAACTTGCCCAGAACGCTTACTATCCTTGTTCTGTTTTCCTTTCCGATTGCAATTTTTTCTCCGGGTGTGAAATCTGAGCCAGGAGTTACAAGAATTTCGAGCAAGGTTAATCGTTCCTGACCGATTGCCTGGACCAAGGGACCCTCTCTTTCACGAATAATGAATGACTTCCCCCGTGGGACAAAGTCAAGGACATATGCAAACTCCTCGTACTTCTTCGACGGTGCCGATGGAGAGTACATGAATTATTTCACGAAAATCTTGGCGATGGGGAATAATCTCGGAATATGAGTTAGGATCTTTCTTTCCTCTAAATGAGGTAATCGAATATCTATTGCTGCAGAGCTGTAAGTGCCCAAATAACGAGTTAGTTGTCTATTCCGAAAGTATTTTCAGAATTTTGTCGACTGTGGCAGTGGGAATTAGCTTTCTCCAGCCCGATGTGAAGACTCTGAGCTCTTCTTGAGACTTCGGTAGGACATTGATTAGCTCGGTTGCTTCCTCGAGGGTCAATCCACAATCTTCCGTAAGCGATTTTCTCATCTTCTTTGCCTTCTCTGGCTCTACCTTCGAGAACTTCAGAAGATAATCCATTGTTCGTTTTTGGATCTGGTCTGTCTGATTTGGATCGATTTTCAATAGAATCTCCTTCGCCTCAGCAATCGAAATGATTCTTGCCTTTTTGGCGGCGATTTGTTGCTGGGTTTGCTCAGTCAATTGTTTCATCATAAATTCCGATAGCGGGAGACATTACATCTAAGCGAGAGGTCGAACATGTTCCAGTCGAGCAATGACAGTCTTTCTCGTATCGCCAACTGGAACATCTAGGACGAGGCTTCGTCTACGAATCTCTTCTACGTTTCCAACAGAACCTTGAAAACGCCTGTGTGGCATGCCCTTGGGTTGGCGGGAATCGACATCAATAACAACCCTATCGCCCACCTTGTATTCTTTCAGGAAGGCACCAAGAGGAGATCTGGGCTTTCCTCTAAACATGGCCCGAGTTTTTCTCCTATAACCTCGTGATTTCGGCATAAGCGCTAACTAGACGAAACGATTGGACGAGAAGCGCTTTAAATGCTTCTATTTGAAAGGCTGTAGTTTCCTCCTTGAAGAGGCTCCTGAATAGCTGTCTACCAACCGAAGCACAACAGTCGATTTTTTCCAAACGAGGTTCAAGGTAGACAGTCGTGCTAACGAAAAAAATTGCGCTTCTTTATACTGGAGGTAAGGATAGCACTTTTGCCATAGAGGTTTTGAAGAGTAAGGGATATCGGGTAACTTGTCTTGTCACTTTGATCTCAGAGAATGCAGAAAGCTACATGCTTCACAGTGCGAGCATCAAAATGACAAAGCTTTCTGCGAAAGCGTTGGATATTCCTATTCATTTTGGCTTAACTAAGGGAAAAAAGGAAGAGGAACTTGTCGACATGGAAAGGACGATCGCAGAAGCAAGGAGAATCCGAGATTTTGATTACCTTGCCTCCGGTGGACTATCGAGTAACTATCAGAAATCGCGAATTGAAAAAATCTCCGAGTCTATTGGTATATCCTCAATTGCACCATTATGGGGGATTGATCAACGAAGTTACGTTCACGAACTAGTAGCAAAAAAATACAAATTTATTCTGACCTCTGTTTCATCCGCGGGTTTAGATGAAAAGTGGCTCGGAAGACAAATCGACGAAGTCGCTATTGAGGAGCTGCTTGGATTGTCCCAAAAGTACCAGTTTAACGCAGCCTTTGAAGGCGGAGAAGCAGAGACCCTTGTACTCGATTGCCCCCTTTATGCAGACAAACGCATTCAGATTTTGGAATCGCGAAAAGATTGGAAAGGGGATCGTGGGACGTTGATTATTGAACACGCTGAACTGGTTGACAAGAAAGGTTAGTTCTTAAGATCGCTAGATAGCATTCCATCCGGCAATACAGACTTAAATGAAAGTACTGCTAATTATGCTAGATTTGGTATGCTGGACCGACTTAGGGATGGATTTCAAAATGCTGTAAATCGTCTCGTTGGATCGCCCTCGATTGATGAGAAGGAGATTAAAGAATTTGTAAAGGATATACAAAGAACTCTTCTCGCCGGAGATGTAGACGTCCACGTTGTCCTTGATATTTGCCAAAAGATCGAAAAGAGATCGCTCGATGAGAAACCTCCACCAGGTCTGCCGCGAAAAGATCACATAGTAAAAATCCTCTACGAGGAATTTGTAAGAATACTTGGAGAGGGAGGAAAACTAGATCTTCCAACAAACAGGGCCAACATTATTCTCGTAGTGGGTATACAAGGAAGCGGAAAGACAACAACTATTGGAAAGTTGGGCCGTCTCCTTAGCAAACGAGGCTATCGAGTGGGCGTTATTGCGGGAGATACGTTCAGACCAGGGGCTATTACACAACTAAAAACAATCTGCGCGGACATCAATGTTCCTGTATTCTCGATCGAAAATGAGAAAAATTCTGTGAAAGTGGCGAAAGCAGGTTCGCAATATTTTCGTGAACAAAACGCCAACGTAATCATTGTGGATACAGCAGGTCGCCACAAGGAAGAAAAGGGATTGCTTGATGAAATGAAGCAAATATCCGATGCAGTCATTCCTGATTTTACCTTTCTAGTTCTCGATGGCACTATTGGAAAGGCTGCTTTCGGACAAGCATCCGCATTTCACAAGGCGGTCACAGTTGGAGGAATAATTATGACGAAACTTGATGGCGCAGCGAAGGGTGGAGGAGCCCTTGCTGCGACAGCCGCGACGGGGGCTAAGATTTTCTTCATTGGAACCGGCGAGCGAGTTGACGATCTAGAGAGTTTCAATCCTACACGTTTTGTCGGCCGCCTTCTCGGTATGGGCGACTTGCAAACGCTTCTAGAAAGGGCGAGAGAACTTGAAACTGCCGCCGACGAAAAGCACATCAAAAGAATGATGTCCGGAAAACTCACGATGAATGATTTTCTTCTGCAAATCGAACAAGTGAAAAAATTTGGATCGCTAAGAAAGATACTCGAGGCTATGCCAGGCTTTTCCCAAGCTCAGGTTTCGAGCGAAAACATTGAGGAGGTAGAAGGTAAAATGAAGTATTGGCGTGCAATGATTCAGGCGATGACTCCCCCCGAGAGAGATGACCCTGAATTGCTAAATTCTCAGAGAATAAAGCGAATAGCAAAGGGAACTGGCGTTCCGGAACGGGATGTTAAGGACTTGCTTACGAGATACAAGCAGGCAAAATCTGTGATGAAAGCTAGCAAGGGAAGACAATTCCGGGCTATGATGAAGCAGATGAATCGGCAAGAATAGTCTACCCGCTCGGTTAATGCATATTTAGCGCAGTATCAAAGTCCGAATATTTCCAGAACTGCAAAAGGATCTCCTTAATGACCAAGTTCAACCTCACATCTTTAGCTAAAGAATTCTGTCGAGTCACTGTGAAGTAGAGAAAATGAAACATTCCGCGATTGTTGTTCATGATGTTTCTCTTTGCAAGATGTGCCAGAAAAGGCTCGGCCTCAAATTGAAGGAAAGATCGAAAGATTCTGAGACGAGCTGCTTCATCTGTAACGGTAAATTGCTATCATTGAAGTCTCTCTCGAATGAAATTGTAACCAAACTGAAAGACTATGAATTTGAGACATTCCTGATTGGGGCCTCTGTACCTCACGAAATATTGGACAACGAAGATGAGCTGAGAGCGCGATTTAAGATCAAAGGAAAGGATGGCATCAAGTCACAGATCACGAAAATGCTCAGCCAAGAAGTTAGATTGGCAACAAAAAAAGTGGTAAATTATGCCAAACCCGATCTGACAGTTCTGGCTTCCTTAAGCGAGAATAGTATCTCTATCAGCCTCAAGTCCATTTGGATGAGTGGCAGGTATGTTAAGCTAGTTAGGGGACTACCTCAAAGAAGTGGTGATTGCCCAATTTGCACCGGCCTCGGTTGCGCCCAGTGCAATTACAGAGGAAGATCAGCAGACAGTGTTCAATCTCGAATTTCGGATTACCTAACGACGGTTTTCTCTGCGGAGGATTGCAGCTTCATTTGGCTCGGAAGTGAAGACGAAAAAAGTCTGGTCAAGGGCAAAGGACGCCTTTTTTTCGTGGAGATCATAAAACCTCGGAAAAGATTTGCACTAAATGACAAACTTGTAATCAAAAAGAATAGACAAAAGAGATCGCGAACTTTCTATCGCAGTAGAGAGATTCAAATTAAGGACCTGAAGATGCTCGACAGGAGAATGGCGGATATCCCTCAGTTCGAAATAGTGGCAAGGGTGATTTTGAAGAAAAATTCTCTCGCCAATCCGCTTGATCAATCAGAGATCCAATCCCTCGAAGACCATTTTCGGAACTGCCTGATAAGTGTCAGACTCTCGCGAAAATTTAGAACCGTCGAAAAAGGAATTCGAAGCATCAAGGTGACCTCGTTAGAGGATGGCGAGCGGATGGAACTTGAGATTCATTGCGATGGCGGAATCCCCATCAAGAAGCTAGTAACTGGGCAGGACGGGACAGTGCAGCCAAATCTCGCGAACTTCTTTTCATCTAGGTACGAGATTGATAAAGCAATGCCGTTTGATATATTGGATGTGGAGGTCAAAGAGGGAAAAGAACATTCAAGAAAAAACAGGTTCTCCGAAAATTCCGAAGCATTTGAAAGCGAATTTGAAGAGTAATCCTATGCATTCCAAATTAGGCAACCTTGATAATTGCGTATGGTTTCTTGTTCGGTTTAACGCAATTCCCCTCCGCCGCCATAAAAGGAACCACATCATAGACTCCCTCATCCGAATTTCTGATCCGAACGAAAGGCTCAGACGGCTCTTCCAAGCGTCGAGAAGATCTCTTCTCTGCGCGCATCATCGGGAAAACAACCAAACCCTGAAGGTAATCTTAAATTCTTTGGACTGTCCAAATCTCCTTTTGATTTGAAAATTGGAACGATTTTTTCGTCGATCTCGAATTCGAACAAGATCACGACTTGCCAACCTTTGAGTTTATATGCAGGCAAGACTCACTGTATTATCTTTAGCTTTTCACGGGGGTACAAATTTGGCGATTAAAGACCAAGAAGTTGAGAAAAACGATACTGCATCACAGGTTGAGGAAAACAAAAAGACTTGTGGCACTATCGAAGCGAGTAAGACAGATTCAAGATCTGAAAAGCTTTCTCGACAACTCGAAGCTCTACAGGGTGAACTAGAGTTAGAACAACGCAAGTCTACCGATCTCGCGAACAGAATGCGATATTTGCAAGCTGACATTGCGAATCTTCAAAGACAATCGGATAGGAGGGTGTCCGAAGTTCGAACCCAGGTGAAATTGACTTGGATTCTGGAAGTTCTCTCCATAAAGGAAGATCTGGACAGAGCTCTCGGAGTAGCGAAAGAATCTCAAGAAAAATCAAGCAGCTTGCTGGACGGATTGGTGCTCGTAATTTCGAGAATCGAAAACATACTAAAACTTGAATCGGTCGAAGTGATAAGGGCCAACGTAGGAAGCAAATTCGATCCAAGTCTACATGAAGCTTTGGCCTTCCAAGAGACTGATCATGAAGAACAAGGGACAATTCTGGCGGTAATAAGTCCAGGATATTCAGTCGATGGTAAGGTGATAAAACCGGCTATGGTAGAAGTCGCTCGTCGAAAAGAAAAGCCAATCAAGGAAGTATTCGATGGATTGGTGGATAGCGGTCCTTCCGGCGATTTGGAAATCGAGGAAAAATCGAATTCGAAAAAACCATAGCATTGCGAGTACTTAGTTAACAAAAAAGTACGAAAGAAGAAATTGAGATAGAGAGTGAGAATATGGCAAAAATAATTGGAATAGACTTGGGAACTAGTAACTCTGCCGCGGCAGTTATGATGGGCGGGAGACCTTCCATCATTCCTTCAGCTGAAGGAACGTCCGTTGGCGGGAAAGCTTTCCCCTCGTACGTCGCTTTTACAAGAGAAGGTCAGCTTTTGGTTGGTGAGCCTGCTAGACGCCAGGCCGTGTCGAATCCAGAAGGAACGATTATGGCAATCAAAAGAAAAATGGGAACGGATTACAAGGTGCAGATCTATGGAAAAGAGTACACCCCTCAACAGATTTCGGCTTTTATTCTTCAAAAGATTAGGGCGGATGCCGAAGCGTTTCTAGGTGAAAAAGTGGATAAGGCAGTCATTACTGTTCCGGCTTACTTTAACGATAATCAAAGACAAGCCACTAAGGACTCTGGCGCTATCGCAGGTCTTGAAGTTGTCAGGATCATTAATGAACCCACCGCGGCTTCGCTGGCGTACGGTCTGGACAAAGCCGGAAAAGATCAGAAGATTATGGTGTTCGATCTGGGTGGTGGAACACTTGATGTTACTATAATGGAATTCGGCGGGGGAGTCTTCGAAGTCAAGTCAACGAGTGGAGATACCCAACTCGGTGGCACAGATATGGACAATATTTTGGTCGATTATATTACTTCGCAGTTTAAAGCACAAAGTGGGCTTGATATTAGAAACGACAAAGTCGCGGTTCAAAGAGTTCGAGAAGCGGCCGAGAAAGCGAAGATTGAGCTTTCTACCACGATAACTACAGAGATCAATCTTCCTTTTATTGGCGCAGACAGCTCCGGTC
>Ga0335085_10007601_pt1 | contig 16736 bp, 8 predicted proteins | sample Lox_Sample_45_FD_206712 | JGI IMG/M metagenome (GOLD analysis project Ga0335085, IMG submission 206712) | Soil microbial communities from Loxahatchee National Wildlife Refuge, Florida, United States - Lox_Sample_4.5 | ecosystem: Environmental > Terrestrial > Soil > Wetlands | place: USA: Florida...
CCGTCAACATCGGTTTGCGTTACGACCTTACCCTTTGGCCGATTTATGGCAGCCTGGCGGATAAGAACCAGTGGGTGGGCGACATGGATTTGGACACCGGGCAGTACATCCTGGCCCGCAACGCCCCGGCGTGCAATCCGCCCTCGGTCGGCGCTCCCTGTATCCCCGGCGGCACGCTGCCCGCTAACGTTATTCTTACTCCCCACTCGAACAACTCGATCTACAACAACACCTATGACAATCTTGGTCCGCGAGTCGGCCTTGCTTATCGGCTGCGGCCTGAGACGGTCCTGCGCGGCGCCTACGGGAAGTTCTTTGACAACTGGGGAGCTACCAGCCAACTCGCCCAAAATTACGAGGGCACATGGCCATCTGTTGAGCAGCAGCTTGTGCAGCAACTCAATTACCCCACTGCAACCAATCTGACGCCCAATACCAGCTACGGTGACCCGTTTGGTGCGGCTACCGGCTCAGTGCCGCTGCCGCCTGCCGCTCCTTTCGGCCAACTCCAGTGGTTCATCGATCCCCGCGTTAAGAATGCTTATTCCGAGCAGTGGAACCTGGGGATTCAACAGTCACTGGGGCGCTCGACGGTCCTCGAAGCCGATTACGTCGGCCAGCATAGCAGCCGGTTGAACGAGGGCGGATTGAGGAATGTGGCGGTGACCCCCGGACCCGGAGACCCCACCCAGGCAGTAGACCCGCGCCGGCCTTACCCGTACATCACTCCCACCTTCTATGACAAGAGTATTGGCAAGGCAAGCTATAACGCCTTCCAGTTCAAGATCCGCAGAACTTCCACGAAGGGCCTCTCGTACATCGTTTCGTACACCTGGTCGAAAATCATCAACCTGGGCTGCGATGGCTACTTCGGCGCCGAGGGTTGTAGCGTCCAGCAAGTTTACAACCTGAAGGACGACCGGAGCGTGGCCGGGTTCGATGTCCCGATGTCACTCTCCACGAGCTGGACCTACGACCTGCCTTTCGGGAAGGGCATGAAATTCAACACCGGAAACAAAGCCGTGGATGCCATTATTGGGCCCTGGGCCTTCAACGGCATCTTCTCGATCCGTTCGGGAGAGCCCACCACCTTGGGCGTCAGTGGAGATATTGCCAATATTGGCGGCAATACCGAACGTCCTAACGCCGTGGGCTCGTACTACCCGGCAGACCGGACTTGGCAGAAATACATCAATACCTCCTCGTTCACAGTTCCGGCAGCCTATACGTTTGGGACTCTCGGGCGAAATGCGTTGAGGTTGGGTGATGCATCGAATTGGGATATTTCCATCTTCAGGGACTTCCCGATTCCCCTCAATGAGGCCACCCGCCTGCAATTCCGGGCGGAGTTCTTCAACGCGTTCAACCATGCCGTCCTGGGTGGCTGCTTGGATACGACCGTGCAAGACGCCAACTTCGGCGTAGCGAATTGCACGCGCAATGACAGCAGGGAGATTCAGTTTGCCCTGAAGTTCTATTTCTAAGCCTGCGAACCCGTGACGAAGGGTTTGGAGTTTCAGCAGTAGAGTTGAAATTTTGCAAGCATCAACAAGGTAGCTTCCCGGAGCAGCAAGGTGGTAACAGCTCCGGGAAGCTATTTTTTTTGGCCCGAAGCCAAGGGCCGGGCGGGGGCAATCATCATTTTCTCATCTACTGGCTCTCCATCCAACCCCCTCTATTGGATCAATCCTACGGGGGCTCTCTTTGGACATGAGAGTCAGCCTTCCAACACAATGACCGAATGAATATCGACCTCGGGGAGCTCGATCTCTATCGCCTCGGCACGCTTGCTAAGCTTTAGGGCTTGCTGCGAAGGATGGATCTGCCGGCATGTCGTGGGCCGGAAGTAAGACTCGGAAAGCACGAGCGTACCACCTGCCAGGCGATTGACTTCGCCCTTCGTCAGGAGGATCGTCCGGTTGACTCGGTGTACGACCAACATGTTCTTGCTGTGCTTCCTGTAGAAGGTCGTTCCTACCCCGCGACGATTTTTTACCTCGAGCCTTACCGGCGCGTGTTTTAAGTGCGAACGTAATAGCTGATAATGAAATTCGAGGGGCCATTCGAAATCATTGGCAATCATTCCGTACAGGTCAAAACTCGCATAAACGACTTTCCCCTTGCCGTAGTTCGTCACGATGAGGGCAGGGTGCTCGCTTGATTTGCCGGGCGGGGGTGGTTCCCAATTGACCCACGCTTGTTCGTTTTCGTCGGTATCCTTGCTCCAGACCGTGGCCGGAAGGATATGGGTGGCCAAAACCTTTGCCTCGGCGCGGGGTTTGACCAGGACAAAAGGCGTCTGCACCGCAAGTGTCGTATCCGGAAGCTCCTTCCAGATCGGATCGTCGAGCCGGTGAAGATAACTGCCCCACAGGTTTTGCTTATAGGTCGCCATAACGCCTTCGAAGTCGCATCCCAGCAGGTCTGCCAGCGCGAAATTCGAGCGTGCGGCTCCATCCGCTTGCTTGGTGCCGGTCAAACCCGTGGCAATAAGCAGCCCGCCGGACCGGACGAATTGGTCAATGACGCCGACCTCGCGGTCAGAAAGGCAAGTTACCTCCGGCAAGACCAAAGCTTGGTATTTGGCCAGACTCTCTGCCGTGAGGCTCGCGTCGGGTAAAACGTCAGTGGGAAACTGGGAGTAGGCGCCGGCTTCCATAGCGCCTCTGAGGATGGGCGCCAGCTTCAGCCGGTCATTAAACCGGGTCTTTTCACTGAAGAGTATGGCGACGCAGGGGACCGGGTCCCGCCCGGTCAGATAGGGTTGCACCTTTTCGATGTCCTTATATCCCGCCCCCATTTCGCGCAGCCATAGGGGGTCGAGCGTTCCGTCCTGCCGCATGGTTTCCGAATACATGAATACGCGGCAATTCTGGGCCGCGATCATGGCACTTTCCACTTTGAAGACGGATTCAGGGACGGGATCGTAGGCATACCCCACGAGCCCGGGGCCGATTTGCGGCAACTTGCCGGTACCGCGCGCGAACATGGCGGAGAGGTAATTGCCGGCAAACGGCTCAGCAAAGGTGTAGTCGAGCAAGTCCATGAGTTCCTTGCGAAAATCGAGGTGCCCGCCATTGATGGTCATGGCGGCGTTGGAACCGAGTCCCCTTACCACCGCGATAGCTTCTTTGACAAACCCAAGCTGCGTGGATTGATACAGAAATTCCGACGTTTCGCGCCATTCGCGGTCGGCGTCGGCGCCACGCGGGATGTCGTGATGGTAACGTGACTGATAGAGGGCCGAGCAGTATGGGCAGTAGCAAAGAGGCTGGCCAAGAATATCGAGAAAAATTCCATCCGGGCCGTAACCCTTGACGATCTCCGTGAGTTGGTCGAAAACGTACTGGCGATAAGGTGTATTGACGCAGGTCCAGTGCCACTGGCCCCGCGAGTGCGTGGTTTCTTCCGGTTGCACGCGGCGGTTCTTGCCGTTCTCATCCAGCAGCGCCCACCCAGGATGGTTCAGCACTGCCCAGTCATCAAATCCAATGCAATAGTAAGCGTGGAAGGCAATGCCCTTCTGGCGCAGTCGGTCGCGAAAGGCTTTTACAAAGTCAACCTTCAGGCCGGGATGCGGGTGGCCCAATTTCGTTGGGTAGTAGGTCTCACCATGGTGGCCCTTGCAGAAGACCCACAGGTGATCCAAGTCGGATTCCTCATAAAGGCGAAACCATTGGTCCGGATCGAAGTTCGCGTAGGTGATCGCCGGCGGGTCTGGCGAATGATGATCCACAATGTAGCCGCGATACTGATTCTCCAGGCTGGGAGGGGCGGGATCAGATCCCGCGGCAAGACGCACCGGGGCATAAGCACTTGCGGCGCCGGTAAGCTGTGGGAGCCTAAGCAGGATCGGCGATGTTCCGCAAAGCTTCAAGAATGCGAATGAAAAATCCCTACGGTTCATGGTTTCCTCCACGCTGGGTAGCACGATATCTACGGCAACGACGGTCACCCAACGCCGCTAGCTTATACACCTTCATCCTTATGAGTTCAAGGACAGAGCGTGGGGATCATCCGCCAAGGTGCCGGCCATGTCTGCTGGCGTAGACTTTGCGCTCGGAGAGGTGCTATTGTGCTGGCGATTTCATGGATTGCGCGCGCCTGAAGCGGCGCGAAGTTCTGATAATCTTCGGCAAGAAAGGAATCTTAATGAACAGACGTAATTTGCTTAAGCAAATCGCTGTGCCTGTTATTGGCGCACTGGCGCAATTGCCCAGCGACCAACTCAGAGCCGATTCTCCGGTAGCGGCGCCAGCCTCCGAGCGAACTCCGGCGCTGGCCGAGTATGAGCGCCTGAGGTTCGGGGTTTCGTATCATTTCAGCATGAACACGTTTACGGATAATGATTATGAGCCCGGCAAAGTTCCGGCGACCACCTACAATCCAACCCGCCTCGACGTGCGCCAGTGGATCCGCGTGGCGCGTGATGTTGGCGCTAAATATGCGGTTCTGACGGCAAAACACATGTCGGGCTTCTGCCTCTGGGACTCGAAGGGGTATGACTATGATGTTGCGGCGAGTGCCAACAAGACGGATGTAGTGGCGGCTTTTGTGGCAGCTTGCAAGGAATACGGATTACGCCCCGGCTTCTACTACTGCATCCTCGACCCACATAACGAGGGCAAGCTTGACTGGCCCGGAATAATCTCTGACCCATACTTCCGCCTGGTCCAGCAGCACATCACGGAATTACACACGCAATACCCGAATACGTTCTATCAGCTATTTGATATTCCCACGAAGCTGACATCCAACCAGCGGTGGACATTGTACCGTCTGGTGAAAAAGTACAGCCCGGACTGCATTGTGGTCATGAATCAGGAGTTTGACCAAAGCCGGCGTAACCAGGGACGGATTTGTGAACCGGCAAGTTGGCCGACCGACGTAATTAATGGCGAAGACACGCTCCCACCGCGCGAAGGCCACAATCCGCATGTAAAATTTGAGGGTAAAGAATATTACCTGCCGTTTGAAACATGGCTCCCCACGGGACCGATCTATCCCCCCGTGCCGCGTGTCCACACCTGGTTCTGGCACCCATGGTATAAGACTCAAAGCGCCGCAGTGATTGCTGGCGCCTATCGCACCTGCATGGCGCATGGGGCTAATCTCGTCATTAATCTCGCGCCCGACAACACCGGGCGCTTGCCGGACGAAGCGGTCATGACCATGCAGGAAGTTGCAGAGCAGATCCGGGGCTAAGCAAGCTGCGGGAACACGCTTCCCCGCTGTCATTCTGAGCGCAGCGAAAAATCTCGCTCTGAGTATTTTCAAGGCAATGCGAGATTCTTCGTCGCTGCTGCTCCTCAGAATGACAGCGCCGACTGAGTTTTTTCTGGCCTTTAAAGACGACGCTACAAAATAGGCGCATTATCGCCTCGCGGGGGATGTCCCTTATATTTTCCATATTGATGTAAGGCCGCTCGCTTCGGCGTCGGCACGAGGTCGTCCCATTTCAAGATGGGTTTGATCTCTTCCACAGGGGAATCCGCGTGAACGCGCATCGTCACGATCTGCTGCGGCGCGATGGGGAATCGGTATGCGGGCCCTCCTTGCAGGGGTTGCGGGTTTCGGCCTCGCAAGTCCGTGAGTGCCGCTCCCTGATGAGGCAGATTCACAGTTACTTCCGCCGTGCCCGCCTGCCCAAGGCACTCGACCAAGCGCATTTCGATCTCTCTCCCCTCGCGGCGAATCACAGAGACGATCAAGTTGTTGGAAGTCTGGACGTACGATTTTTCGGGAGTCGCTTGCTTGCCACGGAGGAGGACCGGGGGACAATTGAATTCCCAGGCCATCTGGGGAATCCGCGCTTGGTCCCACGGTTCATCCTGCGCAATCAAAGCGTAAGACAGCACGTTCTTTCCCTTCCCGCTCAGCCAGGGGTTAGGCCATGCGTAATATTTGTCGGTAGCGTTAAGCAAATAGATAATGGGCGTGCGCCCATTGAGCTCCCGCCCTGAAAGTCCGCGGTCCAAAATGGCCATGCTTCCGCCACCCGCCAGGGTATAATGAGTCCAACCGACTGCCGGGACAATCCCTTTCGTCCACCCCGGCAGGTCCGGATTCGGCTTGGCCCAGGCGCCGTGGGAGAATCCGCCGGGAATCGCGCGCCGGACCTCGTCCACGTCCGCAGCCAAGGGGAACTCTGCCACCACCACGGTGAGATTCGGTATGTCGTTCAGCTCGGTTTCAAAGTCGATGCGGGGATAGTTGTCGTAGAACTGAATGACCCGGCGAGCCAGACCGCCGCCGAAGAATTTTCCCGCGACCTCCACTGTGGTTGCCAACGGACCCCGAGTGACGGTAAGGGTCGGCTGGGAATCACTGGAGGAGCCAAGCCTGATGCGGTCGGGCCGTGGTAGCATGAAGTCCCCAGGGTCGTCATGTTGCGATTTCGGTTTTTCGGCCACCAGCACATTCGCGGCCCCGCCCAAAACCTCGCGTCCCGAGGGTTTGAGCTTCAGGCTGGTCAGCGCTCCGGTGTTCGGGTCAATGCGGGCGGAGTAGTATTTCGTCTCGATGGTGGCGGGAAGCTCAATCCGCTTGGCAGGCTCGGGCGCCTTCGCGGCGAGCGCAATTCCTGAGATCCCCAGCGAGGGCAAGCGCAGACTGCACAGGGTCTTCCCGCTCAGGCTCTGGCAGTCGCTTCCCTCCAGGCCTTTGCCCTGGAGCTCCTCGAGTATGACCGGGTCGTGGCGCTCCCAGTTGAGCGGGTTGAACAAGGCCACGCCTTCGCCGCCCGGGATGATTGCGCCCAGGGCTTCGCTGTACACCTTCTTATTCGTGCTTTCAACCGCCTCCATCCGGTCGCGAACATCCCATGAAGTCTTGCTCTCGAAGACCATCCCCCCGGCCGAACCCCAAAGCGTGTTGCGATCCATATTCAGAAGCATCATGATCCAAGCCTTATAGAGACTGTCAACGGGGTATGAGAATTTGGAACTGAGGCTGGCGATGGTGGCGAGGGTTTCCGCTGCCTGGAGCCCATGTTCGTTCTTGCGATACAGGGTCTTGACTCGGGGGCACTCAATCCAGAAGGAGTCAAAGGTGTAACCAGTGCCTCCTTTCATGGTGGGAAGCTGGACTTTGCCTGATTTGATGTCGGGCAGCACCACATCCAGGTAGTCTCCGGCGGTGGCCATCCGGACCTTGGTCTTCGGATTCACCTGCTTCCACTGCTCCAGGAACTCCTGGGGGTATTCCTTCCGCACCGGCGCCAGGTTGTAGTCGCCGTGCCCCCCCAGAATGAGGATGGGGAGTCCGGGGGGATTGGTTTTACCCTTCTCCCGCAGCGAATCCTCCAACTTGTGAAGTTCGTCGGCAGTCAGCTTGTCCTTGGAACCGAAGAGCGGACCGAAATCCGAGTAGTCCTCCGGACACAAGGCCAGAATTCGTGTGCCATCGGGCGACTCAGACCAATGGATTCTGCTCCCGGTGCGATTCATCCGGCAATAAACCATGGCCTGCAGCCCCAGGCCCGCACAGATCTGGCCCATCTGTTCGTGCTGACCGCAGATGTCGATGGTCCAGGCGATTCGGGGACTCACGCCCATGACCTGTTCTTGCCAGCGCAGACCTTCAACCCCCTCCTTGATGAGCGCTTCGCCGCCCGAAAGGTTGATGGTCATTTCGAGGAAAGTGGCGTTAACCAACTCCACCCGCCCCTCCTTCGTCCGCTGTTTGATCTCCTCAAAGCGCTCAGGCTGGAAATTCATAATGGCGATCAGGTTGTTGCATTCGGAGAGGACAAACTTGTAAGTGGGATCGTCACGCACTCGATCCAGATGATCCAGATAGCTATTGGCGCAGTAGACGCGTTCGTTGGAGAAGTTGGTCAACCAGCCGCAACTTGCGGGATGAAAGTTGGGCACGATGAATCCTTCAAGGGGCGCGGCCTCCGCGGTTGGTTTGGCAGGGTTGCAGGAAAACAGTGAAACGCTGCTGGCGGCGCCGGCCATCCCTGCCAGAAAGGCTCGCCGATTCACGGATTTGCGATTTGCCATGATGATGCCTCCTAGGAGTGTTATGCGAACTTTAACCACGTCACGCCACTTCCAGCGCCACCACTTCATGTATCGGCACCCGCGCGACGGTGACTTCCACGCCTCCCGCCGGCGTCGCCCTCATCGCCAGGTTAGTGCCTGCAACCACCGCCCGGGCGCGCGAGCAGTGGATGGGTAGATTGACTCGAATTGTGATGTCGGTCAGTGCGATCGGGTCCTCGTAATAATCCGGATGGCTGGGTGTGTGGCGCAAGGGTGAGAAATTCACGATGTGGACAAGGTAGCGTTCTTTGCGCTCGCTTTCCGGCTGGGCGGCCTGATGGGTCAAAGTGATCTCGGTGCTCAGGGGGGCGTTGCTTTGGACCAGTGTCGCTGGCAGCAACTCCGCAACGGCTTGTTGGAAGGCGTGCCGGTAAATCCAGTACCCATTCTTGTAGTAACTCAGACCCAATGGGAACCCCACCAATACAACCCGTCCGCTTTTCGCCAGCGCCACATAGGGCGTGAGGTGATCGAAGGGAGTTTGCTGGTGACTGGTGTAGTGCTCGGGGCCGCGCTGGAAAAGGGGCTCGCCGAGCAGGGCTAGAGTCGTGGCCGGAGACTGCGCCTTCCACTGGGAAGCTCCTTCGTACAAGGCATATTCGTACGGCGGAATATCGCCCGTCATAGGGGTTTGCGGAACCAGATAGGCGGGCTTGAACGGCGACATCCCCGTATAAGCGAAGCCGTAACGCTCCAGCCAACTCTCCTCACTTCCTGCCATCAGGCCGCTACGGTGGATCACCACCAACGCGCCACCTTGATCCACAAAGGCGTGCAGTCGCGACGCTAGGTGCTGGTCAACAGCAAGATCGTCCCCCAGCACCACGAGGGCGTAGCGCTCCCATGCCGCCCCCGGCTCAAGCACGTCAAACTGCAAACGCGACTCGATCATCAGCTTTACCAGCCCATAATTCGTTTCTGTTCCCGGCGACTCGAGCGGCAAACCGCCGGTAAGGAGCGCTGCTTCTGTCACGGGCGCTGCCCCATCCAGAAAGGGCTCGAGGGACTTGATGTGTTCATAGGCTTTGCCCACGACATGATAGACCGCCGGATCCAGACGGCCGCTCGGGGGCATCTGGTCACCGATGTCGCACCGCGCACCATTGGCCACGATGCTGGCGGCCTCCGTTTGGAGTTGCACCGGCAACTTCAGCCCGCCGAAGTCCCCCCAATGGGTCTCGAAGCGGCCCGTCAGGCCATAGACAGGAACCCCGAAGTTGCGCGTATAACGAACCATGGTGGGGAAATAATAGTAGCCCCAAAAGGCGGTCGGCAGCGCCTCGATATCAATGCTGTCCATAAAGGCCACGCGTTCGCCGAGGCCGTAAACACATTGACCGTTGAAATCCACTTGGCAATTCGGGCGCGCGGCTTTCACCGTGTTGTGTACCTTGGAGATGAAGGCCTTGTGTAAGTCATTCTTGTGGTCGTGCTGCAGCGCCTTGTCAAACGGGTCGAGATTTTTGGCGCGGAGCTGGCGAAGGCATTCCGCGCAGAAGCACTCGCCGTCAATGGGCACGGGCATGTCCAGCGCGACCCCGTCCAGTTCGTAGCGCGAAGTAAATTCCTTGATGTGATTTAGCATGAGCTCGATAAAGTCATCGTGCGCCAGGCAGAGCGCCGTCCAATGCGGTGTGGCGTCGAAGGCGGGGAGGTAAGTGGTCCGGTCCCTCTTGAAAACCAGCCATTCGGGATGGTTCTCCGCCAGGTAATTGTCCCAGGTGGTGCAATAATAAGCGCGCACATGGATGTTCCGTTTGCGGCAAGCTGCCACTTGCGCTCCCAGCAGGTCTAACGACAAGCCTCGATGCACCGGACCATAAGCGCTGGGATAGTAGAAATAGCCGTGCATGTCTTTGGCAAATACCACGATGGTGTTGACGTTGGCGGCCTGCAAGCGGTCGCCCCACTCCTCCGCGCTGAACTTTCCGCCGATCGTGGGGATGTACTGAGAATTGTGAAAATCCAGCCAGATTTTCCTCCAATGGCCCACTGGCAGGGCGGCAATCTTCGGATCGATCCAGAACTTTGGGGCGATCCCCGCCGGTCCCAGGTCCGCCAGCCGAGGAGCCTCGGGAGGCGACGTTCCCCCCGCCGCTTTCACGGTCGCGCCGGACAACCCTATTTTTTCCGCGGCAACTGCTTTCTCGCTGATGGCCAAGCCCGCCGCGCCACCTGCCAGGCTGGAAATGAAATTTCTCCGGTTTGATTCCAACATGATGAATGACCTCCCGTAGGGGCAACCCTCGTGGTTGCCCCAGGGTGCCCACGAGGGCCGCCCCTTCGTCGCGAGTCTCCCGAATCCTGCACCAACGCAGGGTGTAGCGGCGCTTCGCGAAACTCCCCTACTTCCCCTCCAGCATATGCAGGCCCGCCAGGGCTGTACCGTTCTTCGGATCAAGCCGCAGAGCCTTTTCCAGTTCCTGCTTGGCTTCCGTGAGATTTCCCGCCGCCGCCAATGTCAGCCCTAGATTTGCGTGGGCTTGCGCGAATTCAGGATTACTCTGAACCGCCCCGCGGAACAGTTCCATGGCGGCGCGATTCTTTCCCATCCGGCCGTAGAGGGTACCAAGGTTGTTCATCGCCTCGGCAAACGTGGGATTGGCCGCGATGGCCGCCTTGAACTGCTGCTCCGCTTCCGGAACGCTGCCCTCGGAAAGGAAAAGGGTTCCCAATTGATTGTGAGGCTCCGGCACGTTAGGCCCCAGTTTGACTGCCTTCTCCAATTCCTCTTTCTCGCCGCGCAAATCGCCAAGCTTCGCCAGGGCCAGAGAAAGGTTGTAGTGGATGCCCGGATCGTCAGGATTGAGCTCGATGGCTTCACGGTATGCCTTCGCCGCGGCTTGCGGATCGCCTTTTTGCAGGGTGTCGTCCCCGCGAAGGCGGAGCAGGTCAAAGGTGCGGGCATTGTCGGCCTGCTCCCGCGCCTGCTGGAAAACTTTGGCCTCTGCCTGTGAACGTATCGGGTCATTTTGTTTCTTGTAAAGGACACTAAGCTCGTAATGTGCTCCGGGTGCGTGAGGATTTAGCTTTTCGGCAGTCTCCATCTGCGCGGTCGCTTCCTCGATTCTTCCCGTGGCGGCAAGAATCAAACCCAGCTGGTATCGTGCATCATAGCTCTCAGGCTTCAATGCAATCGAGTGCCGCAGTTGCGGCTCCGCTTTGGCGAGGTCATTCGACCGGCGGTAGGCCTGTCCCAAAACCAGATAGCCTTCGAAATCATCAGGGGCGTGACGGATATACTCTTCGATGAGGGGGATCGCGGCGAAATTTTCGCTGATCTCGAGTAGCGCCTTGGCGAACGAGAGGCGGGCGGCGTTGTTGCCGGGGTCCAGGCGGAGAGTCTGCTCGTATTCCGGCCGGGCCTCCACGTACCGAAAGTGGCGGCTGTAAGCGTTGGCGAGATTGTAATGTCCCTCGGCAGAATCAGGAAATGCCGTTACGAGCTGCCGAAGTTCCGCGACGGCTTCGTCGGCGTGGCCCAACTGATCCTGGATGGCGGCGAGAGTCAAACGCGCCTGAAACTCGAGTTGTCGAGGGGGATGCGAGGCCAGAGTCTGACGCAGATAGTAGATCGCGGCGAAGTTCTTCTTCTGCACTTCATAGACCTGGGCGAGGCCGAATGCCGCCGCCCCAGAACCCGGATCGATTCTGAGCGCGGCTTGAAATTGTTCCGCCGCAGCATTCAGTTCCCCCAGGGACTGAAGCGCCAAGCCCAAAGCGTGGCGAGCTGAAAATGAATCCGGTTCTTGCTGCACGACCAGTCGCAACTCGGCGGCCGCCTGCTTCTGATCACCCGAATGCGCGAGGGCGAGCCCTAGATTGTAGTGATCTTTCCAGGATGCCGGGTCGAGGTGCAGGGCGGCCTTGAAAGCCGCGACAGCGCAAGGATGCTGTTCCTGCTTGGCGAACTGCAAACCGAGGGTGCTGAAGGCCTCAGCCGTGGGATGAGACCTGACGTCCCTTAGAAGCAGCGCGAGTTCTGGTGAATTTTCGGCCGCAGCCTGGCAAGTATCTGGTATTGACCCCGATAGGGAAAAGTTCGATTGCACATCCGCGAGAGATCCCCACCCCGCAACAGCTACCTGCGCAATTATGGCTAGGGCGAGAAAAGCGTTGCCCCAAAGCCGTACGACTCGCCCATCACTCGCGAACATCCCTCCACCTCTTGCGGACTGGTCCTGTCATTAAATCATTAACGGCAGAGCATACCGTCTGCCTCCCGGTAAAGTAAAGCTAATCCGGTAATCTATCGGCTTGACTCAGGTGAAGATCGGGCGGATATTTTCGGTGTGGGGTTCCGAAAAGTAACGAGTTCTTGCATGACGATGGTCGTGGCCATCGGCGCGGCGAGTGCGAGGTTTCTGCCGCCTGCGCCGCCTCCCCAGTTGCCTGAACCTCAGCTGCGCCTGAAGCCTTCGGAGATGAAGATTTACAAAGGCGCTGAGACCCTGATCGATTGGACTCCGACGCAAATTCACAACTCTCCTTTTCTACACAAGCTCAAGCCGCCCGGGAACGGCGACCAACTGGCGCTGCTTCTCGATCGCGTCGGCAAAACCGTTACCCTCCTGCTTCATGATTTCCCCCAGATTGCCTGCGACGAGGACATCTTCTCCGAAGCGTCTACCGCGATGCCGAGCATCGCGAACATTCACCATTTTCACTATATCGTCATCCCCAAGCCCGGCGGAGATGCCCCGGCATTTGACGAATACCGGACGGACCTTGAGGGGAACCCCCTGGGCGCTTCAGTCTTACGCGAATTCAGTATGATCACCTCCAACTTTGCGTCAAGCTGGCTGTACTTGAGCCCGGATGACCAACGCCGAAGTCGCTTCCGGTACTTCGGAACCCAGGCGATTCGAAATCGCGATTGTCATATTGTAGGATTTGCGCAAGATCCCGAGCGAGCTCGCAGTGGCGGGGGATTCATCATTGACGGCAGAAGTGTCGTCGTGTTGCTCCAAGGTCTGGCGTGGATCGACTCCGAGACATTCCAGGTTCTGCGGATCACGACCTGGCTTCTCGCACCTCGAACGGATATCGGCCTTACTTCCCAGGACTCGACGGTTGATTTCTATCCCGTCCAGCCGAAAGGTTATGATGGAGTGCTCTGGCTGCCTCGCGACGTGAAGGTCAGAATCGTCTACCAGGGTTATTCCGTCCGCAACACGCACCAGTACTCCAATTTCAAACTCTTCCGAGTAAAGAGTACGATCAAGCCGGCGGAGTGATCACCGCGGACGGTTTCCCTGATCACGACTGGAAGCAGGCTGGTGGTGGGAGGGGGTAGCAGAGTTGTTTTGCCTTTGGGAACTACTCTGCGGCTTTCATCTTTTCACAACATCCTCAAATGCTATCACCAATTTACGAACCGCAGAGTAGGGCCAACTACGCCCGACTCTGCGCAACCCGCTCCCTGTGGGATCTGGTCCTTGCCATCCTCGTTTTGGCGGCCGTTGACGTCATTCTTTCCTGGTACAAAGCGCCGGCGGGAGTGCGGCTGGTGGCGCTGCTGGGCATCATCCTGATGTCACTGGTAAATAATTTCGCAGGAGCCACATTCAGAAAGGCGCTGACCGTGCCTTGCTGTACCGCTTCCCATTTTGCCGGTGCCTTTCTGCGGTAATTTAGCCACGACATCGGAAATCAGGTACACTGGCGCGCATGAAACGCATAACCATCGTATCGTCTTTATTGATCTTTGCCTCGGCATGGCTCTCGCAATCTTTAGCGGCACAATCGGTATTACGTCCCGTGGACCTGCGTTGCGAGTACCTTAAAAACCCTCTCGGCATTGACCGCACTGCGCCCCGGCTCAGTTGGAAGCTGCAAGCCGCTCCATCTGCCGCGCGCGGGCTGAATCAGACAGCATTCCAGATTCAGGTTGCCGCGACGGAAGAAGCGCTGCTCGGCGGCAAGGCTGACTTATGGGACTCCGGCAAAGTTGACTCTGGCCGGAGCAACCTCAATGGCTATATGGGCAAGCCTCTGGCATCGCGTCAGATGTGCTGGTGGAAGGTTAGAATCTGGGACCAGAAAGGTAAGTCTTCCGCCTGGAGCGAACCTGCCGTGTGGAGCGTGGGATTGCTTCAGGCGAACGACTGGGACGCGAAGTGGATCGGCTTGAACGGTGGAGATGAGACGCGTCCCGACGACCCTGCGCGCACACGCCTTCCCGCGCGAGTGTTGCGGCGGGAGTTCGATGCCACCAAGCCCGTCCGGCGCGCCACGGTATACGTGGCCGGACTGGGGTTCTTTGACCTTCACCTGAACGGCGCCCAGGTGGGGGATCACATCATGGATCCCGCCCTGACTGAGTACTCCAAGCTGATTCTCTACGTCACGTTTGACGTAACCCGCCAACTCAAGGTGGGCAGGAACGCCTTGGGGGTGGTGCTGGGCAACGGGAGATTCTTCGCCCCCAGGACCGGCGACAAGCATCCCGTGAGATTCAAGGATTATGGCTATCCCCGGCTGCTGCTCCAACTCGAAATCGAATACGCGGATGGCACGCACCAGCGGGTGGCGAGCGACGGCGACTGGAAGGTTACGGCGGATGGCCCGTGGCGCACAAACAACGAGTACGATGGCGAAGAATACGACGCCCGGAAAGAAATACCAATGTGGGATACGGTACGATTTAATGCTGAACAGTGGCACAATGCGGACATAATGTCGCCTCCAGACGGCCGCTTGCAATCCCAAATGCTGGAACCTACGCGCATCACTCAGGAGTTGCGGGCATTATCGCTTTATCCACTTAAGCCGGGAACGTACCTCGTGGATTTTGGGCAGAGTTTCTATGGCCAGGTTCGCCTGCGCGCCTCTGCTCCCGCGGGCACCGTGGTGAAGATGCAGGAAGCCTACAGTCTTAACCCCGATGGCTCGCTGCGCACTCAAGACAACCGCAGCGCGCTGGCGACGGACACTTACATTTTCAAAGGCGTCGGGGTGGAAACCTGGAGCCCGCGATTCCGGGGGCAAGGATTCCGCCGCGTCGAGGTAACAGGCCTGCCGGGGAAAGTCACCGCCGATAACTTTACCGGGTTGGTGGTGGAGAATAACATAGATCCCGTCGGTTCCTTTGAGTGCTCCATTCCGCTGCTGAACCGGATCTATCGCAACGTGCGGTGGGGGGAGCGCATGTTCATGCGCACCGGTGTCCCCCTGGATCCCGACCGCGACGAACGGCAGGGCTGGGCCGGCGACCCGTCAAAGGACAGTGAGGGTGAAGCCTTTAACTTCAATGTGGCGGCGTTTTACGACAAGTGGATTAACGATGTCTTCCTGGATCAGCACCCCGACGGCAAGCAATCCGATGTTTCTCCGGCCTATTGGGCGTTCTACAGCGGCGACATTCCCTGGCCCAGCGTCCTTACAATTATCCCCGATTGGTATTACTCGTATTACGGCGACCGGCGCATCCTGGAAGTGAATTACGACCACATGAAAAAATGGGTGGAGTACTGCGCCCGCCAATTGAAACCGGATTATACCGTGGACAACACGGTGTACGGCGACTGGTGCGACACCGCTTCCATGGATGGGAAGGGCAAGGACGAGGGAGCCACCAGCAAGCCCCTGATCGGCACGGCCTATTGCTACTTGAACGTCAAACTGATGGCACGAGCGGCGCAGCGGCTGGGCAAGACAGTGGATGAATCGCATTACACGGACCTTGCCGCCAAGATTCGCGACGGCTTCAACCAGCGGCTCTTCCATCCCCAAACCGCCCAATACGAAGGCGCTACGCAGGCGTCCTATGTCCTGCCGCTGGCGTTCGGCCTGGTTCCGGACGAGTCTCGCCCGAGAGTTATCCAGAACCTGGTGGATAACATCATGATTGACCATCAGGGATACTCGACGGTGGGCTTGCTGGGCATGCAGTGGCTGATGGAGGTGCTTACCCAAACGGGACACGCCGACGTGGCGTTGACCGTCGCGACGCGAACCAAGAGGCCGAGTTGGGGCTATATGATTGCCAAAGGCGCCACAACCATTTGGGAGCGCTATGACATGGACACGCGCGACCCGGGCATGAATAGCGAGGCCCTGCTGATTCAGACCGGCGACGTTGAGGCGTGGTTCTATAAAAGCCTGGCCGGGATCGACTACGATCCGGAACATCCGGGCTTCAAGAACATCGTGATGCATCCTCAGGTCGTCCCTGGGTTGACCTTCGCCAACGCCTCACTCGATTCACCGCAGGGTAAGATTGCCAGCAGTTGGCAGGCGCGGGAAGGGAAGTTCAATTGGGACATCGTGGTGCCGCCCAACGCCACGGCGACGGTTTACGTGCAGGCCAAAGACGTGGAATCCGTGCGTGAGAGCGGCAAACCCGCGAGCAAGGCGGAAGGAGTTAAGTTCCTGCGCGTGGAAAACGGTACGGCGCTGTTTCAAGTTGGGTCGGGGAGCTACGCGTTTTCGTGCCCGCTTATTGAGCAATAAACGGAGATCGGATGTATGCGCCACCCGCGATGAGCGTCACCTTTGGTCGTGGTTTCTTTCGCGCCCATACCGAGGCTTGGTGGGGATAGGGCCGATTTACAAACAGCTAGCGTCCTGTCCCGCGATAGAGTTGACAATAGGGATAACCCCCTCACCCGGCGGCACAGGGCCGCCGCCCTCTCCCCCCAGGGGGCGAGGGCTGGAAAATCAACTCTCCCCTCGCCCCCTTGGGGG
>Ga0335085_10007602_pt1 | contig 16735 bp, 17 predicted proteins | sample Lox_Sample_45_FD_206712 | JGI IMG/M metagenome (GOLD analysis project Ga0335085, IMG submission 206712) | Soil microbial communities from Loxahatchee National Wildlife Refuge, Florida, United States - Lox_Sample_4.5 | ecosystem: Environmental > Terrestrial > Soil > Wetlands | place: USA...
GGTTGGACGAGGCGGACGAAAGCGACACCGGCTCGGCGAATCTCTGGTCCGGCCCCCCGCGAAGGGGCCGGACGCTCTTCCGGGTCGAGGACCAGCTGTCAGGAGCGGAGCGACGACCGGCGCGCCTAGGGCGACGAGGCGCGCCGCGCCAGCTCGTAGAGCCCGATCGTCCCGGCCATCGCCACGTTCAACGACTCGGCGGGTCCCCGCTGCGGGATCGAGGCGCGCTCGTCGCAGCCGGCGAGCACCTCCTCCGGCAGCCCATCCCGCTCCGAGCCGAGGACCAGCACGACCTCGCCCGCGAGCCGGAGCTCCGGCAGCGGCGTACCGCCGTGCGGGACGAGCGCGACCCGGCGGCCCTGCGCCTCGTCGAAACCCGCGAGCGGGACGCGGAAGATTGCGCCCATCGACGCACGCAGCGCCTTGGGTCCGGTCGGGTCGGCGCAGCCGGCCGAGAGAGCGACCCCTGCGCCGAACGCGTCGGCGGAGCGGATCAGCGTGCCGAGGTTGCCGGGGTCGGCGACGCGCCAGAGAGCGAGCGTCACCGGCCGAGCTCCACGCGGCAGGTCGGCCCGCCGATAGACGCCGACCACCCGCGGCGGGTGTGCGAGCGTCGATACCTCGGCGAGGAGCTCGGGCACGACGTTCTCCCCGGCGACGAGGAGCTCGACCGGCTCGACGCCGGCGTCGCGTGCGCTCTCGGCGAGATCCTCCCCCTCGACGACGAGCAGCCCGAGCTTGTCGCGCCAGCGCCGGTCGTGCAGCTTCCGGACGAGCTTCAGACGCTCGTTGTCGCGGGAGGCGATCACGCCCGCCGGCCGGCCTCGCGGCGATTCAGGCCTGGAGTGCGGCCTTCGCCTGCTCGGCGACGGCCGTGAACGCGGCGGGGTCGCTGACGGCGAGGTCGGCGAGCACCTTCCGGTCCAGCTCGATCCCCGCCTTGTGGCAGCCGTTGACGAACTGGTTGTAGGAGAGCCCGTTGGCGCGCGCGGCCGCGTTGATGCGGGTGATCCAGAGCCGACGGAACTCGCGCTTTCGCACCTTCCGGTCGCGATAGGCGTAGACGAGCGAGCGGTCGACCTGCTCCTTCGCGTAGCGGTAGTGCGTGCTCTTGCGGCCCCAGTAGCCCTTCGCCTGCTCCAGGACCTTGCGGCGCTTCTTCTGCGCGTGGACGGAACGCTTGACCCTCGGCATCAGTCGATCCCCAGCATCTTCTTCAGGGCACCGCGATCGGCGCCGGTGACCTCGATCTGCTTGCGGAAGCCGCGCTTACGCTTCGACGACTTCTTCTCCAGGTTGTGGCTGCGCATCGTCGGCCGACGGAGGATCTTTCCGGTCGCCGTCACCTTGAAGCGCTTCTTCGCCGCGCTCCGTGTTTTCGTCTTCGGCATCTCTCTTGACTCCTGCGTTCTTGGTCGGGCCCAGCAGCATCACCATGTTGCGGCCGTCGAGGAGGGGCTGCGACTCGATCTGCCCGATCTCCTTCACCTCCTCGGCGAGCCGGAGGAGCAGATCCCGGCCGCGCTCCGGATGGGTCGTCTCGCGACCCCGGAACATGATCGTGACCTTGACCTTCGCGCGCTGGTTCAGGAACCGCTCGACGTGCCCCTTCTTGGTGTTGTAGTCGTGCTCGCCGATCTTCGGTCGGAACTTGATCTCCTTGACCTGGATCTGGCTCTGGTGCTTGCGCGCCTGCTTCGCCTTCTGCTCCTGCTCGTAGCGGTACTTGCCGTAGTCCATGACCTTGGCCACAGGCGGGTCGGCCTGGGCAGCCACCTCGACCAGGTCGAGGTTCTTGCGATAGGCGTAGTCGCGCGCCTCGTCGGTGGACTTGATCCCGAGCTGCGAGCCGTCCGAGTCGATCAGCCGGACGCGCGGGACGCGGATCGCGTCGTTGATGCGGGTCGTGTCGCGGTTGGACGGGCGGACGTGCTCGACCGGCCGACGTCTGGGCCTCAAAGGCGAATCACCAAGTTGGGCTTACTCCTCCTCGTTTCGCTGTCGCAACACGAAAGCCGCTGCCATGCAGCGGCCCGATCCTCGTCGCCCTTTCGACTCGGTTGAACCTGCCAGGTCCGATGTGGCCCGGGAGGTGAGGAACGGGTCCGCTCCTGCTTTCCAGGCGTCAAAGGGTAGCAAGCTTCTCGAGGAGCGCCGGGAGCGAGAGGGTCGACTGCTCGCCGCCGCGCTCGCGGACGGCGAGACTCTCGTCCGACTCGCGGTCTCCGTACACGATCGTGACCGGGATCTTCTCCAGCTCCGCAGCGCGGATCCGCTTGCCGATCGTCTCGGTCGGCTCGCCCACCTCGGCGCGGTAACCGGCCTCGGCGAGACGCAGCGACAGCGTCCGCGCGTCGCCCGCGTGCTGCTCTGAGACCGGGAGCACGCGCACCTGCACCGGCGCGAGCCAGAAAGGGAAGGCGCCCGCGTAGTGCTCGATCAGGATGCCCAGGAAACGCTCGAGGGAGCCGAGCAGGGCACGGTGGACGACGTACGGCGTGTGCTCGCGGTTGTCCGGCCCCACGTAGGTGAGCCCGAAGTTCTGGGGCATCTGCGCGTCCAGCTGGATCGTGCCCATCTGCCAGGAGCGGCCCAGCGCGTCGGCCATGTGCAGGTCGATCTTCGGTCCGTAGAAGGCGCCGTCGCCCTCGTTGACGACGTAGTCGATCCCGCGCTTGTCGAGCGCCGCCTTCAGCGCCCCCTCCGTGAAGTCCCATTCCTCGTCGCTGCCGAGCTTGCCGTCCGGGCGGGTCGAGAGCTCGAAGCGCGCGTCCATCTCGAACAGCTCGTAGAGAAAGGCGGCGTAGTCGAGGCAGCCGAAGATCTCCTCCTCGATCTGGTCGGCGCTGCAGAAGATGTGCGCGTCGTCCTGGGTGACGTGCTTGACGCGCAGGAGCCCGTGCAGCGTGCCGCCCAGCTCGTCCCGGTGCAGGGTAGAGGACTCGGCGAAGCGAAACGGCAGCTCGCGATACGAGCGCAGCCGCGAGCCGAAGAGGAGCATGTGTCCCGGACAGTTCATCGGCTTGAGGGCGAACTCGCGCTCGTCGCCGTGCGAGGTCGTGAAGAACATGTGATCGCGGTAGTTGTCGTAGTGCCCGGAGGTCACGTAGGTGTCGACGTCGTAGAGCAGCGGGGTCTTCACCTCGACGTAGCCGCGGAGGCGGTTCTCGCGCCGGCGCAGGTCCTCGAGCTCGTTCCAGACCACCATCCCCTTCGGGTGCCAGAACGGGGAGCCGGGCGAGTTCTCGGCCAGGTGGAAGAGGTCGAGCTGGACTCCGAGACGGCGATGGTCGCGCCGGTGCGCCTCCTCGAGCCGGGCGAGGTAGGCGTCCAGGTCCGCCTGCGAGTAGAAGGCGGTGCCGTAGATGCGGGTCAGCTGGGGCCGCGTCGAATCGCCGCGCCAGTACGCGCCGGCGAGGCCGGTGAGCTTCAGCGCCTTGATCGGGCGCGAGTCCTGCAGGTGGGGGCCGCGGCAAAGGTCGGTGAAATCCCCCTGGCTGTAGAGGCTGATCGTGCCCTCGGCGCTGTCGACGAGCTCGACCTTGTACGGCTCGTCGTCGGCGAGGAAGCGCCGGCGCGCCTCTTCCCTCGACGTCTCCTCTCGCGTCCAGACCCTGCCCTCTGCCAGCTCGCGCCCGATCTCGGCCTCGATCCGCTCGAGATCCTCCTCGTGGATCGGCTCGGGGAAGTCGAAGTCGTAGTAGAACCCCTGCTCGATCGGCGGTCCGATCGCGATCTTCACGCCCGGGTAGAGGCGGCGGACGGCTTCGGCGAGCAGGTGCGCCGACGAGTGGCGGAGCACGGCGAGCGCGTCGGGGTCGTCGCGGTCACGCGAGGTCAGGATCTGGATGCGCTCCTCGTCGTGAAGCGGCGCCCGCAGGTCCTGCACGCGCCCGTCGGTGCGGATCAGGACCGCCTGCTCGGCGAGCTTCGGGCCGATCGCGCGGGCCGCATCGAGGCCCGTCGCAGCTTCGGGGAGCTCGAGCTCGGAGTTGTCGGGGAGGACGACCTTCATCGAAGAAGCAAGGATATGCACCTCGGGCGGCATCGCCCCGGCGGAGCGGTGGCCGAGGATCCTCGCGCGCCCCGAACGAGGCATCCCGACCGCGCAGGTGCGCGCCGACAACTCGTTCAGGTGGCCGGAGTCGCCGTCTACCGGGGCAAGTTCGGAGCCGCCGAGGCCGAGCGGCTGCTCTGGCGCGCCGGATTCGGGCCGCGGCGGGGCGAAGCCGCGAAGCTCGCCAGGCTCGGCCTCGAAGGCGCCGTGCACCACCTCGTCGCGCCGCCGCGGGAGAAGCTCGTCGGGCCCGCGCCGCACGACGACAAGGGGCGCCCGCTCGCGCCGTTCGACGCCTGGGGGCACGACCACGCGTGGTGGCTCGACCGGATGGTGCGAACCTCACGGCCGCTCGTCGAGCGGATGGCGCTCATCTGGCACGACTGGTTCGCCACCTCGAACGCCGGAGTCGACTCGCAGCGGCTGATGCTGGCGCAGAACCAGCTCTTCCGCGAGCACGGCCTCGGATCCTTCCACGACCTCTTCTCGCGGGTGACGACCGACCCGGCGATGCTGCTCTGGCTGAACGGAAGCGACAACTCGAAATACTCGCCGAACGAGAACTACGCGCGCGAGATGATGGAGCTCTTCACGCTCGGCGCCGACCGCGGCTACCACGAGGCCGACGTGCGCCAGCAGGCGCGGGCGCTGACCGGGTTCCGCAACGACTGGCGGAACGGCATCGGGCCGACCAACTTCCGCTACGACCCCCGCTACCACGACACGGGGGCGAAGACGATCTTCGGCCACAGCGGCTCGTACACGTGGAAGGACTCGGTGCGGCTCTGCGTCACCCACCCCGACCACGCCTCGTTCTTCGTCGGCAAGCTCTGGAGCTACTTCGTCCCCACGCCGCCGGACCACGCGACGCGGTCCGGCCTCGAGCGCCTTTACGTCCGCGGCGGGAACGCGGTGCAGCCGGTCGTCGCGGCGATCCTCCGCCATCCCCAGCTCTACCGCGGTCCGCGGATGGTCAAGTCGCCCGTCCTCTACACGGCGGGGCTCCTGCGCCGGCTCGGCCGCGGCATCGACACGACCGCCTGGGTGTGGCTCGACGCCATGGCGGGACAGCAGCTCTTCGACCCGCCCAACGTCGCCGGCTGGGACGACACGCGCTGGCTCGACACGGCGACCTGGCGTGGACGCTGGTGGATCGCCGAGTACGTGCTCCAGCCGTTCGCGCTCGATCCAGGCAAGGCGTCGCGGCCGGCCGACCCACACAAGCTGCTCGACCGGGCGCTCTCCTTCTGGCACCGGCCGGTGCTCGGCGCAGAGACGACGACCGCGCTGCTCGCCTTCGCGCGGAAGGCCATGGCCGACGCGCACGGCACGGTGTGGAAGCAGCGCCAGTACGCCGTGATGACCGAGAACGCGCTCCGCCACCTGATCGCCGTCTCGCCGGAGCTGCAATCCGCATGACCGACGGGGGCTGCAACCACTGCGCCGGGCTCTCGCGCTCGCGGTTCCTGCACCGCGCCGCCGCCGAGGCCGGCCGCGGGCTGCCGGCGATCGAGCCCGGCATGCCGCTCCCCGCCGGTACCGGCCTCTCGCGCCGGAGCTTCCTCGTCCGCGGCGTCGGTGCCGCGCTCGCGGTGTACGGGACGTCCAGGCTCGGCATCCGCGCTTTCGAGGAGGGGATCGCCGCGGCGGCGACGACTCCGGCCCAGCCGGTGCTCGTCTCGATCTTCCTCGAGGGCGGCGCCGATGCGCTCTCCGTGCTCTCGCCGCAGGGAGACCCGCTCTACCGGCAGCTGCGGCCGCAGCTCGCGCTCGCCGGAGGAACGGCGCTGCGCGAGGACAGCCGCCTCTTCTGGCATCCGGCCGCGGCGGGGCTCGTCGAGCTCTACGGCGAGGACAAGGTGACCGTGATGCCGGCGATCGGCTACACGAACGCCGATCAGTCGCACTTCACGTCGCGCCACTACTGGGAGGTCGGGGCCACCGACCCGAACCTGCGCACGGGCTGGCTCGGCCGCTACCTCGACCGGGTCGGCAAGCCCGACAACCCCCTGCAGGGCCTCTCGCTCGACGACACGCTCGCTCCCGCGCTCGCGACGGCACGACTGCCCGTCGCCTCGATCACCGGCGCCGATCAGTACGACTTCTGGAGCAACCGCGTCTGGGGCGAGGTCGAGGGGCGGATGCTCGAGGCGTTCGGGCTCCTCGGCGCGAAGCGGCGGGATCCGGGACTGCAGTCGGTGGCCCAGGTCGCGGCGCAGGCCGACCGCCTGCGCCAGCAGCTGCTGCCCTTCCAGAGCGATAGTGACGACTCGAACGGCTTTGCGAGCCCGGTTCCGTACCCCAAGTCCAGCGACGCCTTCCCGGCGCGGCTCGCAGGGCTCGCGGCGATGCTCGCAGCGGGCCTGCCGCTCCGGGCAGTCGCGCTCTCGGCTCCCGGGCAGTACGACACACACTCGGCCCAGGCGTCCGCGCTCGCCTCCGGGCTGCAGCTGACCGCCGACACGCTGCTCGCGTTCCAGCGCGACCTCGAGGCGCGGGGCATCGCGGACCGGGTGCTCGTCCATCTCTGGTCGGAGTTCGGGCGCCGGGCGAAGGAGAACGGCTCGGCGGGCACCGACCACGGCGCCGCGGGGGTCGGCTTCCTCGTCGGCACCCGCGTCGCAGGGACGATGGTGGGCGAGTTCCCCGGCCTCGCCTCGGGCCTCGACGAGGATGGGAACGTCAAGGCGACGGCCGACTTCCGCGGCGTCTACTCGGCGCTGCTCGAACAGTGGCTCGGGACCGATCCGGCCGCGATCATCCCCGGTGCGGCGGCATTCGCGCGGCCGCAGCTGATCCGGTGATCGGGGCGGCTCAGGCGGCTCAGACACCGCCCCCGCCGCCGGCTCGCGTCCAGGTCGTCGCGCAGGAGTTCCGCTTCTCGCTCTCGCGCCTCCGGGTCCGCGCCGGCCTGGTCGTCGTCGAGCTCGTCAACGCGGGCGAGGACGCGCACGATCTACGGCTGCGACGGGCCGGCGGCGGCCGGGTCGTCTCCTGGCCGACGCTGCAGCCGGGCGCGCACTTCGACCGCGAGCTGAAGCTCCGGCCCGGCCGCTACTCGCTCTGGTGCAGCCTGCCGGGCCATCGCGCGCTCGGCATGGAGGCCGTGCTGGTGGTCACGCGCCCGAAGCCGTCTCCGCGGCGCTAGGCCTCCGCGAACGCTGCGTCGCGCACGTCCGCGGGCGCCTTCAGCCAGTAGCTCTCGCGCAGCCACTCGAGCGCGACGTCGAGCGTCTCCTCGTCGGCGATCGTCGCGGTGATCCAGCCGTAGCGGCCGACGTGGCTGGCCGTCCGCACCCACGGCAGGAGCTCGGCGATCTCCCTCTCCTCGCGCGTCAGCTTCACCGTCAGCTCGCCGCCGTCCTCGGACATCCAGGCGAAGAGTCGATTGTCCCCGACCTTGAAGACGGGGAATCCCCAGGGGTGATCCTCGTAGCTGCGCGGGAACGAGAGCGCGAGCGCGCGGATCCGGTCGGCGTAGGTCATGGCGACATTCTTCCGGTTTGCCTGCGACCGTGTCGGGCCGACGGTTCAGCCACGACGGCCGGGCGGCAGCGGCAGGACGATGGGGCTACCGCTCCCGATAGACGATCCGGCCCCGTTCGAGGTCGTACGGCGACAGCTCGACCCGCACCCGGTCGCCCGGGTTGATGCGGATCCGGTAGCGGCGCATCTTGCCCGACGTGTAGCCGAGCGTCTCGTGCCCGTTGTCGAGCCCGATGCGGTACATCCCCGAACGGAACGACTCGAGCACCTCGCCCTCGACCTCGACCTTCGCCTCTTTCTCGGCCATCGCAGCTCCTCCCGCTGGGACGCCGGGGCGCGCAGAGGCGCCCCCGGCTAGCCGACGACCTGGACGTTGCGGGCTTCGGGGCCTTTCTGGCCTTCGGCCTGATCGAACTCCACCTTGGCGCCCTCCGCGAGCGACTTGAAGCCCTCGCCCTGGATCGCGCTGAAGTGGACGAAGACGTCCTTGCCGCCCGCGTCGGGGGTGATGAAGCCGTACCCCTTCGCGTCGTTGAACCACTTGACGGTGCCGGTTGCGATTGTGAACACCTCCCTCCGCAAAGAGCTCTGAACGGGCAAGGAGGCGCCTGGCGACGCTACCGATACTCGCTCGTTGTGCGTGGCGAACGCTACCACTGTGCGGCGCGAGTTTCAGCCCACGCCGCGCCCGCGAATGCGATTCTCCGCCCCGTGAGACCGACGCGTCGACTGCTCGCCGCGCCCGACTCGTTCGGCGGCACGCTCGCCGCGGTCGAGGCCGCGGCCGCGATCGCCGCCGGTGCCGCCGCTGCGGGGTGGGCGCCGCGGGTCCTGCCCCTCGCGGACGGCGGCGAAGGAACGCTCGACGTCCTCGGGGGAGCCAACCGCACGAGCCTCGTCACCGGCCCTCTCGGCGAGCTCGTCGAGGCGGGCTGGCGGCTCGAGGATCGAGTCGCGATCGTCGAGGCGGCGCGCGCGGCCGGGCTCGCGCTCGCAGGAGGGCCGCAACGGAACGATCCCGTGCGCGCGACGACGCGGGGCGTCGGAGAGCTGATCGCTGCCGCGCTGGACGAGGGCGCCGAGCGGGTCGTCGTCGCGGTCGGCGGCTCGGCGACGACCGACGGCGGCCTGGGTGCCGTCGAGGCGCTCCGGAGGCGCCTCCCCCTCCCCGCCGCGCTCGTCGTCGCCTGCGACGTCGAGACGCGCTTCCTCGACGCGGCCGCGGTCTTCGCGCCGCAGAAGGGTGCCCGGGCGGAGCAGGTTCGCGTGCTCGAGGACCGGCTCGCCCACATCGCCGAGCGCTACGTCTCCGAGTTCGGCGTCGACGTCACGGCCTTGCCGCTGGCGGGTGCGGCAGGCGGGCTGGCCGGCGCACTCGCAGCGTTCGGCGCCGAGCTCGTCCCGGGCTTCGCTCTGGTCGCGGACCTGGTCGGACTCGACGAGGCGCTTACAGAGGTCGAGCTCGTCGTCACCGGCGAGGGTCGGCTCGACGCGACCTCGTTCCTCGGCAAGGTGGTGGGAGGCGTCCTCGAGCGCGCCCTGGAGCGCGGCACGCCGGCAGCCGTCGTTGCGGGCGCAGTTGCGGCACCGCTGCCGCTCGGCGTGCAGGCGTGGTCGCTCGACGACCGCTTCGGCGCCGAGCAGGCGCGTCTCGCACCGGCGGACTGCATCGCCGAGCTCCTGGGCGCCGAGCTCGCGCCGTGACACGTCCGTCACGACGACGCGCGGCACCACGGGTACCCGAGGCGTCAGCTAGCGGCCGGGTCAGGAGAGGACGAGCCGGTCGCGGTGCACGGCCTCCACGCCTGCCCGCCGCCCGGCCAGCTCGGCCGCGTCCACCGAGGCGATCCCGCGCCCGAAGACGCCTCCCCCGGGGCCGACGAGCTCCACGCCGTCGCCGGCGCGGAAGGCGCCGTCGCAGCCCGTCACGCCGACGGCGAGGAGGCTCGCGCCGCCGCCGACGATCGCGCGGTGGGCGCCCTCGTCCACGTGGATCCTCCCAGCGATCCGCTTTCCGTGGAGCAGCCAGAGCTTGAACGCCGGCAGCGACCCGGAGGCGGCGAAGCGGGTGCCGCCCGCGCCTCCTCGCAGGGCCGCCGTCACCGCACCCGCGGCCGTCCCGTCGGCGATCACTGTCGGGATGCCCGCCCCCGCCGCCAGCTCGGCCGCTGCGACCTTGCTCTCCATGCCGCCCCGACCGAGTCGGTCCCCCGGGCCGAAGGTTGCGGCCCGAGCGGCAGCGCCGTCGGCGACCACGACTCCCTCTGCCAGCACGCCGGGAACGGCCGTGAGCAGGACGAGCAGCCGCGCCTTCAGCAGGACGGCGACCTGGGCGGCGAGCGAGTCATTGTCGCCGAAGCTGATCTCGTCCGTCGCGGTCGCGTCGTTCTCGTTCACGATCGGCACGGTCCCGAGCGCGAACAGCGCACCGAGCGCGTTGCGGACGTTCACGTAGGCGCGGCGATCGCCGACCTCGGCGCTCGTCAGCAGGATCTGCGCCGCATCGACCCCGTGCGGCCGGAACGCGTCCTGCCAGGCGCGCTGGAGCGCCGGCTGGCCGAGGGCGGACGCCGCCTGTAGCCGCGGCAGGCTCGACGGCCGCCGCTCCTCGCCGAGCAGGCGCAGGCCGAGTGCGATCGCACCCGACGATACGACGCACGCGGGCGTGCCGCCGGCCACGACCTCGGCGACCTCCGCCGCGCGGGCGCGGAGAAGCGAGCGCCGCGGCCGGCCGCGTGCGTCGACCACGAGCGACGAGCCGAGCTTGACGACGAGTGGGCGCCTCATCCCTACCGGTGCTCGAAGCCGTCGCCGACGACGCGGAACTGGCGCAGCCACAGGTCGCGGTAGGTGACCGGCCCGCGCGGCCCGGGGACGCGGTCGACGTTGATGCCGGTCTCGGGAGCGCCGGTGAGCGCGTAGCCGTCGGTGAAGCGGGTGCTCGCGTTCCAGTAGGCGGCCGTGCCTCGGTAGCCGTCGAGGAAGCGGCGGGCAGCAGCCTCGTCCTCGGTCACGATCGAGGCGGCCAGGCCGCTCGTCTCCTCGTTGGCGAGTGCGAGCGCCTCCTCGAGCGTCCCGATGACGCGGACGGTGATCGACCGGACGTTCTCCGGATCTTCGTCGTTCGCCCATTCGTGCCCGAGACGCGGCGGCTCGCGAATCGCGATCCCGAGCCGGCGGAGCAGGTCGCGAGGCACCTGCTCCTCGCGCGCGACGAGCAGGAGGTTGAGCCGGTTGCAGACCCCGAGCCGGTCGAGGCTCGCCTCGACGAGCGCGTCGGCCTTCTCCGGATCGGCGGCGGCGTGGAGGTAGAGGACACCGCCGCCCTCGGCGTGGGCGAGCGTGCGGACGCCGTGCCGTGCGGCCTCGGCGGCGAGAGCGGCCGTCGTCTCGCCGCTGCCACGCAGGATCACGAGCGGCAGCAGGCGGGGCAGCGAGACGAGGATCCGGGCGCCCTCACGCTCGGGCGAGCGGACGAGGCCGACCGCCTGCGGCGGGAGTCCCGCCTCGGCGAGCGCGGGGCGCAGCACCTCGTCGACGAGGACCGTCACGGTCCGTAGCGCCGCGCCCCCCGTCCGGAGCACTGCCGCGTTCAGGCTCTTCAAGAGCTGCCCGGCGACGTCGACGGCGACGTTCGGGCGCGCCTCGAAGTTCGCGCCGACGGCTCCGACCGGAATGCGTCGCGTCTCGACGTGGAGCCCGTTCGCGAGCGTCCACGCGTCGACGGCACGCTCGAGCGGCGGCAGCTCGGAGAGCTGTCCGAGCTGCTCCGCGAGTGCCCCGATCCGCGCCTCGTCGAGGCGGAGCCTGTCCAGCGCGCCGGCGTCGAGTGTCGCAGCGGCAACGTCCGCCTGGTTCGCGGCGGCGATCGGATCCCGACGGGCGCGCACGAGCTCCGCCGCCCGGGCGAGAGCGCGCGCCACGCCGTCGTCGGAAAGCGCTGCGACGGCGGCATGAGCCGCTGCGGCGTCGTGCTCGACCTGCTCCTGCAGACCGCTCACTTCCGTCCCCTCAGGCCATGGCCCTGGACCAGGTCCCGAGACGTGTCGGAAGCGGCCGTGCCCCGAGCCGCGGCCGCTCCTCGAGCGAGACTGCTGGCGGAATATCGCCGTCTCACCCAACCGGCCAGGGCTCCCTGAGCCATGTCCCAGGACCAGGTCCCGGGACCGGTCTGCAAGGGGCTGCGATGGCTCACCCGGTGTTCCTCAGGGCCGCGGCGATGCCTGCGATCGAGCGCTGGAGCGGCGCGACGGCCTCCTCGTCGCCGCCGCGATAGCGCCGCAGCAGCTCGACCTGGATCGCGTTCATCGGGTCGACGTACGGATTGCGCAGCCGGATCGACCGCTGCACGACGGGATGGCGCTCGAGCAGCTCGTCCGCCTCGACGATCTCGAGCACCGCAGCGACGGTCCGCTCGTGCTCGGCAGCGATCGGCTCCCAGAGACGGTCGTCGGCGACGAGGTCGAGGTACTCGCGGGCGATCTCGAGTGATGCCTTCGCAAGCGTCATCTCGAGATTCTGGACAAGCGAGCGGAAGAAGCCCCACTCACGGTAGAGCCGGCGAAGCTCGGCCGATTCGGCCCCGGCGAACGCGCTGCCGCACCCGTACCAGGCCGGCACGAGGCACCGGTTCTGCGTCCAGGCGAAGACCCACGGGATCGCGCGGAGCGATTCGAGCGTCGCCGCCCGGCCGGGACGCCGCGCGGGCCGCGAGCCGATGTTGAGGAGCGCGAGCTCGTCGAGGGGCGTGAACGCGCGGAAGAACTCGGCGAAGCCGGGATCGTCGACGAGGCGCCGGTACTCGAGCCGTGAGCGGTCGGCCAGCGCCTGGACGAGCGGCTCTGCGCCCTCCGGCGGCTCGACGTCGGTGCGCTCCGGCACCGCCGCGAGCAGGGTCGCCGCCAGCGCCGCCTCGAGGTTCCGGCGCGCGAGCCCGGGGAGCCCGTACTTGAAGGCGATCGTCTCACCCTGCTCGGTCAGCTTCAGCCGTCCAGGCGGGACGCCCTGGGGCGTGGCGAGAATCGCCGCGTAGGTCGGGCCGCCGCCGCGACCGGCGCTGCCGCCCCGGCCGTGGAAGAACGTGAGCTCCGCACCGTGCTCGCGCGCGACCTGCGCGAGCGCCACGAGAGCGCGCCGGATCTCGACCTGCGCGGCGAGGTAGCCCGCGTCCTTGGCCGAGTCGGAGTAGCCGACCATCAGCTCCCGGCAGCCGACTCCGTCGAGCAGCTCGCCGAGAATCCGCGGGGCCGCCCGCAGCGACTCGAGCGACTCGAAGAGCGGGACGACCGAGAGCTCGCCGCCCGCGAGGTCGTGCACGCGGCGAACGTCCTCCGCGCTCTCGGTGCCGGAGACGACCACGGTGCCGAGCGCACCCGTGCCGTGGCGGACGCGCGCCCGCCGGCCGGCGTCGAGGAGCCTCCGCACGCGCTCGTCGGGGTCGCCGGCGTGGATGCGCAGGTCGAGCTTCGCGAGGTGGAGGCCGAACAGCTCGACCCGGCGGCGCAGCGCCGCGAGCTCGCCGTCCGCGATCCGCGCGCCACGGTTTCCGCGCAGGCTGCGGTCGAGCACGGCGAGGTCGTCCGCGAACGCCTCCGCACTCTCGTAACGGTCGGCGTCGAGACGCCGCCACATGAACGAGAGCTTGCGCCGGTAGGGCTCATCGAGGTTCTGATCCGCCATCTGCACCGCCGCCTCGGGCAGCTCACGCTCGTCCCGGGCGATCGACTCGAGCAGCTCCTCGCTGACCGCCGTCAGGCGAGACGAGATCCCGAGCTCGGCGGCGAGCCCGCGGACGTCGTTCCGGTAGCGGTCGAGCAGCAGCCGCCGCGCACGCTCGAGCGCCTCCGCAACCGTGTCGGGACCCGCGTTCGGGTTGCCGTCGGCGTCGCCGCCGATCCACGAGCCGAAGCGGAGCGGCGACGGCGCACCCGGCAGGCGGACGCGGTAATCGGCGAGCAGGCGCTCGGCCGCCTCGATCAGGCTCTGCTCGAAGAACCAGTGCCCGTTGCGGATCTCGTCCACGACCCGGGGCCGGCTCGAGCGCACCTCGTCCGCCTGCCAGAGCGCGGTGATCTCGGCCGCGAGGGCAGCCTCGACCTCGTCGCGCCGCGCGGGGCCGAGGAGGGGATCGTCGAGCTCGCCGAGCAGCCCGGCCAGACGCAGGTGCGAGGCGAGGACGGTGCGGCGCGCCGCCTCCGTCGGATGCGCGGTGAGCACGAGCTCGAGCGACACGCGCTGCTCGAGCAGCTCGCGCGGCACGCCGTCGAGGCGCGAGAGCGCCGCTTCGAGCGACTCCGGCGGGACCCGCTCCTCGTACGCGTATTCCCGCAGGCGGCGGATGCGGTGCTGCTGTTCCGCCGTGTTCGCGAGCTGAAAGTAGAGGGCGAACGCCCGCAGCACGCTCGCATCCCGCCCGGTCGGCAGCTGGGCGACCGCCGCGCGCAGCTCGTCGAGCGGCGCACCGCCCCTCGCCTCCCGTGCGAGCGCGCGCACCCGTTCGACGTCCTCGAGCAGGCCGTCTCCCTCCTGCTCGACGAGGACCCGACCGAGCAGATCTCCGAGCAGACGAACATCGCGCCGCAGCGGCGCGTCGGCGGGAAGGTCGCGAACGGCCACCCGGACAGCGTAGGCGAGCGCGCCGAGACTGGCGCACCGCCCGCGCAGATCGGCGGCTCCGGGCTCACGCGAAACCGCACAACCGTCACGGCCGCCCACGGCGCTACGCTAGCGTCGGCGCATGGTCGCGACGCTCGTCGACAAGGTCTGGGAGAGCCACGTCGTCCGGCGCGAGGAGGGGCGGCCGGATCTCCTCTACATCGACCTCCACCTCGTCCACGAGGTCACCTCGCCGCAGGCGTTCGAGGGGCTGCGCCTCGCCGGTCGACGCGTGCGCCGGCCCGACCTGACGGTCGCCACGATGGATCACAACGTCGCCACCGGAGACGACACGCCGCTCGACCCGCTCTCGGCGCAGCAGCTCGAGGCCCTCCGTCGCAACTGCGAGGAGTTCGGCGTCCCCCTCTACGCAACAGGCAGCGGGCGCGAGGGGATCGTCCACGTGATCGGGCCCGAGCGCGGGCTGACGCAGCCGGGCCTGACCATCGTCTGCGGCGATTCGCACACCTCCACCCACGGGGCCTTCGGCGCGCTCGCCTTCGGAATCGGCACGTCCGAGGTGGAGCATGTGCTCGCGACGCAGACCCTGCCGCAGCGCAAGCCGCGCTCGCTGCGGATCTCGTTCGTCGGCGAGCTGCCGGCAGGCGTGACGGCGAAGGATCTCGTGCTCGCCGCGATCGGCCGGATCGGTGTCGACGGCGGCGTCGGCCACGTGATCGAGTATGCGGGCCCGGCGATCGAAGGGCTCTCGATGGAGGGCCGGATGACGATCTGCAACATGTCGATCGAGGCGGGTGCGCGGGCGGGGATGATCGCGCCGGACGAGACGACCTTCGCCTACGTCGAGGGCCGGCCCGGAGCGCCGACGGGCTCCGACTGGGAGCGCGCGCTCGAGCGCTGGCGGGCGCTGCCGACCGACCCGGGCGCGAGCTTCGACCGCGAGGTCGAGATCGACGTGGCCGAGATCCGGCCGCAGGTCACGTGGGGCACGAACCCGGGTATGGTCGTGCCGCTCGACGGAGTCGTCCCCGACCCGGAGACCCTGGAGGACGTCGACGCGAGGGCCGCTGCCGAGCGCGCGCTCGCGTACATGGCGCTCGAGCCGGGGACGCCGATCCGGGAGCTTCGCGTCGACCGCGTCTTCATCGGCTCGTGCACCAACTCCCGCATCGAGGACCTCCGCGCGGCGGCCGAGGTCGTGCGCGGGCGGCGGGTCCATCCATCCGTCCGGGCGATGGTCGTGCCCGGCTCGGCGACCGTGAAGGCGCAGGCGGAGGCGGAGGGACTCGATCGCCTGTTCGTGGACGCGGGCTTCGAGTGGCGGCGCGCCGGCTGCTCGATGTGCCTCGGCATGAACCCGGACGTGCTCGCCCGCGGCGAGCGGTGCGCCTCGACGTCGAACCGAAACTTCGAGGGCCGCCAGGGCGCGGGCGGCAGGACGCATCTCGTCAGCCCGGCGGTGGCGGCGGCGACGGCGATTGCGGGCCGCTTCAGCGACGCGCGCGACCTCGTCGAGGCGACGGCGTGAAGGCGTTCCACTCGGTCACGTCGCGGGCGGTCGTCCTCGACCGGCAGGACGTCGACACGGACCAGATCGTCCCGAAGCAGTTCCTGAAGCGGATCGAGCGCAGCGGCTTCGGCGAGTTCCTCTTCTTCGACTGGCGCAAGGATCCCGACTTCGAGCTGAGCCAGCCCGAGGCCGCGGGAGCGCGGATCCTGCTCGCGGGCCGCAACTTCGGCTGCGGCTCCTCGCGCGAGCATGCCGCCTGGGCGCTCCAGGACTGGGGCTTCGACGTGGTCGTCGCGCCGTCGTTCGGCGACATCTTCCGCCAGAACTCGCACAAGATCGGGCTGCTCGCGGTGGAGCTGCCCCACGAGCAGGTGAAGGAGCTGATGGAGCGGGCGCGCTCCGACGAGGAGCTGACGGTCGACCTCGAGGCGCGGACGGCGGGCGGCTTCCCGTTCGAGCTCGACGACCATACCCGCCAGTGCATCCTCGAGGGCCTCGACGAGATCGCGCTGACGCTGCGTCACGAGCCGGACCTGGCAGCGTACGAAGCCGCCCACCCGGCGCCGATCTCGACGATCCCGGGCTAAGCGAGCGGAGGGCGGGCGAGCCGCCCTCGCGCTCGTTCGACGCGTTGCCCGTCAGCTGACGACCAGCGTGACGGTGGCGCTGTGCGTGAAGCCGCCGCTCACCCCGGTGATGGTCAGCGTGTAGGTCCCCGTCCCCGTGCTCCCGAACCTCGAACGGGTCGTTCTGACCGTGAGCGTCGAGGATCCGCTGCTCGTGGGATTCGGGCTGAACGAGTAGCCGACCCCGTTCGGCTGACCGCTCAGGCTCAGGCTGACGGATCCGCCGGTGGGCGAGATCGTCACCGTGTAGGTGGTGCTCGACCCGCCGGTGACCGAGCGGCTGGGCGGCGAAACGCTCAGGCTGAAATCGCCGCTCTGCGCGGCGGCATTGACCGTCAGCGTGACCGTCGTCGAGTGCACGAGGCTCCCGCTCGTGCCGGTGATCGTCAGCGTGGAGGTGCCGGTAGGCGTGGTCGCGGCCGTCGTGACCGTGAGCGCCGA
>Ga0335085_10007604_pt1 | contig 16732 bp, 12 predicted proteins | sample Lox_Sample_45_FD_206712 | JGI IMG/M metagenome (GOLD analysis project Ga0335085, IMG submission 206712) | Soil microbial communities from Loxahatchee National Wildlife Refuge, Florida, United States - Lox_Sample_4.5 | ecosystem: Environmental > Terrestrial > Soil > Wetlands | place: USA...
AGGGACGAGCGGCTTCTGCAAAGCCGCCGCTCCTACCTGCTCGGGCGCTACTCGGCGATCGTGCACATGCTCGACGGCCGCGTGAGCCGCGTCGAGGAGCACCCCCACCTCGCCTCGGCGCTCGCGGCCGTGGGGCTCGCGGACGACATCTCGCTGTAGCTGGTACACTTTCAATACTTGCTATACGAGATGTGGAGATGATGCAGTCTTGACCGATTTCTTGCTCGTCCCGCTGGAGGACACCGTCGTCTTCCCGGGCATGACCGTGACGCTGACGGTGGACGTCGGCGACGAGGACCGCGTGCTGCTCGTGCCTCGCCACGAAAGCGCCTACGCGGAGGTTGGAACCGTGGCCGAGGTCACGGACCGGGTCCGCCTGCCCGGCGGCGCGCGTGCCGTCGCCCTCGCCGGTCTGCACCGCGGCGTCATCGGCGCCGCACACACCGACGCACTCGGACGTCTCCGCGCCGAGGTCGAGGAGCGCCCCGACGAGAGCCCGCCGCTCGTGCAGACGCGCGAGCTCGAGCGCGAGTACCGCGCCGTGGTCGAGGAGATCCTGGAGCTGCGCGACGCCGACGACCGCGTGCGCGAGTTCCTGCGTGCGATCACCGACGCCGGCGCGCTCGCCGACACCTGCGCCTACGCCCCCGACATCACCTTCGTCCAGCGCGTCGAGCTGCTCGAGAAGGTGGACGTCGTCGAGCGGCTCGAGCTCGCCCTCGCCCTGCAGCGCGAGCGGCTCGCCGAGCTGCAGGTGCGCCGCCGCATCCGCGAGGACGTCGAGTCGGGCGCTCAGCGCCAGCAGCGCGAGTGGTTCCTCCGCCGCCAGATGGACTCGATCCGCAAGGAGCTCGGCGAGGACGAGGGCTCGGTGGTCGAGGAGTACCGCGCGAAGATCGAGGAGGCCGGGATGCCGGACGAGGTCCGCGCCCAGGCCGAGCGCGAGCTGCGCCGCCTCGAGACCATGGGCGAGGCCTCCGGCGAGGCGTCGATGATCCGCACCTACCTCGACTGGCTGACCTCGGTGCCGTGGGCGAAGCGGTCCGAGGAGACGCTGGACCCGAAGGGCGCGCGCGAGGTGCTCGACACCGACCACGCGGGCCTCGACGACGTCAAGGACCGGATCGTCGAGTACCTGGCCGTGCGCAAGCTGCGCCAGGATCGCGGCATCCCGAACGACAGGCGCTCGGGCGCGATCCTCACCCTGATCGGGCCGCCCGGAACGGGCAAGACCTCGATCGGCGAGTCGGTCGCCCGCGCGCTCAACCGCGAGTTCGTGCGCATGTCGCTCGGCGGCATCCGCGACGAGGCCGAGATCCGCGGCCACCGGCGCACCTACATCGGGGCGCTGCCGGGACGGCTCGTCCGTGCCCTGCGCGACGCCGGGACGATGAACCCGGTGATCCTGCTCGACGAGGTCGACAAGGTCGGCGCCGACTGGCGCGGCGACCCGTCCGCGGCGCTGCTCGAGGTGCTCGACCCGGCGCAGAACCACTCGTTCCGCGACCACTACCTCGACGTCGAGCTCGACCTCTCCGAGGTCTTCTTCATCGCGACCGCGAACGTCGCCGACACGATCCCCGGCCCGCTCCTCGACCGGATGGAGGTGATCCGCTTCGACGGCTACACGGCCGACGAGAAGACCGCGATCGCCCGCGGCTACCTCTGGCCGCGCCAGCGCGAGCGGAATGGCCTGCGCGAGGACGAGGTCTCTGTCTCGGACGACGTCCTCCAGGTCGTGATCTCCGAGTACACGCGTGAGGCGGGCGTCCGCCAGCTCGAGCGGGAGCTCGGAACGGTCCTCCGCAAGACGGCGACTCGCATCGCCTCCGAGGCGGTCGAGCCGCCGGTGGAGGTCGACGTCGACGTCGTGCGCGACGCGCTCGGCCGGCAGAAGTTCTTCCAGGAGGCGGCCGAGCGGACGGCGGTCCCGGGGGTCGCGACCGGCCTCGCCGTCACCGGCACGGGCGGCGACGTGCTCTTCGTCGAGGCGACCGCCATGGACGGCGGTAACGACCTGCTCCTCACCGGCCAGCTGGGCGACGTCATGAAGGAGTCGGCGCGGATCGCGCTCTCCTACGTGCGCTCGCATGCGGAGGAGGTCGGCATCGATCCGAAGGCGTTCGAGGACCGCTCGTTCCACGTGCACGTGCCTGCGGGAGCGATCCCGAAGGACGGGCCGAGCGCCGGCATCACGATGGCGACGGCCCTCGCCTCGCTCCTCTCCGAGCGTCCCGTCAAGCACACGGTCGGGATGACCGGCGAGGTGACGCTCCAGGGGCGCGTGCTCCCGATCGGCGGTCTCAAGCAGAAGGTGCTCGCAGCGCGCGCGGCCGGGCTGACCGACGTGATCATCCCGGAGCGCAACCGCGCCGACCTCGACGACGTCCCGGCCGACGTCCGCGAGGCGATGCGCTTCCACCCGGTGATGACGATCGGCGAGGTGCTCGAGCTGGCGCTCGAGCCGAAGTCGAAGCCGTCGCTGCACGCGGTGTAGCCGTGGGCGCGTCGCGCTGCCGCCGCTGCCGGCCGCTGCCCGAGGAGGTCGCCCGCGCCGCCGACCTCCTCGGGCGGCGCTGGGTGCTGGCGATCCTGTGGGCCGCGGCCGAGGCCGGCGCCGTCCGGTTCAACGAGTTCAAGCAGACGCTCGAGGGCATCCCCCCGCGGACGCTTGCCGCACGGCTCGCGGAGCTCGAGGAGGCAGGCGTGCTCGAGCGGCGCGTCCTCGACACGCGTCCGCCGCGCGTCGAGTACCGCCTGACGGAGACAGGCCGTCGTCTCGGTGCGCTCGTCGACGCCATGGACGCCTGGGCCGCCCCGGGTTGACGGGCGTGCCTGCGTTTCGATCGCGCGGCTAGGCAGGGCTCGAAAGTGGTAGGAGCTCGTGTCGCGGCCTCTTGCCGCGGCGGGGCCGTCCGCCGATTCGGGTGCCTCGCCGCGGGTAGACTCCCGGGCGGTGGCGCCGGACTCGATCTGGGAGATCGTCTTCCTGATGGTGATCCTCAAGATCCCCATCGTCTATCTGGGCGTCGTCGTCTGGTACGCCGTGAAGGCGGAGCCCCGTCGCGGCGACGGAGCAGCCGTCGAGGTTCGCACCGATCCCGACGGCCCCGGGCCGGGCCTGCGCCGCCGCTCCCGGCGGCGGCTGGGGCCGCGACGACCGCACGGCGGGCCTGCGCGCGCCTATCCGCGGACGGCCCGCACGGCGCTCGCGCGTGCCGGGAAGGTCGAGCGGCGGTGAGCGCAGAGAGCGAGCCCATCGAGGAGCCGGGCCGTTCACGTCCGGCCGAGATCGTCGCCGGATACCTGTGTGCGCTCGCGATCTTTGCGAGCGTGGTCGCGATCGCGTGGCATCCCCTTCGGCTCAGCCCGCTCGCAATGCTGCTCGCGCTCGTCGGCGCCGCGATGGCCGGACGCGACCGCACGCTCCCGTTGGCGGCGGTCGCTATCTCGGGCGTCTGCTTCTTCCTCGGGATGACCGTGGCGGTGGTCTTCTCGCGTCCGCTCTGGTAGCCCGTCCGGTTGCTACAACGGAAGGTGCAATGCGACCGCCCGATGTCGACGGACTGAACAGCGGCTACGCTGCGCTGCTCCTCGAGCAGTACCTCGACAACCCGACCGCCGTTCCCTCCGAATGGCGCGACCTGTTCGAGAGCCACCCTGAGGCGCTCCTCCAGAGGCAGCCCGGGCTGGCCAGGCTGCTCGAGCGCGGCGATCGCGGCGGCAACGGCCAGGCGCACGTCCTCCCGCCACCGCAGGCTCCACCGCCGTCAGCGGCGGATGCCGAGCTCCTCGGTGCGGTCGCCGCCTCGATGGCCCTCGTCAAGGCCTTCCGCATGCACGGTCACCTGGCCGCGCGCCTCGACCCCCTGGGCGGGGAGCCGCCGGGCGATCCCGCGCTCGAGCCCGAACGGCTGGTGCCGAAGCTGACGCCCGAGCTGCAGGCGCGCGTGCCGGCGTCGCTCCTTCGCCTGTACGTCGAGGGCGAGACCCTCGCCGACGTGCTGCCCCGGCTCCGCGACACCTACACGGGCACCATCGCCTACGAGATCGAGCACATCTCGGACCACGAGGAGCGCGTCTGGCTGCGGCAGGCGATCGAGTCCGGACGCTACCGCCGCCCGCTCGCCGACGCGGAACGCGTGCGCCTGCTCGGCCGCCTGAGCCAGGTCGAGGGGATGGAGCACTACCTGCGTCGGGCGTTCCTCGGTCAGAAGCAGTTCTCGGTCGAGGGGCTCGACGTGATGATCCCGATGCTCGACGAGGCGATCGAGATCGCGGCCGGCAACGGGGCGCACGAAGTCGTGATCGGGATGGCGCACCGCGGGCGCCTGAATGTGCTCGCCCATGTCGTCGGGCGGCCGTACGAGACGATCCTGCGCGAGTTCGAGGGCGAGCGGACGATCGAGGCGGTCGTCACGAGCGACGAGGGCGGCACGGGCGACGTCAAGTACCACCTCGGAGCGCAGGGCACGCACTCGACCGCGGCCGGTGAGATCACGGTCACGCTCGTCTCGAACCCGAGCCACCTCGAGGCGGTCGACCCGGTCGTCGAGGGCCGGGCCCGGGCGGAGCAGACCGACCGCTCGACCCGCGAGGGCTACCACGATCCGAGCGTCGCGCTGCCGGTCCTCATTCACGGCGACGCCTCGTTCGCGGGCCAGGGCACGGTCGCCGAGACACTCAACCTCGAGGGGCTCGCCGGCTACTCGACGGGCGGGACGCTGCACCTGATCGGCAACAACCAGGTCGGCTTCACGACCGATCCCGAGAGCGGCCGCTCGACCCGCTACTCGAGCGACCTCGCCAAGGGCTTCGACATCCCGATCGTCCACGTCAACGCCGACGACCCGGAGGCGGCGCTGGCCGCGATCAGGCTCGCGATGGCCTATCGGCGCAAGTTCGGCCACGACGTCGTCGTCGATCTCGTCGGCTACCGCCGGCATGGCCACAACGAGCAGGACGAGGCGGCCTATACGCAGCCGCTGCTCGCCGCCGCGGTGGCCGAGCACCCGACCGTGCGCGAGCAGTTCGCGGCGAAGCTCGTGCAGGAGGGCACGCTGACACGTGAGCGCTCGGACGAGCTCGCGACCGAGGTGCAGAGCCAGCTGCGGGCCGCGCACGAGGCGCTGAGAGAGAGCTTCGGCGTCACGCACGGCTCCCGGTCGAGCGACAGCCGACTGCCGGCCGCGACGGGTGCCGAGGTCGTGACCGCGGTCGCCGCCGACCGGCTGCGCGCGCTCGACGAAGCGCTCCTGCGCGTGCCCGAAGGCTTCACCCCGCATCCGAAGCTGCTGCGCCAGCTCGAGCGCCGCCGCGAGGCGATCGACCAGGGTGGAATCGACTGGGGCCAGGCGGAGTCGCTCGCGTTCGCCTCGTTGCTCGTCGACGGTATCCCGATCAGGCTCACCGGCCAGGACAGCGAGCGGGGGACGTTCTCGCATCGGCACGCCGTCCTCCACGACGCGCGCACCGGAACGGCGTACACGCCGATGCAGCACCTCGAGGGGGCGAGCGCGGCATTCGAGATCTTCAACTCGCCGCTCTCCGAATACGCCTGCCTCGGCTTCGAGTACGGCTACGCGGTCGCCGCGCCCGAAGCGCTCGTGCTCTGGGAGGCGCAATTCGGCGACTTCGTCAACGGCGCCCAGATCGTGATCGACCAGTTCATCTCGGCCGGCCTCTCGAAGTGGCGCGAGACGTCGCGGCTGACGCTCTTGCTGCCGCACGGCTACGAGGGGAGCGGCCCCGAGCACTCGAGCGCACGGCTCGAGCGCTTCCTGGCGCTGGCCGCACAGGAGAACGTCCGGATCGCGAACTGCACGACCGCGGCGCAGTACTTCCATCTCCTCCGCCGTCAGGCGCTCGACGCCATTGCGCGCCCGCTCGTCGTGATGACCCCGAAGGGGCTGCTGCGCCTGAAGCAGGCCGGCTCCACGCTCGACGACCTCGCCCACGGCGAGTTCCGGCCGCTGCTCGACGACGACACTGTCGACCGTGACCGCGTCGAACGTCTCGTGCTCTGCCAGGGCAAGGTGTACTACGACATCGTCGGGCACGAGCAACGCGGCGCCGCCCCGACCGTCGCGGTCGCCCGGCTGGAACAGCTCTACCCGTTCCCGGTCGAGGGGGCGAAGGCGCTCCTCTCCGGCTATCCGCGGCTCCGCGAGGTCGTCTGGGTGCAGGAGGAGCCGCAGAACATGGGTGCCTTCCGGGCGATCCGGCACCGCCTCGAGGAAGCGAAGCCGGACGACGTGCCGCTCCTCTACGTCGGCCGTCCCTGGCGAGCGAGCCCGAGCGAGGGCTACCCGACCGCGCACCTGCGCGAGCAGGACAGGATCGTCCGCGCCGCTCTCCGGGTCTAGTCCGGCCGCCCGGAGCCGCGCCGCCCGCGGCCGGTGCGCATCGCCTTCGCGGCGAGCTTCGGCCCGTGCTCGCGGGCGAGGTCCAGCACCTGCTGTCGTTGCTTCGGCGGCAGGCGCCGCCAGACGTCCCAGGCGGCGAACGCGAGCCCGAGCGCTCCCGGACGGAGTCTGCTGCGGCCGGCCATCTCGCCATGTTCGCAGATCGCCTGGTCCGTCCGCAGGGTCGACCGCTGTGGCCCGCGTCCGGCTGCGTCCGGAGCTTTTAGTAGTCTCGAAGCGGAATTCAGTCCATTTCGGGTTATGATCCGCCGCGGAGGAGCAGCAGATCCCCGATCCGGGAGGAAGAATGCCGGTAGACACCCCGTCGCTTTTCGCGCAGGTGATCAAGGATCACCTCGACCTCAAGGAGCGGAACGCGCGGCTCGACGACACGATGCCGATCGACCGCTACAAGATCGCCGATCCGTTCCAGAACCATCCCCTCTTCAAGACCGAGGAGCAGGCCCGCATCGAGGAGACGATGGACGGCGTCGAGCCGGACTTCAGCGATGCGAGCCTCGAGAACGTGCTCGCGTGGCCCGCCGACGAGGAGCAGACGGCGGAGAAGGTCGCGCCCGTCGCCGAGGAGCCCGGTTTCTGGACCGGAGCCGGCGCGCGCGACTTCGACTGGGGCGACTAGCACCGCCGCGGTGCCGTCGCGCCGGGGCCTACCGACGCGACGAGCCTGAGATCCGCGACCAGGGCGAGCCGGCCCCGGCCTGGCGCGCCCGGCTCGCCGCGCCCCGAATGGGCCGGGCCGGTCGGGCGGATCCCCCACCAGGGGGATAGGCGGCGGTCGAACCCAACCGATCCTCAGACGGTTCGGCCCCTGCGCGAAAGGACCAACCCCTGCTGCGGCTCCGCCACCCGATACCGAGTCCGTCTTCGTGGTAGCGAGACCGCACACCCACCTCCGGCTGCTCGGAGATGGGGGCCAGGCGGGCGGCGACTCGCCCCTCGTCCAGTCGTATCGCCGGCTCGCCGACGTCTTCCACGAGATCCTCGCCGAGCAGAGCCTCGACGCGCTGCTCCTGCGCATCGCCGACACGATCGCCGAGCTGATCCCGCACGACTCGCTCACGATCTACGAGGCCGACGAGGCGCAGGCGAGGCTCGCGCCGGTGCATGTGCGCGACGTCTGGGCCGAGGAGATCCTCAGCACGCAGGTCGGCTTCGACGAGGGCATCACCGGCTGGGCCGCCCGCAACCGGGAGGCGGTGCTCGCCAACCAGGCGCATCTCGATCCGCGCGTGCGCATCGTTCCGGGGACGCCGATCGACCCCGAGGCCCTGATCTGCGTTCCCCTGATCGCCCGTTCGCGGATCAAGGGCGTGCTCAACATCTACCGGGTCGGCGAGAATCGCGCGTTCACGGAGCTCGAGTTCGAGATCGCGAAGCGCTTCGGCGACGCCGCAGCCCTTGCGCTCGACAACGCGCAGATCCGGGCACGGCTCGAGCACCAGGCGCGCACCGACTCGCTGACCGAGCTCTTCAATCACAGCGTCTTCCACGAGCAGCTGCAGCTCGCGCTCCACGAAGCGAGCCACACCCAGGTTCCCCTCGCCGTCCTGATGTTCGACATCGACGACTTCAAGCGCGTCAACGATGTGCACGGCCACGGCGTCGGCGACGAGGTGCTGCGGCTGCTGGCGGACGTGGTGCGGACGAGCGTCCGTCCCGACGACGTGGTCTGCAGGCTCGGCGGAGAGGAATTCGGAATCGTGATGCGCGGCTGCGAGGCGGTGGGTGCGGCCGGCGTGGCGCAGCGGATCGTGCGCCGGGTCCGCGACACGGAGTTCCCGGCCGTCTGCGGGCTCACGGTCTCGATCGGGTTCGCGCTCGGCCCCGACCACGCGTCGAATCCCCGCGAGCTGGCGGCCTGTGCGGAGGTCGCGATGATGACCGCGAAGGCGCGGGGCAAGAACCGCATCGTCCTCTACGCCGAAGAGGAGACGGAGCGCCCCGCCGGGGCCGACACACGGGACGTTCGCTCGCTCGCCCACATGAAGATGCTGCAGAGCCTGACCGGGAAGCTGAACGGGCTCAACGACGTCCGCGAGATCGGCGCCGAGATGGCGAGTGAGCTCCGGTCACTGATCGACTACCACAACTGCCGCGTCTTCGTCGCCGACGGACAGGATCTCGTTCCCGTCGCCTTCCGCGGCGAGCTGGCGACCGAGACGAACGCGCTCCCGCTCGAGCTCCTGCGCACCCGCTTCGGGAAGGGCATCACCGGTCGCTGCGCCGCGCTCGGCGAGTCGCTGCTGATCGGCGACGCCGCCGGCTGCGAGTTCGCGAACCAGATCGCCGGAACGTCCGTGATCGAGGAGTCGCTGCTGGCCGTGCCGCTACGCCACCGCCAGCGCGTCGTCGGCGTGATCGTCGTCTCGAAGCTCGGGCTCGATCAGTTCGACGAGGACGACGTCCGCCTGCTCGAGGTGCTCGCAGGCCACGCCGCCGTCGCCGTCGAGAACGCACGGCTCATCGAGGCGGCCCGCCGCGAGGCGGAGAGCGCCACAGCGCTGCTCGAGTTCAGCCGCGAGCTCGCAGCAGTGTCACGCCCCGAGGAGATCCTGCAGCGCGTCGTCGATCTCTCGGCCTCGATCATCGGCTCGGGTTGGACCGCCGCCTGGGCCGAGGACGACGGCCGGCTCGTCCCGCGTGCGATCCACGCCTTGGACGACGAGGAACGGGCACATGTGCTGGCGCTTCGCGTCGACGCGAGCCGGCTCGCGAGCGCGAACGAGCCGTACGTCACCGCGCCGCACGATCGTGGTTCCTTCCTCGAGCAGCCGCCACTTTCCGGCGACACCTACGCCGTCGCGCCGTTCGAGCTCGAGGGGCGCGGCGGGTGTATCACGGCCGTCGTGTCGGGCGAGGACTTCGGCGAGCGTGAGCTCCGCCTGCTCGGCGGCATCGCGCACCAGGCGAAGCTCGCACTGGCGAACGCCTCGAGCTACGAGGGGCTCGAGCGCACGTTCGTCTCGACCGTCGAGGCGCTCGCGAACGCGCTGGAGGCGAACGACGAGTACACGTCGACGCACGCGCGCTGGATCACCGATCTCGCCCTGCGTGTCGGCGGGGAGCTCGGCCTCGATCAGCCTGCGCTCCGGCGCCTCGAGCTGGGCGCACTGCTCCACGACATCGGCAAGATCGGGATCCCGAGCAACGTGCTCTCGAAGCCCGGCCGGCTGACCGGGGAGGAGCGGGAGCTGATACAGACGCATCCGGAGCTCGGCGAACGGATCATCGCCCCGATCGACCGGCTGCAGAGCGTCCGCCCCGTCGTTCGCCACTGTCACGAGCGCTGGGACGGGCAAGGCTACCCGGACCGGCTTGCGGGCGAGCAGATCCCGCTCGAGTCACGGATCGTCTTCGTCTGCGACGCCTACCACGCCATGACGACCGACCGGCCCTACCGCAAGCGCCTCGGCCACCGCGAGGCGATGCGCCGGCTCGTGGAGGGTGCCGGCACGCAGTTCGACCCGCACGTGGTCGAGGTCGCCGTCGGGGTCCTCGAGCAGCTGCGGGGTCAGGCCGCGCCCTGATTCGCTATCCGGCCTCGGCCAGCTTCTCGTCGTGCCCTTCGAGCGTTTGGGCGAGACGGCGGAACGGCCCCTCCTGAGCGAGCAGCTCGCGCTCGCCTCCGCGCTGGACGATCCTGCCGCGCTCGACCACGAGGATCTCGTCCGCGCGGCGAACCGTCGAGAGGCGGTGCGCGATGATGATCGAGGTGCGGCTGCGCAGGAGCCGGTCGAGTGCGCGCTCGATCAGTACCTCGGTCGGGCGGTCGATGTTCGAGGTCGCCTCGTCGAGGACGAGGATGCGCGGGTCGGCCAGCAACGCTCTCGCGATCGAGATGAGCTGCCGCTCGCCGGCGGATAGCCCGGCGCCCCCCTCGCGCACGACGTGGTCGAGTCCGCCCGAGAGCCGCGCCGCGACCCGGTCGACGCCGATCGCTGCCGCTGCCGCGGCCACCTCCTCGTCGCTCGCGTCCGGCTTCGCGAAGCGGATGTTCGAGGCGATCGTGCCGCTGAAGAGAAACGGATCCTGGAGCACGACGCCGAGTTGGCGTCGGTACGACCGCAGCTGGACGTCGCGCAGGTCGCGGCCGTCGACGCGCACCGAGCCCTCGTCGGGGTCGTAGAAGCGGCCCACGAGCCGAGCGAGCGTCGACTTACCGCCGCCGGACTCGCCGACGAGTGCGAGGCAGCCGCCCTCGGGGATGCGGAACGAGATGCCGTGCACCACCGGCTCGGCGTCGTAGGCGAAGACGACCTCGTCCACCTCGAGGTCGCCGTCGATCCGCGGTAGCGGCTTCGCGTCGCGCCTGTCGCGCACCTCCGGCTCCTCGTCGAGGATGCTCGCGATCTTGACCATCGCCGCGGCACCCGACTGGAGCTGTCCGTAGACGTCGGAGAGTTCCTGCAACGGCTGGAAGACGAGCTGCAGCAGGTAGAGCGCGGTGATCAGCGTCCCGATCGTCAGCGCACTGTGCGCGAGCAGCCGATCGCCGGCGTACAGCACCGAGAGGGTCGAGAGCACGCCGAGGAACTCGATCGACGGGAAGAAGACCGAGAAGATCCGCTGCACGTAGGTCGACTGCTCGCGGTTCGCGGCGTTGAGCGCGTCGAACTGCTGCTGGAAGCTGCGCTCGCGGTTGAACGCCTGCACGATCGCCATCCCGGCGACCGACTCCGCGATCTGGGCGGTGACCGCTGCGATACGGTTGCGCTGCTCGACGAGCGCCACGTGCGAGGTGTGCTGGAACCAGCGGGTGGCGAGGAGGGCCGGCGGCACGATCGCGAAGACGACGAGGCCGAGCCGCCAGTCCGCGATCAGGAGCGCTGCGATCGCGGCGGGGAGGAGCACCACGTTCGAGACGAGCGTCGGCATGCCCTGGGAGAGCACGTCCGAGACGGCGTCCACGTCGCTCGTCAGGCGCGCGATGATCCAACCGGCCTTCTGCTGCGAGAAGTAGCGGAGCGAGAGGCCGGTCAGGTGATCGAAGAGGTCGCGGCGCAGTCCGAGCACGATTCCCTGGCCGAGCCCTGCGAGACCGCGGATCAGGATCGCCTGGAGCAGCCAGCCGGCGGCTGCGACGCAGAGGTAGATCACGACGATGATCGTCAGATAGCGCTCGTCGCCCGTGCTGATGCCGTTGTCGATCGCGGCACGCACGAGGAGCCAGCCGCCGGTCTGGGCGGCCGCGTTGCCGGTTGCGACGAGCAGCATCGTGGCCGCGAGCAGCCTCCGGCCTTCGAGATACCTGGTGAGCCCCCTCACGCCGCCACTACCTCGTCGCCGAAGAGGGCGGCGAAGGTGCCGCCGGCGGCGAGCAGCGCGCGCGGCGTGCCCGACTCGACGACTCGCCCGTCGAGCACGACGACGGCGCGGTCGGCCAGCTCGACGGTCGAGAGACGCTGGGTCGCGACGAGCACCGTCCGTCCGCGGAGTGCCGGGCGGAGCCGCTTCACGAGGCGCCGTTCGGTCAGCGTGTCGACGGCGGAGAGCGGGTCGTCGAGGACGAGCACCCTGGCTTCGGTGGCGAGCGCCCGCGCGAGCGCGACGCGCTGGCGCTGGCCCCCCGACAGGTTCACGCCGCGTTCGCCGATCAGCGTGTCGTAGCCGTCGGGCAGCTCCGGCGCGAAGGCGTCGACGCCCGCGGCCTCGCAGGCGGCTATGACGTCGGCCCAGTCCGCGTCCTCGTGCCCCGCGGTCAGGTTCTCGCGGAGCGGCGCCGAGAAGAGCACCGGCTTCTGCGTGACGAGCGCGATCGCGGACCGCAGCTCGGCGAGGGGCAGGTCTCGCGTGTCGACGCCGCCGACCAGCACTCGGCCGCCGGTGGGATCGTAGAAGCGGGGCAGCAGGCTGAGGAGCGACGTCTTGCCGGCTCCCGTCGGTCCGCAGACGGCGACCACCTCGCCCGGCTCGATCTCGAGGTCGAGGTCGGAGAGGACCTCGCTCTCGCCGCCGTAGGCGAACTGGACCGTCTCGAAACGAACGCCCAGCGGCCCGGGCGGAAGCCTGCTCGGCACGGCTGACTCGGGCAGCGGGTGGATTCCCTCGAGCCAGGCGAAGCTGCGTCCTGCCGAGGCGAGCGCCCGCTGCGCGAGGTTCGTGATCCACCCGAGCGCCTCCAGGGGCCAGACGAGCTGCAGCAGCAGCGTCTCGAAGAGGACGAACTGGCCGATCGAGAGCTGGCCGGCGATCACCGCCCGGCCGCCGAAGAAGACGACCGCCGCGATCGAGAGCGACGGCAGATAGTAGAGCCCCGGCAGGTGGCGCGCCTCCACGCCCGCCTGGCGCAGCACCGTGTCGCGTACCGCCTCCGCCTTTCCGCCGAAGCGCCCGCGCACGTCGTCCTCGCGGCCGAATGCCTGGACCATCTCGATCCCGACGACCGCCTCGTCCGCAGCCTCAGTGACGTCGCCCTTGCGCTCCTGGACGTTGCGCGAGATCGGCGAGACGCGCCGGGCGAAGCGGAGCGCGAGCACCGTGATCGGCGGCATTGCGATCGCCGTGCACAACGCGAGGCGCGCGTCGACGAGCACGAGCACGATGCCGGCCGCGACGATCATCATCAGGCTCTGCATCCCCTGCACGAGCCCCCAGCCGATGAAGTAGCGGACCGGGTAGAGGTCGTTCGTCGCGCGTGACAGCACCTGGCCAGTCGCGTGCCGGTCGTAGAAGGCTCGCGGATAGCGCAGGTACGCCGCGTAGAGCAATTCGCGCATCCGCGCCTCGATCCGGATCCCGATCCGCGCGGTCGCGTAGCGGCGGTTGAAGTTGATCACGAAACGCGCCGCGGCGAGCGCTCCGATCGCGCTCAGGTAGGGCCAGATCGGGTGCTCGTGTGAGACGATCGAGTCGTCGATCGCCCGCTGGATCAGCAGCGGGATCGCGATCGAGATCATGGTGTAGAGGAACGAGCACGAGAGACCGAAGATGCCCAGCCGCCACTCGTGCCGCCACAGGCGGAGCAGCCTGCGGAAGGTCGGCAGCAGGCCGAGGTCGGGCGGGTCGACGGAGCTCGCGAGTTCGGGCATGACGAAACGGCCGCCGCGCCGGACGGGCCTCCGGGCGGCAGCGGGCAACGGGCGACGATACCAGCAGCCGCGGCAGCTGCGACGGGCCGTTGCCTAGGAGCGGCGTCTGGCCGCGGCGCGCCTGCGCGGGGGTGCCAGCTCGGCCGTGTCCTCGCTCGGCGGCGCCTCTGCGACGCCGGCGCCGTCCGCGACGCCCGCTGCCGCCGGCTCGAGCTCCGGCTCTTCCTCCGGCTGCGGGAGCGGTGTCGGCGGCGGCAGCGGCTCCCGTGCCGGCTCGGGCTCGCGCTGCGGTCCGGGCGAGGGCTGCGGCGGCAGGGCCTCGGCCAGGGTGGCGCGCTCCTGCTGGAGCTGGATGCGCAGGCCCGCGAGCTCGCGCTCGACGTCGTGGACTGCGCGCTCCCGCTCCTCGAGCCGGTCGCGCTCCGCCTGCGCGAGTGCGAGCTCGGCCTCTGCCGCGCGTTCGCGCTCGGCCGCAGCTGCGAGCGCAGCCTTGAGCTCCCGCTCACGTTCGGCCACCCGATGCTCGCGCTCGGCGATCCGGGCCTCGTCTTTTCGGTCGCGGCTCTTGCGTCCGCTCGTCTTGTCGAGCCGTCGTGCGAGCTCGCGCCGCATCTCGGCGAGCTCGCGTTCGCGCGCGACCACGATCGCGGCGCGCTCGCGCAGGGTGCGCTTGAGCTCCTCGACGGCCGCGAGCGCCTGTTCCTGGCGCTGCCGCGTGTCGTCGTCCCAGACGTCCATCTCTGGAAGTGTTGCCTGCGATCGCGCACCCCGCAAGCGCCGGGCGGGTGCCGGGCCGTCGCGGCGCCGTCCCTGGCGGCATCCGACTGTTCGTTGTTGCAGACTCCTCGTATGGAGTTGAGGCGCCTCGAGGTCGACGGGAGGCCGGTCCGCTGCCGGGTGGCGGGAGAGGGCGAAGATCTCGTGGTCGTGCACGGGTTGTCGGGCTCGTGGCGCTGGTGGTTGCCGGTCGTCGAGAGGCTCGCGGGCCGGCGGCTTCACTTCGTGGAGCTGCCGCGGCTGGGGCGCATGCGTGCGGGCGAGATGGCGCCGTGGCTCGGGCGCCTGCTCGATGCCGCTGGGCTCGGGAGGGTCGACGTGCTCGGTCATTCGCTGGGTGGGCTCGTGGCGACGGAGCTCGCGACGGAGGAGCCGGATCGTGTGCGACGACTCGTCTTGGTGGCGCCGGCCGGGGTTCCGTGTGGACGCGGCGTTCTCGGGCGGACGCTGCCGCTGCTCGAGGAGCTCTACGACGTCCGCGCACGACTGACGACGGTCGTCGGCGACGCGCTGCGCACGGGGCCGGTCAGTCTCGTCCACGGCGTCGTCTATGTCTGGGAGCGGGATCTTCGCGGAGAGCTCGGCGCGGTGCGGGCGCCGACGCTACTCGTCTGGGGCGAGCGCGACCGGCTGGTTCCGGCGCAGGTCGCCGAGGAGTGGCAGAAGTGGCTGCCGCTCTCGCGGCTGGTGTGGCTGCCGTGCGGGCACGTTCCGATGTGGGAGGCCCCGCGGGAGCTCGCGAGCTGCGTGCTCGCGTTCCTCGGCGATGAGATCCAGGACGATTCCGGCGAGGAGGGCGGGTTGCGTATAGGGGATCGCGTGCGGCTCGCCGGGGACGACGACGAGGCGGCCGCGCGGTAGCAGCGCGGCAGCCTGCTCGGCCCATTCGCGGCTGACGAGGCCGTCCTTTTCCCCGTGCACGACGATCGTGGGCTGCTCGATCGCCGGCAGCCGGTCCTCGATCCGGTCGGCGAGCACCGAGCGCGCGAGGGCCCGGAGCTGGCCGAGGTCGCGGCCGGCCCACTCACGGCCGGCGAGCGCGACCAGCCGGCCCGGTTCGTTCGCCGCGTCTCGGACCGCGCCGAAGATCTGTCGGCGGGCGGCGCGCCTGCCGGGGTCGATCGTCGGGCCGACGAGCACCATCGGGCCGACCCGCAGGGGTCGCCGTACCGCCAGCTCGGTGACGACCTGGCAGCCCATCGAGTTGGCGACGAACGCCGGCCGCTCCAGGCCGACCGCATCCAACCAGGCCCCGAGGGCTTCGGCGAGGCGATCGATCCCGAGTCCTACGTCCACCAGCCGCTCGCTGTGTCCGTGACCCGGGAGGTCGGGCGCGAATGCCGAGCAGGAGGCGGCGAGGATTCGCGCCAGCGGAAGCATGTAGCGACCCGAGACACCGTACCCGTGCACGAGTACGACCGGTGCCCCCTGCCCCCCGGCACGTGCGTGCACCCGAACGCCGGCCACCTCGTCCCAGCGGCTTTCGAGAACGGGTGATACTTGCCCGACCATCGTCATCTTCCGAGAACCGATCACCGTCGCCCCACATCATCCCAGTCATCGCAGCAGCGTCATCGGAGGGTCACGTGATCGTTCCGGCCCTGGAGCACGAGCGCGACGACCCACCTCAGCATCGGCGAATTCTCGCAGCTGACGCGTCTGTCGCCGAAGGCGCGTCGCATCTACGGCGAGCTGGGCCTCGTGGTGCCCGCCTTCGTCGACCCGGATTCGGGGTATCGCTACTCCAGCGAAGCGCAGGTCGAGCGGGCACGGCTGGTCGGGCTGCTCCGCCGGCTCGACCTGCTGCTGGCGGCATCGACGAAGCGCTCGGCGCTCTTCTTCCGCGCAGTCGCGCGGTGGAGATCGATGCGGCCTACGCCGCATACGACCGTCTTCCGCTCGAGGCGAGCGACGACTGGGGCGACCTCGCTTCGTTTCGGGCGGCTGCCGGCTCGTCGTGAACGCGCTTCCGACGCGCGGAGAAGTCTGGTGGTGCGAGCTCACCGAGATGAACGCCGCCCGGTCGTCGTGTCGTCGCGAGACGCCGCGATCCCGCGCCTTCGGCGCGCGCTGATCGGGCCGTGTACGACGATGATCCGCGGAATCCCGAGCGAGGTGCTGCTGGAACCGGGCGACGATCCCGTGCCGCGGACCTCGGTCGTGAACCTCGATTCAGTCGAGAGTGTGTCGCTCGCGACGCTTGTCGAGCGGCTCGGCCGGCTCAGCGACGAGCGGATGCGTCAGATCTGTCGAGCCCTTGAGGTCGCAGTCGCCTGCGATGGTTGACGGCGGGGAGCCGACAGCCGCCACCCTGGTCAGTGCACACCCAGCCCGTCGGGCGCGTTGCCCTGCATGAGCTGCCCGACGCCGCGCCCGACATGTGCGGGCGCGGCCCGCGGTCGCGTGGCCTCGAGTGGCGCGAGCCGGCATCGCCGGCTCGCTTGCCGAGCGAGCGGGCAACGCGGGAAATGCAGAACGAACTCGAGAGCCGGCTGCGCCGGC
>Ga0335085_10007605_pt1 | contig 16730 bp, 10 predicted proteins | sample Lox_Sample_45_FD_206712 | JGI IMG/M metagenome (GOLD analysis project Ga0335085, IMG submission 206712) | Soil microbial communities from Loxahatchee National Wildlife Refuge, Florida, United States - Lox_Sample_4.5 | ecosystem: Environmental > Terrestrial > Soil > Wetlands | place: USA...
GGAAACATCCGCTCGATCCTGTGCAAGGTCGCGGTGACCATCCGCGAGGCCTTCCCGAGATGGCGTCCATCGAACGATTTGGTCGCCATCACGCGGTCGAGCGCCGTCTTCTTGTTCAGCACGTCGCCTTGCACCATAGAGAGCATCAGCTCACACATCAGCTCTATATGCTTCATCCGGCTAATCTGCCCCTGACTGAAGATGCCGTTTTCCAACAAATACTCCTGGAAACGCGCTGCAAGTCGTGCGGCCTCCTTAAGGAACGGGCTGTTGTAGTACCGCGCGTGTCGCTGCTCCTGGCGCGTCAGTGCTTTCCCGGTGGAATTGATCCGAACGAAAACATTAATGATGTCGCCGATTTCGCCATCGACTTCGATGACCGGAAGCTCATACCCGGTAACGAGGTGTTGAAGACCTCGTCGCTTTAGAGTCGACCAATCGAGCCATTCAACCGAATCAGTGCCCGGAAGCTGGGCGCGGGTACTGAAGCGGCCGCGCATGGCATGAGTGAACATGAAAACCGATTCGAGCCGCTGCTTGCCATCAATCACATCAAACACAAGATTGCCATCCTCCTCGCGCTTGTAGAGGAAGACCGCCGGCAACGGGTAATTGCGGAGGATACTGTCGATCAAGTTCGCGCGGTCGCGCTGCGTCCACACGGACTGCCGCTGGAATCCCGGCGCCAGGTTTAGATGTCCGTTCTCATAGAGGTTTTTTAGATTGAGAATGTTCTGCGTCGTCGTCTTGTATGTGATGCTGTTGGATCGGAGCATGAGATTTCAATTCGGCATAGTTTGCATGCCGGAGAATCGCCATTCTATTCCGCCTCAAGTCCCAAGGAAAGTGGCATCTGGAATCGCCACCTTCGATTGCCCACTAGTTTGCCCGGGGGGTGACTTTGATAGGGCTCTGGGGATCTTCTACCCCTGGCCTTGAGTGCGAGTTCTCGTGCGGCCTTTAAAACTGGGCGTGATTTCGCCGTTGTCGTCAGCCAGAAGCGGGGTAATGCAAATCAGGGGTTGCTGGCCGATTGAAAGGTTCGTTTGTGCCGGCAACTGACGCTCTAGGGCAACGAATGCGTCGTCAAACAGAACCTGGGGCCCACCAACCGATTGGAGCGAGTCCAAATGGATTACGGCCATCCTCTTCTGCGCATTTCCCTCGACGATCGTTGTGTGGAATCGCTCCGGAATCGGAAACGGCTGCGCGATCAAATAGTCGGTTTGCGCAAAGCGGCGTAGCAGCGTCAGTTTCTCTTCATCGGTGCCGGAGCCCACGTAACACCTGGCACGCAGAGAGTAGATGAAGCCGTTGTCGTCGTGGACATACCAAAGGTTGAGAATAATCTCGTTATCGGGCAAGGGACCTCCTTACCAGCCAGATTAGGCGGGAGCGCCAAGGACCTCAACAACCTCGGCGATAACGCGGACATTCCCCCCATCGCCGCCGATGATGATGATCGGTTTGAAATCGGGATTCACGGGCTTCAGCGTGATCTTGCCATGGCTCCACGAGCCGCCGTTTGTAGCCTTCTCGCTCTCGTAGCGCTTGACGGTGTAGCGCTCGCCCGTTTCGGGGTCCGTGGCGTCGCGTAGTTGCACGAGCACCATCTTGCCCTGGCGGGTGCCGGTCACAGGGGCGGCGAAGAGGCAATAAGAGCCATCCGGGATGGCGGGTTCCATCGATTTGCCCACCACTTGGGCTACGAACATCCCAGGTCGCAGGCGGTGGCGACTGTTGACGTTGACCCACTCCCAGTTTTCGTCTTCCAGATGCTGAGGATCACTAAACGCGCCGGCGGCGATCTTCAGTGGAACGAGAGGCACGCAACTCACGTACCGCTCGCTCGCTGGCGCGTCCACGGGTTTCACCCCAAGCAGCGGCGCGGACTGGCGAAGACGGCGGTACGCCTCGCTGGCCATCCACGTGGTGACGATCTTCTGGAACGACTCATCGTTCATGAAGCGGACGAAGATCTCCTCGTTCTGGTCCATTCGCTCCACGAAAAGGCGTTCCAGGAGATTCTTGAATACGAGCTCGAATTTGTCCTCCGGGTTCACGGCGGCCGCCTGTTGCAGACCTTCGTCGGTCACGGCGGCCTGGACGATCTGGTCAAAGAACAGTTGGTCGGCCTGGTTGAAGTCAGTTCCAAACCGCTCGTTGACGACGTCAATGAGCTGTGATAACGGGACCGGCTGCTCTCTTGCCAGCCCGCTGCCCACCTCGGTAGGCCCATCCAGAGCGCGGGCGTCGCCGTCCTTCAGCGAGATCGAGCCTTCGCTGATCTTCTGGAGGCGGTAGTATTCGAGCCGAACCTCATCGTCGAACTGGTATTGCGCGCCGGTATTACGGTGTGGAAGCTTCGCTGCCAGGTGGCGCAAAAATACGTAAAGGCGCTCGAGGTCGGAGTCCTGGTAAGGGATGACCTGGCTCAGAAAGCCATAGAGGTTCCGAAAAGCCACCAGCTTTCCGCGCCACAATTCTGCTTCTTCCTCGTTCTCCCCCAGCAACTTCACGAATCGGGATACCGCCGGGTCGAGCGCGGCATTCATGGCCTGGTGATCCATCGCGCTCTGCCGTTGCTTCGGCTTGAAATATATTTGGCAGAAGCGTTCGACTTCCTCGTCGAGATATATACCCGCCATCTCTAGTTCCGCCTTGATCGCGTACATGCGGTTTGGGTCGACTTCCTGCCCCATCTCGGCGCCTTCGTAGTACGTCTTGAAGGCCTCGCGGATCTCCTCCCGGTCGTTCACGAAATCGAGAACGAAGGTATCTTCCTTGAGGGGATGGATGCGATTGAGCCGCGAGAGCGTCTGCACCGCCTGGATGCCGGCCAGCCGTTTGTCCACGAACATCGTGTGCAGGAGCGGCTGGTCGAAGCCGGTCTGGTATTTCTCGGCAACCAGCAAGACCTGATACTCCGGCGTGGAAAACTTTTCGGGCAACTCCTTCTCCCTGATGCCGAGATTCATTCCCTCCTCGGTGTAGCTGCTGTCCGGCAGTTTGTCATCCTGCACCGTTCCCGAGAACGCGACCAGCGTTTTTATAGCGTAGCCCTTTTCACGGATGTAGCGGTCGAAGCTTTGTTTGTAACGAACGGCTTCCAGCCGCGAGCCAGTCACGACCATTGCCTTGGCGCGCCCGCCGACCTTGTGCCGTGTGACGGCCTGAAAATGTTCGACCATTACCTCGGTTTTTTGCGCGATGTTGTGAGGGTGCAGGCGCATGAAGCGGGCAAGGGCGCGCGCTGCCTTCTTGCGTTCTACGTTGGGGTCGTCTTCGCAGGCTTTCAGCAGTTTGAAATACGTAGCGTAGGTTGTGTAATTCTTCAGGACGTCGAGGATGAAGCCTTCCTCGATCGCCTGGCGCATGGTGTAGCGGTGAATCGGCAGGCCATCGCGACCGAAAACCGCGAGTGTCTTGTGCTTGGGCGTCGCGGTGAATGCGAAGAAGCTCAGGTTTGCCTGGCGGCCGCGCTTGGCCATGCTGCGGAACAATTCCTCCATGTCCTTGCGACCTTCTTCGGCCGCGCGTTTCTTCGCCTCCTCGCGTAATTCCTCGCCACCCAGGACTTCTTTAAGGTCCGTGGCAGTCTCGCCCCCTTGCGAACTATGCGCCTCATCGATGATCACCGCACAGCGGCGTGTCGGCAAAGCCCCGGTTCCAGCCTCGCCTCGCTCTTCGGCCATTTTGAGCAACTGGCGCGACACGAAGGGGAACTTCTGAAGCGTGGTGATGATGATCGGGACGGCGTTCTCCAGTGCCTCCGCAAGCTGGCGCGAGCTTTCCTCGATCTTCTGTACCACGCCGCGTTTGTGCTCGAACTGGTAAATGGTGTCCTGGAGTTGTTTGTCCAGAACGACGCGATCGGTGACGACAATTACGCTATCGAAAACGCGCCGGCTCGCGACATCGTGAAGCGAGGCGAGGCGGTGCGCCAACCACCCGATTGTATTGCTCTTCCCGCTACCGGCAGAATGCTCGATGAGGTAGTTGTGACCCACCCCTTCGCCCCGGGCACTGTCAACCAGCATCCGCACAGCCTGAAGCTGGTGGTAGCGAGGGGAGATCATGGCTTCAACTTTTACCTTGCGGCCCTGATCATCTCGCTTCTCATCGACCTGTAGATGAATGAAGCGTGCCAAAAGGTCGAGCAGGCTGTCGCGCTGTAAGGCGTCTTCCCAGAGATACGCCGTCCTATAGGTGCGCCCGGCAGGATCGGGCGGATTTCCGGCGCCGCCGTCGCACCCTTTATTGAACGGCAGGAAGTGAGTTGCCGGGCCAGCCAGCCGCGTGGTCATCAGGACCGACTCGGTATCGACGGCAAAGTGGACCAGGGTGCGGCGCTTGAATTCGAAGATCGGCTCCCACGGATCTCGATCATGTTTATATTGCCGGCACGCATCCTCGACAGTCTGACCCGTAAGCGGATTCTTCAGTTCGAGGGTGAGGATGGGGATGCCGTTGAGGCTGATCGTCACATCGAGCGATTTTTCGCAGCGCGGCGAGAAATGAAGCTGGCGAGTAAGGCCGAGCCGGTTGGCGGCGTAGCGGGCCTCGAGTTCCGGATTCAGTTCGTGCGCCGCCTTGAAGTATGCGACGCGGAGGGTGCGGCCGTAGCATTTAAACCCGTGGCGCAGGGTGGCGAGAGAGCCGTTTGCATCCATCCACTTGCAGAGGTCTGTGAGGATCTGCTCACCGGTCTTGTCGCGGTGGAGGGCTTCGAGCCTTCTCCATTCCTCGGCCTGGGTCGCGCGAATGAACTCGAGAACTTTGTCGGGGAAGATGGCTTGCTCGCGATCGAAGCCAACGGGAGGAAGGCGCTCGTAGCCATGCTGGAGCAGGTGCGCTTCGATTACCGTTTCGAAGGCGCACTCGGAGTGGCGGGGTTCAGCGGCCATAGGCTGAAACCCTAGTGTAATTCATTGAGCATGCGAGGGATGACGGATGGAGGCGGCAGACCACGTCGGCGCACGATCAGCAGGGCGTCGGCCCATTGATCAGGTACTCTACCGATCTGTCGGATATGCCCCTTAGCTCGATTTCATTCAAACCCACCGCTCGGGCGAGCGTGTTTAGCGCGGGAAACCAGCGCCGCTCCAACAGTTCATCCAGCCGACGTGGGTAGATCTCTCGTTGGGCCTCTTCGGTCAGATCGGGAGGCAGGAAACACCAAGCCAAACAACGAAGGCCAAGTACTTTCTTATCAAGGAAGAAGAGCCAATAGGGAAACTGTTCATCCAACCGGTAGACGAAATCCCGAATCTCCTGGATTTCCCACAGTTCTCGCCGGTCGTCATCGTAACCTTCAAAAGAGATATCGACTCTCTCCCGATACCTCCTCGCCATATCGACCGTGCTGATCAGGTGATTCAAGCTCCCAAGGACTTCCGTGAGATCACCGGCTTCGACCTCGCGCCGCGATACGACGAAGAACAGCTCGTCAGGCAACATCGTCTGATCCTGGGATCGTATGTTCATCAGGCGTCGGCCGCCTCCGCGGTTGCGCCGATTTCGATCTGCCCGGTTACAGCTGCGGCGATCAGAGCGGCGCGGCGCTCGCGGAGCAGGGTGATCGTACGTTGCGCGGCGGCCCCTGAGCCGTCGAAAAGAGCGCTCTTAGAGGCGATGTGAGTTACGATGGCCGTTTGTTCCTCGGGAGGAGGTACCGGTAGCTGAATTTCGCGAAAATCCTCCCAGTAAAGCCGTAAGCGATCCCAGACGATACCATGGGAACGCCTTCCGCACTCGGCGCTGAAAGCAGGGATACGAAACAATAGTCCGGCGTACTCGGTTGACAGATTTCCTGTCGGCGCGGCAACAACATAGTCTGGGCTGACAAGACCGTCTTCTGGAGCGACGCCGACCGCACCCTGCCACATGCGCATTTTGTTGAATACGATGTCGCCCTTGCGCGCTACTTTGTAGGTGTTAAAGTCGGCGGCGGTGTTCTCAATTTGGTCGTTCGAGAACTCTCTAAGTGCTACTCCAGCGTTGATCGAGACCTCCAGCAAGGGCAATTCCGGTTCCCCTCGTTCATCTCGCTCGCGAAAGAGCCACGCAGCTCGGAGAGTCTTCCAATTCGCGGGAATCTTATCTAGCCAGGAAACGCCTGATTCACGGAGCTCCACCTTCGAATTGACACCGCTGGTTAAAGAACGAGTGATAACCATCACCTCATTGAGAAGACGGCTGGCGTCCTCCTCGGCCCTTTTGAGATCTGAATCGATCTCTTCGAGCGGGCGCGGTGGCGCGTACTTATAGAAGTAGCGATTGAAGTTGATTTCGTAGCCCACAGTGTCCTTACTGTGGTCCATCCAGGCATCGAAGACGTGGGGCTTCACTTCCCGCTCGAAGTAGCCCACGATGTCTTCCTTCAGCGGTACGATCTCGCACTCGCGGAGCGCCGGGTCGGGCTCGTTCGCCTTGCCGGCGGCGACCGGCTCGGCATCCGGGTCGCTTTCCGTAAATATCGTGCGGAACAACTTCTGCTCGGGAGACTTCCATCGTGAACCGCGGCTGTGGATCAGGTTTTGGATGCGAGGCCAGACGACGTTCCAGTTCCGCTCGGGGGCTCGGCCGCAAGCGTCGTCAATCGCCTGGATATCATCAGCCAAAGCAGGGCACACCTTCACGAAGCGAGACTTGCTGACGTCGGTCATCTGGTAGCGCAGCCGCAGAGGGCGCTCAACGGTGACCCTGGTGTAGCCGAAATCATCGTTATCGAAAATTTTCGACCGATCGCCATTTTCAAATCGACCGTAGAGCTGGACAATCTGCTCGACATGGGCAGACGTGAGGTGTCGGCGCTTGTCGCCGAGGGCGCGTTTCGATTCCTCGCTACCGCCTGGTGTCCAAATATCGCGAGCATCCAACAGCTGGATCTTGCGTTTGCGCCGCTTCTCTTTGCGGTTGGTGACAATCCAGATGTAAGTGCCGATGCCGGTGTTGTAGAACATCTGCTCTGGTAACGCAATGATTGCTTCGAGCCAGTCATTCTCGATGATCCACTTCCGGATCTCACTTTCGCCCGGAGCCCGCGCCGCCAGTGAAAAGAGGTGAGCCACTGAAGACGATCGCGAGGCGTGAGCCATGCTTCTGTTCGGCGGGGCGTACAGGCTCGAATTTCGAAACCATGTGTTGCAAGAACAACAACGCCCCATCGTTCACTCGCGGGAGGCCGGGGCCAAATCGCCCGGAGAAGCCGAGCTTTTCACGTTCGCGCTCGATCTCCCGCTGTTCCTTTTTCCAGTCCACGCCGAACGGCGGGTTAGTCAGGAAGTAGTCGAACGTCTGGCCTGAAAACTGGTCCTCGGTAAAGCAGTCGCCGAATTGAATGTTGTTTGTGCCACCATTGTGGTCCACCTCTTTGATGAGCATATCCGAGGCGGCGGTGGCAAAGGCGCGTTTGTTGTAGTCTTGACCGTAAACGTATAGGCGCGCGGCACTGTGGTGCTGGCGGAGATAATTTTGGGCTTCGGCGAGCATGCCGCCGGTGCCGCAGGCGGGGTCGAGCAGCTTGCGGACGGTGCCGGGCGTAGCCAACAGCTTGTCATCATGGATGAAGAGGATGCTCACCATGAGGCGGATGACTTCGCGCGGCGTGAAGTGATCGCCGGCGGTCTCGTTCGCCAATTCGTTGAACCGACGGATGAGGTTCTCGAAGATCAGCCCCATCTGCTGGTTCGGCACGTGGTCAGGGTGTAGATCGACTTCGGCGAATTTGGAAACCACCAGGAAGAGGATCCCGGCCTCGTTCATCTTTTCGATTTCGTTATCGAACTCGAAATATTCGAAGATTCGGCGCACGTTGGCCGAGAAGCCCTTGATGTAGCTCACCAAATGCTGGCCGAGGTGGTCTGGATCGCCCTTGAGCTTTTGGAAATCGAGCGGGGAGTGATTGTGGAACCGCTGCGCCGAGGCCAGATTGAGCCGTTTATCCAGAGCCTCGTCCTTGAACTTGCCGCTCCACCGATTGTGCTCCTTTAGAACCTTTTCCTTGGTCGGCGCCAGGACGCAATCGAAGCGGCGCAGGATAGTCATTGGGAGCATCACCCGCTCGTACTGCGGCGGGCGGTACGGGCCGCGCAGGAGGTCGGCAATTTGCCAGATCAGGTTGGCGAAATAATTATGGTCAGGCATCGATCAGGTCGGCTCCCTGGGCGTCCGCAGCCACTTTGCGCACGGAACACGAAAGCACATTCTGACACATTGCAGCAGATCCAGCGTTTCCTGCGATACCCCATCCGGAATTGTGAGCGATGAACGCTGATGCCAAAGATGCGCTGAGGAGTTGAGGCTGTCCGTTGCTGCCGAGAGGAGTGGCTATCTCATGCCAGCACGCGGCGGGCTATAATAGCATCCGTATTTCCTGATCTGCGAGGCCATCGCGAGCAGATGCAGATGAAGTAGTTCTGTTGCGCAGGAGGTCCTTCCGTGGATGCGGGTGCCGTAACAGGCGATGAAGTCTTTCAAGGCGCAATTCCAACACCGGCGGCCAAACCGGCGCTGGAGGAATTATGGGCGCGGGCACGGTTTAAACCCAATGATCAGCAGTGCGACGCGATCACATATGTTGGCGGGCCTCTTTACCTGACGGCCGGCCCCGGCTCCGGCAAAACTCGGGTCCTCCTTTGGCGCACTGTCAACTTGATCCTGTACCGAGACGTTAGGCCGGATCAGATATTCCTTTCGACCTTTACGGAGAAAGCGGCGCGTCAACTCCAGGAAGGCTTAAGGGCGCTGCTTTCTTACTACACGGCGCTCACGGGCAAATACTTCGATCTTTCGAGTATGTACATCGGGACGCTACACTCGCTTTGCCAGCGCTTGATAGTCGATCGACGGTTCTCGCCCGGCGGATTTCGACCCAGGCCTCCACTCCTGATGGATGAGCTGAAGCAGTACCTCTACTTCTACCGGACGTGGAAAGCAATGCTGGAAACGTTGGGTTGGGGGTCCGCAACGACTGAAATCAATCGCTACTTTGATCCGAACGGCTACACGTCGAAATCCAGGCATCGGGCCGTCGCGAGTTGCATCGCCCTATTCAACCGATTTTCGGAGGAGTGTTTTGATCCGGCGGTCATTCGCAGGAAGACAAAAGACCCGACATTGAAGGAACTGATTGAGCTCTATTCCCAGTACTGCACGACCTTGGCCGAATCGAACCCGCGCCTCACTGATTATTCCCTCCTACAGCAGGAGGCGCTCAAGACCTTGCAGGAGTTTCGAAAGTCGGGCGGGAATTCCGACCGGATGTTCCGGCACGTGATCATCGACGAGTACCAGGATACGAACACGATCCAGGAGAAACTCGTTTTCGAGCTTTCATCGGATCACAAGAACATCTGCGTTGTCGGTGATGACGACCAGGCGCTATATCGATTCCGCGGCGCCACAGTGGAAAATTTTGTTGACTTTCCTGAGCGGCTTGCTGCGGCGCTTTCAGTCACCCCGAAAAAGATCCCCCTCGTCAAGAACTACCGCTCGCGAAAGAAGATCGTCGACTTCTACGGCAATTTCATTACTCACGGGTATGTTGATTGGCGGAAGAAGGGCAAAGCAGGTGGTCACTACCGGGTCATCAAGAAACTGACTGCCCACCGGGAGGACGATGGCATATCGGTTGTGGCCAGCGATCCGCAGCAGCCCGACGCCGTTTGCAGTGAGATAGCCGGACTCGTAAAGGAAATCCTGGACAGTGGTAAGGTGCAGGACCCGAACCAGGTGGCCTTCCTTTTTCCATCGCTGAAATCCAAACAGGTTGAGCGGATGATGGCCGCGCTCGATTCCAAGGGGCTGAAGGTCTATGCACCGCGCGCGAGGACCTTTCTCGATGTGGACGAATGCGTGGACATGCTCGGCCTATTCATGCACACATTCGGCAAGCCAGAGCGGCAGAACTTCGGCGGGCAGGACTACGCGAATTTCTATGACTGGGTCGACGTGGCATTCAGCCGGGCGAAGCGGTTGATCGCTGCCGATGCCAACCTGCGGAATTTTGTGGTCGCGCGTTGCGACGAGGTCAAGCAAGCCGTTAAGGACTACGAAGCTCTGCTGGCCTTTGCCGAAAAACAAGGCTGGGGGCTGAACGATCCATATCGGCCGGAATCAATGAAACAACCCCTACGAGGGGTTCGAGGCATTGCCCCCAAAACAGAGCGGGCGTTGGCGAGCCGTTACGTCGAGCGCATGATCCGAAGGCGGGCCGAGGGAGGACGCCCGGTCACTCTGAAGTTCCTCATCACGCGCGCTACCTCTCTCGACTGGAACATTCTTGACCTCTTCTACCGGTTTTGCGGGTTTGAGCACTTCCGCGGAATGTTCGACGCCGCCGAAGGCGCCAATGGCGCACGGGATGAAGGCCCAGTCTGTAACCTGAGCCTCCTGTCAAACTATTTATCCAGGTTCCTAGATGAGTACAGCAGCTCGGTTTTGTCGGCTCAATTCCTTGCGGAGGATCGCTTCCAACAGACGTTTTTCTCAAGCTACTTGTTCGCGCTTTACCGAAGAGGAGAGAGCGAATACGAAGACGCCGAAGACCCTTTCCCGCGCGGGCGCATTCCTTTCCTGACCATCCACCAGGCAAAAGGCCTCGAATTTCCGGTAGTGGTTTTGGGAAATCCAAGGAAGAAAGACAATGAACCGCAATTCGTGGAGAGAGTCGTCAGACCTTTTTTGGCGCGTGAGGGCGAACCTCTTGATCGCATTGCACAATTCGACGTCATGCGGATGTTTTATGTGGCACTGTCCCGCGCCAAGAATCTTCTGGTGCTGGCGCATTATCGAGGTCAGGGCCAACAGACCAATGAGCCGTTTGCGTCGATGCTCGACGGCCAATTCAAACGCATCCGGGATCTAAACGTCGGCTCACTGCCCGTTGCGGAGGAAGCAGCCGACGAACTGCCCAAGACCTACTCCTATACCGGCGATTATCTGTTATACAAGTGGTGCCCGCGGCAGTACATGTCCTTCAGGAAGTACGGGTTCGCGCCATCGCGTTCGCAAACCATGTTCTTCGGCAGCCTGGTCCACCAGACGATCGATGACCTTCACCACTACTTACTCAACCTGGGAGAGACAAATGGCCGAACCACTAAATGAGTCTAACCGTGAAGAGTCTATCGAGCAGTTCATCGAAGCGCGATTTGAGGAGAACTTCGAGCGTCTAAGATATGAGAGCGGCCACGGCATTTCGCCGGAGGTGAAGGAGCAGGCGAGGCTCCAAGTCCTGATGTATTGGAAACGCTTAAAGAAGGTTGCGGAGAGCATCACGGATACCGAAGTTCGGCTGACTCTTCCCGGCCGCAAGACGCCAAAGGGCCGCGAATTTACGATCGAAGGCATCGTGGATATTGTTCGCGAAAAGGGTCGCACAGTCATGTACGATCTAAAAACCCACGACCCCAAAGACATCAAGAAGTACGTTGGAGAATACCAGCGCCAATTGAACGTCTATGCCTATATCTGGCAGAAGCTCCGCGAGCAGGAACTGAACGAGATGGCCGTCATTGCCACTCAGTTCCCTAAGGAGGTTGCGGATGCCTGGCAAAACCGCGATCACGACCCCGAAGCGCTTGATCGCGAGCTTGATTGCTGGGAACCGGTCATAGACATTGGGTTCAACGAGAACGACGTCGAGAGCACGATCAGCGAGTTTGCGGATACGATCGATGCGATTGAGGACGGTCAATTCTCGCCGCCCACGTCCGCCAAGCTGCGGGACAGGGTGTATGGCAACGAGACATTTGCCAGCCGCGTTTGCAGTAACTGCGACATCCGGTTCTCGTGCGGATCATACCGCGAATATGTCACCGGATCGAGATCGCGAGATTTGAAGAAGTTCCGAGAGATCTATGAAGAGCAGCCGAGCGAGGGCGAAAGGGACGCGCGCCTCGACGCAGCCTTGCCCTGAGCGGAAGGGAAATTTGCCGCAGGAACCGCCGAAGGAAAGCGAACCGTGGGAGGCGGACCATCGATGCCGGCTACGGCGGTGGGACGGGTTTGAAGGCGAGCTCAAGAGGTTGCTGGATCTGCTTTTGCAGGCGGAGAGGCGCTTCCTGGTCGTCTCGCACTTCGAGAAGAATCGCTTCGTCCAGTTTGCCGTGCAGAAAGACGGCGGCATTCTGGCAGAAGCGGTCAGCAACAAGTTCCTCGAGGGTCGTGGGCGGCTGAGTGACGGCGCCTGCGGGAAGCTTCAGAAGCTTTCCTGGAAGAGACCGGGCAAACGGTCGCCCAATTTCTGGAGCCATGTTCAACCTCCGGTCCCGATCAGCGCCTTGGCGTCGTTGGGAACGCGAACGCTCCGCGATGTGTTCCGGATTGCCGCGCCTTCGGAATTGAACATTCGTCGCGATGTCTTCGAGTCGAAGCCACATTCGAAAAGGCAGCCTAAGCTGAACCGCACTTCTGACGTGTACGAATTTCTTGTTCGATATCCCTGGGGTATGTCGAGCATTAATGGTTACAGGGAGGCAGCGCGCCATTTCGGCCTGCACACCCTGGAAGATCCCTCTTCACGAGGCATGGATTCTTGTTGTCTTCTGGTCCATCGGGACCTTCAGGTCCTTCGAGAAGCATCAAGGGTTTCGGCGACAATTGAGCCCGAGGATTGGGACGAATTCTACGTCGAAATGGCGAAACGCGGCGTGGGCGTCATTGATCACGATTGGAAGCACTGGTACCCCGAAGATGACAAGGCGGCACTCGTCGGTTTGGGACTGGACGGCGAAGCGGTGGAATACGAAGATGGGCGCTACCGCGTCACCCTACGGAGGAGTCGGTCCGAATCGGAAAAAGCGGTAGACGACGATCCCGGCGAAGCACAAGAACCAATGACCGCTATCGAAAAGGCGCGGCAACTCTTCCGGGATGCTGGTCTGGCTTTTCCGAGAATTCCAGAAGAACTGGCGGCTCAGTTGAAAGAACTGGACCCTTGCGTATTCTCTACTCGGCCGATCGACATGTCGCCCTACAACCTGGAGCATTTTGTCCGCGAGACCGGACGTCAGGCCGACGACTACGCCGTGCTGGCTCACTCCGGGCATGGGATCAATTCCTATGCGGTTCAGTACTACCTTGTGCACGGCTGCTTGCGCATGTTCCTGCACCTTGGCTGGGGCGGTGTCTATATGAATGCCGACGAAGAGGCGGCCAAGATTCGCGAGTGCTTCTCGATGGCAGATCAACTGGTGCAGGAGGCTGAGCTTGCTCGAAAGCCCACTGGTAATCGGCGCCTGACCGTTGTGGTGTCGGATTTTTATGGAAGTTACTGGCTCACGCCAGGGCAAGAGCGCCCCATGCCAGAAGAAAGTCGTGAGAAGCTGATGGCTGTGCTGAAGGAGGCCACTGAGTGGCTCGAAGCTTCCGGACGAGAGTAAAAGAGCGCTGGACCGAACCCTACATCTTCTACAGAGGACGCGACAATGGAGCAGCCGTTCAGACCGAATCCGTTCGGAGGACCAGCCCCGGAAGAATCAAACCTATGGCTGCGCCCGAACCGGAATCTGGATTCCGTGAGCATCGAAGGTTATGCCTTAACCTTTAATGGCTACAAGTTCGCAGAGGGCGAACGCTTCAACCTCATGGAATTCGTGAACCGCAGGCGAGATGAATTCCTGTCCACCGGCAGATGGCAGGGCTCATTTCAGGACCTTCGATGTTGCCTCTTTGGCGAGCAGCGGCGCCTCCGCTGGACAGATACCGGAGCGCCAAGAGATGCAGTGGACGAATTGGTGCTGTTCAGCTTGAACCAGGCAGTTTGTGACGCATGGGAGAACAAACGGGGATCCGAGCGCGACGCATCACCGAGGTACAGTTCCGAGCTACAACATGCCGTGGCTGCGGCGCAGTCCGCAGGAGACTTGGTTCGCGACCATTTTCACGAGGGGCAAGCAAAGGAGGCGGATCGGAAGGCGGACGAAAGGGTGCACGCGATCCTCTCTCACGCTTTCCCTGATTTCGGCTACCTGAGCGAGGAACTCGGTCTGGTTTCGAATCCGAGAGATGCGGACCGCCACCTCTGGCTCGTCGATCCCCAAGACGGAACAAGCGCAGCAAGCAAAGGCTTTCGCGGAGCGGCCGTATCGATTGCATTACTCCGCGACGGCCGCCCGGTTTTAGGAGTGGTCTACGCCTACTCGGCTCCGGATAGCACTGGGGACCTATTCTTCTGGGCCGAGGGGATGCGGTTCGTTCGGCGCAACAATGAGCGGATCGGGAGGATATGGCCGGATCGGCCACACGCCGGCTGCACGGCCCTGATTTCACAGGATGCTGATCGGAACGCGGAGGCAAACGCGAAGATTCTGTCCCCCATGCGTTATAGGACCGTACCTGGCATCGCCTACAGGCTCGCCCTCTTGGCCGCTGGCGAGGGCGACTTGGCAGTCTCCCTCAACGCACCCACAGGATGGGACATCGGCGGCGGTCATGCGCTTCTCATAGGGTCAGGTGGCGATGTTTTTGACCGCCGTGGCGAACCCGTGGCTTACACCTCAACTGGAACTCCGCGTTGCGCAGATTTATCCACGTGCTTCGGTGGCGCACAGGCAATCGTCAGCCAATACGTGAAGCGCCCGTGGAGTACTGTCCTGAAACCATCCGGGGTATCCGCATCAAAGTCCCTTTCCTACTTGTTGCCAGGCAAGGTCGTGGCGGATCCGGGCCTCCTGGATCGTGCTCAGGGGTGCCTGCTGGGTCAGCTTGCAGGCGATGCGTTGGGATCTCTGGTTGAGTTCAGCGGACCGGCAGAGATCAGCAAGCGTTACCCGTCGGGTCCGTCGGACTTAGAAGATAGTGGGTACTGGAATACCATCGCAGGCCAGCCAACTGACGACTCAGAGTTGGCACTCGCGCTTGCGAGATCAATCGTGAAGTCCGGCGGATACAATCCCGAGCAAGCGGCAGCCGCTTACGCTTCATGGAAAGCCTCAGGGCCATTTGATTGTGGAGGTACGACTGCAACGGCGTTGAGCGCCGCGGTCCTAGCGTTGAAGAGCGGGAAGGATTCCGCGGCCGAAGCCGCAATGCGTGCGGCCAATAGCGACTCGCAGGCGAACGGGGCATTAATGAGGATCAGTCCTCTTGGCGTATTCGGACATTGCATGAACGCCGCAACACTGATGGAGATGGCTCGTCAGGACGCGAAGCTTACTCATCCTAACCGTGTCTGCCAGGATGCAAACGCCATCTTCGCCGCGACGGTGGCACACGCGATCCAGTCTGGTTCCAACTCACAGGAAATCTACGATTACGCCCTCCAGTTGGTCGCCAACGATAAGATCGCAGCGCCCGTCAGAGAAAGACTCAGCGCTGCTTCGACATCGCCGCCAGCCGAGTTTTCAGGTAGCAAAAGCGGTTGGGTGTTGGTCGCCTTTCAGAACGCGTTCTTTCAATTGCTGCATGCTGAGTCACCTGAAAACGGCATTGCGGACACGGTCCGTCGTGGCGGAGATACGGACACTAATGCGGCCATTGCCGGCACCTTACTCGGCGCGGTACACGGTCGCCACATGATCCCGCAGCGGTGGATTTGCAGAATCCTGGCGTGCAGGCCAATCCAGGGTTTGCCCGATGTCCATACACCCCGCCGAGCGGAATACTGGCCGGTCGACGCCTTGCCTCTCGCCGAGAATCTCTTGTTGTTGGGGCGGTCAGCCGCATGAACATCATGATTTGCGCTCCGAAGTCCACGTTTCAACGCCCTTCTCCGTCAACAGGCGCAGCTTCGCATTGACACTGAAGTCCGGGCGGCCACAGGGTGGAGGAAAGTAGGACATGGCAGTTTTGTTCCCATCAGTCGAAGATCTCCCGGCCCGCACCGCCACATCGTCAAGCAGGAAACGCCGAGAATATTTGCCCCCACATGCGTCGCTGAGCAACGAAGAAGAACCCAGGGTCGGCACCTCCATGAAGATTCTCTTTGGTTAGAAACCGGCAGCAATTTGGCCCCACTAACACCCCGTGGGGGTTTTTCAAAAAGATTCCGAGAATCATGGCCCCCTCCGTCGATGGGTGTTACACCTCAAACAGAATCGCGATGTTCGGGCGGCGCGAGCGAAAACTCCCAGACGGTTTGCGATGCCCAGCATTCGATTGCAGCCCCCGGTGGGTGGAGACGGCCAGGCGCCTTCTCGGTCAGACATAATCTGATGTCGGACATTAGATGGCCGACGCTGAATTCCGAGAATGTTTGCCCCGAACGCGGTTGGGCTCAGCGCTTTTTCCAGTCGTTCAGGTCGTGCCACGAGCATCGGGGTCTCTCGACCGGCAGGAAATACTCCGAGATTGTTGGCCTCATCGGGTCGCGCCGTCCAGCCGAATAGGACAGGGATGCCGAGCAGGAGCCAGGAGAGGGAAAACTCCGAGATTTTGGCCCCCTCCCCAAGTTGCCCTTAGGGCTGTGCAGTTCAAGGCAAGCCTTGGTGCCGGAGCTTCGCAAGACCCATCCAGCCGAATTCCAAGTGCTACAGTAGCTGCTACAGTTCGTTCGGCGTATTGGGGGCGTTTGATGGCATTCGCTGTCGCCTGGAGTCGTTGCGAGAACAGACGCCATGCCGCCGCAAATTCTTGGAATGATTGGGAAAAGCTTGAAAAGGAATGGCGGGGACGACGGGGCTCGAACCCGCGACCTCCGACGTGACAGGCCGGCGTTCTAACCAACTGAACTACGTCCCCGCGATGTCAACTCGGTTCTTTCATGCTAACACGGCGCCGGTCGG
>Ga0335085_10007606_pt1 | contig 16729 bp, 15 predicted proteins | sample Lox_Sample_45_FD_206712 | JGI IMG/M metagenome (GOLD analysis project Ga0335085, IMG submission 206712) | Soil microbial communities from Loxahatchee National Wildlife Refuge, Florida, United States - Lox_Sample_4.5 | ecosystem: Environmental > Terrestrial > Soil > Wetlands | place: USA...
TCACGCCGTTGACACTGATGTTCTCTGGAGTCGCTGGCGCCTCGGGCTCGACGTTGATTTGGATTTTCTGTCGTCTGGCATTATCAAGTGTGGCGCGTTGCTCAGGCGTATAGAACAAACGCCCCAAAGGCTCTGCCGCGGAGCCGCAAAGCGGCAGCATCAATAAAATAAGCGCCGCCCATCTCATTGTTTACTCCCCGTTGAATCAGCAGGCCGCAGGGTAATCCAGGTAAGATCGCATTCGGCCTGCAAATTGGGCTGCAATCGGATTGCGGTCATATTGTTGTCCAGTCGCTCAATCTTACATTGGTCGAGATGGAACAGACCGACGTTTTTTGTCGCGAGGATATTGAAAAAGCGCATCAAATCTCCCTCGTGCAACAAGCGAAAATTAAGCTTCATCAGCGACTGCTGTAATGTAAGATTGCCGGGATTGTACGCGGCGGCGAGAGTGTATGGGTGCTGCGCACCGATCTGATACGCGACCCCGTACAGTTCCGCTTGCTGGTTGGCAATGCGCAATCCGTCGAGCCAGTTGATGCGCGCCTCAGTGCCGATGAAGCCTTGTTTCTCCAACCGCAGATAGTCGGGCAAATAATGATTGATCAGTTCCTTCTCATCTCCTGATTTCTGGTAACGGACGCGCGCTTCGCCCAGCTGATATTGCTGTTGTTGCAGTTGCTGGAGCGCGAGCTCGGCCATATGCTTGGTGTAATAGACCAGTGCAGCGCCCGCGACCAACACAACAAGCAGTACCGTAAGCGGGATGCGCAGCGCGCGCAGGTCCGACGATTTCATGATTCCTGCCTCAAGGATAACTCGACTTTGAAAGGCGCCGTCGAAGATTGCTCCCGGCTGTCGGTGGTGTTGCCGCTCAAGCTGGTTCCCGGATTAATGTTGAGTGGTAGTTGTATCACGTTTACTTGCGCGACATTCTTGTCTTGTCTAAGTTTTTCTGCGAAGCGGTTGATTCTGGCCATCGCAGCGCGGTAATCGCCGTTGAAGGGCCTGATTTCCGCCTCAATAAGGCCGCTTTGCGTATTTGCGGCGATCCCTTGCGCCGGCGCCGAATCTTCCACCTTCCCCTCTTTGCCGTATTTCCAGACAATGCTTTTCAGCATCACATCGGGACTTGAGTCAAGCGCGTGGCTGATCACTCCGAACATGAGTTCGGGTGTGCGACCTTCTTTCTTGATTTTTTCAGCGGTCTCGACGGCGTTTCTTAGGTTTTCTGCTGAAGTCGGAGCAGCCGGAAATTGCTTTGTCACTTCCAGATATTGCGCTTGCTGCTGCTCGGTTTGCTGCGCCGTTATCATGGCTTGCTTCCGGGAATCGTATTGCTGATAGAGATTATTCCCGCACCACAAGACCGCCACAAAAGCCGCTAAGGCACTGGCCGCGTATATATTGCGGCGCGCTTGGTAGAGCCAGAAAAGATGAGTTTTTTCGGCGGGCGCAAGGTTTATAGGTTTCAGCTCGCCGACCATCTGCAAGTACACCACGTCGGGAGAGACTTGCAGCAGCTCCGGCGCTAAGCCCATTTTGACTACAATCTCGTCGCGTCCAAAATGCTGGTAAATAATATTCGATTGCAATTTAGCCAGCTCTTTTCCGAGACCGACGAGCGTTGCACGCTGATCCAGGATGACGACCAGGAGGGGCTCATCCAGGGGCAGTATTTTGACTGCAGCAAGGTACAGGCGCGTGTTGCTGATTTCCTCGGCGTAATCGGCCACGCCTGATTCATCCGGAATATTTTCCAGCTGTGTAAGGCGGCTGATGCGCAATTTCTGGTCCTGGAAAAAAGTCTGCCGGAGCCCGGCGCCGTTTTGCGTCACCAGAAGCAAGCTGTTGATGTTGCCGAGCCCGAATTTCTTGAGGAGACTCTTACTGGCCATCGGCAGCAGGTACACGCCTGCCAGCGGTGCACGCTGCGCTTCAATGACATTGAGCCAGCCGGCAATCAGATCCGGATTAGTCAAAGCCGCGAACAGATAGCGATCGTCGCGCCGCTTGTCAGTCTCGCGACCTTGCGGCCAGGCTCTGCAATAAGGGTTGTTGCGGTACAGTTGTCTGAGCTTGCGGGAAACCAATTCCCTGCGGTCGCGGCCCATGCTGTGAGGCAGGCTTTCGAAGCGGTAATCCTCTTCGACAACGTCTACCAAGATGTGCACCAATATTCCCGAACTACCCTGCAGGAAGGCGCTAAACGCAGACCAGCCGCTCTGATCGTTGGGGAATACTCGGACTACCGTTAGCTTGCCGGCGTGCCAGCGGCCGACAGTGGCCGAGGTAGCGGAAACACACAATAAGAGTTTGTCGGCCATAAGGCTTGATTAATATTTAAGCTTACCGAGAATATCGTACACCGGAAGCAAGGTTGCGACCATGATGGAAAGCAAAACCCCTGCCAGGATGACTGTGGTCAACGGTCCCAGCAGCTTTAAACCCTTGTCTACCGCTTCCCTGACGTCGCGATTGTAAAAATAACTAATATTGAGCAGGGCTGTATCCAGGGCGCCCGTGGTTTCGCCGACGCGCAGCATGCGCAGCACCAGCGGCGGAAACACGCCCAGATTGCGAAACGCTTCAGTGAGGCTTTCGCCTGACCCGATTTGTTGCCCGGCGCGCTGCAGGCTGCTTACCATCACTCGGTTAGCGACGATTTCCTCGCTGGTCTTGATAGCATCCAGAATGGTAATCCCGGACTCATACATCAATGCGAAAAAATTGGCAAAACGCGCCAAGATAATTTTTTGCAGGATCTCACCGGTAATCGGAATGTGCAGTTTCAAGTAATCCCAGGAATAGCGGGCTTTCTCGCTTTGCCGCACCGCAACGAAAAAGATCACGGCAATCACGATCGGCACTACCACCAGCAACGGCCAATAATGAACTATCGAGTCGGACAGGAAGATCAACACGCGTGTTTGCAGCGGTAACGGCAGGCCCATGCTTTTCAACAACGATACCACTTGCGGCACCAGGCTCACCAACAACACGATCACCACCCCGATGATGATCACTAGGACTAAGATGGGATACAGCATCAAGCGCTGCGCCTGGCCCGTCAGTTCATCTTGCCATTTCAGAGTCGTTGCAAGGTTTTCGAACACTTCTGTGAGCTTGCCGGCCTGCTCGCCCGCTTTCACCAAGCTCACGAACACATGATTGAACACCGCGGAATGCGTCGCCAGCGCCTGTGAAAGCAGTTTGCCGCCTTCCATATCCTCAAGCAATGAAGTGAGCACTTCCTTGAAGCGCGGATTTTCGATGCTGTCGCGCAGGTCGCGCAAGCCCTCCATCAGCGGAATTCCGGCGCGCGAGATTTGCTCCATGTCGAGGCAGAATGTGATGAGGTCACGGCGGGTGATGCTGCCGCGCGCCAGCGCAGACGAACTCTTGTTGATTTGGCGGAAGGTGATGAGGTCGAGCCCCATGTGCTTTAGCCGCAGCTCGAGGTCGACCTCGTTTATCGCATTGAGGTCACCGCGTGCGGGCTTGCCGTCCTTGTCTACCGCTTTGTACTGAAAAGTGGACATGTGGTTTGCGCTCCGAAGTTGCCCGTCGGCCGTTAAATCAATCTTCCGGTGAGATCCACCGTGCGCGATACTTCGGCAAGGCTGGTCATGCCGTCCAGCACGCGCTGAATGCCGTCCTCAGCTAGCGTGCGGAAATTTTTTTGCAGAGCCGCAGTCTTAAGTTCCCGGGCGGTGGCGCGTCGCGCCACAAGCTCGTTCAAATCGCCGTCCATTTGCAGAATTTCCAGGAGCGCCATGCGACCCTTGTAGCCTTTGGATTGACAATGCTTGCAACCCACCGCCTTATAGATTTTAATTTTTGAATCCAGCGGCAATCGCAGCAAGTGAATTTCCTCCTGATTCGGAAAGTAAGCCTGTTTGCAGCGCGAACAAAGCAGCCGCACCAGGCGTTGCGCCAATACACCGATGACGTTGCCCGAAATGATGTCGGGCGGGATGCCGATGTCCATGAGGCGAGGAAATGCGCCCAGCGCCGAGTTGGTGTGCAAGGTGGTGAACACCTGGTGGCCGGTCATTGCTGCGCGGAACGCCATTTCCGCAGTTTCCCGGTCTCGCACTTCGCCGACCAGGATGATGTCCGGATCCTGGCGCATGATTGAACGGATACCGTTGGCGAAATCCATTTTGGCCACCTCATTAACCGAAGTCTGGCGCATCATGGTCACTGGATATTCGACGGGGTCTTCCAACGTCATGATGTTCACGGTTTCATCATTGAGTTTGGAGAGCAGTGAATACAACATGGTGGTCTTGCCGCTTCCGGTAGGACCGGTGAGAATCAGTATACCTTCAGGCCGTGCCAGCATTGTTTCCAGCGTCGCTATCGTTTCGGACTGCAGATTCATGCGGTCCAGGTTAATGATGGATTTTTCACGGTCGAGTACGCGCAGCACGATATTCTCGCCGTAGATAGTAGGCTGCGTAGAGACGCGAAAGTCGATCGGCCGCCCGTTGAGATTGAGAGACAATCTTCCGTCCTGCGGCGCGCGGGTTTCGGCAATGTTCATTCCAGAGATCACTTTGAGCCGCACTGCAATTCCAGGCCAGTAGGTCTTGTGCAGGCTGCGCACTTGCTCCAGCACGCCGTCGACGCGGTAACGGATGCGCAAAAAAGCGTATTCCGGCTCAAAGTGAACATCCGATGCACCCCGTTTTACTGCGTCCACGAGCAAGGCACCAACCAGCCGAACGATGGGTTGAGTGTACTCGTCGCCGGCCATTTGCAGGCTTTGATAATCGATTTCCCCGGTTTCGATTTCCTCCAATATGCCGTCCACCGATAGCTCGAATCCATAGAAACGGTCTATGCTTTCCTCGAGCTGTGCCTCGCCGGCGAGCAGCGTCTTGATTTCAATCTGCGTACCCAAAAAGGCGCGCAACTGGTCCAGCGCGACCACATTGAAAATTTCGCTAACCCCAACCGTGAGAATTTTAGTATCCGCGTTGTAGGCAATTGGCAGCATGCGATAGCGCCGGGCAAAATCCTGGGGTATCAGCTTGAGCGCTTCGGCATCCGCAACAACTTGTGAAAGGTCGATGCTCTCCTGGCCGATTGTGCGCGCCATCAGGTCGCGGATTACCGCTTCGCTGACAAAGCCCAACTTCACCAGCTGCCGGCCTATCGGGATTTTTTCGTGCTTTTGCTGGGTTAAGGCAATGCGCAGCTGGTCAAGACTTATCAGGCCTTGCTGAATGAGCAGCTCGCCGAGGCGCAGTTTTTTACGCTGCTCTGCCACGCTTACTCCAAGGAAGACAGTTTGCTGATGCGATTTTGCGCCAGGCTTAAATCAAAATTGGCGTGACCCTGGTCTTTGGCCAGCTGTAATGCTTGCTGATAATACTTAAGGGCCACTTTGGGTTGGCTAATGTGCTCCAGACTGACGGCCAGATTGAAGGCGTAATCGGCGTTGTCCGGCTGCAAATGAAATGCCTGCATATACGCGGACTGCGCCCCCGGCCACTGCGACTGCTCGGCGTACAAATTGCCCAAGGTAAAAAATACGAATCCCGAAGGTTCTCGCGCAAGCAGCTGCTTTAGGCGCATCTCGCTCGCTTGCGGATCATTGTGCCCAACGATTCCAAGTAGCCCGGCCTGGGCGGTCGCGTTTCTCGGGTCGACGCGGAGTACCTGCAGATAATACTGAACCGCTTTGTCAGTTTGTTTTTGTTGTTCCGCGACCGCGGCAAGCCCGAGCAATGCCTCGGTATTATTGGGATCGATCGCGAGCATTTTCTGGTACGAGTCCTGAGCGGCGTCAAGACGGTTTTGCTGAAACGCTTGGTAGGCGCTCACCAGCTGTGGTGCAACTTGCGGCGTTGCTTTGGCGGGAGTGACGGTGATGTTTTGTTGAGAAGATGCGCCTGATGGTGCCAACGGCGCCTGTTTCGTTTGCTGAGGTGCTCGGGTAGCAGAGCGCGCGCGTTGTTCGACCACCTGTTCTAGTTTTTTTTCGGGAACGTCTGCCGCCACCGGTTGTGGCCCCATTGCCGTCAGCTGCTCCGTTTTTTGTTCTTGCGCTTGAGGGGCGGCCGTTGGCTGCGGTTGCGGCTCCGGTCTTACCTGCGTTGCTGGGACGGCCGCGACTGCAGGCGGAGCCGGGGGCCGAGCGGAAGTGACGAAGACGCTCGGTTTGCTAATCGCCAAATAGACATAGATTGCGCCGCCGATTAACAGCAATGCGGCAGCGACCCCGAGCAATACCACCGGATGACCTTTAACGAAGTCACCCACGCCGCCAGGTACTTCGGAAGCCCGCATCACGGTTGCGGCCAATTCTGGACTCGGCGGCGGTTCGGGCTCAACTTTCCATGCGGGCGTTTCCGGCTCGGTTTGCAGCGGTTGAAGGGCAAGCTCTGAAGTCATTGGTGACGCGTCCTGCGCAGGCGGAGTTTTCTCGCCAGAACTTTCGCGGTTCTGTGCGGCCTTTTGCAAGGCTTTCATCAACAGGCTCATTGATTGGCGCCGGTCGTTTCAGGAGTCGGAAGAAAACGCTTGAAGAATTTCAACTGGTCGCTGTCCAGAGATGGATTGGTGATTACTGTTGGACGCAAGAAAACCAGCAGCTCTTCCTTGCTCACTAGATTATTGCGGAAATTGAACAATTCACCAATAAACGGAATTTTTGATAGACCAGGCACCGCATTGCTGTTGCGCTGCACATTATCCTGCATCAGACCCCCCAACACTACGATCTGGCCGCTGCCCACCTGCAGCACCGATTCCATCTCTTGGGTCCTGACCTGAGGCACCAGGTTCGGGATTTGCGATCTGGTGATTGTTCCTGTAACAGAATTGATTTGCGTGGTAACGAGGGCTGGATTGGGGTCTTGGACCGACGTGGGAGCGGTGGTAATGGTCGGGCGCACAATCAGGGTAACCATTCCGTTTTCATCGATTTGCGGCGTCACGGTCATTACCAGGCCTATCGGTACTGTCTGTGCCGTAGTGTTGAATGTCTGCTGCGTCACGGTCGTCGAGGAGGTGGAAAGTACCGCTGGCACCGCGGTAACCGAGAAATAAACCACGTTTTCCACCACCTTGAGCAGCGCAGTTTGGTTATTAAGCGCCATCAGTTTCGGGCTCGATAACACCCGCGTTTTGCCAAACTGCTCCAGCAACGAAATGGTGGCATTTATATTGGTGCTGCCGGCGACGTTGTAAGCTACTGTAGTGAACGGGGGGGCCGCAGTACTCAGGGTACTCAGGGATTGATTAATGACCCAGTTGCCCATTTTCGAGAAATCTACGCCCCCTTGGTACTGATCACTGAGGGTGACATCAACGACGCTGGCCTCGATCAGCACTTGGCGCCGAGACGCCTCAGTTACGCCGTCGAGGTATTGTTGCACCAGCACGTGCTGTTTCTCAGTCGCAAACACGCTTACCGTGCCTGCGACAGGGTTTACCACAATATCGTCTTTCACATCCCCAGGAAGCGCAGGTGCGGTACCGCCAAAAGCGGTGGCATAAAGCTTGTCCGCACCGGTACCGGCGTGCGCGACCGCGCCCGCTTCCTGCACGCGCTCTTCATGCTCGGTACGCAGTGCCTCGGCTCGCGCGGCTTTTTCTTCCGCCGTTGAAGTCTGCGCGCTGGTGGAACTCAATAGACTACGCAGGTTCTCTTTCAGGAGCTCCCAAAAATTATTGTTGGAAGTACTGGTAACGTTGGTGCTGGAATAGTTGCCCGAACCTGATGTCCCGCTCGACTGGGCTCCAGCGCCAGTGCTGCTGCCGGGACTGGTTCCTGCTGAGGAGATTTGTCCGGTAACGCTGTTGCTGGAAGTCGTATTGCGCGCGAGGTTGACGTAGTTCACGAAATAAGTCTTGAAATAAGGCGTATCCGGGGTGACTACCAGAGTATCGCCTTCCATTTTGTAGCGTATGTCCACCTGCCGGGATATGCGCTCGAGAATCGCTGGCAGGGTTTCGTTCACTGCGTTTAATGTCACCAGCCCCTGGATATCTGGACTTATATCTATGTTTTGCTTGGTGTCCCGAGCCAAAGCAAAAAGCAATTCCTTCGCAGGAACCTCGTTTACTACCACACTATACGTCTGCGGCTTCTCGGCCGGCTTGGGTGGGGGCACATAACCGATCGCCTTCACTGGGGCGGGAATTTCGCCCGCCTTAGGCCCTAGCGTGCCGGTAATATGGCCTTCCGACTGCGGGATCTGCGGATAATTCGACAAATTACCCGTGGCGCAACTGCCCGAAACCACGGCTAATGCCAGACAAGAAAGGAGCGCCCTTGTATTGGAGCGTTGCATCTTTACCCTACCCTGAAAAGGCGACATGTTATTCGCAACAATTTCTAATCATAGCACTATCTTATTACAAGTTCTGTAAGGTATTTGGCAATTATTGCTTGCAATATGACAGAGTTGCAAGCTTTGTTGCTGGATTTAGTCGCTTACCGGAACTCGCGCAACTTGGATACGACCCACATTAATTTTGAAACTGGCCTACTTTCAACAGCTTCAAATGAAACGCTTGGCCGTATTTGGGCGGGAGTTGATCCATTGCCGCGCGCGCGCTCTGTTGCGAAGAATAGATGCCGTAAAATACCCTGAATCGGGGCTTCCCCCCTATTTTCACCGGATGCACGTAAATTTCGTTTAGATTCACCAGCTTTGGGGCGCGATTAAGGAAGTCTTCGATACGTTTCGGGCGCATTTCTTCGGTGAGAAACAATTGGATGCTTAAATCATCCGGCGCGGCTTGGCGAAACGCTTCGCGCGTTGCTTCGATACGCATCTGCAAAATCGGATATTGTTCGAAAGCACCGTAGCCTGATGCGGGTTGCGGCGCGATCGATGATTTGGTTTCCGTGCTTATCGGGGCGGAGCTAACGGCAGCAGACATGCGCAACGGAAGACTGAGCTCTCCTGTGTCGGTATTTTGCGGATTTGCGTTCTCAGATGCCCGAGAAACGGCCTGCGGAGATGTTGATAACGCTTCCTTATTTGATTCCGATGCCAGTCCGTCGGCAGCTGAAGGTTGCGTGATCGGGGAATCGTTTCGAATTGGTTGGGGCGCAGTTGTCCGGGGCTTTTCGGACTCTGCACGTTTTGCTCGCGCGCTTGCGACCGCTGCATCGCGGGCGGCGGACTGATGCGTCGTCGGCATTTCGAGCATAGGCAAAAGCAGGAGATAGGCACTGTACGATAATGTCCCAACCGCGATGCCGAATATTAGCCATCCCAAGCGCGAAAAAGCCTTGCGGCGTTGGCCAAGATCATTGCTGAATTCGCTGTCATGAATTGCCGCCTTGACATGCTTCGATTTGATGGTGTGAGTATTGTCAGCAAATGCCGCGAGCAGCGTCTTGTCCGCCAGCAAGTTCACGCGCCGGGTCAGCCCCTCTGAGGCCTTGGCAATCATGTGGACCACGCTTTGGGTAAAGAGGTCGGGGCCACGATAGCCTGCGGCGCGCATGCGAAACATCAGGTACTCCTTGATCTGTTCCGAATTCAGAGGGGTCAGCGAAAAGCTGTAGGTAATGCGCTCGCGCAGCTGGCGGATTTTCGGCTGGCGCAAAATTTCGTCAATCTCGGGTTGGCCAAAAAGCACGATCTGCAACAACTTGTGGCTCCCGGTCTCCAGGTTGGAGAGTAGACGTATTTCCTCAAGTGTGGCGAGCGGCATGCTCTGCGATTCTTCGACAAAAATCACCACTTGCCGATTTTGCGTGTGCCGCTCGAGCAAATAGCTATGCAGCTCTTGCATTACTTTGATGCGCGGCTCGTTGTCCCCTATTCGCAACTGTAATTCAAACGCGATGGCATGCAGAATTTCGTCAGGCGATACACTGGGATTGGCGAGATAGACAGACTCAATCTGTTGCGGCAGGCACGTTTGAAGCATACGGCACAACATGGTCTTGCCGCTGCCTACTTCGCCGCTAACCTTGATTATTCCTTCGCCATGCGAGATAGCATAGAGCAGCGCGTCTAGAATTGCGCCGCGGTTCCCCCCCGGGAAGAAAAATTCGGTGTTCGGGGTGATCTTAAACGGGGGTTGGGTCAGGCCGAAATACTCTTGATACATGTCGATTAATTGTCCTCATTCTCCACATCCCCATATTGTTGCATACGGCTGTACAACGTGGTGCGGCGCACCCCCAATAGTTTTGCGGCCTGAGAAAGATTGCCGTGGGTGATGGAAAGCGCGGCCTCAACGTAACTTTTTTCCCATTGTTGCAGCATTTCGTCCAAACTGAAATTTTTCTGCGACTGCAAATGTTTCCTTGCTGCGTCGAGCAAGGCTTTAGAGTCCTGGGCCATCACCGGCTCGGGCATTTTGCCGTCCACATTGTCCATATCCAGTACGCCTTGCAATTGCGAGGTCCCGACAGTTTGTCCGGGATATTTGGTCGTCAGGCGGATTACGATATTTCGCAATTCACGCACATTGCCTGGAAAGCTGTAGTCGCGCCACAGGGCCAAAGATTTATCGTCCAAATTGAATGCCGCAACGTGGCCTTGGCGTGAATAAAAATCGCGGAAATGGTTGAGCAGGATTAGTTTGTCCTCGTCGAGCTCCCGCAGCGCTGGCACGCTGATACTGAATACGCTCAGACGATGGTACAGGTCGGCACGAAATCGGCTGGCTTTTATTTCTTGGCGCAGATCACGATTGGTTGCGGCAACTACACGTGCGTTACTGGTGCGGCTTGCGGTTTCGCCGACGCGCTGATATTCGCCATTTTCCAGGACCCGCAAAAGCTTGGCCTGCAATTCCAGCGGCAGTTCGCCGATTTCATCGAGAAACAGCGTTCCGTCTTTTGCGTCTTCAAAGTAGCCCGAATGCGGTGCCGTGGCGCCAGTGAAAGAACCCTTGCTGTATCCAAACAGCGTAGGCTCTACTAGATTCGGGGAAATTGCGGCGCAGTTGAGCGCCAAATATGGTTTTTGCCTGCGGCCGCTCAAGTTGTGCAAGGAAATTGCAACGAGTTCCTTGCCACTGCCCGACTCGCCTTCGATGAGGACCGGAAACGGTGCATTTGCGTACTGGCCGATTTGATTGCGGAGTTTTTCAATCACCAAGCTTTTGCCAATAATTCCCCCCTCCACGGGCGCTACCACCAGTTCTGCGTCGCGGATTTGCAGGGCCTTGGCAAGCAGGGTTTTGAGCGTTTCCGGTTCGCACGGCTTGGCGATAAATTCGATGGCGCCCAGCGTGCGCGCGTGCCGCGCGTTGGCCTCGTCATTCTGGCCCGAGAGCACCACGATCTTGATATCCGGCGAGTACGCCAGCAATTCGCTGATCAGGCGGAAACCTTCGTCGGGGCGATGCGGGGTGGGGGGTAGCCCCAGGTCAATCAATGCCAGCTGTGGCGGTTTGTCGAGCTGCCGCAGCAGGCTTTTAACTTGGTTGCGCGAATCCGCTGCATAGACCGTATAATCCTTGCTCAACACGAAATTCAGAGTATCGGTAATCAGCGGGTCGTCGTCGACGATCAGCAGATCAGGTTTGGCTTGAGTATCCACCGTATCCCACACCTTCAGGCAAAACAACTTTGGTCATTTTGCCAGAGTCTTGGAGTCTCTAACATAGTCAAAGTACCTCTGCGTTGCTGTTCGAGAGATGCGGGTGCAAAGCTCGAAGACGTAGCGCTACCCCGTGCTAACGTGAGCCCGAGCAATTGCGCAGACGCGATTTGGGCCGCAACCGGCAGGGACGGCGCAGCGCGCTTCGCGGCGTGCACTTGGTCCCGGCCCGTCGCAACAAGAGTATAAGTATGTTAGAGACTCCTAGGTCCCCGCCATTGCCCCCGGCTCGCCGATACAGGACAAGAATGCCCGCTCCAGAGTCGGCGCCGCGTGCGCGCGGCACAATTGTTGCGGAGTGCCCACAAAAAGTACGCGGCCATCGTGGATTACGGCCATGCGGTCGCAAATTTCCTCGACATCGGCGAGTGTGTGCGACGTGAGAAACAAGGTGCGGCCTTTATCACGCAGTTCATTGAATTTCGTCTTCAATCGCGCACGCGCTTTTGGATCCAGGCCACTGGTAGGCTCATCCAGCACATAGAGTTCCTTGCTGGCGAGAAAGCACGCCGCGAGCCCCAGTTTCTGAGTCATACCCTTGGAATAAGCGCGCACCGGAAGCCGCAGTGCCGCCAAATCGAGATCAAGCGCAGAAAGCATTCCCTCTACCTGATTTGGATCATACGCTATCCCCTGCAGCCTCAGCATGTAATGCAGGAAGTCGCGTCCGGTCAAGTAAAAAGGCGGAATAAAGCGTTCCGGCAGAAACGACAGGCGTTTGCGGGCCGCCGTGACGCGGTGGGAAGTGCCGAAGATATTAATTGCGCCCGCATCGGTTTCGCAAAAATCAAGCAGACATTTTAAGAGCGTGGTCTTGCCGGCGCCGTTGATTCCCACCAGAGCAAAATATTCCCCGCTCTCGACGCTGAAGCTTATCTCGTTGAGTGCGGTGTATTTTCCGAAATTCTTACGGACGCCAATGATATCCAGTGCGTGTGCGCGCATGAGTAGCAAACGGGATCGAATTTCCGTTTATTCATGATAACACGCCGATGAGAATCGCATTTGGCCAACAAGTTAAAAACAATCGAGTTTTTCTATTTGCAATAACTAGTTTAAAATTCGCTTTTCCGAACTCAATTGTCCCCAACGGTGCCCGCGGACCATCTTGTTGAAATAAACAACGTCAATTTTGCCTACGACGAACACCCTGTCCTCAAGGGAATGAACATGCGCATTGCCCGGGGACAGGTGGTTTCCATCATGGGTGGCAGTGGTTGCGGCAAGACCACGCTGCTGCGGCTCATCGGCGGGCAATTGCGACCCGCAGCCGGCTCGGTCAAGGTGGCCGGCGACGTCATTCATGAATTGGGACATGACGAGCTGTATCGTATGCGACGGCGCATGGGGATGTTGTTTCAATTCGGCGCCTTATTCACGGATTTGTCGGTGTTTGATAATGTTGCGTTTCCTTTGCGCGAGCACACCGATCTTCCGGAGACGCTCATTCGCGACCTGGTGCTGATGAAGCTGCACGCGGTCGGTTTGCGCGGGGCCCGCGACCTCATGCCTTCCGCAATCTCCGGCGGTATGTCGCGGCGCGTGGCACTTGCGCGCGCAATTGCACTCGATCCCATGCTCATCATGTATGATGAGCCGTTCGCCGGTCTGGACCCGATTTCACTTGGCGTAATCGCCAACCTCATCAGACGCCTGAACGATGCGCTGGGCGCGACATCGATTATTGTTACCCATGACGTGGAGGAAACGTTAGCTATCGTGGATTACGTTTATTTTGTTTCAGAGGGCGTCTTGGTGGCGCAGGGCACGCCGAATGAAATTCGCGCATCTGCTTTGCCGTTCGTACACCAGTTTGTACATGCGGAAATGGACGGGCCGGTGCCGTTTCATTACTCCAGCCCGCCTTATGCCAAGGACCTGGGGTTAGATGAACGCGGTGGTTAAAGCAATTCCTGACGGGCTTCGAGTACTGGGCGGCTCGGCAATTAGCGGTGTAATGCGGCTAGGCGTTGCCAGCCGTTTTCTTTGGGCCACCGTTATTCAGTCCGGCACCAGTTTCCGGCGGTTTAGGCTGGTTACACGCGAAATTTATTTTGTCGGCGTTTATTCGCTGATCATCATTATAGTTTCGGGGTTGTTTGTCGGTTTCGTGTTGGGACTGCAAGGCTACAATACCTTGCAGAAATACGCGTCTGAACAGGCCTTGGGCCTGCTGGTTGCTCTCTCTTTGGTCCGCGAGCTCGGACCAGTAGTTACTGCGCTATTGTTTGCCGGCCGTGCTGGTACCGCGCTTACCGCTGAAATCGGCCTTATGAAAGCGACCGAGCAGCTTTCCGCGATGGAAATGATGGCTGTGGATCCGATCGCCCGCGTGGTAGCACCGCGCTTTTGGGCGGGCGTAATTTCGATGCCAGTATTGGCGGCGATCTTCAGCATAGTCGGCGTGTTCGGCGGCTATTTCGTCGGGGTCGTGCTGATAGGCGTGGATGAAGGCGCATTCTGGTCGCAAATGCAGGCCGGGGTGGATGTGTTTGATGACGTACTGAACGGGGAGATCAAAAGCTTGGTGTTTGGTGTGACCGTGACGCTGATCGCCTTGTTCGAAGGCTATGACTGCTATCCCACCGCGGAGGGGGTAGCGAGTGCGACTACACGCACGGTGGTTATCTCGTCGCTGGCAGTACTGGCGCTGGATTTTGTGTTGACAGCTTTTATGCTTGGAGGATGGTGATGGGATCGAAAACGCTCGATTTGTGGGCAGGCATGTTTGTCCTGGCTGGAATCGTCGCCTTGTTCATGCTGGCGTTCAAAGTCGGCAACCTTAGCAGCTTTAGCTTGTCTAGCAATAATTATCCGCTCTATGCCAATTTCGAGAATATCGGGGGCCTAAAGGTACGCGCACCGGTAAGAAGCGCCGGCGTGGTGGTCGGGCGCGTTGCCGACATCCGCTTCGACAACAAGGACTATGTGGCGAGAGTAACATTAAGTATTGACAATCGTTATAAGTTTCCCAAGGACACTTTTGCCAGCATCCTTACGTCCGGTTTGCTCGGTGAGCAATACATTGGGCTGGATGCGGGAGGCGACACCAAATATCTGCAGGCCGGAGACACCATCAAGAAAACCCAGTCTGCACTGGTGCTGGAAAAGTTAATAGGCCAGTTTTTATTCAGTAAAGCCGAAGGCGGGAACAAATGAAGACTATTTACAGGTTACCATGGGTGCTTGCGGTGTTCGCAAGTGGCTTAGCCTTGGCGGCGGATATCGTGCCGCCGGATGTGCTGGTGCGCAACACCGCTGACGAAGTTCTGCAGATCGTCAAGAATGACAAGAGCATTCAGGCGGGAGATCGTAAAAAACTCTACCAGTTGGTGGAAACAAAAGTCGTGCCGCATTTTGATTTTGTCCGCATTACCCGGCTCGCGGTGGGCAAGAACTGGCGCCACGCTACACCGGAACAGCAGCAGTCATTGGTAGCCCAATTTCGTACGCTGCTGGTACGCACTTATTCCACCGCTCTTACTTCCTACAAAGACCAAACCTATACCGTGAAACCCGCCGATATCCAAGGCGACGATGCACAGGTAAGAGTAGAAATCATGCAACCCGGTGGACAGCCGATCACGATGGATTACAGCCTGGAAAAGACGCCCGACGGCTGGAAAGTTTACGACGTGGTGGTGGCCGGAGTGAGCCTGGTGACGAGTTACCGCAGTACATTCAATAATCAAATCGACCAGTCGGGTATAGACGGCCTGATAAAGGTATTGATGGACAAGAACGAAAAACTTGATAGCGGCACCGATAAACCGAATAACCAGGTGCAGGCGCAACAGAAAAGATGATCGTTCGTGATGGCAACCGGTTGTTGGTGCAGGGTGCGGTCACTATGAGCAATGTAAATTCTCTATTCGAGGCTGGCCTGCAGCAACTTAATCCCGAGCTTACGGAAGTCGATTTCAGCGGACTGCGGGAAGTAGATTCATCCGCAATCACCATGGTGCTTGAATGGCTCCGCGTTTCCAAAAGGCGAAACCTGCGGCTGAGCGTACGCAACATGCCTGACAATATGAAAAGTCTCGCCTCGCTCTACGGTGTTCTAGACCTGATACCTTTTTCTGACGGGAGATGAGGAATCGCAGGGACACGCATTGCTGGTAGCGGAGTGGCGGACTTCGTTAGGCCTACTTCTCGCAGCACGTGTCACCGATACCCATGACTCCTGCCATTCAGATAAGTGAGGTGCATAAACGCTTTGGCGCCGTTCAGGCGCTGAGGAATGTAAGCCTGGAGATCGCGCAGGGCGAGTTCTTTGCGCTCTTGGGGCCGAATGGCGCGGGCAAAACCACTCTGATCAATATACTGGCCGGGTTAGCGCGTGCGGACAGCGGTAAAATTGCGGTAATGGGCTTTGATGTCATCGCCCAGTACCGGAACGCACGACGCGCACTCGGCGTGGTGCCGCAGGAATTGGTGTTCGATCCATTCTTTACAGTGCGCGAGACTCTAATTATCCAATCCGGCTATTTCGGAATTAAAAGCAATCGCGGCTGGATCGACGAGATAATTCAGCATCTGAACCTTGCTGACAAGGCTGACACTAATATGCGAGCTTTGTCCGGCGGTATGAAGCGCCGCGTGCTGGTGGCGCAGGCGCTGGTGCATAAACCGCCTGTTATTGTGCTGGACGAACCGACGGCTGGCGTGGACGTCGAACTGCGTCAGGAACTTTGGCAGTTCATCAGAAAACTCAATGCCGACGGCCACACGATTGTGCTTACCACTCATTATCTAGAAGAGGCGGAAACGCAGTGCAGCCGAATAGCCATGCTGAAGCAGGGAAAGATCGTCGCCCTCGACACCACTAGACATCTTCTAGAAAGCTTTTCCGCGCGCCAAGTCAAGCTGAGGCTGTCGCCAGATTACCTGCCCGAGGATTTGCGCTCCTTGCTGAGGCAGCGCATCGATTCGAGCTACACACTGGCGCTACCCGATTATTCAGAACTGGAAAGAGTTATGTCGCGATTGCGCGAAGCCGGCATTACGGTTCAGGAAATTGAATTGCTCCAGCCCGACCTGGAAGAAGTGTTTGTGCAAATAATGAGCAAACACTGATGCGCGGCTTTCCGACCCTGCTCTACAAAGAGCTGCTGCGCTTCTGGAAAGTAAGTTTTCAG
>Ga0335085_10007607_pt1 | contig 16729 bp, 11 predicted proteins | sample Lox_Sample_45_FD_206712 | JGI IMG/M metagenome (GOLD analysis project Ga0335085, IMG submission 206712) | Soil microbial communities from Loxahatchee National Wildlife Refuge, Florida, United States - Lox_Sample_4.5 | ecosystem: Environmental > Terrestrial > Soil > Wetlands | place: USA...
CGCAATCATGCCCTTACGGACGCTGAGATTGAAGTGTCAGCTCTTTATCGGACGCTTCGACAACTCGAGCATAACGATTGCGTAACCTCTGCGTGGGACGTGGAAGGCAGTGGGCCAGCCCGGAGGTTATACGCGTTGACACCGCGAGGAGAAGAGCACCTGGAAGAGTGGATCACCGTTTTGGCCCACATGTCCGAATCCATGTCCCGATTTGTACGGGAGGCTCGTTCCCGGTATCCAATGAAAAGGGTGAGTAACCAATCGCAGAGGAAGCGGCCTGCCTCCTGATCAGAGCCTTCAACCACCAAGGGAAGGGATACAGACGCCGCCGGGCGACTTATTTGCGGAGCCGCCCGTGGCAAATGCCGAGAACTTCTGTTCGACCCTCTTCCATCCGCATTTGGGGCACTCAGGCAGGTCCTGGTTGCGGGTCAATACAAGTTTTTCGAAGACATGTCCGCAGTGGGAACATGCGTATTCAAATATAGGCATGGGCCCCTCCCTAAAGGAAGTGACAAGAGCAGTGACCAGTGACAAGTGACGAGCAAATGTAGCGCCGCCCTTTAGGGCGGCACATGCCGGGCTAGAGCCCGGCGCTACCTACGGCTTCACGCCGAGCTTACGCAGGAAGGTCATCATCGGGCACCAGTTTGTAAACGCCGACTGGAGCAGATTGAGTCCCACGAAAGCCGTAAAGAGATACCATTTCGGGCTGACCCAGTAACCCAAAGCCAGGGAAGCCAATACAAAAGCTCCCGCGGCCATCCGTAACCATCGATTCAGATCCATGTTCTTTACCTCCCTAAAAGCAAGTGGCCAGTGGATAGTGGTTAGTGGCCTGATCCTCAAGCCACTAACCACTGTTTTCCTCGTTCCGCGCGTTCAGGTAGAAGAGCACCGGCACCGCCATGCGCGAAAGAAACGTCGATGCCACCTCGCCCGCCATCAGTGAAATCGCGAGCCCCTGAAAGATCGGATCAAAGAGGATGACGAAAGCACCGGCCACCACCGCTGCCGCCGTCAGCAGCATGGGGCGAAAGCGGATGGCGCCGGCGTCCACCACGGCTTCCGCCAGCGCCATACCCTGGCGGCGGCGCAGTTCGATGAAGTCCACCAGGATGATGGAATTGCGCACGATGATGCCCGCCCCGGCAATGAAGCCGATGATGGTGGTCGCCGTCAGGAACGCCCCCATCAGGGCATGCGCGGGGATAATTCCCACCAGCGTCAGCGGAATCGGCGCCATGATCACCAGCGGTATTCGGAAGGATTGGAACCACGCCACCACGATGACGTAAATCAAGATGAGCACCACGGCGAAGGCGAATCCCAGGTCGCGAAAGACTTCGTAGGTGATGTGCCACTCGCCGTCCCACTTCATGCTCACCTGGTCGGTGAGGAATGGCAGGTGCGTGGCGTAGCGCTCAATCGAGTATCCGCCCGGGCCGTGAATCCTGTCGAGCGACTTGGAGAGGCTGAGAATTGCATACACCGGGCTCTCGTCTTTCCCTGCCAAGTCGCCTGTGACGTACACGACGCGCTTCAGGTTCTTGTGGTAAATAGACGTTTCAATGATGCCGGTCTCAACTCGCGTCAATTCGCTGAGTGGAACGAGCGCGCCAGTGGACGACGCTACGCGAATTCCCCCGAGGCCGGTGGGGCTGCTGCGTTCGGCGCGGGGGACTTCCAGCACGATATCGACGTCTTCCTTCTCCTTGGGCTGATGCGCCAGCCCGGCCACCGCGCCGCTTACTGCCAGGCGCAGTGTTTGCGCGATCTGGTCGGCGGAGACTCCTGCCAGCGCCGCCTTCTCTTTATCCACCACAAAGCGGTATTGGGGCTGGGGGGCCTCCACGGTCCAATCTACGTCCACTACCCCGGGAGTCTTTTTGAATTCATCGCGAATTTGACGCGCGATATCGATTTGCTGGCTGTAATCTGGACCGTAAACTTCCGCCACCAGCGTCTGATATACCGGCGGGCCGGGGGGAATTTCCGCCACTTTTAGTTTGGCCCCGTATTTCTCTCCGATGGGCGCAATGGCGTCGCGCACACGCTTGGAAATATCGTGGCTTTGCGCGGAGCGCTCGTCTTTGGGAAGCAGATTCACCTGAATGTCCGCCTGGTTGGCGCCCTGCCGCAAGAAGTAGTGCCGCACCAGCCCGTTAAAGTTGTAGGGACTGGCGGTGCCTGCATACACTTGGTAATTGATGACCTCCGGTTCCTGGGCCACGCGGCGCGCGACCTCGCGCGCCACGCGTGTTGTCTGTTCGAGCGTGGTTCCTTCCGGCATGTCGATGATCACCTGGAACTCACTCTTGTTATCGAAGGGGAGCATCTTGACGCGCACAATTTTAAGAAGCGGGAGGGTGAATACGAGGAGCAATAGAAGCACCACTCCCACCAGGAACATGGCGCGCTTGCGCGCATCGAGGAGCAGGGGCATCATCATCCGCCGGTAGAGACGGGTTGTCCAGCCTTCCTGCCCTTCTTCGCCGTCCCCATGGCCCGCCTTGGAGTTCGCGAGCATGCGCAGAGCCGCCCAGGGGGAAATCACAAAGGCAATGAAGAGTGAGAATAACATGGCGAGCGATGCGCCGATGGGTATAGGCCGCATATAGGGCCCCATCAGTCCGCCCACAAAGGCCATGGGCAGGATGGCAGCGATAACCGTCCAGGTGGCAAGGGTGGTGGGATTTCCCACTTCATCCACCGCCTCCACCGCCACGTCCGCCAGGGGGCGTCCCTTATTCTCCGGAAGGTGAAAGTGCCGGGTAATGTTCTCCACCACCACAATGGCATCGTCCACCAGGATGCCGATGGAGAAAATCAACGCGAACAGGGTGACACGGTTGAGCGTGTAGCCATAAATGAAATAGATGAACAGAGTCAGCGCCAGGGTGACCGGCACGGCGGCCAACACCACCATCGATGACCGCCAGCCGAGCGCCAGGGCGATGAGCAGGGTCACGGACAGAGTGGCGAGCAGCAGATGCTTCAATAATTCGTTCGATTTGTCCTGCGCCGTCGCGCCGTAATTCCGCGTGACCGTGACCTCAACCCCGGCCGGAATCAAAGTGCCTTTCAGGCTCTCCACCTTTTCCAGGGCATGCTCTGCGACCGTCACGGCGTTCTTGCCCTTGCGCTTGGAGACCGTAAGGGTGACCGCCGGCGATTCTCCCAGAGGACTCGCCGCGAGGGAATCATTCTGTAGCGGCGGTGTCCCCACCGCCGTCCGGCGGTCGGAGACCGCCGCTACAACACCGCCGCCCTGAACTGCCTTCTCCAGAGGAACGTTCCGGATGAACCCCCTCACCCGGCCCGCCCCGGCTGATGAAAACGCCGGTTGCGGTCCACCCTCTCCCCCAAGGGGGCGAGGGCTTGAGTTCAAGGAATTTCTCGCATCCCCCTCAAACAGGTGTGGGCTTGAATTCAAGGTATTTCTCGCATCTCCCTCAAATGGGTGAGGGCTCGAATTCAATTCACCTCTCCCCTCGCCCCCTTGGGGGAGAGGGGCAGGGGGTGAGGGGGTCCAGTCGTTCAATTCCGAAAAACTCGCCAATTTGAAGACAGCGCCCCGAGCTGTCGCGGCATCTGCCGGGCTCGCGCCCGGCGCTACATCTGAAATTGCGCCATCGCCCGATTTCACCGTGGCGCCGGAACCGTAACCAAAGAGCACGTAGTTGGCGGGCTCGGCGGGGCCATCGCGAACCTCGGCGACGTCGCGCAGGTAGATCGGGTGGCCGGAGGAAACCCCCACCACCACCTGCCCCACGTCGGCGGCGGTGCGAAGGAAGTCGCCGGTCTCGACGTCGTACTCTTGATTCGCCGCCGCGATCGCTCCGACCTGAAGGCGCTGGTTGGCCCGGTCGATCGTTCCCATGAGTGTGGCTGGCGCAACGCCGTAACCGGCCATACGGTTAGGATTGAGCAGCACGCGAATTTGCCGGCGCTCACCGCCGATCACCTGCGTCTGGGAAATGTCATCAATGCTTTTGATCTCACGATCGACTTCGCTGGCCACGCGGCGCAGCGTGTAACTGTCGTATCGGTTGCTCCAGAAAGTGAGCGCCAGGATGGGGACGTCGTCAATCGAACGCGGCTTGATGATTGGTTTGGAGGCCCCGGGGGGAATCAGGTCAAAGTGTGAATAAAGTTTATTGTAGAGCTTGATGATGGAATCTTCTTCTTTTTCCCCCACCTTGAAGCGCACGATAGCCATGCTGAGGCCCGGCCGGGTGGTTGAGTAGATGTATTCGACGCCGGGGATTTCCCAAATGAGCTTTTCCATCGGCGTGGCGACGCGCTGCTCCACTTCCTGGGCGGTTGAGCCGGGCATCTCTACGAAGACGTCCATCATGGGAACGACGATTTGAGGCTCTTCCTCGCGGGGGGTCTGAAGTACGGCAAAAGCGCCCAGCAGCATCGAAAACACCATGATGAGCGGGGTAAGCTTGGAGTTGATGAAGTAGTGGGCGATGCGCCCCGCGAAGCCGAGCTGGCGCGTGCTCATAGGCCCTCCACGCGCGCGCCGTCGTGGAGGCGATCAGTCTGGGATATGGCAACCTTCTCTCCCGCCGCAAGGCCGGAGAGAATCTCCACGCGGTTGCCGAAGGTCTTTCCCGTTTTCACCAATCGGTATTCCACATTGCCATCCGCGCTGACTACGAAGATCCCCTGCAACTCGCCGTGGTCTACCACCGCTGAACTGAGCACTGCCAGACGCTTGGCTTCGCCGGTGGGGAAGCTTGCCTGGCCGTATTCACCCGAGGGGCAATTGCAGTTGTGCGGAAGATCAATCTTCACCAGAAAGGTGTGACTGGTCACATCCGCCGCCGGAACGACCTCGGCGACACGCCCTTCAAATTGGCCTTGCTGGGTCGAGATGGAGACGATCTCACCAGCTCGTGCGTTGGGAAGATACTCCTCCGGAAGGCTTGCTTCCAGGCGATAACGCGCCGTATCTTCCACCGTAAGCAGCGGCGTGCCGGGCATGACCACCGTCCCGGTGTCAACGGATTTCGCGGTGATGATGCCGTCGAGCGGCGAGACAATTCGCGAGTAGCTGAGGTAGGTTTGCGCAGAATCCTGCTGCGAGCGCGCCTGCTGCTGGCGAGCCAGGATCTGCTGCTTTTTGGCTTCCATGGCGTGCTCATTGGCCAGCGCCGACTGGTAGCGCGCCTCCGCCCCATCGAATTCCTGGCGGCTCAACGAATTTTTGGCGAGCAACTCCTTGTACCGGTTAAATGTTGCTTCCGCAAATTGCCGGTCGGCAGTGGCGGCCTTGAGTGCCTGGTCGACTTCCGCCTCTCCGTGCATGGCCTCGTTCACGCTCGCCTCTGCCCCTTGCACCTGCGCCCGCGCGCTGCGGTCGTCGAGCACGGCGAGAAGTTGACCACGCTTGACGCGGTCGCCGGCATTCACGAGGATCTCGCGGACGGTGCCGCCTAATTGCGCTGCCAGGACGGCAGTGTTGGCGGAGTGAATGAAGCCGACGGCCTGGTAAAGCTGCGGTGCGGGCTCCAGATGCACAGTTTCAGTCTGTACTCCCGTGACGAGCGGTCCTGGCTGTGTCAGCCGTTTTTCATGTGAATTGCAAGCGGTAAGAATGTCCGCTGCGACGACGAGGAGGAGCAGGAAACAGATTCTCTTTCCATGCATGGTCATTTTGTCCTTTGGGACGGTGAAGATATTGTCGTGCAAACTTGGCTTTTGGTGGCCATTAGCGGACTGTCCACAATGCGTTCGTAAATAACCCCTCTCAACTTGCCCAATCCCCCTAACGCGTGACCGCCGGTGAATCAGGCGCCAGCTCGCCGGTCGCCAATTCCAACGCGGCGTAGCTGAGGCGACAATCGAACAGCGCTTTCAGGTAATTCTTCCGGGCGCTGGTGTGCGCGGTTTCCACTTGCAACAGGTCCGTGATGGTTGCCAAGCCCACTTCATAGCGATTCTGGATGATGCGCAGGCTCTCCTCGGCTTGTGACTGCGCCTGGCGTGAGACCTCCACGCGTTGCTGTGCGGTGGTCAGGTTCAGGTAGGCCTCGCGCACCTGAAGTTTGACACCGGCGGTCATCTGCGCCAACTGGGCTTGCGCCTGGCTTTGGCGGTAGTGGGCAGCCGCCAGGCGAGCCCGGTTCGCACCGCCATCGAAAATGTTGAAGTTCAGGCTGAGGCCGGCCGTCCAGTTGTTGCCTCCCCGCGTCAGAAACGTTTGGTTATCCTCTTCCCAAGAGCCAAAAGCGTTCACCTTGGGCAGGAACTCAGCGCGGGCCATGTGGGAGCCAATAGTAGCGTGCTCAACCCCCATGCTTGCCTCGCGAAGGTCCGGCCGGTTGTTAAGAGCATGTTGTTGCCGCTCGGCGAGCGCGCCGGCTTCAAAGCTCGATTCCTTGAGCCCGGGCTCAATAGTGGTAGCAGCGTCTTCCGGCAAACCCATGGCCACATTGAGCGCGGCATGGGCAAGGGCGGCGGCGTTATTTGCTTGCAGCAAGTCTTCCTGCGCCTGGGCCAGTTGCACCCGCGCACTCAGGAGGTCGGAAGGCACCGCCTGGCCTTCCTCCTGTCGAGCCTCGGCGCGTTGAAGATCGGATTGCGCTGTCTTGATCGCGGCTTCCGCCACGCGTGTGTTCTCGCGCGCCAGAAGTTCATCCGTGTAGGCTTTCACGACATTGAAGATCACTTCCTGGCGCGTGCGCTGGCCGGTTTCGCCGGCGCCTTGCGCGCTCAGTTTTGCGCCCTTGATACGGCGGCGGGTCTGGCCCGCATCGTACAGGGACAAGGCTGCGGAGAATTGAGTGCGGAAATTATTGAGGGGCGGGGGCGTGTTGAGAAAATCCAGGGCAAAGTTTTCCGCCGTGAATTGCCGTTGAGTCAGCAATGCCCCGAAAACATAAACGGGATTATTGCCGCGCGTAAATCCTTCGGAAAAATCCACCCGCGGCAGTCGCGCCGCCTTGGCTTCGGCAATCCCCTCATTGACAGCCTGCGCGTAGGCGATCGCAGCTTGCACCGTCGGGTTCTTCTCCAGCGCCACGCGGACGGCATCAGGAAGTGTCAGGTCCTGTGGCGCCGGTGGAGATGACTGGGCGACGGCAAGCAAGGAAGAACCGAGAATTGTTGCGAGCGCTCGAACTAAGGTGCTACGTGCCCTCAGGGTGCCTCTTCCCTCAATCATGGATGACCTCAAGGTTCAGAATGCTCTGCTCGCAGCAATCCTTGGCCAAAGCTGGGAGCCAGTCCTCTCGCGGCATTTGGACTCGCGATTTCACGGGCATTACGATGTCCTCGACGGTATAAATGCAATCTGACAGGAGAGGTAACAAGAAAAAATGAACCGCCAAGGGATCAAGGCCGAGTTTCCTGCCGTACTGAACGATTTTGACTATTGAGCATGACTTTTCAACTCTTCCCGAAAAGGGGAAATGATTATTTGGCGTGGGCGGCCCGTCCGTTGGCGAGTGGGCATCCTGCCCGCGCCCACTATGCAGGAGCGGAACGGTCGTGCTACTTCTGAGGCGCCGCGGCTCCAAATTCCAAGTTACGCGCCCGACACCAAGGCGAAACCGCAATTCCTGTCAAGAAATGCGATATTATAAAGGGCTTGCACTTTCAGGCCGGTTCGTCGGCGGAGAATAGCGGAGTGAACACACAGATTGAACAGGCTCTCGAGATCCTAAGGTCCGGGAATCACCAGGATGTGGAAAGAGCTCTCGAAACCCTGCAAGGGGTCGTTTACGGATTTGGGATGAAGGTTTGCGGAAGTCCGGAGGACGCGCAGGATACCGCGCAGGAAACGCTGATCCGCCTGGCACGGCAACTCCGGGAGTTTCCCGACGCTCGTGCGCTGTCGGTATGGCTCTACAAAGTGGCCAAAACCCAGTGCCTGATGAGCCGCCGGAAGAGCAAGTTCGCGCCCGCGCAAATGCTGTCGCTGGATGATTTGATGCCCAAGGATTCCGCCCCGTCACCGGGGGGGACAAGACCATGGCAGATTACTCCGGAAGAGATCATCCTGAATCAGGAATTGCGGGGCAGGCTGGAAGACGCCATCCTGGCCCTCCCCAAGCATTACCGCCTGGTCTTGATCCTTCGCGACATGGAACAACTCGATACCCGGGAAGTGGCGGAGGTGCTGGGCATTTCCGAAGAAACGACGAAGATGCGACTTCACCGCGCGCGCGTTTTCGTTCGCAATGCCCTGGCTGGTTACGTTCCCCATCTCCGCGAAGAGAAGAAAAAAAACCATGCCTGACCGGCGTTGCCAACACCTCTTCGCCATGCTCTCGGATTACCTGAATGCGGAGCTTCCGGTGAAGGACTGCCAAGAGCTGGAGCGTCATCTGAAGGGTTGCGAGCCCTGTATTGCCTATATTAACAGCTTAAAAAGTATGGTAGAGGTGTGCCGCCGGTATCAGGTGAGAGGGATTCCTCCTCTCTCCGGCAAGGTGCGCAAGGCTTTCCTGCGGGCTCTTCGCCGAGCGGAGCGATAAATGCCTTTGATCGTGAGCTCAACACGCAGGCGGCTGGAGTTAGTCGGGCAGATATGTTGCCGGCGAGGTGCAGGGTTGAACGGTTTATGCCGGCTCGATGCTGTAACGCTCGCCCGGGCCGGTGGGGAACTCTGTGACCTCGCCTTCGGTTTTCACGCTGATAGGTTTGCTGTCCTTGAGCCGAATGACACGGGTAGTTTTTCCCGGCCAGGGATTGGCCAGCCGAACGGGTGCACCTTTCTCGCTCAGAAGAGTTACCTTGGTAATGTCTTTCCCGTCGTAGGCCGCGCTCACGAGAAAGGCTCCCACGGCGCGCAGGCCGTCAAAGCGGGCGGGGCCCAGTTTATGGGTGTTGGGGAATAGCCGGATAACACCCGTATAACTCTGCATCAAACATTCATTCAGAACTGCGGGCAGCGAGAGGTTTTCGGTCCACACACCCATGCGCATCATGAAATCGAAGTCTACGGCGTCGTTGTATCGGCCGTCGATCTGGCGGGCGCGGTCGTTTACGATGCCGTTGGGGAGCCGGCAATAACGGACTTCCTGCTTGAACCAATCCAGGTCGAGCATGCCCAACCGCGCGCGAATCAAAGGTTGATAAACAACATCATTCCCCCCTTCGAGGCGAATGGTTTGTGCCGTACGCCGTGCAATCTCCAAGTATTCTTCACCTCTGCCAAGGCCTACCTGTTCGCCCGGAAACACCGGCGCCAGGGTAACCGGGATATTGTAAACATGCTCTGCCGGGGCATTGAGCACGTCCAGCCAGACCTCGCCAAAGGGGCCTCGAATTTTCGGATACGGGGCAAGATTTGTCCGGACTTCAACCCATTGGGCGCGTTCGCCGGCGTCGAGTCCCAGAATCTTCGCGGCCTCAACTGTGGCATCCAGGAGGAATTCCGTCATCGCCAGGTCCATGATACAGTCCTTATTCAGCCGGAAATCCACCGTACATCCCCAATTCTCGGGCGACGCGGAAGGCACTATGTGATATTTTCCGTCTGCATCCTTCTTCACGAAAGCGACGACGAACTGCGTGGCGACGCGCAGGAGAGGGTAGACTCGTTTTAAGAAATCCCGATCGAGCGTGTAGAGGTAGTGCCACCATAGGCCCTGCACCGTCCAAGGCGTCTCGCAGATCTCATAGCCCCAAGGCGGCGCTGGGTAAGGCACCACCTGGCTGGGGACGGGATACGCGGAGTGCGGGAAGAAAGCGCCGGGTAATTCGAATTTGTCCCGCGCATAGGCTTCGGCCATCGGCAAGAGGTTCTCGACAAGCTCAAGATAAGGCAGGTTCTGGTCCACATGATTGCTTGAGAAGATCCCCCAGAACACCTGCTGGGTGTTGTAATTCATGTGGTAATCGCCGTGCCACGCCGTACCAATCTTGCCGCTGGTCCAGTTCCCGAAGAGTCCCGGTGCCACTTTGCCTTCGCGCAGGCAGCACGCCAGAAGGTACTGGTTGAGATACCAGATCGTCTCGAGTTCCTTATCCTCAAACTCCACTGCCGACCGGGACCAGAAATCCCCCCACCCTCTCTCCGTTTCCTGCTGAAGCTGCCTTACGGAGATTTGAGCCAGTCGTTTCACCTCACTTCTGGCAAAGGCAACGTTCGCCCTATGGTCACGAGGAGTGACGAGCGTGAGGTCCAGGCGGAAAGGCTGCTCTTTTTGGCTACGAAGGAAAACGTCGGGGGGCCCGCCCGAGGGCCAGTAAGATTCCCGGCTGCTCCCCCGCATCTTCTTCAGTTTTTCCTGGGCTTCCGCCAGGCCTTCCACCTGCCAGGAGCCTTGGAGAAGACCGCTCAAGGCAAAATTGCGATCCTTGTCAGTATTCCGCGGGTGGGGGTTCTCTTTGGTCGGAGGTGTGGAAGGGAAGTGCTGATACCCAGAGAATTCCGCGAAACCTTCTCCGGCGCTGCCGTCAATCTCTGGCGGCGGAAGTTGCGCCTCAGCATCGAGGTTCGGGCAGTAGGCCACGGAAACGAAGGGAGCGGGCTCGTCGGTCGATACCGAGACGTGTCCTGTAGTCCAATTCACAAAACACCGCACGCTCACCTTGCGACGCTGGCCGCGCAAGTCGTCGTGCTCAATCTCCAGGGTAAACAGGCCGTTCGAAGGATCGAGGGTCTGGCGCAGCACGCGCACTTTGCGCGAGTCCCAGTGGATCCACACAATCCCACACGGCCACGGACGAGGCCAGGATTTTGAGTAAGAGGAAGTAACCTTCTCCGTGTATTCGCGGAAGAAATCGATCGTGGACTCCATGTAAAGCATATCGGGCTTGCCCTGGCGCCTCGCTTCATCGCTGGCGCGCTGCCAAAGCTTCAATAGGTCCTTGAAAGGCAGAACGTATTGGTAATGGTCTTCGCTGACGCGAATATCCCAAGAGTCCTCTTTGCCAAGGTGGAGACCCAGGGCGTCGGGGCGGACGGTGACACACACGCCGATGTCTCCATTGCCAAGCAGCATCCCTTCGAAGAAATTTGGCGTGGGCAGGTCGCGCGTTATCCGGTGTCTCCGGGCGATTTGAGTGCCTTCCAACATACCAGGGCCGCTTCGGCCCAAACCAGCTTTGGGCAATATTACTCCCGCTGCGCTCGCCGCAGTTGTGGCTAGGAATTCTCTGCGCGTCGGTGTTTTGGCCATTACTTCCTCCCCTGGATCAAATTCTTCGCGTGTATCTCAGCTTGTAGCGCGGGTGTCCTCACCCGCGATGAATTTTTTCCCCAGTGCGCGGGTGGGGACACCCGCGCTACAAATACGTCAATCACTAACGATAAATCTTAAAGTACTGAAACGTGACTGGCCCGTTACCTGCGTTCACAACTTTCAACTCGTGCTTGCTGCGCGTTAGGCCCTGCTTTTGAAATACGGAGACACCCGTAAGGGCAGGGAAGTTCTTTAGTCCAAGTGCAATCCTTCCTTCCAATTTCCCGTCGAGATGAACATCCACATCGCCGCCGCCCTCTGCCTTTCGGGTAACAAACTCGAACCCGGTTCCTGAGAACGAGACTGCCAAGGAATCCCCTTGCTTCCTGGATTCGCGGACTTCGCCCTCTGCGATTGGGGGGCCTGCCGTCGTTGTCCATTCTCCGGAGAACTTGACGTCGGGACTTCGGTCGCCGCGGATGTCAAATGCAGGCAAAGGCTCAGTCCGCAACACCACCGGAATGGTCCAGGCCTTATAAATCCCTGAGGGCTTGTCTTCAAACTGGCAACCCGACGTGAACATCGCCAGGCGAACCTCCGAGCCGCGCGACTCCTGGAATTCGGGACATAAGGCCGGTCCGTACATGTGGCTCCCAGGCGCAAGGAAGGTGTCAGCAAAAGACCGGACGAATGACCAGGGGCCCCACGGATGGTTCGCCTGATAAAAGTCATAGATCATTCCGCTGGGTTCGAACCACTTGGTCAGCACCTTGGGGTTGTACCAGGAGATAAGGAGATAGATTCCGAGGGAGGGCACAAAGCAGATGGGCGTCTGGCCGCACTTAGCGGGGCGCGCCAGGATGGGCACCGCCGAATCAATCTGCTTCGACCAACTCCCAGGCTTCATTCCATCCCCTCCCATGAAGTATTGCCAATCGGCGGCATCGAGTTTCGGTAGTTCGTTTCGCCTGATCCTCCCTAGGATTAGCGAATCTCCATCGTTCCAGAATCCGTTGGTCGACGCCGCGTAAACATACTCTTTGGCGCCGTCGCAACTGACCTTCCCGCCATTTTTGCCGTAATGCACAAAAAAGGGAGCCCCGAACTTCGGGCCAGCCCACATCGGCCGTTCATAGTTCACCTGTGCCGTCCTCTGCCATGTCAGCCCCCGATCTGTCGACTTTATGAGGCTGGAATTGAAGGCAGTCTGGCGCATTAAGGCATCACCGCTTTCGTTCCCATAGACGTTCCTCGAGACAAAACTGTAGAACACGCCGTCAACGCACTCCTGGCCGCACGCCTTCCATGTCGCCTTGTCTTTCCCGCGCTGACCTGCCGGACCGTACTCGGTCATGGGATTGACCGCAGACCCGACCAAGCTGGAAAGGGATTCGCCATCAAAACGGTTGAACGTAAGATTCTCTCCTACCTGGCCGAATCCGCGACCGTCACAGTTGAATGAATACAGACGGTCATCATCTGCGCAAAACGGATCCCACGTGTCGCCATTCGAGTCATCCCATTTGTGGATACCGTTCAAGTCCAATTCCAAAGCGGCAATGGGCTTCGGGGCAGTAGGTATGGAATGCTCCTCCGAAAAGGCGGCCGGAATGCGGCCAATCCCGAGGCCAGCGGCGGCCAGCATGCCTGTCGCGCGAAGGAACTTTCGCCGATCGACGTCGTGTTGGTTCGAGTTCTTTTTTTTCATGACTTGGGGCCTCCTCGGCAAGATCATCGTTACCGCGAATGTGATTTTTCCCGGCCCAATGCGCCACCGGCAGCGCCAGCCATCAGCGGCCGCTTGAGAATCGGCTGACGGAAGCCGCTCCGGACGGGGTTGTTTTACTCTACCGATACCCTGAAAGCAAGGCGGTTTTCGCTCCAGAGTCTTTGGCGGCGCCGGTGCGGATCGGGGCCAGGAGATTCCTCGACGAGTGCAGGCTTGACAGGTGTATACTCGCGCCCTTACGGCGACAGTGGAAGGTGAATGCCGCTTGACATTTGTCTTTCTGTAATCGTTTGTCAATCGGACGTAGGCCCGGAAAGTGACTTGTCCAGGCTGAGGGCCGAGTCGCGAAGAGATCGATCGCCAAATAAAGGACGAGCCCATGGATCGTCGTACCTTCATTCGCAAGGGATTGTACATTAGCATCGGCCTTCCCCTCGCCGCTGAGGCGGCGCGACGGGCGCAGGCGAGCCAGCAGACTCAAGTCCATAACATCTATCAGGACATTCCACCCGCCGCGGCCCATCAGCTCGAAGAAAACAATCTTGCCAAGACCACGGCGGAAATCAACTCGCTCATTGCGCGGGGTCCCTTTCAGGCAGACTGGGCCTCTCTGCACAAACACCGGGATCCGGAATGGTTTCGCGATGCCAAATTCGGCATTTACACTCATTGGGGACCGGTGACCGTGGGTTCTTCCTACTCTCCAGGAGACGCGGAATGGTACGGCAATCAGATGTACAAGCCTGACCATCCGGCGTTCAAATACCACCAACAGCAATTCGGGGATCAACAAAAGGTGGGGTTCAAGGATATCATTCCACGATTCACGGGAGAGAAGTTTGATGCGGAGGTCTGGGCCGATATTTTCGCCCGTGCCGGCGCCAAATTCGCCGGGCCCGTAGCTTCGCATCACGACAACTTCGCGCTGTGGAACTCTGCCCTGACGCGATGGAACAGTGTCGCGCTCGGCCCCCACCGGGACATCGTGGGGGAACTGGAGAAGGCGTATAGAAAGCGCGGCCTCCGCTACGTGACCACTTTTCACCATGGCTATGCCTGGAGGTATTACGAGCCGGCGTTTGCTTACGATGCCGCCGACCCGCAGTATTCCGATCTCTACACCGAGTCGCACAAGCCGGGCGCGCCCCCAAGCAAGCATTATCTGGATAAGTGGCTGGCGGAAGTTTATGAGGTGCTGGAGAATTACCAGCCGGACCTGATTTACTTTGATTTTGAATTCCGCAAGGTGATCACGCCGGAATACCAGCAGAAACTGTTTGCCGCCACCTACAACTGGGCTGCACGCAACGGGCGAGAAATCGGCGTGACGCAAAAGGACCGCGGCATCCACGAGCACACTGGCATCCTCGATTTCGAGCGCGGGCGCGAAGATCGAATCACCCCGTATCCCTGGCTCGACGACACCGCGCTTGGGCCCTGGTTTTACGTGGCCGCTGAGGGCATCAAGTCCGCCACGCACGTGATCGGCATCTTCGCTGACATCGTTGCCAAGAACGGCTGCATGATGCTCGATATTGGACCCCAGGTGGACGGGACGCTTCCGCAGCAGGGCGTTGTCGTCCTGTTAGAGATCGGTGAATGGCTCAGGATGAACGGCGAAGCGATCTATGGGACACGGCCGTGGACGGTTTACGGGAAGGGGCCGACCAAGAATGTTGCGGGCGCGTCTTTCGCCGAGGAAAAAGACAAGCCTTTTACCGCGCAGGACATCCGATTCACCACCAAAGGAAACGCCCTGTATGCAATTATGCTGGGTTGGCCGGAGAAAGATCCGCTCATTACTTCGCTTCCCGCGGGCAAGCCGTTGTGGTTCGGGCGGGTCCAAAACGTTCAAATGCTGGGCGTAGACCAACCTTTGCATTGGACGCAGGACCATCAGGGTTTAAAAGTTAAGATGCCGCCAACTCGGCCCGGTGATCATGCTTACGTTTTGAAGATCACATGACCCACGGTGGAAAATCCGGGTAAGCTCATCAGTGGAATCCAGTCATGCTTAATCGACGAGAATTTACGCTCAATCTGATCGGAGCCGCTGCCTCGGCTGCCGCACCGGTGCCGGCGCATACCGGGACGCAGTCAGCCCCGCGACGAAAACCAATGTTGCAGTTACAGCAAGAGTTCCTCGACCTGCGATTTGGCATATTCATCCACCTGAACATGGCCACGTTTGAGCAGCGAGAATGGGGTGACCCGAAGGCGCCACCGCAGTTGTTCAATCCAGCCCATCTCGATACCGATCAATGGGCGCGCGCCGCTCGTTCGGCCGGCATGACCTATGGCTGTCTCACCACCAAGCATCACGACGGTTTCTGTCTCTGGCCGACCGCCACCGGCAGCCCGAGCGTCAAGAACGCCGCCTTTCAGCGCGACATCGTTCGCGCCTACGCGGATTCGTTTCGCCAGCACGGACTGAAGGTCTGCTTGTATCTCTCCATTCTCGATCTGCGCGCGGATATCCGGCCCTACCAGGTCACGCGCCAGAAAATTGACATGATTAAGGCGCAGTTGACGGAGCTATTGACCGGCTACGGCGAGGTCACGGCCCTGATCTTCGACGGCTGGAATGCGTCCTGGAGCCGGCTGACCTATGAGCAGATACCGTTCCGCGAGATCTATGATCACGTCAAGAAGCTCCAGCCGAATTGTTTGGTAAGCGATCTAAACGCGGGACAATATCCGGCCGCCGCGCTCTACTATACGGACATCAAGCAATTCGAACAGCACGCCGGGCAAGAGATTCCCGCCGATAGCCTTGTACCTTCGCAATCCAGTACGACGTTGCAGAGCGAGTGGTTCTGGAAGCGGGATTACCCCACGCAGGAACTCCGTCCAGCGCGGCAGGTGGTGGAGGAATGGCTGGTTCCCTTCAATGAAAGTCACTGCAATTTCGCCCTGAATGTTGCGCCGAATACCGATGGTCGTTTCGACCAGAATGCAGTCGACCGGCTCGCGGAAATCGGCCGGGTGTGGAAACACCCGGGACCCGCGCCCAAGCTGGGGCCATCGGTGGTCATCACTACGCCGAATTTGGCTTTTGCGCGGCGGTCGTTCGGAAGCAGCAGTGCCGATACCTTGGGACCCGATCTGGCGAATGATAACAACTTCTACAGCTATTGGATGTGGGACGGGGATCAGACTTCTGGTTGGGTTGAAATTGCATTTGATCGCCCGACGGCATTCAATACCGTCGCAATGGTGGAGCCCTTGTATGTGGCGGACTACGGGGCTTCCAGCCGGATTGCGACCCACCGCGTTCAGCGTTGGGACGGCGGGAATTGGGTCGATATCGTGAGGGGGGGCACACCAGCAGCCTTCCAGATTCATCAATTCGGTCAAGTCAATGCGGAACGCGTCCGTCTGGTGCTTGAGGGCGCCGGCAAGACTCCCGCTATCGCCGAGTTTGGCATCTACGATGAGCCAGTGGCGGTCTAACCGGTCAGATCCGCACGTAAGGCGCGGCTTGCCCGCTGTATCCGCCGTCTTTCGCGTCAGCAAGCGCATCCGGCTTGGTTTCCTTTCAAAGTAGGGACAGAGGCAGTGGACGGGCCAAGGCGACAAGTCGGACACACCGCACGAGTGAGGGAATCACGCCCTTCGGGAAGGGTCGTCACATTCGCGCTCATCCTCTTGGCCCTTCACGCCGAACCTGGTTGGGGTAAGTCCCGCAAGCCCTCTGAAATTTCGCCTGACTCCCAGTACGCGGGCAGTCAGGCCTGCATCGAGTGCCATCCGGACAGAGCAAGTGCCCTGAAGACCGCGATGGGGCGTGCGCTGGCACTGCCTCAAGATACCGATATTCTTCGCGCGCGCCCTTGGCTGGGCTTTCGAAACG
>Ga0335085_10007608_pt1 | contig 16728 bp, 12 predicted proteins | sample Lox_Sample_45_FD_206712 | JGI IMG/M metagenome (GOLD analysis project Ga0335085, IMG submission 206712) | Soil microbial communities from Loxahatchee National Wildlife Refuge, Florida, United States - Lox_Sample_4.5 | ecosystem: Environmental > Terrestrial > Soil > Wetlands | place: USA...
AACAACGCCGAACCGGCCGCCAAGCCATCCAGGCCGTCAATCAGGTTGAAGGCGTTGGTGATGGCTAGTACCCACAGGATGGTCAAGAAAAAACTGATGAAAACGGGAAAATGATGGTGACCGAACAAGACCGGCAGGTCGAGAATGCGCAATCCGAACCCAAACAGAATTGCGCCGGCAATCGCTTCCACCGAGAACTTCACGTAGGGGCCGACCGGATGAATGTCGTCATAGACACCCAGCAGGAAGATAATGAAGCCGGGGACCAGAATGCTCAGCAAGGAGCGGGCGCCAAGGCCCAGGTCCAAATTGGGATATGAAAGCGAGAGCAGCCAGGCCAAGCCGATGCACACCACAAAGGCGAGAAAAATAGCTACTCCACCCAGACGTGGCAAGGGACGGGAGTGAAGATGCCGCTCCTGGCCCGGGGGCGCGAGCCATCCCTTTTGCGTGGCCAGGTCGCGCACGTACCGGGTAAAGACAAAGGAAAGCAGCAAAGACGCTGCAAAAGTTCCTAGGTAGAAGAGTGTCAAACAACCCCCTCGGCCAGAGCTCGAAAACCGTGGGACGTCGGCCCTTTTTGGGAACCGAATGATCACTATACCAGTACGGGAAAAAGCCAGCAATTTGGGCGGATTCCGGTGCCGTATTCCGGAAGCGGGGGATTCTTCCTAAAGCAGCCGTCCTTGTAGTTTTGGATCTCGGCCTTGGAAGCCGTTCGAACACCTATGCTAGACTCGTTATCTAGTCTTAGTCCTTATGAATACAGGTTTTAGGTCGTCATCCGAGACCCGCGCCCGGCGGGTTTTTGCGTTCTGCCTGTTCTTCTGCCTGACATGGGTGGCGGGCGCAGGGGCACAGACGAGCCCGGCCCCGGCGAATCCGACCCAGGCGGGCGCGCCCCAGAAGCCAACTCAAACCCCGGATAGCGGCTTTGATGCTCCGCTGCAAAATCAACAGCCCGCCGCTACCAGCGTCAAGACCGACACGAATCCAGCGCCTAACCCAGCTTTACAGTTGGGGAGCGGTGATCTGGTCGAGGTAAGTGTTTACAACGTTCCAGAATTGGCCACCAAGGCGCGTATCGGTGCGAACGGCGATCTATACCTCCCTTTGATTGACTACGTTCATGTCGCCGGCCTGACGGTGGATGAGGCACAGTCCATCATAGAGAAGCGATATACCGACGGGGGATTTGTGAAAAATCCCCATGTCAGCGTCTTTGTGGACAGTTACGCGTCGCAAGGAGCGAGTTTGCTGGGCGAGGTGCTAAGGCCGGGCATTTACCCCGTGTTGGGCGGACAGCGCCTCTTCGATTTGCTTTCCGCCGCAGGTGGCCTGACCGAGAAAGCAGGCAACAGCGTCACCATCACGCACCGGAACCAGCCCGATCATCCCGTGACCGTGCCTCTGGCTCGCAACGTGGCCGAGGTGCCGGATAGCAATATACCCATTTTCCCGGGGGACACGGTGGTGATCCGCCGAGCCGATATCGTGTACGTCGTGGGAGACGTCCAGCATCCGACCGGTATTCTTATGGACCGTGGCAGTCTCACCGTCCTGCAGGCGGTGGCATTGGCCGGGGGCACGACCTCAACTTCCAAGCTCAACAGCGCGCGGATTATTCGCAAGGGACCGAATGGGATGACGGAGACGAAGGTACGTCTGAAGAAAGTATTACAAGCCAAGCTTCCCGATATCCAGATGCAGCCGGACGATATCCTGTTCATCCCCAACAGCGCGTTCAAGAGTGCACTGCACACGGACGCCTCCATTGCACTACAAGCAAGTTCTGTCGGCCTGATAGCGGCTCGCTAGCCGGGGTTCCCGCCGATTCATCCCCGCAAGTCTGGGGAATGGCTGGGTCTGGGCGAGTGGAAAGCCACCAGGCTCGCCAGCACATCTATGTATTCCCCTGCGGTCCGTTCCCGGGAGAAGTGGCTCAAGATGTAGTCTCGGCCGCAGGCACCAAGGGAGGCGCGCAGCTGCGCGTCCGCCCTCAATTGCAGGATAGCCTGGGCGAGTGCTGCAGAATTTTCCGGCTCGACGAAAATCCCTGCCTTGGCTTCTTCCATAATCTGACGGGCCTGGCCGTCCACCGCCAGGATGACAGGGCGGCCGCAGGCCATGCATTCCAGCATCTTGGTGGGAATGACGGTCTTGAAGAGCTCCGTTTTCTTCAGCAGAACCAGGCAAAGATCCGCGGCGGAAAGAAAGGTGGGAATTTTTTCGCGGGGCTGCTGGCCGAGCAGGCGCACATTGGTGAGTCCGCGTGCGCGTACCAGCGAGACCACCCGGTCTTTTTCCGCCCCTTCGCCCACCAGAAGGAAGAGCACGGCAGGGGCAGAATCCTGCAAAATGCCGGCGGCATCCACGATCGTTTCCAGCCCATGCGCCAGGCCCATGGTGCCGATATAGCAAACCACAAATTTATCCTCGGCGCTCAGTTCGCGGCGTGTCTCAAGCCCTGATGGCTGCGGGGAAAACAGATCGGTTTCGACTCCGTTCTGGACGGTCGAGATTTTTTCGGGGGGCACGCTCCAATATTCCATCACGTGAGTTTTGAAGGCCGGTGTCACCACGACAATGTGCTCGCAGTGGCGGTAAAGAAACCCGGCAAGCTTTCCCAACAGGCGATGAAGGAGGGAATCTGACTTACCCATGCCGACGGCGGCCAGCGATTCCGGCCACAGATCGCGAACCTCGAACACCAATGGCACGCGTTTGCATCGCGCGAGCCACCAACCCGAGAGGCCCACCAGAAGCTGCGGCGAGGTCGCGATAATGACGTCGGGCCGGGAAAGAAACAGGCCGGTGCATGCTGACGACACAAAAAAGGAAACGTAATTCAGCATGCGCTTGAATGCCCGGCGGTTGGGAAATGGCAGCAGCCAAGTACGCACAACTCGCACGCCATCCAAAGTTTCCCGCGACACTAAACGGCGAAACTTGCGGCGATACTCCGGGGGCACGACTCCCGTGGGATGATTGGGAAATCCGGTCAGAACCGTAACGTCGTGCCCGGCCCGGACCCAATGGCGGGAAAGCTCACCCACGCGCGCCGCCGGGGCGGCCATCTCCGGCGGGAAATATTGTGAGACGTAGAGAATTTTCACAGGATCGTGATCGGGTTACGGCAAGTTCGCAACCCGCCAGTGTAACTGTATACGGTGCCGAGTACGCCGGACAGGCTTACCGTCCCTATGCAGCCGACGCCAGTCATGTGCGACACTGCGCAAGCGCTTCGCCGACATTCGTCTTCCTCTGGCGGTCCGGGAAGCCTCAGTAGTAGAACAGTTTAAATGCGCCCTTGTAGCACAGGGCGCGAGTTCGATTCATGCGGCTGTTCGCGTAAGTTTGCCAGCGGTCGGCATAGCGAGCAAAAAGTTGGTCTCCCGTCAGACGATGCAATACCTGCAACTGGACAATATGCAAGTGGTGGTAGAAGGCGCTTGCGACCATGGGGAGACGGGTTCCGGATTGTTCGTACAGAGACCAGAAACCCAAGTCATAGCGCTCAAGGTTTGTCCGCAGGGTCTCGAGGGCTTGGCTGAACAACTTTTGCGCAGAGCTAGCCCCGGACGCCAGCAGATAATCGTACACACCCCAGGCGGCCCATATAAAACCATTCAGGATGTGAGTGGGCGGCGAAACAATGTACTCCTCGAGCCAGAGGTTCTGATGTTCGTCGGTGAAGGCGACACCGCCCTCATCCGTCGAGTGCAGGAAACTCAGGAAGGCGCGAGCAGCGGCATCCAAGTAAGCTTGCTCGCCGGTCTCCTGGTGGGCTCGCACAAGAAGGGAAATTCCTTGCCCCTGCGCCAATCCTGAGTACCACGGTGCTTTCAGCGGAGTTCGGTAGTCCCAATCGAAGTGGTGATGCCACACCCCCATGCCGAATTGGTTTTTTTCGAGATGGGCGCACAGCCAGTCAGCCGCGGCGAGAAATCGCTTCCTGCGTTCGGGTTCATCGGAGCCACGCAAGAGATTGTAGTTACCCAGCCCCCACTGCGCGATTGCGATCGGGTTGTACTGCAGGCCGATGCGGCCATGGTAGTCCAGCATCGGAATGCCTGAGGAATCGTGATGCCCGGGATAGTCCGCCTTCTGCGAGAAGAGCATGTAATAGGGCCCGAGCCGGTCCACCGGTGCGCTCGGATTGATCGCAGGAGTCTCATGCCAGAAGGTGAGGTGGCTTTGCCCGGGCAAAAGATAGGCCTTGGCCACACGCTGGTAGTAATAGAGGCGATCGGCAAGAGACATGGGGCGAAGAAAAGTGTTTCAAACTATAGCATGCACGATCCGGTGATCGATTGCGGCTCGAAATGAGAAATCAAAGCGCCAAGGATCAAGATCGAGACCTAGACAGTGTGCACCCGCCACAGGCTGGTTTGCAGATCGGCGCCCTCGGTCGCAATGGTGCTGACTGCCAGCACGCCACTGCTATTGTGCCCATCCGGCAATAGGGCATTTCCGTACTGGAATAGACCCATGGGCCAGCGGTCTTTCGTCCATTGCAGCAAGCGTTGCCAGTCCTGGCCGTTCTGACTGCCATACAGTCCCACGGTGCGTTCAGGATTGAACTGGCTGGGCTCGACCATGGTGGAGAAGAAAATTGCCTGCTCCACATGGCACCCGTAGATGGAGGAACTGGCCAGGCCAGCCAGTTCGGTTACTTTGCCATTGCGGTCCAGGCGATAGACGTGATTTCTCTCAGAAGGCGTATCCGAGGAAAAGTACACCCCTTCCTGGGTAGGAATCAGGGCGGCGGATCGCGTCTGCTGGCTGCCAGACAACACGCAGTCCACATGGCGAAAATCTTCGGAAGCGCGCAGAATACGGCACTCTGCGCCCTCGTCACCGGTCAGAACCCAAAGACACTTTCCCCATGGATCATGCACGATATTGTGCACGTGGCGAATCGCGCCGGCCGGAAACGTATGTGCCACGTCCCAGGTGGCCCCGCGGTCACAGGATACATAGATGTGAACCTGCTCGCGCTGCGGATTGTCGAAGTACTCACCCCAGAAGGCGCGGTCATCCGGAGTGACCGTGATGTGCAAAGGCCGCGTTCCGCGCAATACGCTGTGCACAATGCGGAATTCGGAGCCGCCCGGAGGCAATGTCACGATCGCGTTGGGGACTGCGGCGATCAGGTGCCCCGTGGAGAGAACCGCCAGAGCGTGAAAGCCATCGCGAAACAAGCGGGACGAAAGGCGCGAAGAGGACGTAAGCCTTCTCCAGCCCGGGGCGCGACATCGGGCAACTTGCTGCCATCTGATCTCGGGAGAATCTATCTGAGCCCGGAGCAGCTCGTAGCCGCGCGAAGCGTAGAGCGTGGCCTCGTGCCAAGCCAAGGCGCGGAGACGCGGGAACGAAGCAACGGGAATTAGGCTCCATCCCGGTTGTTGGTCGGGCGAGATCTCGGAAACGAAATGGGTCGCCATGTGCTCGTGGGCCGTTCCTGAAGGCGAGTCCTCAGTTTTCCGTCTTGAGAGCGAGAAACGGGCCAATTGCCAGAACATCCATGCGCGTACGCTGGAAGCAATCAATCGCTTCCTGAGGAACACAGACAATCGGTTCATTCTCGTTGAAACTGGTATTGAGAATCACAGGAATCCCTGTCTTGCGCTCAAACGCCTGAATCAGATCGTAGTACAAGGGGTTCTCTTCATGCGTCACGGTTTGCAGGCGGCCAGTGTCATCCACATGATTCACAGCGCAAAGCTGCGCGCGCTTTTCCTCGCGGATCTTGTAGACATGCAGCATGAATGGAGAGGGGTGATCGTACTCGAAGTATTCATTCTGGCGCTCGGCAAGGATCGAAGGGGCAAACGGACGGAACCACTCGCGGTGTTTGATGCGCGCGTTAAGCACATCCTTCATATTGGGCAGCCCCGGATGCGCCACAATGGAGCGGTTGCCCAGGGCGCGCGGGCCCCACTCCATGCGCCCCTGGAACCAGCCCACCACGTTGCCGGCAGCGATCTGTTCCGCGACGGCCTGAAGCAGAGGCTCACGTTCCAGTCGGCGATAGCGCAACCTGGCTTTTTTCAGGTCCTCTTCGATTCGCGATTCCGAGAACTCGGGCCCGAGGTAGGAGTTCTTCATCTCCTGCCTCCGCGGCTGCTTAAGAACAGAGTGGTAGGTGTGCAAGGCCGCCCCAATGGCCAGCCCTTCATCCCCGGCCGCGGGTTGAATCCAGGTCTGCCGGAACGGAGTCGTGCTGAATAGTTTTCCATTGGCCACGCTATTCAGCGCACAGCCCCCGGCCATAGCCAGATTCTGCGATGGGACATGCTTATGCAGTTCGTTCAGCAGATGGAAGAAGACCTCCTCGAAACGGTGCTGCATCGCGTACGCGAGGTCCATATCACGCTGGGTTATTTCGCTGTGGGGCTCACGCGGCGGCCCGAATAGCTTCTCCATGCGAGCGGAGAAATGTGGCGCCAGGCTCACGGTGCCGTCAGGCAGAATCTGCATTCCCTGATTGCTGCCCAGCGGCTGAAAGTAGTCCAGGTCGAGTTGAAAGACGCCATTTTTCAAGGCCACGATCTCGCTGATCCGGTCGCAGTACGTATTCTTGCCGTAGGGAGCCAGACCCATGACCTTGCCTTCGTCGCCGTACTTCTTGTACCCGATGAACTCGCAGATCATGGAGTAAAAACTACCTAGCGAGTGGGGCAGAAAAACGCGGTCGAGCACTTCAATCTCGTTGCCCAGACAATGGGCTCGCATCGTGGACACGAAGTCGCCGGAGCCGTCGAAGCTGAACCCCGCGGCCTGTTCCCAGGGAGAGCAGTAGTAGGCGCTGGCGATATGGGCAATGTGGTGCTCCAGATGATGCTCCTGGAACCGGAGCGCAGCGGGATCGGCGTCGAGCGCGGTGGCCAGAAGTGCGCGCACATCGCGCATGGATTCCTTCCGCTGGCGCAGGCGAATAAAGTTCAGAATCTTGGCGGGATTGGCCAACGCATACTGAACTTTCCTGGCAAGGTTAGCGTCGGTATCCTGGCCGACGGCAACATGGTCGATGTCGCCGATTTTCACGCCCACTGCATCGAGGCACGCCTTGACGGAAAGCGCGGGAAAGCCGGCATAGTGCTTGACCCGGTTCAGACGTTCTTCGGCGATGGCAAAAATGACTTCGCCATCCTGCACGATGGCGGCGGAAGCGTCCGCGTGAAACATGTTAAGGCCCAGTATCAACATGCGCGAAGGTATTGCCTCCCAGGGTTAGGATCATCCGCCAGTGGGATGGGAATATCGAATGGGATCAACGAGGCTGGCTACATCCACGGCAAGCGGGGCACCCGAACTGCGTGACTCCGCCAGGCGTAGGGTAGCCAGGGTGCTGGCCAGGATTTCTTCAAAGGAGATCGGAGTTGGGCCGCCCGTCCGAATGGCGTCGGCCAGAGCTTGCCACTCGCCGCGGTGGCCTTTGTCCTGGCGCAGGAAGGAACGAAATACCTGTTTGCGGCCATGCCGCACCAACTCCAGTCGACGGAAATCTTCGAGCACGGCCACCGATCCACCGCCAAACACTTCCACTCGCTCTTTGGAATAGGACTTGTCGCCGTTGGCAAAATAGCCGATCGTCCCTTGCGCACCATTGGCGAATTCCAGCGAGATCAGGAGATTCCCCCCGGAATCTCGTGCGTCCTCGGAGAGCGCGCGGGCATGCACCGTACTTGGGAAAGATCCAGCCAGAAAAGCAAGGAAATCTACAAAGTGACAAACCTCGCCCAGGAGGCGGCCGCCGCCCTGCTCCGGATCGTTCAGCCAGTGGTCGGGCGGGAGGTACCCGGCATTTACGCGGTAATGCATCGCCAGCCGCCCGGCGGCTTCACGCACAAATGCCTTCATGCGAACGGCCATAGGGGCAAAGCGGCGGTTGAAACCCACCATCAATCGCGAACGTCCGCCGGCGGCCGAATACGCGCGCACGATCTCTGCCAACTCCTCCTGGTTCAGGCAAAGCGGTTTCTCACAGAAAACGTGCTTTCCTGCCCGCAACGCATTCACTACTTGCGCGGCGTGCATATGGTGACGCGTGGCAATTACCACGGTATTCACCGCCGGATCGTTGAGCAGTTGCTCTTCGTCGGTGGCACCGTAAGCAAAGCCGAACCGCTCGGCGGCATGCCGGGCGTGAGATCCGGTCGCCGCGCACACGCCCGCGAGTTTGATCCCATCTACGCTCTTGATTGCCGGAAGCAGGGTGCTGGTGGCGAAGCTGCCCGCGCCCACAAGGCCGATACTCACGACCTCTTTGCGAGCCGCCGCGTGCGGTTTTTGCAAATCCACTCGCTGCGTGGTCTCCGGCTGGTCTGGATAAGTGATCAGCACGCCGAGATGAGGCTCGCCGGTTTTCCCCGTAATCAGTTCATAGGCGCCGTGGGCTCGCTCGATGGGAAAGCGGTGGGTAATCAGGGAGTTCACATCCAGCTTCTTCTCCGCCAAAAGTTGGAGAAACGCTTCCATGTTGCGCGTCTCCGTCCAGCGCACATAGCCGATGGGGTAGTCCCTTCCCTTCTGCTCGTAGGCAGCATCATAGCGGCCGGGGCCATACGAGCGCGCGATGCGAAAATCCAATTCCTTCGCGTAATAGGCAGGGCGCTGCAGATCCATGCCGACCGTGCCAACCGCGACTACTACGGCGCGATCGCGCGCCACTTCCGCCGCCAGATTCACCGGCTCGCTGCTCGAAGTCTCTGCGGTTATAAGAACTGCGTCAACGCCGCTCCCGGCGGTATGCGCCAGGCAGAGATCGCGGAACTGGGCGGTCGCGCTGCTCACCGCAACCACTCCCAGGCGCGACGCCAGTTCGGCGCGCTTGGGATTGATGTCCATGCCCAGCACGTGGCAGCCGGCCGCCCGCAGGAGTTGCACCGTCAGTTGTCCCAGAAGCCCGAGGCCGATGACCGCGACCACATCTCCCAGCTTGATTTCCGCCGTGCGAACACCGTGCATGGCAACCGCCCCCACGGTTGTGAAGGCAGCCTCACCAAATGTGATGCCGGAATCTTGCGGAAACTTCGCGGCCAGCAGACGGGGAATCGAGGCCAGCTCCGCATGCACGGCGTAGCCTGCGCCGGCGCAGGCGACGCGATCGCCAACGCTGAGGTCGGTAATGCCTTCGCCCACACCCACAATCGTGCCGGCGCTACTGTAGCCCAATGCGCTCGGCTGATCCAGGCGGCTGCTCACCGCACTCACGGCAGAAAAAAGCCCATCGCGGCGAATCTTGGCCACCACTTCCCGAACCAGATCCGGGCGAGCTGTTGCCTTTTGCAAAAGATTCTTGCTGGCGAATTCTGTAGACGCACGCTCCGTACCGGCAGAAACGAGCGAGGCCGCAATCTGCACAACGAGACACCCCGGCAGCAGCCTGGGGCCGGGAACCTCGGCGACCTCGACTTCGCCCGTGCGTGCGTCTTGCAAGACCTGTTTCATGAACGTACCGTTTAAAATGATCGAGCCCATCTGTGATCAGGGAAACAAGTCAACTTCGTCTGGCCACAAACATGAGCAAGGGTCCCCAGTAACGCAGTCGTTGTACCCATTGCGGCAAGGGACCGCCAAACGAAACTATTCTCTCGGTGCAAAACCCGTGACCCCCTAGTTCTTGCTCGAACTCGTCGGTAGAATATTGGTTGCGGGAATAGTCGAGAAACTCAAACCAACTCCGCCCCACACGCTCGCCCAGGCGATGACAGGTCAACTGTGTCCGCCGGACGATCGAATTTCGATTGGGAACTGATACCAGCAACAGCCCCCCCGGCCGCAACACTCTGGCAAATTCCGCCAGACACTTCTCCGGTTCCACCAAGTATTCGAGCACGCTCGAGCATAAGATCCCGTCGCGCGAGCGTCCCGGCAGGGGCAGCCGGGCAACCGATTCCACTTGCTCGAAACCAAGCCGTGATGTATTCCCCACTTCTGCCAACTGCACCGCTCTCTGGATCATTTCCGCGGCCGCATCGACCCCCAACACTTCGCATCCGCGTTCCGCCAGCCAGCGGGAAAGCGTTCCTGTGCCGCAGCCTGCATCGAGCCAGGCACGTCCTTCGATATCGTGCCCTCGCAGGCATTCCAGGAGCACCGCCTGCCGTGCCCGGAAGGACCGCTTCCGGTACCGCCGCTCCCAGTCGCCTGCCAGTTGCTTGTGATACGCGATTGCATCCCGGGGTTTCTCAGCTATGTGCACGGTCCTCCGCTCTGGCTTCTGCCGCGCGGGTAACTCCCGGCCCTCAAAGGCCGTGCCGGTCAATTCTTAGCCCGGCTCAGCTCGTAGATCTTGGCCTTAATATGAAAAAACTGAATGCCCTGGAAGCCACAATAAATCAGTCCCGGCGTGCCGTCCAGAAAGCCACCCAGAAAGACATACTTGTACAGAAAAAACATGAACGGAGAACCGGGCACGCTTAGAAATGTTTTCTTCAACCACCGTCGGCGTTGCGCCTGACTGCCAAACAACGCGGGCGGCAGGTCGCGATAGCCATCCTCGCCCTGCAGCCAGACGCGGGCCTCCCAGTTCGAATACTCATCGTGCTTGCGGATATAGCGGGAGAGCGATTCCACGTTGTGATGCACTAAAGGGTTCTTCAGCCTGGCCGTTCTACCCGAGACCACGACGTGCTCATGAATCTCCATATCGGCCATGGACGCATCCTGATCTTTCAGACGGCACTCGAAGCGTCCCTGGCCGCGGCGGAACAGCGACAGCTTATACAATCTCGCGCCGCAATGATGCAACCTGCGTCCCAGAAAATATTGCTGCAAGGCGACGTGGTAGCCATCGACTTGAGGATTCGTGATTGCCTCACGAATTTCCTGCGCCAACTGGGGCGTCAGGACCTCGTCGGCGTCCACCAGAAAGACCCAATCGTGGGCCAGGGGAAGCGTGTCCATGGCCCACTGGCGTTTCTTGGGCCACCCTCCGGCATAGTGAAATTGCACCACCTTCGCGCCGTGGGCTCGGGCAACCTCGACAGTCGCATCTGAGCTCTGGGAATCAACGACGTACACCTCGCCAGCCTGGCGCAGCGATTCCAGGCACCGGGCCAGGTGGCGCGCCTCGTTGCGCACGGGGACAATCACGCTCAGCGGAAGCACCACATCCGGCTGTGGGTCCTGTGTTTGCGCGGCTTCCTGGAGTTTTTGCATCACTCGTTGCTCACCATATTAACCTGAACCCGCGATCGCCCCGGAAGCACGCTAGGCCACTACCTGGTGCAGCTCGCACCAGCGCTGCAGAACGTACAGGGACCAGGGCCGCGACCAGGATGCCCGGCCTTGCAGGAAACCCTGCCATACCTGGCTTACGGCTTGAGGATTTATCACGGAAGCCAGCGGGCCCGACTCGTACCTGCGCAAAGTACCTTCGACCTCGGCGCGCATTTCCCCGCGCAGCCAGTGCTCGAAGGGCAGGGTGAACCCCAACTTGTGCCGATAAACAATTTCATCGGGCAATGCCCCCTTGAGCGCGCCCACCAGCATCGGCTTGGGTGTGCGATCGTCCAGTTTCCAGGCTCCGGGCATGGCCAGCAGCTTCTTCGCCAGGTAATGGTCGATCAGTGGCACCCGCACTTCCAGGCCATGAGCCATGCTCATGACATCGGAATCGCGCAACAATGTGTTCAGCATGTAGCAGCGGGATTCCAGGTAAGACACGCGATTGATGGGATCCATTCCCACCGTCTGCCGCAGGTTCTGCGCCAGGCCCGCTTCCGCCCGCACCGACGCCTGCGGATCGGGGTTGCGCAACAGCGCCGCACACCTTTCCGGCGTAAACAGCATCCGCGAAAGAAAATAGGGATGGAGCAGATGCCCGTTCGCGCGGGCAAGTTCCGACAGCTTACGGTTCTTATCGGTATCGGGCATCAGCCGGGAGAAGATTCCCGCCAGCGGCGCTCGCGCAACCATCGGCACATGCCGCCACCAATTCGCAAACCGCTCCATACGCGGCACGGTGCGGAACGTGGAATAGCCGGCGAAGAGTTCATCTCCTCCAAGTCCGGAGAGCGCCACTTTCACGCCCGCCGCCCGGGTATGCTGGGAGACCAGGAACGTATTGAATCCGTCAATCGAGGGCTGGTCCATTGCCTGCAGCGCGGCCGGAATAGCTGCCAGCGCATCCTGTTGTGAAACCAGCAGTTCGTGGTGGTCCGTGCCAAATTTCTTGGCCACGGCCCGCGAGTACTCGGCTTCGCTGTAGTCTGCTTCGGAAAAGACGATCGAAAACGTGCTGATCTGCAAGCCGCTGCGGCTCAAGATTCCGGCTAGGCTGCTGGAATCAATTCCGCCCGAAAGAAACACTCCCACCGGCACATCGCTGACCATCTGCATGCGCACGGATTCGTCGAGTAGAGCGTGCAGTTCCTCCTCGGCTTGCGCGCGGCTTAGCGCCTGGCCGCCATTTGCTGCGGATGGCTGGGGCGCGAGGTCCCAGTACATCTGCTCGCGAATTTCGCCGTTCTCCCACTCCAGAAAGTGCCCTGGCCGCAGGTTCTGAACGCCTTCGAGCAATGTGATGGGGTCGTAGAGCGAACCAAAGGTCAGGTAGTTCAGCAAGCCGGCGTGATCGAGCTGCCGGGGAACAAGGCCGGTCCCCAGCAGGGTGCGGATTTCCGAGGCAAACAGAAAATGCCGGTCGGAGGCGTAGTAGTAAAGCGGCTTGATGCCCATGGGATCGCGACCGAGGATGAGGCGGTGCTGGCGCGCGTCCCACAAGGCGAAGGCGAAAATTCCCCGCATCCGGGCCAGGCAGCTTCCTCCCCAGCGGCCATAGGCCTTGAGCAGGACCTCCGTGTCAGAATGACTGCGAAAGGTAACTCCTTCCTTTTCCAGCTCTTGCCGGATCTCTTGAAAGTTATAGATTTCCCCGTTGTAGACCATCCAGTTGCCGGTTTCGGGGTCGCGCATGGGCTGGTGCCCCAGGGGCGAAAGATCGAGGATGGCAAGGCGGCGATTGCCCAGTCCGATATCGGTCGGCACAGGCAAATCTTCGTGCAGAATGACCGTGCCGGAATCGTCCGGACCGCGGTGGGCGAGCGAATTTGTGGCCCGCTCCAGCAATTCCGGAGCCAGCCTGCCCTTGCGAACGAGAATCCCGGCAATGCCGCACATAGTGGGTCGGAGCGCCTCGGTAACATATTATCTTGATTGGCGGTTTCGGGGCGCTTCGGGGGGCCATGTATGATTTCAACCTTCGGAGATCCGGGCATACAAAGTCCTCTCGTCTCCAGCGGCGGTCAGGCGGAACCGGGCCGCTCGCCAAAGAATTCGAATTGCAAATAGAGCTTCCTTTTGAAAATGAGTGGGCCTCCAATCGGTGCAGCACCTTCAGTCGTGCGGCGGTTAGTCGCGGTTTCTTTGTATTTGCTATTTGTCGCCGCTGTCTCCGTGATCTGCTACAAGAGGCCGGTAGCTGGTGATTTCGACCGGTACATTTACGAGGCCCTGGTGCGCAGCCGGCAGCAAAGCACCGAAGCCATCTATCCCATCGTCAAGCATGAGAACCCGCGGGCGGAAGCCAGCCAGGTGCTCGACAGTCCGCAGCATCTCGGACAACTGGAACCGCTCTATGCAATACGTCCCTTGTACGTTGATGCGATCAGGCTGGCGCGGGCGGTCAGCCCCTCAATACAACTGGCCATCAATCTGGTCTCGGCGGCGTCCCTGTTCGGAATTGGCCTGGTGCTGCTCTTATGGACGAAGCGCCCGCTGTACTGCGCCCTGGTGATGGCCTCGCCGGCAATTGTCGTCCTTGGACGAATCGGCACGCCCGACGCGCTTGCGGCCCTCTGTCTCATCGCGGCGGTCTGGGCGGTCACACGGAATCAACTGTTTGCAGCTGCTCTGCTGCTCTTAACGTCAGTCTGGATTCGCACCGACAACATCCTGTTCGTGATCGCAATGTTGGGACTGATGGCCTTCCTCAAGAAAATCCCGATGCTGCACTCTCTTGTGCTGGCTGCCGTGGCCGGAAGCAGTGTGCTGGTCATCAATCGCCTCACCGGCAATTACGGCTGGCGAGTACTGTTCCGCTACAGTTTCATCGGAGGCAGGTCGCCGGCGGAGATTGTGCCGCACCTGACCATCCGCCAGTATATGCACGCGCTGACACATGGGTTGGGCCTGGTCGGCGGTCAGGAACTCACTATTTGGCTTCTGCTTGGGCTGACGGCGTGGCACTGGTTGCCTCGTACGTCCATTTATCGGCACATCCTGTCAGCGGCCGGGCTCGCGGCCCTGGCGCGGTTCCTGCTTTTCCCGACGCCCGAGAACCGCTATTTTGCCTGGGCCTACCTCATCGTGGGAGTTGCGTTCATTCAGACACTGACAGCGCGACAAAATACAACCCTCAGTCCCGAATCGAGCATTTCCGACTGACAAAGAGTTAGGCGGGTGGTAGATTTTTCTAGCCTCTCTTCGGCCTGGTATACGGGTGTATGACGCTCGACCCATTCCTTTCGCAGATACTCGTCTGTCCGCGGGATAAGCTACCCCTAACCGACCAAACTAACCGGCTGTGCTGCGCAAACGGGCATCGCTACGGGGTAGTGGAAGGAATTCCCATTTTTCTTTTGCCCGAGATGGCCCAAACCCATTCGGAGGGCAAACGGGCGCTGGCAGCGGCGGAAGCCGAGGCCGGATCACCCCCTGGACCGGATCTTGGTCCCGGTGAGATTGATGCGTTCGTGAGCGATATGATCGCCGCGACCAACGGATCTCTGTACCAGCACCTAGTGGGCAGGCTGGCTGACTATCCTATTCCGGAGCTGAGGCTGCCCCCGGGCGAGAAAAGGCTCTTTCTCGAGATTGGTTGCAACTGGGGTCGATGGTGTGTCGCGGCCGCCAGGAAAGGTTATCGCCCCGTCGGCATCGACCCTTCGCTGCGCGGCGTTCGGGCAGCGCGCCGGGTAGCTCGGCAACTTGGAATCGAGGCGCAGTATCTGGTGGCCGACGGTCGTTGCCTGCCATTTCCCGACGAAATTTTCGACCAGGTATTTTCCTACAGTACATTCCAGCACCTCGCGAAGGAGAACGTCCGCCTTATTCTGGAGGATGCTCGCCGGGTGTTACGTCCAGGCTGCGGGTGTCTGGTTCAAATGGCCAATGTGTTTGGCGTCCGGTGCCTCTATCATCAGGCCCGCCGCCGTTTTCGGGAGCCCCACGGCTTCGAGGTGCGCTATTGGACACCCAAGGAATTGATCTCCACATTTACGGCTGCGATCGGTCCTTCCCGGATTTTTGTCGACGGATACTTTTCGCTCAATCCCCAAGCCAGTGATCTGCGGTTTCTGCCTCCCACCTACCGCGCCATCGTTCGCACTTCCGAGGTGCTCCGCAAGATGAGCAATGCCCTGAACCCTCTGGCCTACCTGGCGGACAGTCTCTACGTGGTCTCGATGCGGAAGGCTGACTGCAATCTGTCAAAGGTTTCCTAGCGTCTCCACGCAGGTCGTTCCCGAAGAAGATTAAGCGCGAAACTTAGTAACTCATCCACGTGTTGGGTCCAGCGGAATTCAAGAGATCGAGCCCTTCCGTCAGTCGCCAGCCGGCGTGCTATATCAGGGGAAAAAGCCAGCTGTGAAATCTTCGTGGCTGCATCCTCTGGGGATGAGTGGTCGAAAAAAAGCGCAGCGCCGCCGCATATCTCTCTGTGGACGGGAAGATCGGAGGCGACAATGGGCAGGCCGCTGGCCATCGCTTCCACCAGAGGATGCGCGAATGTCTCGGTGTAGGCGGGAGTTACATAAACGTCGCACGCGCGATAAAGATGGTGTAGCGAACGATAAGGGATTGCTCCCAACTCGACCACTTCCTCTTGAATTCCCAGCTCTCTCACCAGCGCCGCCGCAGCCTCGGTCCGATACGATCCCGGATTTTCGCCGGCCTGCAGTTTGCACGTCAGAAAGAGCCTCACCGGGCGACCCGCCAGGCGTTGCCGCACAAGGGAAATGGCGCGGAGCAATGTCTCGAAATTGCGGTAGTAGTTGTAGTGGCTGACGAAGAGCAGGCGCACGGCGCCCTCGGCCGCCTTGATTTTCTGTTGCGCTTCCACAGACAGTGGAGTCTGGTCGCCAAAAAATCCTTCGGGATCGAACCCGTGGTGAATCGCGATGATCGGTTTTCCGGTCCAGCGTTGCAGGTCGTCGGCGAAAGCCCGGCTGGGAGCAACCGTGCAATCCGCCCAGTGAATCGAGCGTTTCGCCAGCACGCCCTTGATTCGGGTATCCAGCCATAGGCCATATTCGCCGCGGTCGCGCAGGTCGCGGTAGAAATCCGCCGATGTGTACAACGAATTTCGCGAAAGCAAAATCTGGGGAACCGGGGATTTGCGCAGCGCAAAATTTCCCGCCGAGATGAGAACGTTCGCGCCGCTACGCCTGATCAGACCGGGCAAGCGCATCTGCTCCCAATAGAAGCGCCGGGCAGCACTCCCCGGTACGTCTAATTCAAGAAAGGAAATATTGGGCAGATCCCCGAACTCTCTCCTGAGTTGCGGGCTGAGCGCCACCGTGCTGTGCACGTCCTGGCGGCGGGAGAGATGGGGAACCACATTGCGCAGATAGGTGAGGCCTCCGCCGGCGCTGGCGGCCAGTCCATTGAGAAAGAGATGAATCATCGGCTGGGATCAAGAGCGGTACGATTGCTCCTCCAGACTCGAGGAGAAGCGGTGACACGGGCGCGCGCTGGTTCGGAGGAGTAAAAAGAGCG
>Ga0335085_10007609_pt1 | contig 16727 bp, 15 predicted proteins | sample Lox_Sample_45_FD_206712 | JGI IMG/M metagenome (GOLD analysis project Ga0335085, IMG submission 206712) | Soil microbial communities from Loxahatchee National Wildlife Refuge, Florida, United States - Lox_Sample_4.5 | ecosystem: Environmental > Terrestrial > Soil > Wetlands | place: USA...
GGTGCGTGATGCCGAGATCGGGTAGCCGCCGCGCCGCCCCGAGCACCTCGTCGAGGTTGAGCATCGGCTCGCCCATCCCCATGAAGACGGCGTGGTCGACCTCGGTCGCCCGCCGGAAGTGGAGTGCTTGATCGAGGATCTCCGAGGCCGTCAGGTTGCGGCCGAACGCCATCGCACCGGTCGCGCAGAACGTGCAGGTGAGCGGGCAGCCCGACTGCGACGAGAGGCAGAGCGACCGCCGACCGTCCCGGTAACGCATCAGCACGGCTTCGACGGGATGGCCGTCGGCGGTGCGGAAGAGCGTCTTCACGGTGCCGTCGCGCGACTCGCGCTCGGTTTCGAGCTCGAGCGTCGAAAAGCGCACGACCGACGCGAGCTCCTCGCGGAGTGCGCGGGGGAGGTTCGTCATCGCGCCGTAGCCGGACGCCCCTCGCGCCGTCCACTCCCACACCTGACGGGCGCGGAACGGCGGCTCGCCACGCTCGCGCAACGTCCGATCGAGGAGATCCAGATCCATCGGGCTACGGTAGCGTCAGAGGTCGTGATCGATCTCCGCTCCGACACCGTCACGAAGCCGACGCCGGGCATGCTCGCCGCGATGGCGGCCGCCGAAGTAGGCGACGAGCAGGAGCGCGAGGATCCGACCACCAACGAGCTGCAGCGCCGGATGGCCGAGCTGCTCGGGCACGAGGCGGCGCTCTTCCTGCCGACGGCGACGATGGCCAACCAGGCTGCGCTGCGCGTGCTCAGCCGGCCGGGCCGCAAGGTCGTCGCGGAGGAGCGGACGCACGTCCTCATCTACGAGTGGGGAGGTCCCGCGATCCACTCGGGGCTGATCATGCAGGGCCTCGTCGCCGATGCCGGACGGCCGACTCCGGAGCAGATCGCCGACCTCGACGAGTTCGGGCCGGGCAGCGTGCTCGTGCTCGAGAACACGCATCGCAGCTCGGGAGGTCGCATCTGGCCGCTCGACGAGTTCCGCGCTGCTGCGGATGCGGCGCGCTCACGCGGCGCCGCCGTCCATCTCGACGGCGCGCGTCTCTTCAACGCGGCGGTCGCCGCAGGCATCGAGCCGGCGGCGTGGGGCGCGCTCGCCGACACGGTCACGGTCTGCTTCTCGAAAGGGCTGGGTTGTCCCTTCGGCGCAATCCTCGCCGGCCCCGCGGAGACGATCGAGCAGGCGTGGGAGGGGAAGTTCCTCTTCGGCGGCGCGCTCCGGCAGTCCGGCATTGCCTCCGCGGCGATGCTCTACGCGCTCGACCACCACGTCGAACGGCTGGCCGACGATCACGCACGCGCTCGGCGCCTCGCGGAAGGGATCGGCATCGATCCCGCGACCGTGGAGACGAACTTCGTCGCAATTCGCGACGAGCCGGGCCTGCGCGAGCGGCTGCAGGAGCGGGGCGTCGCCATCGGCGGACTGCGTCCGGGCTGGTGGCGCGCCGTGACGCACCTCGACGTCGGCGACCCGGAGATCGAGGAAGCTATCGAGCGGATGCAGGAGGTGCTCTCTGTCCACGCCTGAAAGCCTCGCCGCGAAGCTCGATCAGCTCTTCCGAGGCGCGCAGCGCGAGAAGCGCATGCCGAGCCTCGCCGCGGCGGTCCTCCGCGACGGGGATCTCGTCTGGGAGACCGCGATCGGCGTCGCCGACGTCGCGTCCGGCCTCGAGGCGACGCCGGACACGCAGTACCGGGCGGGCTCGATCACGAAGACGTTCACTGCGGCCGCGATCATGCAGCTCCGCGATGCGGGCAAGCTCGACCTCGAGGACACGCTCGACCGGCACGTCGAAGGCGCGGCGCACACACCCACGATCCGCCGGCTCCTCTCGCACGTGTCCGGCCTGCAGCGCGAGACGCAGGACGACTCGTGGCTGACGCTGCGCTTCGCGCCGCCCGAGGAGCTGCTCGAGACGCTCGAGCAGGCCGAGCTCGTGCTCCCGTCCGGTGCGCGCTTCCACTACTCGAACCTCGCGTTCGCGCTGCTCGGGATCGTCGTCGAGCGGGTCTCGGGGCAGCCGTACATGGAATACGTCCGCGAGCATCTGTTCGAGCCGGTGGGTCTGACGCGCTCGAGCTTCGAGCCCGAGCCGCCCGCCGCGACGGGCTATCTCGCGCAGCCCTATGCCGACGGCGTTTGGAACACGATCGACGTCGAGACCGGCGCCTGGGCATCCGCCGGCCAGCTCTGGAGCACGGTCGGCGACCTGTGCCGCTGGGGTTCGTTCCTCGCGGAGCCGGACGAAGCGGTGCTGGCGAAGAAGAGCGCCGAGGAGATGCGGACGGTGCAGGCGATCGCCGAACACGATCGCTGGCTGTCCGGTTACGGGCTCGGCCTCGAGCTGCGTCGCGACCGCGAGCGGATTCTCGGCGGCCACGGCGGCTCGATGCCCGGTTTCATCGCGCGGCTCGACTTCTCGCCGCAGGAGAAGGTCGTCGTCGCCGCTCTCACGAACGAGAGCGAAGGAGGGCTGGGAGAGCTCGGGCTCGCGCTCGTGCGAACGACCGTGGAGGAGTGGCCGGTTGCGCCGGAGCCCTGGCGGGTCGGAGGGGCCCCGCCCGAGAACGTCGTCCCGATGCTTGGGATTTGGTTCTCGGAGGCGGCCGAGCTCGTCTTCCGCTGGCGCGACGGAAAGCTCGAGGCGAGGTACCAGGGGATGCTCGACTGGGAGCCGTCCGCGGTCTTCGAGCGCGAGTCGGAGGATCGCTGGCGCACAGTCTCGGGGTCCGAGCAGGGCGAGTTGCTCCGACTCGACCGCGCGGCGGACGGCTCGGTGACTCGCATGGTCTGGGCCGGCTACCCGGTCACGCGCGAACCCGGCCCCTGGCGGGCGTCGGAGTAGCGCCTACTCGTACTGCAGCGCTTCGAGGACGTTGAGCTTCCCTGCGCGGCGCGCCGGAAAGATCGCTGCGAGCAATCCGACGACGATCGCGGCCACCGCGAAGATGATCAACTGGCCCACCGGCAGCGCGAAGACGATGAAGTCGATCCGCGCTGCAAGGAGTCCTCCCAACACCGCCCCAAGCACGATCCCGATCACGCCGCCGATCAGGGCGGTGATCACGGCCTCGGCGCGGATCATGCGCCGCACCTGGCGCCGGGTCATCCCGACTGCACGCAGCATCCCGATCTCGCGCGTCCGCTCGAACACCGTGAGCACGAGCGTGTTCACGATCCCGACGAGGCTCACGATGACCGAGAGCGCGAGCAATACGAACAGCACGTTGAGGATCGCGTTCAGCCCGCTGATCTGGTTGTCGATGAACTCCTGCTTCGTCTGCACCTTCGCGTCCGGGAAGGTCTTCAGCTGCTGCTCGAGCGCCGCCTTGTTCGCATCGGTTTCGCCGCCGTGCATGACGACGAACGAGTAGAGGTTCTGGGGCGAGTCGTAAATGCTGTCCCACGTCGCGTCGGAGATCGTCACCGGTCCGAAGGGGGAGCCTCCGGTCGGGGGCTTGAAGATGCCGTGCACCTGCAGGTCGACGCTCTTGCCGGTCGGTGCGACGAGCGTCAGCGGCGAGCCGAGCTTCAGATGGTGCGTCTTCGCGAAGTTGTCGTCCACGAACGCGCCGTGCCCGCCAAGGTGTGCGATGACGGCGTTGCTGCCACCATCGAGCCAGTTGATGTTGAAGACCTGCGAGCCGGCCGGGTTAACCGCCGTCGCCTGGTGCACCGAGTTGAAAATCTGTGCATCACCGCCGCGGACGTTGGCGACCGCCTGCACGCCGGGCGTGCGGGCGGCCGCATTGCCGGCGGCGATCGGGATCGGATCGAAGTTGTTCTGCGCAGTGATTGCGTAGCCGCTGACCCAGAGGTCGTCGACCGCTCCGCGGAAGCTCGTCGTGATCCCGGCCGCGATCACCGCAACGAGTGTCACGAGGGCGAGGCCGATCATCAGCGCGGCGGCGGTTGAAGCGGTTCTTTGGGGGTTCCTCCGTGCGTTGTCGCGGGCGAGCGCGCCCGCCGCGCCGCCGAACCTGGCCGCCGGGGCGCCGAGCGCCCAGGACAGCGGGCGCACGAACCGCGCGGCGAGGAGCGCGACGCCGATGAAGATCAGCAGCGTTCCGAGACCCATGAAGAGGAGGATCTGCTTCGTACCGAGGCCGTGGCCGAAGAGGCCGTAGATGAGCAGGGCGAAGCCGGCCGCCGTCAGCAGGACCGAGCCGACGGGCCGGTACTTGTGGAATCGCCCCGGCGGCACCTCGGCGCCTTCGCGCACGGCCGCGATCGGCGGCACCCGCGTCGCGCGGAAGGCGGGGACGAGGCTGGCCAGGACGGTGACGAGGATCCCGACGATGAGCGCGACCACCACCGTCCGCGTGTGCAGGACGAGGCCGTTGTTCGGCAGCGTGAAGCCCGCCAGGTCGAACAGTTTGAAGAGGCCGACGCCGAGCCCGAGACCGACGAAGATCCCGACGACCGAGGCGAGGGTGCCGATCACGAGGCCCTCGACGACGATCGAGATTCGCACCTGGCGGCGGGAGGCGCCGAGCGTTCGCAGCGTGGCGAGCTCTCGGGAGCGTTGTTTGATCGTGATCGACAGCGTGTTCACGATCACGAACGCGCCGACGAACAACGCGATGACGCCGAACGCGAGCAAGAAGTCCTGCAGGAAGTTGAGGAAGCTCTCGGTGTCTTTCGCGTCAGACTTCGCCTGCTGTGTTCCGGTCTTCACCTGTGTGCCCGCCGGGAGGATCGCGCGGATCTGCGCGGCGAGCTGCGCCGGTGAAACGCCGGCCTTGGCTTTCGCGCGGATCTGGTCGAGCTTGCCGACGCGATTGAAGAGCCGCTGGCCCGTCGGCAGGTTGAAGCCCGAGAGCGTCGCGCCGCCGAGACTCGCCGCGCCGCCAAAGTGGACGAGGCCGGAGATCTTCATCCGCAGCGTCGGCCCGTTGGCCTGCATGCCCACCGTCTGCCCGACCTTCAGGTTCTCCTTGCCCGCGGTCGCCTGGTCGATTACGACCTGGTTCGGCCCCGGCCAGTTACCGTCGACGAGCGTGAGCGAGTTGAGCTCGGGCTGGGTCGGATCGACGCTGAAGCCGAGGTTCGGCGCGCCGCCGAAGTGGACGACCTTGCCCTTGACGATGATATGCGCGACCCCGCCGACACCGCCGACGGCGGCCGCAACGTCGGGCAGCCGGCGGATCTTCGGCAGCAACGACTGGGCAAAGGGTGGCGCCGTCGTGTTGGATTGCCCGCTCAGCGTGAACGCCGACTTGCCGGTCACCGTCGCGTCGGTGCCGCGGTAGACCTGTGTGAAGATCCCGCCGAACGCCCCCTTGATCGAGTCGGTGAGGACGTAGGTGCCGGTGATCAGCGCCACGCCGAGCACGATCGCGATCGCAGTCAGCGCCGTGCGCAGCTTGCGCCGCGCCATTCCTCTCAGCGCGACGCTGATCATGCGGTGATCGAGTTCATCACCTCGAGCACCTCGGCCGGCTGCGCGTGCTTCCCGAGCTCGCGCACGATCTGACCGTCGCCGAGGAAGAGGATCCGGTCCGCAATCGAGGCCGCGCGGGCCTCATGGGTGACCATCACGATCGTCTGGCCGTAGTTGTCCTTCGAAGCGCGCATCAGCTCGAGGATCTCGCCGCCCGTCTTCGAGTCGAGGTTCCCAGTCGGCTCGTCGGCGAAGAGGATCGTCGGGCGCGTGACGAGCGAGCGGGCGATGGCGACCCGTTGCTGCTGGCCGCCTGAGAGCTCGGATGGGCGGTGGTCGCGCCTGTCGTTCAGACCCATCTGCGCGAGGAGTGAGTCGAGCCAGGCCCTGTCGGGCTTCTCGCCCGCGATCGAGAGCGGCAGGACGACGTTCTCCTCGGCGTTCAGCATCGGCAGCAGGTTGAAGAACTGGAAGACGAAGCCGATGTGCTTGCGCCGCAGGAGCGTCAGCTGCTTGTCGTCGAGCTGCGTGATCTCGGTGCCGGCGATCATCACCGTCCCCGAGGTGGGTTTGTCGAGACCGGCGAGGATGTGCATCAGCGTCGACTTGCCGGAGCCGGACGGCCCCATGACGGCGACGAGCTCGCCGGACTGGACGGCGATGTCCACGCCGCGCAGCGCTTCGACCGCGGTGGATCCCTCGCCGTAACGCCGTACGAGGCCGTGCGCCTCGACGGCGGCGTGCGCCGGCACGGCGAAGTCGCCTTGCGGCTGTTCCTTCACGGCCATGTCCCGAGGGTAGACAAAGTCGCTGCGCCCGGTCCACGTCACCGCGCACCGCCGCCGAGGAGGAAGCCGAGAACGGCGGCGCAGTAGGCGAGCGCGAGAATCACGCCCTCCCGTCGCTGCGAGCGGCCGTCGCGGACCGCCACGGCGACGAGCACCGCGGAACCTGCCATCGCAAAGAGCTCGCTCCAGCGGAAGTCAAGGGCGAGTGGGTGCGTGAAGAGGAGAGACAGGAGCGTCACGACAGGGACGATGAGCAGCGCGACCTGCGCGCTCGAAGACACTGCGATCTCGGTCGCGAGGCGCATCTTTCCCCGATGTGCGATGAGGATCGCGCCGCCGTGCTCGGCCGCGTTGCCGACGATCGCCACGACGACGATGGAGATGAAGAACTCGCTGAGGCCGACGGCGGTCGCGAACGCGTGCAGCGAGTGGACGAGGATCTCGCAGACCAACGCGGTGGCTCCGGTCGCCACGCCGAGCGCGAGGAGCGAGGCCGGCAGCGACCACGTTTCGGCGCCCGGCTCGTCGCGTTCGCGTTCGTGCTCGTGATGGCGCCGCAGGTTCCGCCCGACGACGGCGAGGTAGAGCAGCAGGAGGAAGATCGCCACCGATACCGAGGCGACGACCACCGCGTGTCGCTCCGGCGGTCCCGTATAGCCGAGCGCGGCCGGAAAGGTGAAGGCGACGACGGCGATGCCGACGAGTCCGAGCTGCACGAGCAGTGAGCGCCGGTCGACCCGAGAGCCCTCGGGGCCGGCTATCGCCGTCAGGCCGTAGACCAGGAGGAGGTTCGAGATCACGCTTCCGGCGAGTGAGCCCAGCACGACCACGGGCAGGTTCGCGCCCACGGCGACGAGCGCGACGATGAGTTCCGGCGCGTTCCCGAAGCTCGCGTTGAGAAAGCCGCCGATACCGGGCCCGGTGTGTTCGCCCGCATGCTCGGTCGACTCGCCGATCAGCCACGCGAGCGGAACGAGGGAGGCCGCAGCGAGGACGAAGAGCGTGACGTCGCCCGCGTCGGTCAGCCTGTCGACCGCGATCGTGAGCGGAGCCATCAGCAGCGACCCCCAGAGGACCTTCCGGAGCACGCGGCAAGCCTAAAGAGCGGCCGAGCGGGCAGGACCGGGGCGTGCCCGTTCTCGGTTCGCCGCGCCGCCTACCGCGATTTCACCGCGCTGTCAAGTCTTGCGGAGGCCTGCATTCGTTCCGACAATGAGCCTATGAACGAGCAGCAGACGGCGACACTCCCCCTGCATCCGCAGGACGAGGCGGTCTGCCGGCGTTGCGCCGTCCACTGCGAGAAGGTCGTCTACCCGGCGGCGTGTCTCGAGCGGTCGTGCCCCTTCGTCTACGCGTACGAGGAGCACGGGCACATGTACATGGGCTGCCTCCAGAAGGTGTTCGAGGCGGAGATCGACGTCGGGATGCTCGCCGCAGCCGAGCGGACGCGCGAGGGCTTCGGCGCGGTGCGCGCCCTCCGCGGGCCGCTGCCGATGTGCGAGGCGGCGGTCCAGTCGACGTTCTCGCAGCGAGAGAGCGAGCTCGGCTGTGTCAATCCGGAGTTCGGGGAGCTGCCGGAAGGCTCGCCGACGTTCCGGATCTTCGCGCGGGTCGCCGACTTCTAGCGTCCCTCGGCTCGGCGAGCCGGCGCAGGACCACGACGCCGACGGCCGGACCGGCCGCCGCGAGGAGGAACGCGAGCCGCCAGCTGTGCGTGGCGACGACCGCGATCACGGGCGGGGCGCCGGCGACCACGACCCCGAGCAGCGTCTGCTGGAACCCGAGTGCCGCACCCGTGCGGGCATAGCCGGCCATCTCGGCTGCAGAGGCGTAGGAGAGCCCGTTCCACGACATGCTGAGCATTCCCGCGACGACGAAGAGCGGGACGAGGAGCCAAAGCGATGCGTCGGTCGCGGCGGCGACGCCGGCAGTCGACACGGCGAGCGCGACGCCGATCGTGCGGAGCGGACGGAGACGGCTGCCCAGCCGGTCGGAGATCCTTCCCGAGCCGATGCGCGCCGCGGTCGCCAGCACGTAGATCGCCACGAGCACACCGGCGGCGGCGTACTTCGACACGTGGCGCTCCTCGTGCAGGAAGAGCACCACGAAGCCGGTGATCCCGATCTGCGCCACGAGATAGAGCCCCGTCCCGGTGCCGAGCAGCCACATGCGCCGGTCGCGCAGCGGGCCGGCGACGTCGCGCAGCTCGGGCTCCCTTGCCGAGCCGCCGCGGATGAAGACGGCGGCGACGACCGCTCCGGTCACGCACGCGCCCGCGAGGAAGAGGAAGGCGAGGCGGGTGCCGCCGGCCGAGGCCAGCACGGGGAGGAACGCTGCGCCGATTGCGCCGCCGATCGGGATCGCGGTCTGACGGATCCCGAGCGCGAGGCCGAGCTCCGAGGCCGGGAACCAGGCCATGATCGCGCGGCCGCTCGCCGCGTTGACGCTCGCCCCGAGTGCGCCGACGGCGACGAGGACGACCGCAACCGCTCCGAACTCATGGGTTGTGGAGGCGACGGCGAGCATCGCGCCGGCTCCTGTGAGCCCCGTCGCGATCACCCAGCGCTCCTCGACGCGGTCGGCGACGAGCCCCCAGGGCAGGAGCGTGAAGAGCATCCCGATCCCGATCGCCCCGAGCACGACACCGGTCTCGCCGAGCGTCAGCCCGTACCCCGACTTCAGCGCGGGGCCGAGCGCCGGCAACCCGACGGACGACGCCGAGAAGCTCGCCTGCGCGACCGTCCCCGCGGCCAGCACGACCCAGCGATAGCGGTCACGTCTCACGCCAGCCAGCGCTCGCGCAGCAACTTCGCCTTGCGGATCTCGTTCACGTCCGGGCCCCGGTTCTCCGGGCCCGCCGTCTCGAGCACCGCCGGTAGCCCCTGCAGCCGTGCGTTCGAGAGAAACACACCGAGCTTTTCTCCCAGCTCACCCTCGAGGATGTTGGCGTGCCGGTCGCGGTTCGACGCGAAGGGAGCGGCGGCGTCGTTGACGTGCAGCGCTCGCAGCCGGTCGAGGCCGATCGCCGAGTCGAGCTCGTCGAGGCACGCGTCGAGCGCGACAGGGTCGGTCACGTCGACTCCCGACACCCAGAGATGGCAGGAGTCGAGGCAGATGCCGAGCCGCGGGTGCCGCCCGAGCCGCTCGTGGATCGTCGCGAGCTCGTCGATCGAGCGGCCGATCGTGCCGCCTGCGCCCGCCGAGTTCTCCATCAGGATCCACGTCTCGCCGGTGGTGAGCTCGAGCACCTGCTCGAGGGCGGGCAGCACGTGCTCGAGGCCCGCTTCGAGCCCGCTGCCGAGGTGCGAGCCGACGTGGAAGACGACACCGTCGGCGCCGATCGCGCATGCCACCTCGGTCGTGTTCGAGAGCGTCGCCACCGAGCGGTCGTAGAGCACGGGATCCGGCGACGCGAGGTTCACGAGGTAGACGGCATGGCAGAGGACACCGCCGATTCCGGCCTCCGCCCGCTTCTCACGGAACCGCTCGAAGCTCGCGGGATCGTGGTTCGTCGGCCGCCACGTGCGCGGGCTCTGGGTGAAGACCTGCACCGAGTCGGCCTCGATCGCCACCGCACGGTCGATCGCCTTGTCGATGCCGCCCGACGAGGAGACGTGAGCCCCGATCTGCACGGACGCCTACGCTATCGGCATGGCCGTCCGTGTCCGCATCGCTCCGAGCCCGACCGGCCTCCTCCACATCGGCACCGCGCGCACCGCCCTCTTCAACTGGCTCTTCGCGCGGCACGAGGGCGGCGAGTTCCGGCTGCGGATCGAGAACACCGACACCTCGCGCGAGGTCGCCGATGCGGTCGACCAGATTCAGGACTCGCTCCGCTGGCTCGGCCTCGACTGGGACGGACCGCACACCTTCCAGCTCGACCGAATGGACGACTGCCGTCGCGTCGCGGACGAGCTCGTCGCCGACGGCAAGGCGTACGAGGACGACGGCGCAATCCGCTTCCGCATGCCCGACGAGGGCGTCACCGCCTGGGACGACGTCGTCCGCGGGCGGATCGAGTACCCGAACGACAAGCTCGAGGACGTCGTGATCGTGCGCTCGGACGGCCGGCCGACCTACAACTTCGCCTCGCCGATGGAGGACGTCTGGGACGGGATCACGCATGTGATCCGCGGCGACGACCACATTCCGAACACGCCGAAGCAGCTCAACATCATCCGGGCGATCGGCGCCGACGTTCCCGTCTACGGCCACGTGCCGATGATCTTCGGGATGGACGGGAAGAAGCTCTCGAAGCGGCACGGCGCCCAGGGGGTCGAGGAGTTCCGGCAGGCCGGCTACCTCCCAGAGGCGCTCATGAACTTTCTTGCGCTGCTGGGCTGGGCACCCGACGGCGAGACGACGCTGATGCGCAGCGACGAGCTCGTCGAGCGGTTCTCGCTCGACCGTGTCAGCTCGAGCCCGTCGCAGTTCGACTACGCGAAGCTCGACTGGATGAACGGCGTCTACCTCCGCGAGCTCTCGGTTGAGGAGTTCGCGCATCGTCTCCTCCTCTGGCTCGGCGAGAACGGCTACGACTGGGACGCCCAGCTCGTGACTCGGACCGCGCCGCTCGTCCAGGAGAAGATCGCGAAGCTGTCCGACTATCCGGCGTTCGCCGGCTTCTTCTTCGGCGACGTGGAGCCGGACGCGACGGAGCTCAACGGCGGGAGTCCGATGCTCGCGGCGGCGGAGGACGCGCTCGCCTCGCTCGAGCCGTTCGACGCCGAGACGATCGAGGCCGCGCTGCGGGACGCCGCGGGCCGGCTCGAGCTGAAGCCACGTCAGGCGTTCCAGCCGGTTCGCGTCGCGGTCACCGGCTCGAAGGTCTCGCCCGGCCTGTTCGAGAGCATCGAGCTGCTCGGGCGCGAGACGACGCTCAGCCGCCTGCGGGCGGCGGCGGCCGCGGACTGATCCCGCCCGAACCCGCCGCCGTTAGACTCGCGCCGATGGGCGATGGGAGGGGTCATGCGGCGCCCCGAGTCCTGGTCGTCGACGACGAGCCGTCGATCCGGCTCTTGTGCCGGGTCAACCTCGAGCTCGCCGGCTACGAGGTTCTCGAGGCGGACTCGCTCGCGGCCGTGCGGGCGACGTTGGCGAAGGAGGACGTCGACGTCCTCGTGCTCGACGTCCATCTGCGCGGGGAACGAAGTGACGACCTCGTCGTCGAGTGTCACGAGCGGCGGCCGCGGCTCCCGGTCGTGCTCGTCACGGGCTCCGTCGACATCACGAATCCGAGCGTGAGCGACGCCGACGCGATCCTGCCGAAGCCGTTCGAGCTCGACGACTTTCTGAGGGCCGTGGGCGACCTCGCGCCGGTCCGCGCACCCGGATGAGCAACATCGCGGTCCACGGCCCACAGGAGTACGAGGACGCCTACGCGGCGTACTACGCCGAAGCCTGCGAGGAGCTCCGAGCGGTTCGGGTCGGAGAGAAGGAGACCTCCGAGCAGGCCGCGATCGTCGCGCGTCATGCCGACCTCTTCACGCCGGAGCAGCTCGACGCGATCCGCGCCGCTGAGGCCGACGCCGACGACGCCGACGAACGGGAGCGCCTCTATCGGCTCCGCAGAGCCTGCGAAGCAGGGATCGTCGACATCGAGCTGGCCCAGCGGGAGGACGAGCTCGAGAACTCGCTCCTCGCCGCACGGCTGACGTTCGAGGGCGACGAGCTTCCCCTGCGCTCGGCCGAGGCGAAGCTCGCCGTCCTCCCGGACTTCGCGAAGCGCGAGGAGCTCGGCGAGCTGACCCGGACGCTCGACTCGACGTTCAACGAGCCGCGCCGCGAGCTGCTCGCCGCCCGTGACGAGCTCCAAGCCGGGCTCTCGGGCGAGTCAGACACGGTCGCCCGCAACGAGGCGCAGAAGCAGATCTCGCTGCGCGAGCTCGAGAGCGTGCTGCGACAGACGGCGGACGACGTGGCCGCGGAGTACGAGAAGCTGCAGGCCTGCTGGTTCGAGCGGCTGCTCGGCCCCGAGCGCGGCGAGCTGCCCGCGAGCGCGCACGTCCGCTGGCTGCGCCGTCTCTCGCCGCTCGAGGCGACGTATCCGAAGGAGCGCTCCGTCGAGGTGTGCGTCGAGACGGTCCGAGCGCTCGGGTTCGAGCTCGAGGCGATCCCGAACATCCGGCTGGATCTCGAGGATCGACCGCAGAAGAACCCGCGCGCCTGCGTGATCGCCGCCGACCCGCCCGAGGTCGTCCACCTGATCACACGCGCCCAGGGTGGCCTCTCCGACTACCAGGCGTTCCTGCACGAGGCCGGGCATGCGCTCCACTACGCGGGGTGCGATCCCCGGCTGCCGTGGACGTTCCGTGCGCTCTCGCGCGACCACGCACTGTCGGAGATCTACTCGTACATCGTCGAGGCCGTCTCGCGCGAGCCGGCCTGGCACGCTCTCCACTTCGGGCTCTCGGACGCCGAGGCGGAGGACAACGCCGAGGCCACGCGCTTCCTCGAGGCGCTGATCTTCCGCCGCTACGCCGCGAAGCTCCGTTTCGAGCTCGGCTTCTGGGACGGGTTCCCGGCCGAGCGTGGAGACTCGCCGCGCGACTACGAGCCGCTGCTCACCGCCGCGACCGGACTCCGGTACGACGCCCGCGGCTACCTCGCGGACATGGACGCCGGCTTCTACTCCGCCGACTACCTGCGCGCCTGGATCCGCGCCGCCCAGCTCAACACGTACCTGCGGAGCCACGTCGGTGACGACTGGTGGCGGAGCGACGGGACGGGCGAGATCCTGCGCAGCCTGTTCGCGGAGGGCACCCGACCCTCGAGCGAGGACGTCGCCGGCAGGCTCGGCTTCGACCCGCTCGACACCGCGCCGCTCGTCGCCGAGCTGAACGCGGCCTAGGTCGCTGCAGGCCTACCTCGACGCTAGTGGAGGAGGGCGCTGCCGATCCCCGACTGGGCGAGCTGCGTGGCGTCGAACACTTCGCCCTGCGGCGGGGCCGCGATTGCGACGTGCGCGCCGTAGTCGTACAGGTTCATCGTCATCCCGACGTGCATGCTGCGGCCGCTTCGCGTCAGTCCGTAGGAGACCTGGACGCGGCGCACGAGCCCGTCGTTGCCGATCCAGACGTCCTCGGGCACCTTCGGCAGCTGGGCGGCCATGCCGGCGAGCAGTGGGCTCGTCAGTCCTTTGGCCTGCAGCGCCTTGGCGACGTCGACCGTGACGTGGTAGTGCGTCGTCGCTGTGCCGTCGATCGTCGCCGAGCCGACCTTGTGGATCGTGGCGCCGTCTGCCTTCAGCAGCGAGAGCAGGTCGGTCGGTTCGAGCTGGCTTCCCGCCAGCAGCTTCGTGACGTCGAGGCCGGAGGATGAGCCGAGCTTGGAGACGTCCAGCTTCACCCACTGCTTGCCGCCCGGCAGGTACGACGCGAGGGCTCCGAGCCGCACGTAGACGATGTAGTTCCCGGATTGCTCGAGGGAGATCTCCTTCAGCGAGGCGTGCCCGAGCAGCGGCAGTGTCGCGGGGGTGACGAAGGTCATCTCGCCGTTCGAACCGTCGATCGCGCCGGCGGCACGCACCCGGACCGTCTTGCCCGGAAGCTGCGGGCTGCTCACCGCGAGTGCGAGACGGATCCGCGCCGCCCCGGCGTCCTGCGTCTTCGTCGCGGCGGCTGCGACCGGGTCGAGCGCGAGTGCCTGGCCGGCGGCTCCGCCGCCGCAGCCGGCGGTGACGGCCGCCACCGCGGCGATTGCATACGCGGCCGCGATCGCTGTCGTACGAGCGCGAAGCATCGTCGGATTGTAGTTGCGACACGGTGCCCAGACGGGTGATTTCTCAGGAAGTGGGGGCGGCTGCTCATGGCCGGGCAACCGCCCCCGCGAGGAGGGGGACGGCGTCGGTGAGGACTGATCGCCGCCGCCCCTGTCGGAGAGCACGGCCGGTGCGAGGCGGCCTGCTCTGGTGGTGCTTCCTCTACTACTCGGCTGCTCCGCATTCGGATCTCGTGGGCGGCGCAGTTCGTAAGACCTGCTACGTCGCCACACGATCTTTCGAACCGGTCGGCCCGGTTGGACGTCTAAGTGACGAGGGGCGGGCCCCGGAGAAGGGGGCCGCGACCGAGGCCCGCCCCCTGCGAGGTTACGCTCGCGCGGCGGATTTCGAAAGGGCCATTGCGGCCGGTGCGCTCATTCAAGCCACGCGCGTCGCCTGCCGATAGACGCACGTCATGGCCGAAGCACGTGCGCCACACGGTCTCTTGCTGTCAGCGTTCGGGGCGGCGGTCCTGGCCGTGTCGACGTTCTTGCCCTGGTATTCGGTCACCATCACCGCGGCCGGGGCGGCCACGGCGCAGCAGCAGCTCACGAGCGTCGCCCAGCAGTACGGCAACGCGAACCTGCAGACGATGGCCAATCAGATCGGGGCTCAGTTCGGCTCGGTCGCAGGCCGCCCGCTCGCCACCGTCAGCGCCCATGAGGCTCTGAAGGACCTCAGCGTGGTGCTCCTCCTGCTCGCCGGCGTGGCCCTGGTCGTGTCGCTCCTCCGCCTGGCCGACCTCATCGACGTCGGTGGCGGTCAGATCGCTCTCGTCGGCGGTGCAGCCGTACTGTGCGTCCTCTTCCGCATGTTTTCCCCGCCGGGCGCCCAGACCGACCTCCTCTCGCTCTCGCTGAGCTGGGGCGTCTGGCTCGCGCTCGGAGGAGCTGCCGCGATCGTCGTCGGCGGACTCTGGTCGCCGGGCGGCGGCCGTCGCCGCGTCTCTCCGGCACAGATCTCAGGCTGAGCCGGCCCTAGAGCTCGGCTCGAGCTTGTTTGGCCGCTCTGCGGGCGCGTTTGATCTCGAAGTGCGCCTGGTGGAAGACGTTCTTGCCGGTGACGCCGAAGGCGACGTTGTGGCAGTAGGTCAGGTAGTCGCCGATCCCGGTCGCGAGGCCCAACCAGGCGTGGAACGCGTCCTGCACGGCCTTGTTCTTCGGGTAACTGACGGTGAGTCTGTTCCAGGCTTTGGTCGTGCTGCACCTGTGGAAGGCGGCCCGGGCGCGGCGATTCGCTTTCGGAACCTGTGGGCTGTGCGCTTTGAGAGGGACGATCGGCACGGTGTCGACTGCGTTCTCGCATCTCGTGAGCAGCTTCCGTGCGTGCGCATTCGGCGTAGCGGCCGCCGCAGGGCCGGCGAGGAGCGCCGGCAGGCAGGCGGCGATCGCGATAGCTACGAGGCGGCTCACCGCTGAAAGTCTAGGTTTGATCCCGTGGATCGCGGCGTATGGGGGAGCGGGCCGGCTGTGAGGCGGTGAGGGGAGCTCGCATGACCAGGCGATCCTTCGCCTTCGCGACTGCCCTTGCGGTCGTTTCCGCACTCGCCGGGGCAGCCCCGGCCTCGACCTCGCTTCTCGGCGGTCGGACTGCTCGTATCTCGGCCGTGGCGGACGGCGACACCGTGTTTCTCACGAACGGCGACACCGTGCGGCTCGTCCAGATCGACACGCCGGAAGTGAGCTCCAAGTACGAGTCGCCGGAGTGCTATGGAGCAACGGCGTCGAAGATCACGAAGCGGCTACTCCCTCCGGGAACGCTCGTCCGGCTCGCTCGCGAGCCGGCGACCGACTCCGTCGACAGCTACGGCCGCCTGCTCCGCTATGTGACCCGCGCCCGGGGCGACTTGAACATCAATATCCATCTGGTCGCGGTCGGCGCCGCGGCGCCGTACTTCTACCTGGGGCGTAGGGGCCGCTACGCCGCCCGCCTCACACGCCTGGCTCTCCGTGCCCGACGTCACCACTTGGGCCTCTGGGGACGGTGTCCGGGCACGCCGTATGACCCTGACCGCGGCGTGTCGACAGGCCCACCTCGCTGAATCCCCTGCGTAGACGGCAAAACCCGCATCTCTGCGGGCTTTGCACATCTTGCAGGCTGTAGCGCCTAGAGGCGCATACGGGATTCGAACCCGTGCCGCCGCCGTGAGAGGGCGGTGTCCTAGGCCACTAGACGAATGCGCCCGGCGGGGGCCTAGTGTAGCGGCGTCCCGGCGGCTAGCTCGGAGGCCCGCCGGGAGCCGTGCGGCGTCGCCGCAAAGCGAACGCACCGGCAACCACCGTGAGCGCGAGCAGTCCGCTCAGCGAACCCCCCACGAGCAGCGGGACGCTGGTCGTCCAGGCCGCGACATGAGCGGATGCCGGCACGACGGTGACGATTCCGGCCGCATTGCCCACGGGTTCGATCGGCAGAGGCGACATGAAGGTGGGGAGGAAGTCTCTGGCAGGGGCGTCCGGTTTGGTCGTGCGCAGGAGGTGGCGGACGAGCGAGATATCGACGATTCGCCTCGCGCCCACGTATTCGTTTGCGAACTTGCGCTCGGTCAGCCTGTCGACGCGGACGAACGACCCCGTATGCGGTGCGTCGATGAAGTAGCCGTCGTCCACGTAGATCCCGACGTGGCCGGGCTCCTTCCGCGTGCCGTCGGACCCGGTGAAAAACACGAGATCGCCCGCCCGGAGCCGGTTCGGCGCAACCCAGACTCCGCCGGGAGAGTGCCACTGCGCGGCGGCGAAGTGGATCAGAGGGACGCCGAGCTGCGCGAACACGTACTTGACGAGGCCGGAGCAGTCGAAGCCG
>Ga0335085_10007610_pt1 | contig 16727 bp, 8 predicted proteins | sample Lox_Sample_45_FD_206712 | JGI IMG/M metagenome (GOLD analysis project Ga0335085, IMG submission 206712) | Soil microbial communities from Loxahatchee National Wildlife Refuge, Florida, United States - Lox_Sample_4.5 | ecosystem: Environmental > Terrestrial > Soil > Wetlands | place: USA: Florida...
CCGAAGTGACCGTCAATGCTCATGCCTATCTGGTGACATTTCTTTCCGGCCCCGGCGCCTTCGCGCTTCTGGCACTTGGCATGCTGTTGATGCGGCCAGCCTCGCTGATGCAGTCTGCTTTGTCTGACCTGGAACGCCCCGCCATGACACGCGCCATTGCCGCTGGTCACATGGTCCGATTGTCGCGCATCCAGCGGCAATTTACTTGGGGTCTTGTAGCCGCATGGCTTGCAAACCTCCTGCTTTGCGCCGTGGTGCTGGGCTTTTTTCCACTGCTGGTGCTCAAGAAGGGCTATGTCCTCGATCAAGTGGTACCGGTGACGCTCCTGTCGTCGGTTATCATCGCGATCCGCGCCTGGCGCACACCCTTGGCGGTACAGCTGCAGGCGGCAGGCCGGTTCAAGGAACTGGCGGGCATCGGCACAATCTCTGCCGCGCTCTCGGTATTCGCGACCTTCGCCCTGCTTCTGATGTTGGGGCCTATCGCCTCGCTGGGCGGAATTGTTCTGGGCGAACTGGTGATCCTGGCAAAAGTGATCCAGATGACGCGCGGCAGCAAGCAAAGCCATGGCTGAAACCGTCGCCATCTGCATTCCTACCTTCCGGCGACCCAGGATGCTGAGACGCCTGTTGGACGCGGTCGCGCGTCTCAGAACCCGTGCCCGGATCAGTGTCCTGGTAGCTGACAATGACGCCGAAATGCATGCGGGCTTTGACCTGTGTCATTCGCTCACCAATTTTCCTTGGCCCCTGACGGCCGTGATCGTGCAAACCCGCGGCATTGCCCATGCCCGCAATGCCCTGATCGAAGAGGCGCTGAAAGGACAAGCCCGCTACATCGCCATGATTGACGATGACGAATGGCCGGGCGAGGACTGGATCGACCAGTTTCTTGCTGCCGCCCATGTCACCGGCGCCGATATCCTTCAAGGTTCCATCCTGTTCGGCAGTGAAAGCACGGCCGACGGTCATGGCGATATCCACCGGCCCACCGGACCCGTCACCATGTTGCAGGGTGCCGGCAATCTCTTGATCCGCCGCGCCGTGCTGGAAGAGATGAAGGCGCCCTGGTTTGATCCCGAATTTGCCCTCTCCGGCGGCGAGGACCGGGATTTCTTTGTGCGCCTGAGCCACGCCGGCAAACACTTTGCCTGGGCGGACGAGGCCCGCGCCCATGGCGACATACCCCGGTCCCGCGCCAATCTGGCCTGGCTTTTGGCGCGGGCCTTTTCGGTGGGAAATTCGGACATGTTTGTCCTTTTGAAACACCGGCCGGATTCCTTCCGGCTGCTGATCGAAGTGCTTAAAATCATGGCGGCACTCTTGTTGTCGCCACTGGCCGCGGTCATTCTCGCGGCAAGCCCGAATCATAGGGCCATCCCACTGCAGAAGCTGTTTCGCGCGGCGGGCAAGCTCAGCGCGATGGCGGGCAGGCGCTACAACGAGTATGCCGTGGTCCATGGCGAGTGATCACACACTGACTTATTTTCCGCATCAGGTCGTCGAGCGAAGCCGGCTGCCCCAACTAGCATTCATCGCGCTGCTGCTGCTGATCTTTGTCGGTCTCAATCCGTTTTCACCGCCGCCGCCGGTGACCCAGTTCGGCGCCGCGGGGGCTTCGCAGGGCGACATCATTCGACAAATTCTTTATCTGGGCACTGCCACGCTGGTCGCGCTGGCGGCCCTGCAGCGCTTCGGATCCGGCGCGCTGCGCGCCGTTCCCATCAGCATGGCGCTGTTGCTGGCCTGGTGCCTTGCCAGTGCCCTATGGGCACCGGTTCCCGGTCTTGTGCTTCGCCGCGCCGGCCTGGAAGTGGTAATCGTGGTATCGCTGATGCTGAGTGTGGAGACGCTTGGCCCGGCCCGCGCCTTCACCCTTTGGCGATGGCTGCTGGCCGGGGTTCTGCTGGTGAATTTCCTTTCCATTCCCCTGGTGGCAAGCGCCCGCCACGGCGCAGGCGAGATCGATCCCGCGCTAGTCGGCAATTGGAGGGGACTCTATGCCCACAAGAATATTGCCGGTGCCGTCTCTGCCATCACCGCCATCTTGTTCCTCTTCACCCGGACCGGCTGGAAGAACTGGATCGGCATGGCAATTGCACTTGCATCCATGATTTTTCTGTTCATGACCCATTCCAAATCCTCCGCCGGTTTTCTGGCGATCGCGCTGTTGGCGGGGCTTTGCTATCGCATCGCCTGGCGCGACGGGCTGTCGCGCGCAATTCTCGCGGCAATCATCGCCGTGATTGTCTGCGCCGGCATCGCCTTCGTCCTTCTGGATGGCGATGCCATCGCCAAGTTTCTGGAAGACCCCGATGAATTCACCGGGCGCGCCGCGATCTGGGCGGCGGAATTGCGCTATATCGCCGATCACCCGCTCTTGGGTGCTGGATTTGGCACTTTCACCGACGCCGGCATCCAGTCGCCCTTGCACAATTACGCCGGCGCCAGCTGGGTGGATGCAGTGAGTCATGGTCATAATGGCTATCTGCAGGTGCTGGTCACCATCGGCGGCGTGGGTTTTGTGCTGGCAATGCTGGCGGCAGTGATCGCCCCGCTCCAGCGGTTCTGGACGCTGGCCTGTCCGGACGGGGACGGATTCAAGCCGCTGCTGATGGCGCTGTTCGTCTTCGCCATCCTGCACAATTTCATGGAGTCGGATTTCCTGGAAGGCGATGCCGCTGTTTGGGTGGCGCTGCTCATCACCATCGCGGCCCTCAATGTGGGCACGCGGACAAATTCGTTAACGAGGCGCTAAGGCCGGCAGTCCTAGACTCCGCAACCCATGGTCGCACCGTTCTTCAGCGTCGTGATTCCAGTGCATAATCGCGCTGCAGCGTTGGCGCTGGCGATTGAGTCGGTACGCGCCCAGAGCTTCCAGGATTTCGAGATCGTGGTGGTGGACGATGGATCAAAGGACGATCCCCGCACCGCCATTGAGACCTTCAACGATCCGCGCATCCGCTTCATCCGTCAGGCCAATGCCGGAGGCGGCGCGGCGCGCAATACCGGCATCGATCAGGCACAAGGCCGGTTTGTCGCCTTCCTGGATTCCGACGATGTCTTCCTGCCGCACCATCTGGAAAGCATGCATGCGCTTTTGAAGGATAGTGATGGGCTGGTTGGATATGCCCGGGTGCGGGTGGACCGTGGAGCAGAGGCTCAAGTTTTTCTCAAGCCTCCGCGGGCGCTTCGCCCTGATGAACCCATGGCCAATTACCTTCTGTGCGACCGCGGCTTTACCCCAACCATTACCATGGTCGTGCCGCGCCACGCCGCAGCCAGGATTCGTTTTGACGAACATCTGCGGGTCGCCGAAGACAGTGATTTCGCCATCCGCCTCAGCCTTGCCGGCTACCGCTTCGTCATGCTGCAAAGACCCGGTGCGGTTTGGAAGGACGGTTTTGATCCGGACCGCCTTTCCGCCAGCAGGGGCGGCGAGGAAATGAATGCCTGGCTTGAACGCCTCAAGCCTCAACTCCCAGCGCGGGCCTGGCACGGCGCGCGGGGCTGGGCCTACGCCAAACTGATCGCGCCGCAAAGCCCGCGCCGGGCGCTGGGGCTTTATCTCAACGCCGTGCTGAGGGGCTGTTACCGGCCAGGGCTGGCCGCGACTGTCTTCCTTCAGATTTTCTTAACGCCATCCGCCTATCGCCGGCTGGCGGACAGCGGTATTCGCTTGCTTCATCTTGGCCTGCGCGAAAACGGCACCGGAAAGAACTCATTAACGCTTCCGGCTCCCCCGTTCGCGAAAAGAGGACGTCTTAACGAGACAGGGCCCTGAATGTCGGGGCCAATCGGCCGTTCAAGCCGACAGACTTTAACCATTCGTCAGGCACAGCGAGAGTAGAGGTTAAAGTCTTGGGGTGAATGCCCCGGCGGAAGGCTGCTCGCGCGTCATGTCTCCCTATCGGCCATCCAACCAGTTCATGCCGGAGCCTTATGCGCCGGGTGCGCCGCCTCATTCGCCACCTGCTTTCCAACTGGCCGATTTCATTCGCCTACTGGATGCGCGCCGCATCCTGATCCTGCGGGTCGCCCTTGCCACCATCATCTGCGGCCTGGCGGCGGCGCTGCTGCTGCCGACGGTCTATGCCAGCTCCACCGTGGTGATGCTGGATGCGCGCCGGAACAATGTCACCGATCTTTCGGCCGTGCTGTCGCCCCTGGGCAATGACCCGGCTTCGGTGCAGAACCAGATCCAGATCATCACCTCCCGCGACCTTGCCGGCAGCGTCGTCGACGGGCTGAAACTGATTGACGATCCGGAATTCAATCCCGCGCTGGGCCGGCCCGGCCTGGTTCAACTGGTGGGCGAAATCGCCTCGCTGCTCAATCCCGGAAACTGGTTCGAAAGCGAGGTGCCCGCTAGCAGTGGGCTTTTGCGCGAACGGGTGATCGACAATTTCCAACGTCATGTCTCGGCCGAGGTACAAGGAATTTCCACCGCCATCACGATCACCGCCACATCCCGCGATCCATCCAAGGCGGCAAGGATCGCCGAGACAGTGGCCCGGACTTACGTGACATCGCAAGTTTCCGCCAAGCTCAGCGCCACCAATGCAACCACCGACTGGCTGACCACCCGCCTTCATCAATTGGCGCAGCAGCTTGAAGTGCAGGACGAAGCGATCCAGCGCTACAAGGCCGACCATGATCTCAATGACGCAGGGTCCGGCAATTCTATCCTCGACCAGCAGATGGTTGGCATCAGCGCGCAAGTGGTGCAGGCCCGCTCCGACTTGGCCGAGAAGCAGGCGATCAATGCGCGCATCAACCAGCTGGTCGCCTCGGGCAATCCCGCCGATGTCACCCAGATCGTCTCCTCACCCCTTATCGTGCAGCTCAGGACCCAGCAGGCCGCGCTGGTGGCGCAGGAAGGCGACCTCGCCAGCCGCTATGGACCGCTGCATCCCAAGATGCAGGCGATCGAGGAACAGAAGCGCGATCTGGACTTCAAGGTTGCCCAGGAGGTCAATCGCCTGGCCGCCAGCGCCGCCAATGACGTGATGACCGCCAAGGCGCATCTGGCATCGCTTCAGGCAAGCCTGGGCGGCACCGAAGGTTCAGCCCGCAGCCAGAACATGGCGCGGGTGCAGTTGCAGGCGATGCAGTCCAACGCGGCGTCCACCCGCTCCATGTACGAAGCCTTTGTCCAGCGCCTGCGCCAGGCCCAGGGCCAGGACGAAGTGCAGAATCCGGAAAGCCGCATCATCAGTGGCGCTTCAGTGCCGCTCCATCCTGCCGCCCCCAACCGCGCGCTGATCGTTGCCGCATCGGTTCCGCTGGGCATTCTTTTGGGCGTGCTGGCCGCCCTGCTGGTGGAGAAACTCGCCCCCATGATGCCGGTGCGCGTGAACGGGGTGCCCCGTGCTGCGATCATCCCGCCGCTCTCGCGCAACGACAAAAATCCGCTCTCAAGATGGGATGGTCCGCCGATCCTGGGTGAGATCGACGACCCCGCCCAGTTGCGCGCGGCCGATTTCGTCCTGGACTATCCGGCAAGCAAATATTCTCGCGGCTTGACAGCACTTGTGCGCCAGCTCGAGGCTGCCCCAGGATCCGGCGGCGCCATCATTGCCGTGACCTCGGCTGAAAAAGGCGAAAACCGCAGCGCCATCGCCGTCAGCATGGCGCGAGCTGCGTCCCAGCTGGGCAAGAAGGCCGTGCTGGTGGATTGCGCCGCCGCGCGGATGGCATCACGCGTGGTCAAGGCACCGGTGATGGCCGGGCTTTATGAGGTGCTGACCGGTGGCATGAGTTTAAATCAGGCACTAGCAAAGGACCCGCGCAGCGAGGCCTGGCTCCTGGCCACGCCCAGGCGGCCCGCCAATTGCGCCACCATGTTCGCCTCCCGTGCAATGCAGCGCCTTGTTTCGGTGTTGCGCGGCGGTGCGGATTTTGTGGTGATCGATTGCGGGCCGGCCGGCGCCGAGGCCGGCATCATTGCCGGACTGGCCGATGCCACCCTGCTGGTAACAAGGCGTCAGATGCTGCACAGCCCGATTCTGGCGGAGGCGAGACAGAAACTGGAGCAGGGCAAGGCGGCGGCGATCGGGATTGTCACCACGCTCTAGTCAGCGTGGAAGCTCCGACGAACCCATCAGGTACTCGTCAACCCCACGCGCGCACTGACGGCCTTCCCGAATCGCCCACACTACCAGCGACTGGCCGCGGCGCATGTCGCCGCAGGCAAAGATCTTGCCTTGGCTGGTCTTGTAGTTGGTCAGGGGCGCCTTCACATTGCCGCGCGCGTCAAGCTCCACCCGCGCCTGCTCCACCAGGCCGTGCCGGACCGGACCTGTAAAGCCCATCGCCAGAAGCACAAGATCGGCCTTGAGGGTGAACTCACTACCTGGCACTTCGACGAGATTCATCTTGCCCCCATCGCCCAGCTGCCAGTCGACCCGCACGCATTCCAGCGCCGTGATCTTGCCGTTCTCCCCAAGTGCGCGCTTGGTCTGCACCGACCAATCGCGGTCGCAGCCTTCCTGGTGCGAAGAAGAGGTGCGCAGTTTCAGCGGCCAATCCGGCCAAACCAGCATCTTGTTTTCCCTCACCGGGGGCTGGGGCAGGATTTCGAACTGGGTGACGGATGACGCGCCATGACGGTTGGAGGTGCCGATACAGTCCGATCCCGTGTCGCCACCGCCAATCACCACCACATGCTTGCCCTTGGCGCTGATCGTTCCACCGGGCGCGGCCTTGGTTTCGGGATCGCCTGCCACCCGCCGGTTCTGCTGGGTGAGAAAGTCCATGGCGAAGTGGATGCCATCCAGTTCACGGCCGGGGATCGGCAGGTCGCGCGGGGCTTCGGCGCCGCCGGACAGCACCACCGCGTCGTAATCGGCCAGGAGCATGTCCATCGAGACGGCGACGCCGACTTCGACATTGGTGCGAAACACCACGCCCTCGGCTTCCATCTGGCGCATCCGGCGGTCGATCAGATGCTTTTCCATCTTGAAGTCGGGAATGCCATAGCGCAGCAAGCCGCCGATGCGGTCGGCCTTTTCAAACAGGGTGACACTGTGGCCGGCGCGCGCCAGCTGCTGGGCCGCCGCCATGCCGGCGGGACCGGAGCCAACGATCGCCACCGTTTTGCCGGTTTCTTTCGGCGCCATCACCGGCTGGATCCAGCCTTCTTCCCAGGCGCGGTCCACGATCTGACATTCGATGGTCTTGATGGTGACCGGACTGTCGATGATGTTGAGGGTGCAGGACGCCTCGCACGGCGCCGGGCAGACGCGGCCGGTGAATTCCGGGAAATTGTTGGTGGAATGCAGGCTCTCCGAAGCCGTGCGCCACTGGTCGCGATAGACCAGATTGTTCCAGTCGGGAATCAGGTTGTTGACCGGGCAACCCTGGTGACAGAAGGGAATGCCGCAATCCATGCAGCGCGCCGCCTGCTGGCTGACCTCGCGCGGCGGCAGGGGACGGACGAATTCCAGATAGTTGTGAACCCGCAGCTCCGGTCTCTCGGAATGGCGGTCCTGGCGTTCGATTTCCAGAAAGCCTGTAGTCTTACCCATAATCTTATCTATTCCGCTGCCATGGCGGCGCGCGCCTTGAGGTCGGCCAGCGCCTTGGCATAGTCGGTCGGCATCACCTTGACGAATTTGGCCAGCGACGCCTCCCAATTGTCGAGCAGCGATTTGGCCCGCGGCGAGCCGGTGTGCAACAGATGACGCTCCACCAGGATGCGCAGGCGTTCGGCGTCAAAGCGCAACAGATCGCCCATGCCGGGATCGGAGACGCTGAGCGAACGCTGGCGGGGAAGATCGGCATGGTCGCCGCCATCCGAGGCTGCCACCTTCTCCAGCTTGACCATAGCGGGGTTCAGGCGATGGGAGAAATTCGCGTCCTCGTCATAGACATAAGCCACGCCACCCGACATGCCGGCGGCGAAATTGCGGCCCGTCCGGCCCAGCACCACCACCACCCCGCCAGTCATATATTCGCAGCCATGATCGCCGGTGCCTTCCACCACGGCGATGGCGCCGGAATTGCGCACCGCGAAACGCTCGCCTGCCACACCCTGGAAATAGGCTTCGCCGGCGATGGCGCCGTAAAGCACGGTGTTTCCGACGATGATGTTTTCCATCGGATCGCGGGAAAGCCCCGTCGGCGGCTTGACCACAATGCGCCCGCCGGACAGGCCCTTGCCGACATAGTCATTGGCATCGCCCACCAATTCCAGCGAAACGCCGCGCGCCAGGAAAGCGCCGAAGGACTGACCGGCGGTGCCGGTGAAGGTCACGCTGATCGTGTCTTCGGGAAGGCCGGCATGGCCGTGGCGCTTGGCCACTTCGCCCGACAGCATGGCGCCGATGGTGCGGTCGACGTTGCGAACCTCGCGCTCCAGCCTGACCGGCTGGCCATTTTCGATGGAAGGCAGGCTGGCCGCGATCAGGTCATGATCCAGCGCCGACTCAAGGCCGTGATTCTGTTTTTCGCAGCAATGGATGGCGACGCCGGGTTTGGGCGTCACGCTGTAGAGGATGCGCGATAGATCCACGCCCCTGGCCTTCCAATGCGACACGGCCTTGGTCATGTTGAGCTTGTCCACCCGGCCGATCATCTCATTGACAGTCTTGAAGCCAAGCTGCGCCATGATTTCGCGCAGCTCTTCGGCCACGAAGAAGAAATAGTTGATCACATGCTCGGGCTGGCCGGTGAAGCGCTTGCGCAAGACGGGATCTTGCGTGGCAACGCCCACCGGGCAGGTGTTGAGATGGCACTTGCGCATCATAATGCAGCCCGAGGCGATCAGGGGCGCGGTGGCAAAGCCGAATTCATCGGCACCCAGGAGCGCGCCGATGGCCACATCGCGGCCGGTGCGGATGCCGCCATCCACCTGTACGGCAATGCGGCCGCGCAAGCCGTTGAGCACCAGGGTCTGCTGGGTTTCGGCCAGGCCGATTTCCCAGGGGCTGCCGGCATGAGTGAGCGAAGTGAGCGGCGAGGCGCCGGTGCCTCCCTCAAAACCGGAAATGGTCACATGGTCGGCGCGGCACTTGGCGACGCCGGCCGCCACCGTGCCCACGCCGACTTCGGATACCAGCTTGACCGAAATGCGCGCCTTCTGGTTCACGCTCTTCAGGTCGCGGATCAGCTGCGCCAGGTCTTCGATGGAATAGATGTCGTGATGCGGCGGCGGCGAGATCAGGCCCACGCCGGGCGTGGAATGTCGCACCTTGGCGATATTGACGTCCACCTTGTGGCCGGGGAGTTGGCCACCTTCGCCCGGCTTTGCGCCTTGCGCCATCTTGATCTGAATGTCGTCGGCATTGACCAGATATTCGGCGGTGACGCCGAAACGGCCTGACGCAACCTGCTTTATGGCTGAGCGCATGGAATCGCCATTGGCGAGCGGCTTGAAGCGGTCGGTTTCCTCTCCGCCTTCGCCCGTATTCGAGCGGCCGCCGATGCGGTTCATGGCAATGGCGAGATTGGTATGGGCCTCTCTGGAGATCGAGCCGAAACTCATCGCACCGGTGGAGAAGCGCTTGACGATGGCAGCGGCTGGCTCGACTTCGTCCAGCGGAATGGCTTTGCCGGTCTTGAACTCCATCAGCCCGCGCAAGGTGAGAAGCCGCTCGCTCTGCCGGTTGATCTGGTCCGCAAACAGCCGGTATTCGGCCGGATTGTTGCCGCGCACGGCATGCTGAAGCCGCGACACCGAATCCGGCGTCCAGGCATGGTCCTCGCCGCGCAGGCGGAAGGCATAGTCGCCCCCCACATCCAGCATGTTGCGGTAGATGGGATTGTCGCCAAACGCATCCCAGTGACGGCGTACGCACTCCTCGGCGATCTCCTTGAGGCCGATGCCTTCGATGGTAGTGGCGGTGCCCGTGAAGAATTTGTTGATGAACTCGCTGGCCAGACCCACTGCATCGAAGATTTGCGCGCCGCAATAGGATTGGTAGGTGGAGATGCCCATCTTGGACATCACCTTGAGGACGCCCTTGCCCACCGCCTTGATGTAGTTCTTCTGCACTTCGTAAGGCTTGAGCGCGAGACCCTGGCGCACCCTGATCTGCTCCAGCGTCTCGAAGGCAAGATAGGGATTGATCGCTTCGGCGCCATAGCCAGCCAGTACGCAGAAGTGATGGACCTCGCGGGCCTCGCCGGTTTCCACCACAAGCCCGGTCTGCATCCTCAGGCCCTGGCGCACCAGATGATGATGCACCGCGGCGGTGGCGAGCAGCGCCGGCACCGGAATTCGGTCCGCGCTGACGGCGCGGTCCGACAGGATCAGGATATTGTTGTCGGCGAGCACTGCGTCGGTGGCGTTGAGGCAGATGCGCTGGACCGCACTGGAAAGGCCATCCGCACCTTCGGAAACCAGCCAGGTGCAGTCGATGGTGGCGGTGCGGAAGGCCCCGTCCACCAGTTCGGAAATCGAGCGGATTTTCTCCACATCGGCATTGGTCAGAACCGGCTGCGACACTTCCAGCCGCTTGTGGACGCCGGCGTCACGGCCCAAAAGATTGGGACGCGGCCCGATCATGGAAACCAGGCTCATGACCAGTTCTTCGCGGATCGGATCGATCGGCGGATTGGTGACCTGGGCGAAGTTCTGCTTGAAGTAATTGTAGAGCAGCTTGGGCTTCTTCGACAGGACCGCGATGGGCGTGTCCGAACCCATGGAGCCGACCGGATCGTCGCCTGCGGTCGCCATCGGTTCCAGGAAGAATTGCAGGTCTTCCTGAGTGTAGCCAAAAGCCTGCTGGCGGTCGAGCAGCCGTGAGGGATCGTTGGCCGCGGGCCTGAGGTCCTCGGGCAGGTCGGGCAGGTCTTCCAGCTTGAATTGGGCCGACTTGAGCCAGTCTTCGTAAGGTTCGGCGGCGGAGAATTTCTGCTTGATCTCCTCGTCCTCGACGATGCGGCCTTCCTCGAAGTCGATCAACAGCATCTTGCCGGGCTGAAGCCGCCACTTGCGCTTGATCTTGTCTTCCGGCATCGGGATCACGCCGGATTCCGAGGCCATGATCACCAGATCGTCTTCGGTGACGATGTAGCGCGCGGGCCGCAGCCCATTGCGGTCTAGGGTGGCGCCAATCTGGCGGCCATCGGTAAAGGCGATTGCCGCAGGCCCGTCCCATGGCTCCATTAGCGCGGCATGATATTCGTAGAACGCCTTGCGCTTGGCATCCATGCCCTTGTTGCCGGCCCAGGCTTCCGGGATCAGCATCATCACGGCATGGGCAAGCGGATAACCGCCGGCGACCAGAAGCTCCAGCGCATTGTCCAGGCAGGCGGTGTCGGACTGGCCATGTGGGATCAAGGGCCACATCTTGTCGAGATCGGGGCCCAGCAGCTCGGACTCCATGCTGCGGCGGCGCGCATTCATCCAGTTGACGTTGCCGCGCACGGTGTTGATTTCGCCGTTATGGGCGATGAAGCGGTAAGGGTGCGCCAGTTTCCAGGATGGGAAGGTGTTGGTGGAGAACCGCTGATGCACCAGCGCCACCGCCGAAACGGTGAGCGGGTTCTGCAGGTCGCGATAGAAGCGGCCCACATCGTGCGCCAGCAACAGGCCCTTGTAGACCACCGTGCGGGTGGAGAGGCTGGGCATGTAGAGCTGCTGGATGGCGGGCAGCTTGTGCTTCTTGGCCAGATCGGCCAGCGGGTTCTGCGTCTGCTTGCGGATGGTCAGCAGCTTACGCTCGAACTGGTCCTGGTTCTTGACATGGGGACCGGCGGCGATGATCGCCTGGCGGATCAGCGGCATGCCATCCAGCACGGTCTTGCCCAACCCGGCGGGGTCGGTGGGCACATCGCGCCAGCCGAGCAGCTTCTGGCCTTCCACCTTGATGAAATGCTCGAACTGCTTGACCACGATTTCGCGCGCCTTGGCTTCGCGCGGCAGAAAGCACATGGCGACGGCATATTGGCCCGGCGGCGGCAGGGTGACGCCGGTCTCTTTCGCCCAGTCGCGGAACAGCGGATCGGGAATCTGAATCAGGATGCCGGCGCCATCGCCCACCAGCGGGTCGGCGCCCACTGCGCCGCGATGGTCGAGATTGATCAGGAGCTGAAGACCAAGCCCGATGATCTCGTGGGACTTGGCGCCTTTGATGTTGGCGACAAAGCCGACGCCGCAGGCGTCATGCTCGTTGCGCGGGTCGTAAAGACCCTGTTTTGGCGGCAAGTCCATTTTTACCCCAACCAGCGGCACAGGCGGGCGCAAGTTTCCCCGCCTTCACATGGAAAGCCCAAGGAAACGCCCGTTTCTAGAATTACCCGGCATGTGAACACGTCACCAGTTGCGGCGCAACATGCCAGATGCGCGCCAGGTAAATGAGTGCGATGCCGAGCGCAATAGGATTGACTCTTTTGTACTACGGGGCATTATAGAACATATCATGAACAAAAGCGCAAAACTGGCGGAATTGCGCCATTCCTTGGCATCTTACGATCTGCCCCCCGACCGGCCTCAAGTTCCCTTGGGAAACAAGGTTGTGGATGAGGTGCTGGGCGGCGGATTGCGTCCCGGCGCCCTGCACGAAGTTTTCGCGAGCGGCTGGAGCGCCGGCGGTTTTGCCGTGCTGCTGGCGATGCTGGCGGCGAGAACAAAACCCTTGTTTTGGGTCAGGCCTGATTATGAGGCGATGGAATATGGCGCCCTTTCGCCCAACGGCCTGTTGGAATTGGGCGGGGATCCGCGCCGACTGGTGATGGTAAGAGCCCGCGGATCTGCCGATGCGCTGTCGGCGGCGGGCGACATTCTGGCCTGTCCGCACGTGGGCGCCTTGCTGCTGGAAATGGAAGGCGACCTCAAATGCCTGGACCTGGTGGCCAGCCGCCGGCTGGTGCTGGGGGCGCAAGCAAGCGGCGTCACCGCGGTGATGCTGCGCTGTGGCGCCATGCCCGAACCCAGCGCCGCGCTGACCCGCTGGCAGGTCAAAAGCGCGCCGTCATCGCCGATGGATGACGATTGGGGCAATCCGGTTTTTGACACCGAGCTTGTCCGCCATCGCCAGGGCGGGCTAGGGCGCTTCTTGATGAAATGGAATCTGGAACATGGCTGTTTCGACACGGCGGATATTGGCGTTGTGGCTGCCGCGCCTCTCCACCGACAGGCTTATCCGCGGGCGCGCGCCGTTTAATGCGCCGCTGGTGATCAGCCAGAAGGCGAACAACGCGCTTTATGTCCATGCCCTGGACGCGCGGGCCGAGAAACTTGGCCTCCACAAAGGTCAGCCTTTGGCCAATGCCCGTGCCATGGTTGAACCGCTTGCCATCGTGCCGGCCGATGAAAAGACCGATGCGACGTTGCTGGAAGGGATTGCCGACTGGTGCGACCGCTTCACACCTTTGGTGAGCCTGGATGCGCCGGACGGCCTGTTTCTTGACATCACCGGCGCGGCACATCTGTTCGGCGGTGAAGCCAGGCTGCTGGCAACTGTCACAAGCCTGATCGCCAGACAGGGTTTTGCCGTTGAAGGCGCCATTGCCGGCACCTCGCTGGCGGCGCATGCACTGGCGCGTCATGCACCCGCCACCATCGCGCCACCCGGCGGCGAAGCCCAGGCTGTCGCGCCGCTGCCCATCGCGGCACTGGAATGCGACGACAAGGTCTTGCGGGCCCTACGCAACGCCGGTCTCAAGACCATCGCGCTGGTGGCAAGCCGGCTTCACAGCGAATTGTCGGAACGGCTGGGCGCAAATTTCGTCACCCGGTTGAAAGTGATGCTGGGAGCCGAGGAAAAGCCGCTTCAGCCTCGCCGCGCTTTGCCCGACTTGATGGCCGAGCAACGCTTCGCCGAGCCCATTGTCACCGAAGAGACGATCGCCACTTCCTTGCTGCAATTGGCGCAGCATCTGGGCGCGATCCTGGAGCGTCAAGGCCGAGGTGCAAGGATGCTGGAAGCGGCTTTCTTCCGTACCGACGGAAAAGTGGAGCGCATCACTGTCAGGACCGGGGAGCCTTTGCGCGAGCCCAAAGTGATGTTGCGGCTGTTGCGGCAAAGACTGGATGCGCTGGCCGATCCCCTGGATCCCGGTTTCGGTTTCGACCTGATCCGGCTGGAAGCGCTGCTGGCGGAAGAAACAAAGCCCGCCACCATCAGTTTCGACAGCGACGAAAACGCCCGCCGCCAGATCGGCTTTCTGGTGGACCGGCTGGCGGCGCGGTTCGGCGAGGCCCGCGTGCAGTGTTTCGTGCCCCAGGACACCCATATCCCCGAAGCAGAAAGCGCGGCCGTTCCGGCGCAGGACAAGGATTTTGACCGGCAGACTTGGAATCGGAAGCGGCGGGGCGGCGATCCGCCGCGCCGGCCTTTGCGATTGCTGGAAAGGCCGGAAGAAATAGAAGCCGGGTTTCCTTTGGCACCGGATGGCCCGCCCAGATTTTTCCGCTGGCGGCGATGCCATCATGATGTGGCGCGCGCCGAAGGTCCCGAGCGCATCGCCATGGAATGGTGGAAGAAAAAAGAAGGGCTGACGCGCGATTATTTCCGGGTGGAAACCCGCGACGGCCAGCGCTTCTGGCTCTATCGCGACGGTCTTTACCGACAAAACGGACTGGCGCCGCGCTGGTATCTGCAAGGCGTGTTTTCATGAGTTATGCTGAACTCGCCGTCACCACCAATTTCTCGTTCCTGCGGGGCGCCTCCCATCCCCAGGAATTCGTCCGTCAAGCGGCGGAACTGGGTTACGCCGCCATCGGCATTGCCGACCGCAACAGCCTGGCGGGGGTGGTGCGCGCTTATGGCGAATGGAAGGAGTTGGCGGAAGAAACCCGGCCGCGGCTTCTGGTCGGCGCGCGCCTGATCTTCCGTGACGGCACGCCGGACATTCTGGCCTATCCCAAGAACCGCAAGGCCTATGGCCGACTGTCGCGGCTTTTGTCCATCGGCAAGCTACGAACCGAAAAAGGCGAATGTCTGCTGGATTTTGCGGACCTTTTGAGCTGTCGCCGCGGCATGCAACTCATCGTCATGCCGCCGCAAAATCCGGCAAGCATCAAGCCGCTTCTGGCCCGGCTGGGTCCGGACACCTGGCTGGCGGCGTCCATGCTTTACACCGGCGAGGACCGCCGCCGCCTGCGTAACCTGAAAAAGCTCGCCCGTGCCGCGCGCCTGCCGCTGATCGCGATCAATGATGTGCTCTATCATCATCCAGGGCGGCGCCGGCTTCAGGATGTCGTCACCTGCATCCGCGAGCATGTGACCCTGACGCAGGCCGGCATGCGGCTTGAAGCCAATGCCGAACGCCACCTGAAACTGCCGGAGGAAATGCGACGGCTGTTTCCTGTCGAAGCGGTGGAGGAAACCTTAAACTTCGCGCGCGGCATCAGCTTCACCCTGGCCGAGCTCGGCCAGCGTTATCCGCGCGAGCCGGTGCCGCGCGGCAAGACTGCCGACCAGCATCTGCGCGAGCTGACCGAGGCTGGACTTCGCTGGCGCTATCCGCAAGGGGTGCCGCGCAAGATCGCGGAGATAGCGGAAAGGGAACTGCATTTCATCGCCGAGGGCCATATCGCGCATTATTTCCTCACTGTGCATGACATTGTGCAGTTCGCCCGCGGGCAAGGCATTCTCTGCCAGGGCCGCGGCTCGGCGGCCAATTCGGTGGTCTGCTACGCCATCGGCGTCACCGCGGTGGATCCCACCGAAGTCGAAGTGCTGTTCGAACGCTTCCTCAACACCAACCGCCGCGAGCCGCCCGATATCGACGTGGACTTCGAACATGAGCGGCGCGAAGAGGTGATTCAGTATATCTACCGCCGCTATGGCCACCGCCGCGCCGCGCTCACCGCCACCGTCATCCACTACCGTCCGCGCAGCGCCGTCCGCGAAGTGGGCAAGGTGTTCGGCCTCACCGAAGACGTCACCGGCAAGCTGGCCGATACGGTATGGGGCCACCACGGCGGCGAACTGGAAGAGCATCAGGTGCGCCAGGGGGAATGCGATCCCGGCAATAGGGTGGTGGAACGGGCGGTTTTCTTCGCCAATGAATTGATGGGCTTTCCCCGCCATCTCTCCCAGCATGTCGGCGGCTTCGTGCTGGCCCGCTACAAGCTGGACTGGACCGTGCCCATCGGTCCCGCCGCGATGGAGGACCGCTTCTTCATCGAATGGGACAAGGACGATCTCGATACTTTGGCGATCATGAAGGTCGACATTCTGGCGCTGGGCATGCTGACCTGCATCCGCAAGGCCTTCGACCTGATCCATCAGCATGCCGCAAGCGGCCGGGAAAAGAAGCTCGCCCTGGCCACGGTGCCGCAAAATGATCCGGCGACCTATGACATGCTGTGCAAGGCCGACGCCATCGGCGTCTTCCAGGTGGAAAGCCGCGCCCAGATGAGCATGCTGCCGCGCCTCAAGCCGCGCTCGTTCTATGACCTCGTCATCGAGGTGGCGATCGTGCGGCCGGGCCCGATCCAGGGCGACATGGTGCATCCCTATCTGCGCCGCCGCAGCGGGCTCGAGCCGGTGGTGTTTCCATCGCTGGCGCTCGAGGACGTGCTCGGCAAGACGCTGGGCGTGCCGCTCTTCCAGGAGCAGGCGATGCGCATCGCCATCGTCGCCGCCGGCTTCACCCCGGCCGAGGCCGACCGGCTGCGCCGCGCCATGGCGACCTTCCGCCACAGCGGCGAGATCCACCGCTTCCGCGACCAGTTCCACCAGGGCATGGTGCGGAACGGCTATGACCGCGGCTTCGCCGAGCGCTGCTTCCAGCAGATCGAGGGGTTCGGCGAATACGGCTTCCCGGAA